>Ga0070675_100001790_pt1 | contig 15858 bp, 14 predicted proteins | sample KBSM43metaG_FD_65343 | JGI IMG/M metagenome (GOLD analysis project Ga0070675, IMG submission 65343) | Miscanthus rhizosphere microbial communities from Kellogg Biological Station, Michigan, USA - KBS M4-3 metaG | ecosystem: Host-associated > Plants > Roots > Rhizosphere > Soil ...
GTCTCGCAGCAGACAGCCCGCGCGCGCGGGCGATTCGCGCCGGCGTCGACGTGGCGCGCGCCGAGGCGCTTGCGGCGGCGCGCTATCCCAATCCGCGCCTGGCCGTCGATCGCGAAGCGGTAGCGGGGATTGCGGAAACGCTGACCACCGTCCTGCAGCCGCTGCCGATCACGGGCCGGCGATCGCTCGAGCGGGAATCGGCGATGGCCGTCGCGGACGCCATGTCGCAACGCGCGGACGACGACGTTCGGCGGCTTCGCGCGGACCTGCGTGTGGCCTATGCCGAGCTGGCGGCTGCGCAGGTCCGTGAACGCGAGCTGACTCGATCGGCCGAGCGGCTTGCAGAACTCGCGCGCATCCTGGCGCGGCGCGAAGCGGCGGGCGACGCCGCTGGCTTCGATCGGCTGCGAGCCGAGCGCGAAGCGCTCGACGGGGAGGCCGATCGTGTGACGGCCGGGGCCGACCGCGCCCGTGCGCAGGCGCGGTTGGCCGGCTTCTTTGCGCCCGGCACCGACGCGTCGACGGTGGTCGCGGCCGATCTTCCCGCCGGTGCGCGTGACATTCCGTCGGTCGATGCGCTGGTGGAGCAGGCCGGCCGCACCCGCGGTCGACTGCTCGCGTTCCAGAAGGATCTCGATGCTGCGCTCCTGTCGGGCCGCGCCGCCGACCGGCGACGCATCCCCGAGCCGGAGCTGTTGGCGGGCGCGAAGTGGTCGAACGTGGCGGGAGGAGACGTCGGCGGCGTGATCGGCGTGCAGGCCTCGCTGCCGCTCTTCGACCACGGCGGCCCGGAACGTGCCGTGGCGCAGGTCCGTGCCACTCAGGTCCAGGCGCAGCTCGAGGCGTTTCGCGTCGTCCTGCGAGCGGACATTGCCGCGGCGCGCGCGGCAGCAGTGGAGCGGCGGCGCGCCGCCGAAGCGTATCGCGCCTCGGCCTCGACCAACAGCGGAGAGGTCGAGCGCATCGCCCAGGTGAGCTACGACGCCGGTGAGCGCGGCATCCTCGAGCTGCTCGATGCGTTTCGCATCTCGTCGTCGGCGGGCATCCGCCAGGCCGCTCTCGATGCCGCCGCCCGCGACGCGGAAATCGAGCTGGAATTCGTCAGCGGATGGGAGATTCGGTGATGCGCGTGAGCACCGCAACCAGAGCGTGGACGGCAGTGGCCATCCTTGCCGTAATGGCGGCGGGGTGTCGAAAACCGCCGGCGGCCGCCCCCGCCGAACCGCCGTCGCTCGACGTGACGAGCTGGACGGACAAGAGCGAGCTGTTCATGGAGCATCCGCCGCTGGTGACGGGGCAGACGGTGCGCTTCGCCGTTCACCTGACGCGGCTCGCCGACTTCAGCGCGGTGACCACGGGCCGCCCCCGCATCGAGATGACGCCCGACGCGGGTGGCGCGGTGGTGACTTTGCCAGGCACCGAGGCGTTGCGCCCCGGCGCGTTCCGGGTCGAGGGCACGCTGCCTCCGGCGGGACGGTACAAGTGGGTCCTCGTCGTCGACGCCCCGGACCTGGCCGATCGCCACGACCTCGGCGTGACGACGGTCTTCCCCGATGCGGCGGCCGGGGCCGCCGCCGCGGAAAAGCAGCCTGGGGACGATCCCTCCGCCATCAGCTACCTGAAGGAGCAGCAGTGGACCAATGCGTTCGCGACCGCGCTCGTCCGCGACGCCGAGGTCCGCGGGTCGATCCGCGTACCGGCGGTGATTCGGCCCGTCACCGGCGGCGAGGCGATCGTCGGTGCGCCGGCGGCCGGACGCTTCGCGGCCGAGACGTTGATCTCGATCGGCGCCTTCGTGCGAGCGGGAGAGCCACTGGGCCGCATCGAGCCGCGCCTGAGCGGCGGTGATGATCGCGCGACGCTCGCCGCCGCATTCGCCGAGGCCCAGGCATCGGTCGAGGCCGCGCGCGCCGAGCAGGCACGCGCCGAGCGGCTCGTCACCGACCGGGCGGTGCCGGCGCGCCGGCTCGAAGACGCCCGCCGGGCGGTCACCGTCGCCGAGGCGCGGCTGCGGGCCGCCGAGGCCCGCCTGGCGCAGCGCGACGAGACGCTGCGCAGCGGCGGCGGCGCCGCCGCGGGCAACGCATTTGTCCTGCGTGCACCGATTGCTGGACGGGTCGCGGAGGTGATGGCGACGCTGGGCGCGTCGTACGAAGAAGGGGCGGCGCTCTTCAAGATCGTCAAGACCGACGAAGTGGAGCTGCAGGCCCTCGTGCCCGCCGCCGACGTCGCGCGGGTTCGCGAGGTGGCGAGCGTGTCGCTCGAAACCCCCGGTACGCCCGAACCGCTGCCGTTGCGGCTGCACCACATGCACGACTCCGGCGTCATCGATGCCGAGACGCGCGCACTCACGGTGCAGTTCGAGGTGGACAACCCGGGCGGCCGGCTGCTGATCGGGCAGTCGGGTACCGCCGTGCTGTTCACCAAGAACACCGTCCGCGTGCCGGTGGTGCCCAAAGAGGCGGTGCTCATGGAGGCGGGCCGGCCGTTCGTATTCGTGCAGGCCGGCGGGGAGACGTTCGTCCGCCGGTTTGCCGAGGTCGCCGCCCGGGACGGCGACCTGGTCGGCCTCAGGAGCGGCGTGAAACCCGGCGAACGCGTCGTCGTGCGCGGCGCCTACGACGTGCAGCTGGCGTCGGCGGCCAAGGGGCTTCCGGCCGAAGGCCACGTTCATTGAGGCGGCCATGAAACGCGTCATTCAATGGTCCATCGACCATCACTGGATCGTCATCGGGCTGTCGCTGCTGCTGCTGGCGGCGGGCGCCTTCACCGCCCGACAGATGCCGATCGACGTCTTTCCCGATCTCACCGCCCCCACCGTGACCATCCTCGCGGAGGGCCACGGCATGGCGCCCGAGGAGATGGAATCGCTCGTCACGTTCCCGATCGAGAGCGCGATCAATGGCGCATCGGGTGTGCGCCGGGTCCGCTCCGCGACAGCCGTCGGCATTGCCGTCGTCTGGGTGGAGTTCGACTGGGGCACCGACATCTTCCTCGCGAGGCAGCTCGTCTCCGAGAAGCTGCAGCTCGTGAGCGGCACGCTGCCGCCCCAGGTGGAGCGGCCGGTGCTGGCGCCGGTGTCGTCGATCATGGGCGAGATTCTGTTCTTTGCGATCTCGTCGGACGCCGACGATCCGCTGGCGCTGCGAACCGTGGCCGACACGACGGTGCGGCGCCGGCTCCTCGCCATCCCCGGCGTATCGCAGGTCACGCCGATCGGCGGCGCCGAGCGGCAGTTTCAGGTGATTGCCAATCCGGATGCGCTGCGTGCCAACAAAGTGTCGCTCACCGAGCTGCTGTCGTCGGTGCGTGGCGCCAGCCAGAACACCTCGGCCGGGATCTACACCGAAGGATCGCAGGAGTACGTGCTCGAGGCGGTAGGGCGTGCGCGCAGCGCCGAGGAGATCGGCGAAACCATGGTGGCGCTCCGCGGTGAGCGGCCGGTGCTGGTGAAGGACATCGCCGACGTACGCGAAGGCGCGGCGTTCAAGCGCGGCGAGGGATCGCGCAGCGGCCGGCCAGCGGTGATCGTCGGCGTCCAGAAGCAGCCAGGCGCCAACACGATCGAGGTGACCGGGCGGCTGGATCGCGCCCTCGACACCTTGCAGGCGGAGCTGCCGGCGGGCATGCACATCGACCGGCGCATCTTCCGCCAGTCGGACTTCATCGAGGTGGCGGTGGACAACGTGGTCACGGCGCTGCGCGATGGCGGCATCCTGGTCATCGTGGTCGTGCTGCTGTTCCTGGCAAACCTGCGCGCCGCCGCGATCACGCTGACCGCGATACCGCTGTCGCTGGCGGCGGCCATTCTGGCGCTGCGCGGGTTCGGCGCCAGCATCAACACGATGACGCTCGGCGGGATGGCGATTGCGATCGGCGCGCTGGTGGACGACGCCATCATCGACGTCGAGAACGTGGTGCGGCGGCTGCGCGAGAACCGCGCGCGGCCCGAGGCCGAGCGTCTGCCGGCGGCCGGCATCGTGCGCGACGCCACGCTCGAGATCCGCTCGTCGATCGTGTTCGCGACGATCATCATCGTGCTGGTGTTCCTGCCGGTCTTCGGACTCACCGGCATCGAGGGCCGGTTGCTGGCGCCGCTCGCCTTCGCCTACATCGTGGCGCTCCTCGCGTCGCTGGCCGTGGCGATCGTGGTGACGCCGGCGCTGTGTTCGGCATTCCTGCCGCAGGCGGCGTCGATTCAGAGCGGTCACGACGGCTGGCTGACGCGCGTGCTCAAGGCGCGGTACGCGCGTGACCTGCCGCGGGTGATCGATCATCCGCGCCTCGTCATCGCCGGTGCCCTGGCGCTGCTCGTGGTGGCGGGCGCGGCCTTGACCCGTGCCGGCACCGCCTTCCTGCCGGAGTTCCATGAGGGCAGCCTCACCGTGCAGGCCAACACGCTGCCCGGCACGTCGCTGGCCAAGTCCGACGAGATCGGCCGCCGGGTCGAGCACATCCTGCTCTCGCAGCCCGAGGTGGTTGCCACCGCGCGCCGCACCGGCCGGGCCGAGTACGACGAGCACGTGCAGGGGGTGGAGGCCGCGGAGATCGACGTCGGTCTGCGCGAGACCGCACGCCCGCGCGAGGAGCTGCTGGCCGAGCTGCGACGGCAGTTCTCCACCTTGCCGGGCACCAACGTGACGATCGGGCAGCCGATCTCGCACCGCATCGATCACATGCTGTCGGGGACACGCGCCAACATTGCCGTGAAGGTGTTCGGAGACGATCTTGCCACCTTGCGCCGGCTCGGCGAACGCGTCCGCGCCACGATGGCGGAGGTGCCGGGCGTGGCCGATCTGTCGCTCGAGCAGCAGATGGACGTGCCGTTCGTGCGCTTCGTGCTCAACCGCCAGGCGGTCGCCCGCTATGGATTGCGTCCGGGCGACGTGGCCGAGGCGATCGAGACGAGTTTTGCCGGCGCCACCGTGGGTCGCGTGTTCGACCGCGGCACGGCCTTCGACCTGATCGTCAAGTTCGGCCCGTCCAGCAGCGCCGACTTCGATCGGATCGCTGACCTGCCGGTGGATACGCCGAGCGGAGCGCTCGTGCCGGTACGGCTGCTTGCCGACGTCCGGCGCGAGCAGGGCCCGAACATGGTGCTGCGCGAGAACGTGCAGCGCCGCATCGTCATCTCCTGCAACGTCGCCGGGCGGGATCTCGGGAGCGTCGTCGAGGACATCCGCACCGTCATCGCTCAGGCGGTGCCGATGCCGGCGGGGTACCGCGTCGAATACGGCGGCCAGTTCGAAAGCGAGCAGAGCGCCTCGCAGCGACTGCTCGCCCTCGGTGTTCTGGTCATCGCGGCGCTGTTCATGCTGCTGGTACTGGCCTTCGGCCGCGCGCGCGATGCAATGCTGATCATGGTGAACCTGCCGCTCGCCCTCATTGGCGGCGTCGCCGGCGTGTTCCTGTCCGGCGGTGTGCTGAACGTGGCGACCATGATCGGGTTCATCACCCTGTTCGGTATCGCTACCCGCAACGGCATCATGCTGGTGTCGCACATCCGCCACCTGATGGAGGTCGAGGGGGTCGCGAGCTTTCGCGACGCCGTGATCCGCGGCGCCGAGGAACGGCTGGCGCCGATCCTGATGACGGCGATGGCGGCGGGGTTGGCGCTCATCCCGCTGGCGGTCAGCGGCGGGCGGACCGGCAGCGAAATCCAGACGCCGATGGCCATCGTCATCCTGTGCGGGCTGATGACGTCCACGTTGCTGAACATGGTCGTCGTGCCCACCCTCTACCTGCGGTACGGACGCGGCCGTCGAGTCTAGTCGCTGGCCGGAAGCTGCAGGCGCGCCCGCAGGCCGCCGAGCGGCGAGCGTGAGAGCTCGATCGAGCCGCCGTAGATCTCCGCCAGGTCGCGGACGATCGCCAGCCCGAGCCCGGTGCCTTCCACCTGCTCGTCGGCGCGCACGCCACGCTCGAGCACCCGCGCCGCCATGCCCGGGTCGATCCCCTGGCCGTCATCGTCCACGGTGATCACGATCGACGACCCGGCCACGTCCGACTCCACCTCGACCCGCGAGCGTCCCCACTTGCAGGCGTTGTCGAGCACGTTGCCGAGCATCTCGTCGAGGTCTTCGCGCCGGCAGCGGACGGCATGCCCGGGCAGGACCGCGGAGCGAAGCGCGATGGACCGTTCCGCGTGAATGCGCTCGAGCGTGCGGAACAGGCCGTCGACCGACGTCGCCACGAGGCTGCGCGTGCCCGGTCCGGTGCCGGCCGCCGACGCGCGCGCGTGCGCGAGGTGGTAGTCGATCTGCCGGCGCATCCGCTCGACCTGCGCGGCCATCGACGCGGCAAGTTCGTGATCTCCTGCGGCCGCCACGCGTTCGGCGTCGCGCGCGAGCACGGCGAGCGGTGTCTTGAGGCCGTGGGCGAGGTCGCCGGCCTTGGCGAGCGCGCGCTGCACGCGCTCGTCGCGCTCGGCCAGCAGCGCGTTGAGGTCGTCGACGAGCGGCTGGACTTCCGACGGGTAGCGCCCGGCGACCTCGCGATGCTCGCCCCGGTGCACGGCGCCCAGGCGCACGTGCAACAGCGCCATCGCCTTCAGGCTGCGCCGGATCTGCCAGACGCCGGCCGACATGGCGAGCGCGGCGCCGGCCGCGACGGCGCCCAGATGCGCGCTGGCAAACCAGTTGTAGATGTGGAAGTGGGGCACCGGATTGGTGGCCAGCAGGTGCGCCGCCAGGATGCTGATGGCGAACAGCAGCCCGAACGTCCACAGTACCGAACCGATGACGAGCTGCGAGCGGAAGGACGGGCGCGCCTTCACGTCCGCCCGTCCGTGGCTGCGGGCGCCGGGCCCATGCGGTAGCCGAGGCCGCGCACCGTTTCGATCATCGACGGTCCGAGCTTGCGTCGCAGCCGCGCCACGAACACTTCCACCGTGTTCGAGTCGCGCTCGAAGTTCTGCGCGTAGATGTGCTCGGTGAGCTCGGTGCGCGACACCACGCGCCCCTGCTGGTGCATCAAATACGACAGCGTCCGGTATTCGTGGCTCGTCAGGTTTACCGGCACGCCGTTCACCGTCACCACCGCGAGCCGTGGGTCGAGCGTCACGCCGCCGCAGCGCAGCTCCGGTGCCGCGTGGCCGTGGGCGCGGCGGATGAGCGCGCGCGTGCGCGCCAGCACCTCTTCGACCCGGTACGGTTTGGCGACGTAGTCGTCGGCACCCGAGTCGATGCCGTGCACCTTTTCCGTCCAGCTGCCGCGCGCGGTGAGGACGAGCACGGGAACCGACATGCCGGCGTCGCGCCACTGGCGCAGCAGCGTGAGCCCGTCCACGCGGGGCAGGCCGAGGTCGAGGAGCACGGCGTCGTAGTCCTCGGTGCGGGCCAGGTAGTCGGCGCGGTCGCCGGACGCCGCACGATCGACCGCGTAGCCGGCGGCCGTCAGCGCCGTGTCCAGCTGCTCCGCGAGGGCGGTTTCGTCCTCGACCACCAGGATCCGCACCTGTCCGTTATAGCCTGTCCCCGGCTGAACCGGAGCTGAACGCCTGGTTCATCGCTCATTCAGGGAGGGAGGGCGATACTCCCCGGCATGCTGAACTTCTGGACCTACGACTTCGGATACTCGTGGCCGTTCACCCGCGGCCATTTCCTGGTGTTCCTGCTGTTCGGGGCGGTGGCCGCCGTCTCCGTGTGGCGTGGCTGGCCGCGCTGGGTTGCCGGCCTGACCTCCGTCCTGGCGGTGTGGGGGCTGGCTGGCGCGCTGATCGTGCACTACGCCGTGCAGATCAACATGCCGGTGACCATGCCCACCGAACGTTTTCTGGCGTCGGGCGGCGGCAACGTCGTGGATCTGGGCGCCGGTTCAGGACGGGCGACGCTGATGGTACTGATGTCGCGGCCCCGGACCACCGTGACCGGCCTGGACCGCTATACCGGCTACTACGGCATCGACGACAACTCACCCGACCGGCTGCGCGCCAATGCCCGCATCGCCGGCGTCGAGGATCGCCTGCGCGTGCAGGTGGGCGACATGCGCGAGCTGCCGTTCAAGGACGGCGAGTTCGACGGCGCACTGAGCGTCGCCGCGATGGATCACTTGGGGCGCAACGACCTCCCGCGGGCCCTGGCGGAAACGGCACGGGTGCTCAAGCCCGGCGGCGAGTTCCTCTTCGTCACCATCAATTCTGATCTGTGGGTGAAGCTGGCGTTCCCGGTGGCGCTCCACGGCGGTGGTTATTGGAGCTGGAGAGGGAACGAAGGGCTGTGGCGCGCGCGCATGACGAACGCGGGGTTCGACGTCGTCGAAGTGGGCACCCGTCCGGCCGAGATGTACGTGCTGGCGAAGAAGCGTGCCCTGGCAGCGGCACGATAGGCGGGGGCGGGTCTGAAGACCCGCAACCACGCTAGTCGAGCGAGCCGGCCACCGAATCGCGCCACGTCGTGCCCGAGCGCACGCGGCCGCCGTTCATCGCCCTTTCGCGCGACTCCTCGCAGTCGCGGCAGCGCAGCGCAAAAGGCAGCGCGGTGAGCCGTTCGATGGAGATCTTTTCGCCGCACTCGACACAGTCGCCGTGGCCGCCCTGGTCGAGCCGTCGCAGCGCCGCGTTGATGCGCGCGACGGTTTCGGCCTTCATCTGAATCACCGCGAGGTCGATGTCGCTGCGCGTGTCGGACTCCGCGACGTCCTGCTCGTCGGCAGTCCGCTCGCCGCGGCTCTCGTGGCGCACCGTTCGCATCATGCCCTGCATTTCGGCGGTGAGCTGCCGCTTGCGCTGCTCGAGCAGCTGCTTGATGTTCTGTGCGCGTCGTGATTTCGCCATCGCCGTTCCGTTCCTGTCGCGGGTCGAGAGTGCCGAGTGTAGCGGCACTGCCCGGCGAAAAACCTTAAGAATTCGTTAACTCTTTTTCAGGCGCGTTCGTGCTCCCCCGGCATACCCAGAATGGGTGAGTCCTGACGCGGCACGTTTCAGTACGACGGTAATACGACGCGACCCATGGCACTCGTTACGGCGGGGCCCAACCGCGCGCCTGGAGCAGCTGCAGGACGCGCCGACGGATGTCGTCCCGGATGCCGCGCACCTCATCGAGGGGCCGGCCCTTCGGATCGGGCAGCGGCCAGTCGTCCATTGCCAGGCCGGGCACAAACGGGCACTCGTCGCCGCATCCCATGGTGACCAGGAGCGTCGCCTCCCGGGCGACATCGGCGGTGAGCCGCTGCGGCCGGTTTGCCGACACGTCGAGACCCGCCTCGCGCATCACGTCCACGACCACCGGGTGCACCCGGTCGCCGGGCTGCGTGCCGGCCGAGGTGGCACGCGCCTTCGCTGGATCGGCGAGGGCATTGAACCAGGCGGCCGCCATCTGCGACCGCCCCGCGTTGTGCACGCACGCGAAGACGACGTTTTCCATCAACCCACCCTCCCACTGGGCACTGCTGTGTCGGGAACCAGCCAGCCGAACACCGTGGCGGACGTGCCCGCGCCGAGCGCCTGGGCGACGAGAAACCAGGGTACGTCCGCGGGGCGGATACCCGCGAACGTGTCGGTCAACGCCCGCGCCAGCGTCACGGCCGGGTTCGCAAACGACGTCGACGCGGTGAACCAGTAGGCGGCGGTGATGTAGGCCGCGACGGCAAACGGCGCCGCCGTCGGTGTGCGTCGCGACGCCGACACGATCACGCCGACGAGGCCGAAGGTGGCGACCGCTTCGCTCACCACTTGCGGGAGCCCGTCGCGAGCGTGCGCGGACCAGGCCACGAGCGGCAGGCCGAACATCACGTGGGCCAGCATCACGCCGAACACGGCTCCGGCAATCTGCGCACCGGCGAACGCCGCGATCGTCCCCGCCGCGCCGGGGCGGCGGACCACGATCGCGGTGACCAGCGGGTTGAAGTGCGCGCCCGACACCGGACCGAACGTGACGATGAGGGCGACGAGCGCCCCACCCGTGGCGACCGCATTGGCGAGGAGAGCGATCGCCACGTTCCCTCCGGCGAGCCGGTCGCCCATGATCCCCGAACCTACGACCGCGGCGAGCAGAAAGGCCGTGCCGATGAATTCGGCCGCCCCCCCCGTGCGCGATCGACCGCGTGGCTCACGCGCAGCACCCGGGTGCGCAGCAGGGAGCCGATGCGGGTTTCCGCGCCCGGACGAACGCGCTCGCGATCTTGCCGTCGACCTGCGAGGCCAGCGCATCCACGTCGAGCCCGCCCGCCGTCAGAAATGTCCGGGCGTCGTCGACGCCGTACTCGCGCCACGGTTCCACCGACACGTCGCCGAATCCGGCGGCCTTCAGCTTGTCCTGGTACTCGGTGTCGGCGAGCGCGCCCGCCACGCAGCCCACCCACAGCTCCATGCTTCGCCGGACTTCAGCCGGCACGTCGCCGTGCACGACGACGTCCGACACCGCGAAGCGCCCGCCCGGCTTCAGCACGCGGAACGCCTCACGAAGCGCGGCGTCTTTGTCTGCCGCCAGGTTGATGACGCAGTTGGAGATGATGACGTCCACCGAGTTGTCGGGGAGCGGAATGGCTTCGATCGACCCCTTGAGGAACTCGACGTTCGTCGCGCCGGCCTTCTGCTGGTTCTCGCGCGCCAGCGTCAGCATCTCGTCGGTCAGGTCCAGGCCATAGACCTTGCCGCTCGGGCCCACGCGGCGCGCCGAGAGGAGCACGTCGATGCCGCCGCCCGACCCGAGGTCGAGCACGGTCTGCCCGGGCTCGAGCGCTGCGAGCGCCGTGGGATTGCCGCAGCCGAGCGACACCGCGACCGCCATGTCGGGCACCGCGCCGGTTTCCTCGTCCGAATAGAGGTTCGACGTGATGGGGTCGCCGCACCCGCACGGCGCCGGCCCGCAACACCCCACCGCGCCGCGCGCCTTGGCAATGGCCCTGTATTTCTCCTGTACCGCGTCCTGAATCTGCTGCCGCTCGCTCATGATGTCCTTCTCTCCAGGCGGACCTGAAGGTCCGCCTCTACGTCCGGTTCTGACCCGCCTACCTGTCCACCTGCCGCACGGATATATGCGCGTATGCGTATACACGTTACAGTCGACGTGATATATTCGTCAAGGCAGATATATGGACGCGCGACTCCACACCATGGAGCGCCTGTTTCAGGCGCTTGGCGACACGACGCGGCTGCGGATTCTCGGCCTGCTGCTCACCGGCGAAGTGTGTGTCTGTCACATCCACGAAAGCCTGAAGGTGTCGCAGCCCAAGGCGTCGCGCCACCTGGCCTATCTGCGCCGGGCGGGCCTGGTCGAGACGCGCAAGGAAGGGCTCTGGGTGTATTACCGCCTGGCCGACGCTGCCGACCCGGTAGTGGCGGCGGTGAAGCAGGCCGTCACGCACGCCCTTGGCCATCTGCCGGGGGTGCAGCGCGACGCGCAGCGGCTGCACAAGAAGAACGGGTGCTGCCTTCCAGTGGCCGCCGGCAACAGCGCGTACGCGTGCTGCAGCGGAGGAGCGGAGGCCGCCTCGTGACCGCCGGTCCTCACATCGATCGCGCGACCCCTGCCGACGCCGACGCCGTGCTGGCGCTGATCGAGCGCGCGCACCTGCCGACCGACGGCCTGGCCGCGCACCTCGACGCCGCGTTCGTCGCGCGCGACGGTGACCGCGTGGTGGGATCGGTGGCCATCGAGATCTACGCGGACGGCGGACTGCTGCGCTCGCTCGCAGTAGACGCCGATTGCCGCGGCGGCGGGCTCGGCGGGCGCCTCACCGAGGCCGCGATCGAGGATGCACAGCGCCGCGGGTTGCCGGCGCTCTACCTGCTAACGACCACCGCCGAGGGCTTTTTTCCCCGTTTCGGCTTCGAACGGATCGAGCGCGACGACGTGCCGGCGTCGTTGCATGCGTCGATCGAGTTTCGAGGGGCGTGTCCCGCCAATGCGGTGGTCATGCGGAAACCCTTGCCGGAGCTCAGTGCTCGTCTACAATCCTCGCGCACCCGATGATCGGTCGAATGCTCCCGTGGATGGTCGTTGTGGCCGTGTCCACCGTCGCTGGGCAAGCGCCGGGGGCGCCGCCCGCCGACGTGGCTTGGGCGACGATCCCGGCCGGGACGTTTCAGATGGGCTGCGTTCCCGCCGACCGCCGCTGCAACAGCGACGAGGTGCCCCGGCACGCCGTGAAGCTGACCAGGCCGTTCGAGCTGATGGTCACCGAGGTGACGGTGAAGATGTATCGAGCCGTCGTGTCGGACGTCGAGCAGCAGCCGCCATGGAGCACGCCCGAGCACCCGGTGGTCATCGTGACCTGGGATGAGGCCGCGACGTTCTGCGAGGCGATCGGCGGCCGGCTGCCGACCGAAGCGGAATGGGAGTATGCGGCCCGCGGCGGCCGCGAGGGGGCGATCTTTCCGTGGGGCGACGAGGCGCCGAGCGACGAGCCCCATTCGCCGAAGGGGGCTGTCTTCGAGAGCGACCGGGCGCAACCAGTGAAGACGTTCGGCCCCAACCGTTACGGCCTCTTCGACATGGCGGGCAACGTGTGGGAGTGGACCGCGGACGCGTCCACGCTCTACACCGCCGAAGCGCGCGTGGATCCCGAAGGCGCGCTCGCCGGGAGTACCCGCGTCGTTCGCGGCGGCGCGTTCGCCGACGACAGCAGCAACCTGCGCGTGTCCAACCGGACCCCCAACCAGCAGAGCCGAATCAACGTGAACGTCGGCTTTCGCTGCGCCCGCGACGTCGAGCCCTGACGGAGAATTCAGCAACTCTTCAGATTTGTGACGCACGTCCGCCCCGTACGATGGGGCTGTGATGAGCCTCCTGACCTGGATGGACAACCTGCCGTCGAGCATCGCGCTCCGCGAGTCCACCTGGACCTATCCTTTCGTTGAATCGGTCCATTCCGTGGGCATCTGCCTGTTCGTCGGGCTGACCCTGCTCTGGGACCTGCGCCTGCTCGGGATCGGGCTTCGCCGGGTGCCGGTGTCCGAGGTTTGGAGGAAGCTCATTCCCTGGATGACCCTCGGTGCGTTGATCATGATGAGCACCGGCGTCGCGCTCTTCTATTCGAAGCCGCTCTTCTTCTGGAGCAACATCTTTTTCCGGCTGAAGCTGGTGGTCCTGCTGCTGGCGCTTCTCAACGCCGTGGCCTTTCACTTCGGCATCGAGAAGAAGCTGCTGAACTGGGACACCACGCCGGCCACGCCGGGAGCCGCCAAGCTCGCCGGGGCATCGTCGATGGCGTTGTGGGCGATCACCATCGTCTTCGGCCGCTTCATCGCCTACAACTGGTTCGCTCCGCTGTAGGTTCGGGGGGACATCGTGACGTTTGCCGTCTTTCAGTGGCTGGAGCGCACGTCGCTCAGCGTCGCAATCAACGAATCGCTGTGGGCGTTTGCCGTCGTCGAAGCGATTCACCTGGTGGCGCTGGCCGTCATCGGCGGCGCGGTGCTGGTCGTCGACCTGCGCCTGCTCGGCCTCGCGTTCCAGGAGCAGCGCGTCGGCGACGTGGCGCGAGTCGCGCAGCCGTGGTTTGTCTGGAGCCTGGCGGCGATGCTCTTGACGGGGTTCGCGCTCTTCCTGTCGCTGGCCGCGTCGAAGTACTACGTCCACGATTACTTCTGGGTGAAGATGTATTTCCTGGCAGGGGCGATGCTCTTTAGCTTCCTGATTCGCCAGCGCGTCATCATGGGCGACGACGCCCGCGCCAACTCCGCGCTCGGCAAAGTGGTGGCGATCGTTTCCCTCGTTCTCTGGTCCGGCGTCGGCTTTGCCGGCAAGGCGATCGGCTACATCTCCTAGCTCCGTCGTCCCGCCCGCGTGCCGGCACGCGGGCGCCGTCCTCGAGACTCTCACCGAATTCTGACGACGATCTTCATGAAGTCTTCAGGTGACATCGCCATTGCACGTGCGACACCCTTGCCGTCCTCGTCAATTCGCGGGCTTCTAAGGACGGTGCCATGTTCAGACGGTGTCTGGTGTGTATAGTCGCGTGTCTCGCGTTGCTCGTGCCAGCAGGCGCGTTCGCGCAGGGCGCGTCGGTGTCGGGGCGCGTGGTGGATCCGCAAGGTGCGTCCGTGGGGGGCGCTGACGTCGTCCTGGCTCCCGCGAGCGGCGCAACGCGATCCGCGCGGTCGCGGCCCGACGGTGCCTTCTCGTTCGAGAGCGTGGCGTCAGGCGCCTACACCGTGCGCGTGGAGGCGGGCGGCTTCGCGCCCTTCGCGCAGTCGGTGACGGTGGGTGCCGGTCCCGCCACGGTCAACGTCTCGCTTCAGGTCGCCGGCGTCGTGGAGGGCGTGACGGTGCAGGGCGCCTTGCTCGGCACCGCCAACACCGGCAAGACCACCGTGCCGCTCCGGGATCAGCCGATCACGGTGAATGCGGTCTCGAGCGCGCTCATCGCCGGGCAGGGCGTGAACGATCTGGTGACGGCGCTGAAGAACGTTTCCGGCGTCTATTCGTTCACCACCTACGGCGTCTACGAGTACTACTCGTTCCGTGGCTTCCTGAGCTCGGTGCAGCTCGTGGACGGCATCCGCAACGAGGGCAACCGCATCAACACGCAGCTCACCAACATCGATCGCATCGAGGTGCTGAAGGGCCCCTCGTCGGCGCTCTACGGCGGATCGGCGCTCGGGGCGACGGTCAATCTGATCCGCAAGAAGCCATCTGGGACGCCGTCGTACGACGCGATGGGCGCCTTCGGGCAGTGGCAGACGGGCCGCGGCGCCTTCGGCGCCACCGGACGCGTGGGTGGCAACGACGCCACGCTCTACCGCCTCGACATCGGCGCCGAAGGGCGCGAAGGCTACCGTCACGACGACGCCAAGCGCTTTACGATCACGCCGTCGCTGGCCTGGCGGCTGGGCGCGAACAACCAGGTGAACGTCAACTACACGATGAACCACGACCAGTTCGGCGGCGACGCCGGCCTGCCGCTCGTGGACACCAGCCTGGAGACGGCGACAGAGGACAACATCCCTGACGTGCCTCGCGATCGCAACTACCGCACGCCGTACGACGACGCCACGTCGTTCGACAACAACATCCAGGTGGCCTATGCCCGCCAGCTCACCGGCTCGCTCGGCTTCCGTGACACGGTCTCGTATCGCCACTTCGACGACAAATACCTGCTGTCCGAGGAAGTGGACTTCATCGCGCCATCGACGGTCGATCGCTACTACCTCTACTTCAATCACCACCGGCGGCCGCTGATGAACATCGCCGAGCTGACCGCGCACACGCGCAAGGGCATCGAGCAGGACATCGTGTTCGGGTGGGAGAGTCAGCGCTATCACAACTACACGACGCTGCCGGAGGAAGACTTCTTCTCGGCCGAGTCGATCGACGCGTTCGATCCGGTGGAAACGCAGACCGAGCCCAGTATCGTCATCACGCGCCAGAACGTGTTCACCAACACGACCAACGCGTTCTACGCCCAGGATCATCTGACGTTGAGCTCCAAGGTGAAGCTGCTGCTCGGCGGGCGCTATGACGTCTACCGCCGCAACAGCCACAGCGATCCGATCGAGGACGGCAACGTCACGGGCGAAGGCCCGATCACCCGCCGGGAAACCGAAGCGTTCACCGGCCGGGCCGGGCTGGTCTATCAGCCGGCGCCCGCCGTCGATCTCTACGGGTCGTACGCCACCTCGTTCACGCCGCTGACGCTGGCGCAGCCCGATGGCCGCACGCTCGATCCCGAGACCGGCGAGCAGGTGGAGTTCGGCCAACGCTTCCACATGGCGAAAAATCGCGTGACGCTGAACACGTCGATCTACCGCCTGGTGCGGCAGAACGTTGCGTTCCGCCGTCCTGGCAACGTGTTCGTCCAAGCCGGCGAGGTCGAGTCGAAGGGCTTCGAGGCGGATTTGGAGACCATCCCCGCCGCCAACTGGCGCCTCAACGCCGGCTACGCCTTCACGGACGCCCAGTTCAACGACTTCGAGGT
>Ga0070675_100001792_pt1 | contig 15850 bp, 13 predicted proteins | sample KBSM43metaG_FD_65343 | JGI IMG/M metagenome (GOLD analysis project Ga0070675, IMG submission 65343) | Miscanthus rhizosphere microbial communities from Kellogg Biological Station, Michigan, USA - KBS M4-3 metaG | ecosystem: Host-associated > Plants > Roots > Rhizosphere > Soil ...
GGCTACAGGCTGCCGGCGACTGGCTACCGGCTTGCGGCTACCGGGTGCCCGCGCGGCCGCCAGGCCATTTCAGGTCGGCTTTGCCATCCTGCTCGCGGGATTTGAGCTGGGCACGCGCCTGACCGGTGGACCGCTGTGGCAGCGCCCCGCGTGCGCGGTTCTTCGGCGACGCGGGTGAGGACTGCTGCCATCGCGCGATGTCGGCATCGGTGGGGTGCGGGCCGACTTCACGCGTGTCGGGCCCGTCCATATGCACCCAATCGCACATTTCCTTGAGGCGGGAACGGATGCGAAGTCCGAGCTGAAGCGCGACCGAGTACGGCTCCATATTGTCGGTGTCCTTCAGGTTGGTGGTGAACACCGTCAGACGCCGTTCGCTGTAACGAGTGTTGACGACGAGGCCGAGCGTCTCCTCCACCCATTCGGACTTCTTCTCCGCGCCAATGTCGTCCAGCACCAGCAAATCAGCCTCGAGCGCAGGACGCAGCACCTCGAGTTCGGTGGCCTCGACCTGGTTGTTGTACGTATCGCGCACCAGCTTCAACAGGTCACGCGTCTCGAAGAAGACCGCGCGAGCGCCTTTCCGCCGGATCACTTCCTTCATCAGCGCAACGGCGAGATGCGTCTTGCCGACGCCGTTGTCACCGTAGAAAAGCAGCCCCTTGTCCACGACCGGAAATTGATCCACCAGCCGCGTCGCGCGGCGCAGTGCGTCGCGCTGGCTGTCGTAATGGGCGTCGAAGTTGGAGAGCTCGCAGTGAAGGTACCGCCTGGGAACGCGCGCTTGCTTCAGCAGCGATTCAAAGCTTCGCTGATGCCAGCACTCGCAGCGAGTGACCCGCGAAACACCGTCGACCTCAATCGTTTTCCATCCAGTGTCGTCGCAGATCGGGCAGGGCACGAGAGATGGTAACCGATCATTCGTGATTTGTGATTCGTGATCTGTGATTCAGAAATCAAAATCGAAAATCACCAATCACACATCATTTCTTCATTTTTGATTTTTCCGTTTGGGCGTCAGCCTGAGGCGGAGGCGTGCGGCGCACGAGATCCGTCGGCGACGATTTGACGAGCGCCGTGCCGAGTCGCTGCTCCCAGTCGTCGATGCCGCGAGCGAGCTCACGCTTCACATAATCCATGAACTCGTTGACCTCGCCCTGCATCTGTTCGATCTTGCGCCTCATGTTGAGGATGATCTCGACCCCCGCCAGGTTGACGCCGAGATCGCGTGTCAGCGTCAGGATCGTTTCCAGCTGCTCGAGATCTTCTTCGGAATAGAGCCGGGTATTGCCTTCTGTGCGCGACGGCTTCAGCAGCCCTTCGCGTTCGTACAGACGGAGTGTCTGCGGGTGGATGTTGTACTTCTGCGACACCGCGCTGATCATGTAATACGCCTTGCCGCCAGCCCGCTTCGCCATCACTGTTCGTCCACGCCCGGATCGCCAAACGACGCGCGCGGGTTCTCGCCGTTGATGCGCCCGAACTCGCGCAGCAGTTCCTTTGATCGCTCGTCGAGCAGCTTCGGCAATACCAGCTTCACTTCGACGACGAGGTCCCCACGGTGTCCGTCGCGGATCGACGGGGCACCCCGCTCGCGGAGACGGAACCGCTGGCCCGACTGCGTACCCGGCGGCACGCGTACTCGTGCCCCGCCATCGGGGGTCGGCACTTCAATGCGCGCCCCAAGCGCCGCTTCGTGAATCGCAACAGGCAGGGTGATGTGCAGATCGTCGCCTTCTCGGCGGTACAACGGGTGTGGCGACACCTGCACGGTGATATAGAGGTCACCGGGTTCTCCGCCGCGCAGCCCCGCGTGCCCCTTGCCGGGCACGCGCACTCGGTCGGCATCCCCAACTCCAGCGGGGACCCGGATCTGCACCGCTTCGGTGCGTGTGATGTGACCGGTGCCGCCACATGGCTCGCACACGCGCGGCCGCTGCTGGCCGGTTCCACCGCAGCCGGGACAGCCGCGCGAAAACACCATGTGGCCCCGAACGGTGCGCACCGAGCCGGCACCCTGGCACACGAGACACGGGCTGGTGCTCACGCGCGTCACCCCGGTCCCCGCACAGGTCCGGCACGTCTCTCGCCGCGTGACGGTCACTCCCCGGTGGGCGCCGTTGAACGCCTCATCAAACGACAGCATCAGCGTCTGATGCAGATCGACGCCACGCTCGGGTGTGGGCCGCTGGTGGCCGCGAGAGGTGAGGACCTCAGCGAAGAGGTCGCCGAAGGTGGCCGAGTGATCGCCCGCGAGGCCCGAAAAATCGAACCCTTCGAAACCGCTCGTCGGGCGGTCGCCGCCTTGCGGCGAGCCGGCGTCGTATCGTGAACGCCGCTCCGGATCGATCAACGTCTCGTACGCCTCGAGGATTTGCCGGAAACGAGCCTCGGCCGTCCGGTCGCCTGGATTGATATCCGGGTGAAACCGCCGGGCGAGCCTCCGGTACGCGCGCTTGATTTCCGATTCGCTGGCACCGTGCTCGAGACCGAGGATGACGTAGAGGTCCATGCCCAGTTGGGCCGGCTACAGCCGGCCCCCACATATTCCGGAGCTATTTTTTTTCTTCATCGACAACTTCCGCGTCGATGACATCGCCCTGTCCCGCCTGCGAACCTTGCGAACCCGCTGAACCGGCACCTTCTGAACTCTCTGAACCTTCTGAACCCGCTGAACCAGCCGCCGCACCAGCGTTCTTATAAAGCGCCTCCGCCGCATGGTGCTGCGCCTGCGTCAACTGCTCCATGGCGCGGTTCATCGCGGCGGTGTCGTTGGACGAGATGGCGCTCTTCAACTGCTCGATCGCGGTTTCGACGGCCGCCTTGTCGGTGGTCGAAAGCTTCGGACCCATGTCCTGCAGCATCTTCTCGGCGGCGTACACCGCCTGGTCGGCGCGGTTGCGCGCTTCGATTTCCTCCTTCCGCCGCTTGTCTTCCTCGGCGTGCGATTCGGCATCCTTCATCATCCGGTCGACCTCCTCCTTGCTGAGGCCGCTGGATGCCGTGATCGTGATCTTCTGTTCCTTGCCCGTGCCGAGATCCTTCGCGGACACGTTAACAATGCCGTTGGCATCGATGTCGAACGTCACCTCGATCTGCGGCACGCCACGCGGCGCCGGCGGGATGCCAATGAGCTGGAACCGACCGAGCGTGCGGTTGTCGCGCGCGAGCGGCCGCTCCCCCTGCAGGACGTGCACTTCGACGCTCGTCTGACTGTCGGCCGCGGTGGAGAACACCTCGCTCTTGCGCGTCGGAATGGTTGTGTTACGCGGAATCAGCGTGGTCATCACCCCGCCAAGCGTCTCGATCCCAAGTGACAGCGGCGTCACGTCGAGCAGCAGCAGATCCTTGACTTCGCCGGCCAGCACACCCGCCTGGATCGCGGCGCCGACGGCGACCACTTCGTCTGGGTTGACGCCCTTGTGCGGATCCTTGCCGAACAGTTCCTTGACGATCTGCTGCACGCGCGGAATGCGCGTGGAGCCGCCCACGAGCACGACCTCGTCGATCTTCGACGAATCCAATCCCGCGTCGGTCAGCGCCTGCCTGGTTGGACCAACCGTTTTCTGCAGCAGGTCGTCGACCAGTTGCTCGAACTTCGCACGCGTCAACTTCATCTGCAGGTGCTTGGGCCCGCTCTGATCCGCCGTAATGAATGGCAGGTTGATATCGGTTTCCATGACCGTGGACAGTTCCATCTTGGCTTTCTCCGCCGCTTCCTTCAGCCGCTGGAGCGCCATACGGTCCTTGCTGAGATCGATCCCTTCGCTCTTCTTGAACTCGGCGATGATCCATTCGATCACGCGCTGATCCAGGTTGTCGCCGCCAAGGTGCGTATCGCCGTTGGTTGCCTTCACCTCGACGACCCCTTCGCCGACCTCCAGGATCGAAATGTCGAAGGTGCCGCCGCCAAAGTCGTAGACGGCGATCGTTTCGTCCTTCTTCTTGTCGAGACCGTAGGCGAGGGCTGCCGCCGTCGGCTCGTTGACGATGCGCATTACTTCGAGGCCGGCAATCTTTCCGGCTTCCTTCGTGGCCTGCCGCTGAGCGTCATTGAAATACGCCGGGACAGTAATGACCGCTCGGGTGATCGGCGTGCCGAGATACTCCTCCGCCGCCTGCTTCAGTTTTTGGAGCACCATCGCGGAAATCTGCGGTGGGGCGTACTCCTCGTTGCCGATCTTCACGCGAACGTCACCGTTGGATGCCGCGACAACGGTGTAGGGCACCATCTTCATTTCTTCAGTGACCTCGGTGAACCGACGCCCCATGAAGCGCTTGATGGAGAAGACCGTGTTTTCCGGGTTGGTCACCGCCTGACGTTTGGCGACTTGTCCGACAAGCCGCTCGCCCGTTTTCGTGAACGCCACCACGGAAGGTGTCAGCCGGCTCCCTTCCGGATTCGTGATGACGACCGGTTCGCCGCCTTCCATGACGGCGACTACGGAATTGGTGGTGCCCAGGTCGATGCCGATGATTTTGCTCATGTCTTCACGTCCTCTGTCGCGGTCGCGCGGGGGCGGCGCGAACCTGTCACGTCCGCAATGTTCTGGTTCAAATGTTTAGGCTGTTCTCATTATCAAATCTGAGTGAAGCTCAGTCAACTTTTTCGTGGAGGTTGCCGCTAACTTGCTGCGTTTGTTTGCTATATTGCGAGGAGTGCAAGAAGAACAGCCGCAGCCGAAGCGGCGCATTGCTCTTCGGGTTGCCCAGGTCGGTATCGTCGTCCTGTTCCTGTTCGCCGCGTTGCTCGGCACGTTCAGCGGTGTTCTGGTGGCGTTTGCTGGCGACGTCCCGGAGATCAGTGCTCGGCTCGATGATTACCGTCCAAACACCATCACCCGTATCCTCGCGCGGGACGGGCAGACCGTTGCCGAGTTTGCCACCGAGCGCCGCATAGTGGTCGGCTACGACCAGATATCGCCAAATCTACGCAACGCGATTATTGCGACCGAAGATGCGGGCTTCAACGAGCATTTCGGCGTCAGCATGACGCGTGTCGCCATCACCGTTCTCAAGGACCTCCTGACCGGCAAACGGCAGGGGGCGAGCACGATCACGCAGCAGCTCGCGCGCAACGTGTTCCTGCAGCAGTATCAGTTGGCGGGTGGCCGATTCGAGATGTCACCAGAGCGGAAGATCAAGGAATGGATCGTGGCCATCCAGATCGAGAAGCGGTTCACGAAGCCCGAAATCTTTACGCTCTACGCGAATCAGATCAATCTTGGCCACGGCGCGTACGGCGTCGAGGCCGCCTCGCGACTCTACTTTGACAAGCCAGCGAAAGACGTCACCGTAGAAGAGGCGGCGGTCATCGCGGGCATCATTCAAGCGCCTGGACGGCTCAGCCCATTCGTCAACCCGAAGGCGGCGTTGATGCGGCGCAACTACGTGCTTCAGCGGATGGCCGAGGAGGGCTTCCTTTCGGACGAGGAGTCGCGCGACGCACAGGAGCGTCCGCTGGTGTTGCAGGGCCAGCCGCGTCCCGAACCATCCGTGGCACCGTACTTCGCTGAAGAAATCAGAAAGACGCTCGAGCAGGAATACGGCGCCGATGCGCTCTATCAGAACGGCCTCCAGGTACAGAGCACTCTGGATGCCGAACTGCAGGAAGCGGCCAATCGTGCCGTCGATCGCGGCCTGCGTGCGCTCGACAAGCGGCACAGCGGCTTCCGCAAGGTGCGGAACATCGTCGCCGAAAAACGTTCGCTCGCGACGTTCACGACCGACCGCTGGAGCCGGCCCATTCTCGCAGGCGATATCGTGCCAGCGCTGGTGACCGCAGTGTCGCCGAAGAAGGGCGGAAACGGCAGCGCCAGGCTCCGCATTGGCACCAACGAAGTCGACCTGCCCAAGAGCGCGTTCACGTGGACGCGCAAGACAGCCGCCGCTGATTTCCTGAATGTGGGCGATGTCGTGCAGGTTGAAGTCCGCGCGGTGCAGGGTGGCGTGCCGCAGACGGTTGCGCTCGAACAGGATCCGGTGGTCGAAGGTGCACTCATCGCGATCGACAATCGGACCGGCCAGGTACGCGCCATGGTTGGTGGCTTCGATTTCGCGCGAAGCAAGTTCAACCGCGCCACGCAGGCGAAACGACAGGTCGGGTCGTCGTTCAAGCCATTTATCTATACGACCGCGATCGACCGCGGCTACACGCCGATTTCCATCTTCGTCGACGAACCCGTCTCCTATGAAGTAGGGCCGAATCAGCCGCGGTACGAGCCGCTGAATTACGACCGTAAGTACGAAGGTCCCGTCACACTTCGCTGGGCCCTTGAAGACTCCCGAAATATTCCCGCCGTCAAGGCGCTGGCCGAGCTCGGACCGGCGAATGTCATCAAGGTCGCGTCGCGTTTTGGCCTGCCAGCGAACATGCCCCCGTACCTCTCGCTGGCCCTTGGCTCGGTGGAAGAGACGCTGTGGGATATGACGAGCGCGTATACGGCGTTTCCCAACCAGGGCGTCCGCATGCGCCCGTATTCGATTGTCACCATCGCCGATCGTGAGGGGAACATCATCGAGGAGAACCGTCCGGAGCCTCATGAAGCGATCCGCGCCGACACCGCCTACGTCATGACGAACCTCATGCGCGGCGTCGTCCTGCGGGGCACCGCCGCGGCAGCCAAGAGCCTCGATTGGCCGCTCGCCGGGAAGACGGGAACGATGGACGAGTACACCGATGCGTGGTTCATCGGATTCGATCCGAACATCACCGTCGGCGTTTGGGTTGGCTACGACGAGAAAAAGCCGCTCGGCGGCAACGAGACGGGCGCGGTAGCCGCGCTTCCCGTCTGGATGGACTTCATGAAGGCCTACATCGACACGCGGGCCGACCGGAAGAACCCGCCGGAATTCGAGGCGCCGGGCAACATCGTGTTCGTCAAGCTCGATAACGGCATCGACGAAGCGTTCATCAACGGCACCCAGCCACAGGGTGCATCAGTACTTCCCGCCGTCGCGCCCGCATCCAACGACGTTACGAGCCCCTAAGAGTAAGGGTCACATTCGTCATGGAAACAAGGGCGGCGCAGTTCGCCGCTTGGTTGCTTGTTCGAACGCGTACGCCAGCGCGATCAAACGCGGCTCGCTGCATGCCATCCCGGTGAACGTCACGCCAAAGGGCGCAGGTTTCGGGTTGAACCCCGCTGGAAATGTGGGCGGTCCGTTGTTCGGAACCGTCGCGAACGGGACGATGACCGAGGGATATCCGGCGCGCGCCGCGATGCCGTTGCCGTTCTGCGCCGGAAACAGCAAGGCGTCGAGTTGTTTCGCCTTCATGACTTCGTCGATGCCATGCTTGGCGGTGACCAGCAGGTCTTTTCGGCGATCGGCTTGGTACCGCGCACGATCGGTTGTGAGATCGATCTCGTCCGCGTTATCCAGATTGGACTGCCCGTACTTCAGCGTGCCCGCGCTGCGGTGCGCCTCGTTCCAGGCGCGCAGCTCGGTGAGCGATTTCAGCGGCGCCGCATCACCAAGCAGCGCCAGCCAGCGGCTGAAGTCGCGCTTCATTCCGTACTTGTAGGTCGTCGTGCAGTTGTCGTCCTTCCCTTTGGCGTTGTCCGGTCCCGAACACACGGGCCAGTCGAGGAAATTCCGCGCGGGGTCCCAGTCGACGATGCTCGGGATGTCGGCTGGGTCGACCACCGTGGCGCCCTGCGCCTTCAACTCCGCGATCGCGTCTGCCATCACCTGCTTCTGCTCCATAGTCAACCCACCGCGCGGGGTCAACGAGCTCCCAGAGACGACCGCGTCATAAAAAAACGCGCGCGGCACACCGAGGCGCGCGCCTTTGAGCGCATTGCGATCGAGAAAACGGGTGTAGTCGCGGCCGGATGGGGGCGCACATGTTGACGTCGCAGGATCGTTGGGATCCGGCGCGGCGCCTTCGAGCGCGCCAAACAGAACCGCGGCGTCGGTGACCGAGCGCGCCATCGGCCCGGCGGTGTCCTGATCGGCGGTGATTGGAATGATCCCGTAGCGGCTCACGCGACCAACCGTCGGCTTGATGCCGGCCAGCATGTTCTGGTTCGCGGGACTGAGGATCGAACCGGATGTCTCGGTGCCAACATTCGCGGCCCAGAAGCTCACCGACGTACCGACGCCGGAACTCGAGCCGCCCGTCGTCAGCACCGGCCGTCCATCGGCAAGGCCGTCGCGCGGGTCGCGCCGAGGATCGTACGGGTTCATGCCGTAGCCATTCAGGCTGTTGTAATTGGCGGGCATGCCGACGGTGACCCAATTGGCCAGTTCCGTCAGCTGCGTCTTGGCGATGATGATCGCGCCGGCATCGCGAAGATTCTTCGCGACGGTGGCATCGTACGGCGGCATCAATCCGGCGAACGCGAGCGCGCCGCCCGTCGTCGGCATATCGCGCGTCTGAATGTTGTCTTTCAGCGCGATCGGAATGCCGTGCAGTGGACCGCGGGTGCGTCCGGCCGCCCGCTCTCGATCCCGTTCATCGGCCTCCTCGAGCGCGCGCGGGTTCACGTAAACGATCGCGTTCAGCCGATCCTCGTACAGCGCGATGCGCGTGAGGTACTGCTGCACGAGGTCACGCGAGGTCACGCGACGCTGCTGCAGCGTATGCTGCAGGTCGGTGATAGACGCCTCGACCACCGTCAACCGTGACGGTGCGGACGGCGCCGCGGCGATGGCGATCGCGGCGGCGAGCGCGAGGATCAGCCCTTTAGTCTTCATCGGCAGTTGCCGGAGCGCCGAGTGTACCGCTTGCCTTCTTCAGCAGATAGGTCTTAATGAAGGGATCCAGATCGCCGTCGAGCACGCGGTTGACGTCGCCGACCTCCATCTTCGTCCGGTGGTCCTTGATCATCTGATACGGCTGCAACACGTAGCTGCGGATCTGGCTGCCGAAGCCAATCTCCTTCTTCGCGCCGGCGATCTGTTCGAGTTTCGACGCCTGTTCCTTCAGCCTCAGATCGAACAATCTCGCCTTCAGCACTTTCATCGCCTGCGAGCGGTTCTTGTGCTGCGATCGCTCGTTCTGACATGAGACGACGATTCCCGTCGGCAGGTGCGTAATCCGGACGGCCGAATCGGTGACGTTGACGTGCTGACCGCCCGCGCCGCTGGAACGATACGTGTCGATCCGCAGGTCCTTCTCCTCGATGTCGACGTCGACGTCCTCAGGCAGCTCCGGCCAGACGAAGACGGAGGCAAAGGACGTGTGGCGCCGCGCCGCCTGGTCGAATGGCGAAATGCGAACGAGACGATGAACGCCGGCTTCCGCCGACATCAGGCCGAACGCGTAATCGCCGGTAAGCATGAATGTGACGCTCTTGAGGCCCGCCTCTTCACCGGGCTGGTAATCGATGATTTCCCGCCTCAAGCCGCGTCGCTCCGACCATTTCATGTACATGCGCAGCAACATCTCGGCCCAGTCCTGCGATTCGGTGCCACCCGCCCCCGGATGGATCGTCACGATCGCGTTGGCGGTGTCGTGCTCGCCGGAGAGCATCTTGCGCGTCTCCGCGCCTTCGACTTCCTGCTGCAACTCCTCCAGCGCGCGGGCGAGGTCCGCGTTGACGTCCTCACCGGCGCCGGCCCATTCGATGAGCACGCTGATGTCATCGCCGCGGCGTTTGAGCGATTGGAGGAGGGTTCTGTCTTCTTCGAGCCGTCGGCGGCGCTGCATCACCTTCTGCGCCTCCGCCTGATTGCTCCAGAAGTCGGACGAGGAAATCCGCGACTCTACTTCAGCGAGCTGTTCATCGAGACGAGCGCCTTCAAAGATGCCTCCGCAGCTCGAGCGCGCGCTTGTTCAGGTCTTCGTAGCGCCTGGTGAGATCTTCAATCGCAACAGCCAATGTCTACCTCCGAAGGGCCACAAGTCCAATCGCGACGATCGCGATCGCGACGTACGCGATGACGTCGCCAATCCGCGAATAGATCGTCCGGACTGTGAGAAAGCGCGCCTCGTCGACGAGCGCAACCTGCTCAAAGATACCCGACTGCCGCACGATGCGTCCGTACGGATCAACGATGCCGCTGATCCCGGTGTTGGCCGCGCGCGCCAGGTAGCGCCCCTGCTCGATCGCCCGCATCGACGCGAGCGCGAAATGCTGGTACGGCGCCGACGAGTAACCGTACCACGCATCGTTGGTGATCGTTGTGAGCAGCTGGCTGCCGGCCAGGACCGCCTGTCGCACGAGCGACGGATAGACAACTTCGTAGCAGATGGCGGTACTGGTCAGGTGTGACCCGACAGGCAGCATCACCATCGAGGCGCCCGGCGAGAAATCGGTAAAGCTGTCCACGAGCGGCGAGACGAAGAACAACAGGCGCTTCATCGGAATGAATTCGCCCCACGGGACAAGATGAATTTTCCGATAGACCGCCGCCGTCTGGCCGTCAGGCGCGACGAGAAACGCCGCGTTGTAAAGCGCCGGCTCAGGTTGCGTCACTTCCTGATCGCTGCCGAACAAAATCGGCACGTGCAGCTCACGCGCGAGCGCACGGAGCGCCTCCTGGCCGACGGAGTCTCGCTCGAACATGAACGGCGTCGCCGATTCGGGCCAGATGACGAACTCGGCTCCACGGTTGACGGCGTCGCGGGTCATCCCGATGTAGGTCGTGAAGATACGGCGCGCCTCACCGGCTTTCCATTTGTCTTCCTGCGGGATGTTCGCCTGAATCATTGCGACACGAATAGGGGTGCCGGCGTGGGTCAACGTGCCGTCGGCAATGCGCAGCGTTCCCCACACGGCCGTCGCACTCAGCGCAACTGCTCCCGTCGCGATGGCAGCGATGCGCCGTGTCCCGGTGGTGAGCGTGGCGTACGCAACGGTCGCGTTGATCAACGCGACGAGCCCCGAAACGCCGTAGACTCCGAGAACACTCGCGAGCTGAGCGACAGATAAGACCGTAACCTGGCTGCTGCCAAGCAGCACCCAGGGAAAGCCGCCGAGCACAACGCCCCGGGAGAACTCGGTGGCGACCCACGCCGCGGGGGCGAATAGGAGTCCCCTGACGCCCGCGCGCGCGATCAACCGGCTCGAGAGCAGCGCAAAGAGCGCAGGGAAAAATCCCTGATACAGCGCTAGAAGAACGACGCCGAGGACGGCGGCCGGCAGCGGGATACCGCCGAACGTGCGAATCACCGTTCCCGTCCAGTAGAGCGTGCCGGCGAAGTAGACGAATCCTGTTGCGAGGCCGAGGAGAAAGGCCCGCAGCGGCGGTTGCGCCGACGCGCCGCGTCCTTCGCCGATGCTCGGCGTTCGACCGTTCCAGCCAGTCAGTGCGACCAGCAGCGGAACCAGCGCGATCCAGGCGAATGCCGGATGACCGTACCGTGGAAAACTCAGCGCCAGCAGCGCGCCCGAGACGAGTGCCAGCGCGTAGTCAAAGGCGATGACCACCTGAAATCGAGCGTATCAGATTGGTTATTTTCGTGTGGGCTTCTTGCGCGATGCCTTCCGCGGCTTGGCGGGTTCGACGACAACGAAGTCCGCAAGGTCCCACGTAAAGGGTGGCTTGCGGCGCCGCTCCGTCGCCCGATCCCGCTTCGCGCCCGCTGTCGTGTCCTCGTCCCGCCGCTCGCCGGTGCGGCGATCCCACGTCACGACGACAGGGAGCTTGGAGGTGCGGGTCTTCAGCGCGTCGAAGCGACGGATCGCTCCGCGACGCACCACGATCTCGATAGGTCCCTGCTGCTTCTTACCGGCCGCGGCCCGGCGGCGTCCTGTGGATGCTTTCGGCGGCATGCTCAGCTGTGATATCGGCGTAGTCCGTTGAATTCTTTGACGCCATCCATGCCTCTCGATTATCGATCTGCGCCTACGCGTGGACCAAGACGAAGAACGTAAGGCGTGCAACGTAACAGAACGGAGAGTGACACCACGCAAGGCCATTTGTCGTATATGAGTGTCTAACTTTGGCAGCGGTCCATCCCAGCTGATCCGTCTTCGGTCCAGGAGGCGCGCGGTGGCGGGCTCTCGCGCGCCTCCGGTCTACGGCGTCCTGGTTGCCATTCTGGTAACCGGTCAGATGAACCTGACTCCGGGCGTCGTCGGCGCAAGGCAGCACCTGCTGGACACACAGCTGCGCACGCTGTCGTTCGGCCGCGATGGTTACACGCTCTCACCGCCACCGGCCATCGCAAGCGATCGCGACCTCGTCGCCTTCATCGACCGGTTGAACGCCGAAGGCGTCACCGTATTTCGTCGGCTCAGTCCACCCGTGCTGATCGCGTGGATGGAACAGGCCTCTCGCGAGGCCGCGGCCTACTATGCGTCGCTTGACCCGTTCGCGCCCGCGCGCTTCGGCGTCAGTTGGGCGGGCGAGTTGATCTCCGCGAACTGGTTCGATGTCGCCCGCGACCTCACAGAGCGCTGGCACCATCAACAGCAGATTCGCCTCGCCGTCGCCGAATCTGCAGACACCGTGCACGCCCCGTCCGCGAACGCCGCACGAAACCTGCGCGCGATCATGACGCCGACGCAGTATCACCCAGTGCTCGACTGTTTCATGCGCGCGCTGCCGTTCCACTATCGTTCGATCGCCGCACCTCCAGGCACCGCCATCAGGATCCATGTCCCCGGTGACTGCGGCGGCGACTGGCATCTTTACTACGGTGACGCCTGGATGCTGGCCAGCGACCCGGCGGGCACGATCGTCGCCACACTCAGCATCCCGCAGGACATCGCGTGGCGCGTTTTTACGAAGGGCATGGCGCGCGAAGAGGCCCGTGAGCACGTTCGCATTACTGGCGACCCAGCACTGGGCCACCACGTCCTCAGTACCCTCGCGATTGTGGGCTGACTTGGGCCTTCATTGCTCGTCGACAAACGCCCGAAGCCGCTGAAGCCAACTTCTCATCCGATTCAGGCCAGCGGCGGGATGTCGATTCAACGCGCTGTCATTCGATAACCCTGTGGAGGTGGTTATGAAACGTTGGACAGGAATCGTGATCGGCGTGTGGGTTGTGCTCTTTCTCGCCTTCGACGCCGCTGTCAAACTCCTAGGGCTTGACGTGGCCGTTGAAGGAACGACGAGGCTGGGGTACCCGGCGAGTCTCGTCGTCACCATCGGGTGGGTTGAGCTCGTGTGTCTGCTAGCCTACGTGATCCCGCGCACAGCGCCGATCGGCGCGCTGCTCCTCACGGGGTATCTCGGAGGGGCGACCGCCACACAGGTGCGAGTCGAGGATCCCTGGTTCCTGTTTCCCGTCGGGGGCGGTGTCCTGGTGTGGGGAGCGTTGTGGCTCCGGGATCCTCGCATCGCGCCAATCTTCACGCCGCAGCCGGCTGGGTCCGCGCCGCGTCTTTCATGACCGTTGCGAGGACGCCATATACCGTCGCCCAGGCGTCCTTCATCTCTGACGTGAACGCCGGACCGAGACCCTTCTCCAAGGTCCACAGCAACGCGGCACCGACTGTGTCGTAGTGAGCGTCGGTGACGCCGTACCCCACGTGGCGACGTCCCAGATCCTGCACGACCGGCACAAGACGATCGAGGTGATCCAGACCCTTCACCGCGGCCGTCAGCATCTGCGCCAGCTTGCGGTGTTGTGCGGCCATGTCCGCAGGAAACATGCCTCTGACCGCGGGGTCCAGTTCGAACAGCCGTCGATAGAAAAGCGCCATGGCATCCTCAGCGATCGGCGCAAGCGAAGCAAAACTCTCTTGCACCAGGGTCTTTTGACGCGACGTGACCATCACACACCTCCTGCCCTGTCCAGCACGCGTTAGTTCAGCAACTTCAGGTAAGCGACGATGTCGGCCTGGTCGTCCTGCGTCAGAACGACGAGCGGCCCCTTGGGTCCCGGACCGTCGGGATCGGTGGCAACTTCGAAGAACTTGTTGTAATGCGCAACGACATCCTCGAGCGTCCGCGCCGAGTTGTCGTGGAAGTACGGCGCGGTCCGGCTGACGCCCCACAGCGTGGGGATCTTGAACGCGTTCACGTTGTCAAAGAGACCGGATTCCTTTCCGATGCCGGTAATCAGCGCGCGCCCGGGATCCGGCGACATGAGCCGCGTCGTCGTACCGTCAGCGTTGGTGAACACGTATTCATGCATCGGATTGTGTGCGTCGTTCAGTTCCGACACACGCACGCTCTGGAAGCGCGTGCCGACTGGAACTTTGGCAACGGCGAACAGGAGCTCGTTGGTTTCGTTCAGCATCGGACCGCTGTGGCAGGCCGCGCACGCGCCGTGTCTGAAGTCCTGGAGATCGCTCACATCCTCGAAGAACCGCCGGCCTCGCTTTTCCGCATCGGTATGGCCTTGCGGCAGCTGGGGCGCAGCCCCGCCCCGCGCGAATTCGCGTAGCGCCGGCGAGCTGAAGAATGCGTCGTCGGTGGCTTCAAAGTCGGTGATGCCCCGAATTTCAGCCTCAGTCGGGGTACGTTTCGCCTGTGCGTGTCCCGCAATCGCACTTGCAGCCTGCGACCTGAGATCGGGCTGTCGCCCGTCCATCATCAAAACGCGATCGAGGGCCGGCGTGTTGAGTGTCGAAGGAATTCCGCGTCGAACGACGACCGAACGTGCCGTCGATTCGTCGGCCAGGCTGACGTTTGGCGGCAGTGGAATCTCGACGAGTACCGTTGCGTCCTTCAACATCCGCGACGCGCCCTTGCCGTTTCCGTCATCGCTGCCGTCGTGCACAAACAACGGATCCCGCGCGTTCCCTTTGAACCGCTTCTGCGCTTCCATTGGCGAGATAGTGCCCGTCGCGCTGGTGTGACACGTGCTGCACGTTCGTCCGTTGCCGCCGAAGGTCTCACGCTCGAACAGGCGCTTGCCGTCGGGTTGGCTGACGACGCTGCTTCCATGGGCGGACATGGAGACAAACATCGCGACCGAGAGAATCTTGGTAGTGCCGCCGATCACGTAGTAAATGGGCTTCATGATGGTCCTCTCCGCTGACAGCTAACGCGACAACGCGCGTCGAACCCCGCAAGGGGCCCCGCAATGAGGAGGACCGACGAATTCGAGGAGGGGGAAATCAGGTCGGCCGGCGGAGCGCCGGGCCGACCTGAAACGTGGTGGGACTTTAGGTTGTGCCGAGGGCTTTTCCGTACAGCGCCAGCAGTCGACTCCAGGCTTTCTCCGCCTGCGGTTCGTTGTAAACCTGTGAATCGGGAGGACACCAGCCGTGCGCCGCTCCCGTGTACACCTCGATTTCGGCCGGCAGCTTCGCGTTACCGAACGTCTCCTTCAACACGTTTTTCTCGTTGGGCGACCGCATGTCGTCGTTGGCGGCGATGGCGATGAGGAACTGCGCCTTCGTCTTCGCGGCCTGCAGATGCGGGCTGTTGGGCATGTCGGTCACAAGGCCGCCACCGTGGAATGACGCGACCGCACCGACGCGACCGGGCACCGCAGCCGCAGTGCGAAAGGCGATCGGCCCGCCCATGCAGTAGCCCTGCGTACCGACCTTGCGGTTCTTGGCCACCGACTGTTGCTGATCGAGCCAGCCGATGAACGCTTTCGCATCGGTCATCTGCGTGGTCTCATTCAGCGCCTGCGCCAGCGGCATCAGCTGCGGAATTGGGGTCGCCGAGCCCTGTGCTGCCGTCGGCGCCTTCTGGACGCGATAGAACGGGTTGACCACGACCACCGAGTAGCCGGTCTCAGCGAGACGTTTCGCCATCTGGCGGAACGCCGGACGCAGCCCGAAGATGTCGGGCCACACGAGCACGCCTGGCGCCGTCCCGGTTGATGGATGCACGAAGTAGGCATCCGCAGTACCGTCGGGCGTCTTGATGTTCACTTCCTGTTCGGTGACCGCGACCGCGTTGGCGACCTCCGGCAGCATCATCGTGATGCCGGCGCCCACGAGCACGCCGAACTGCCGACGCGTGATAACGAGTCCGAGAGACTCGTGGC
>Ga0070675_100001793_pt1 | contig 15848 bp, 13 predicted proteins | sample KBSM43metaG_FD_65343 | JGI IMG/M metagenome (GOLD analysis project Ga0070675, IMG submission 65343) | Miscanthus rhizosphere microbial communities from Kellogg Biological Station, Michigan, USA - KBS M4-3 metaG | ecosystem: Host-associated > Plants > Roots > Rhizosphere > Soil ...
TGGATCGGCGCGCTGCTCGTGTCGATCGTGCTCTTCCCGGCGCTCGCGCATGCCCAGACCGAAGCCGTCATTACCGGAGTGGTAACCGACTCCTCCGGCGGCGTACTCCCCGGCGTTACCGTGACGGCCGTCCACGAGGCGACCGGCAATACTTTTTCGAGCGTCACCGACGAACGCGGCGTGTTCCGCATGCAGGCGCGCGTCGGCACGTACCAGATTCAGATGGAGCTTCAGGGCTTCCAGTCGGTTCGCGCGCAGGCGACGCTGCTCGCCGGACAGACCGCGAACATTCCCGTCCAGATGCAGCCGGCCACGCTGCAGGAGAACGTCACGGTCACGGCCGAAGCGCCGCTCGTCAACGTGACGCAGACCAGCCCCAGCGGCAACATCGATCCAAAGCAGTTCTCCGAGCTTCCCGCCGAGGGGCGCAACTGGATGGCGCTGCTCTTGGTCGCTCCGGGCAGCCGGACGACGTCCGTGAGCCAGAACGCGCCGATTCCGATGCGCGGGGGCGGCGGCGATCAGCAGTTCTTCCAGACCAACGTCGACGGACAGCAGGTGAGCAACGAGCTTGGCGGCGGCCGTCAGCCGCTCATGAGCCAGGAAATGATCTCCGAGCTGCAGTTCATCTCGAATCGTTTTGACGCGACGCAGGGACGCTCGCTTGGCGTGCAGGTGAACGTCATCACCAAGTCCGGGACCAACCGCTATTCCGGCTCGCTCCGCGGCAACTTCCGCGACAGTGACATTGGTTATGCGAAGGATCCGCTCGCTGGAAAGGTCGTCCCGTTTACGGACCAGCAGATTGCCAGCTCGTTCGGCGGCCCGATCGTCAAAGACAAGCTGCACTTCTTCGTCTACCAGGATTACGACCACAACCCGAGCACGGGCGTGTGGACGACCCCATATCCCAAGTTCAACATTTCGAAAGACGGCCTGCTCACCACCAAGCAGGGCGGCATCCGGTTCGATTACCAGCTCTCGTCGCAGATGCGCTTCATGGCGAAAGGCGACCTCTGGCGAAACTGGGATGACGGCTTGACCGGCGGCAGCAACTACCCATCGTCGGCGGCAACGACGCGCGAAACGGGCAACACCTTGAACTTCCAGCTGACGCGCGTCCTGAACAACCGGATGGTCAACGAGACGAAGGCGGGCTACAACGGCTACCAGTACCGGAACACCTGCTGGACCCAATGGGACAACGCCTGGTACAAAGACCACGGGCCGTACGGACCGGTGCAGGAATGCGGACCCGTCATCACGTTCACGGGCTTCTCGTTCGGCGGTAACCAGGGTTATCCGCGTCATCGCGGCCAGGATCGCTACTGGCTGCGTGATGACTTCTCACTGTCCTACGACGCGCGCGGCCGCCACGACCTGCGCACGGGCGGCGAGTTCATGTATCACACGGAGATGAGCGCGAACTGCACACGCTGCCGCAGCACGTATACGGCGACTGCCCGGCCCGCCGGATTGCCGACCGCGCCGACGCCGGCGCAAATGCAGGACTGGTTCCCCGATCCGTTCGATGCAGACACCTGGAACTTCAACGCGATCAATCCATGGGTGAGCACCTTCAACATCGGCATCCACAAAGGACGCCGTACGCCGGATCGACAGAACCTTGCCGGATGGTGGGTGCAGGACGACTGGCGGCTCTCGACGAAGTGGACGCTCAACCTCGGCCTGCGTTGGGATATTCAAACCAACGCGTTTGCCAACGACGGCGAAGTCCTGCCGTTCATGCTCCCTGACCGTCCGAACGAGAAGAACAACTATGCACCGCGGATGGGCGTCGCCTATGCGTTGAGCGACAAGACGGCCATTCGCGCTGGCGGCGGCCGCTACTATGCGGAGAACATCACGTCGCAGGATCTGTACGCACTCGAGTACCGGTCGATCGTACAGGTTGACATTCCGAATGACGGACGTGCCGACTTCGGAACGAACCCGTTCAATGGGCCGATGCCGACCTACGAGCAGGCGCTCGCGCGCTTCTGCGCGTACAACAACAACGCCGCGGGCTGCCTGCAACGCGCGACGCAGGAACTCGGGCCGCCGCGCCAGTACCAGCACACGCAGTACACGGATCAGTACTCCGTCGGCGTGGCGCATCAGTTGGGTACTGACATGGCGTACACGGTTGATTACCTCTACAACCGCGGTCGCCACGAGAAGAACAATCAGGCGAACATCAACCTGACGTTCGATCCGAACACCGGCCTGAATCTTCCCTTCAACGTGCGCACGAATCGTCCGTTTCCCGGCGATGGCACGATCGGCCAGAACTACTACATGGGCAAGAGCGCGCTGCACTCGCTGAACATGAGTTTCACCAAGCGCATGAGCCATAACTGGCAAGGCGCGATCAACTACTCGCTGTCGGGTCTTTGGACGGGCGTCGGCAATCCGCTGATGGCCGTTCCAGGGCAGGAAGCGATCATCGTCCCGTTCAAGCTTGCCGACGATCTGGCGGGACCGTGGACGTTCGACGCGCAGGACCAGCGCCATCGTCTGGTTGCCAACGGCATCTGGGAAATCTGGAAGGGGTTCCAGTTGAGCGGATATCACTACTTCGGCGCGGGCAACCGTTCGTCCACCAACTATGGCGGCGATCTGCGTGGCTATGGACCTGGTGGTGAAGGGCGGCTGCGTCCGGACGGCACGATCGTCCCGCGCAACAGCTTTATCCAGCCGGTGCAGAACCGGACCAACATGCGGTTTCAGCAGCGGTTCACGCTGCCCAATCGCGTGCAGATCGACCTGATTGCCGAATCGTTCAACCTGTTCAACACGGAGAATTTCCTGCTCGGCACGCAGGAGAGCAACACGCTCCAGTACAAGCAGCCAGTCTCTGGACAGTTCCGGACGATGCAGTTCGGGTTCCGCGTCGGCTTCTGACGCGGCACGAAGGACTCGAAGACGACTGACGACTGAATCACGAAGGTCACGAAGGACCCGGCCTTCGTGGTTCGGGCCCCAATCCTCGGCTCGAATATTTCCCCGCGTCCCCTCCGAACGGCTCTAATATGCGTCTCGTCGCGCTGAAAGGAAGCGGGTCAGATGACATTCACTTCGAGATTGCTTACCGGCGCAGTGATTGCGGCGTCGGTCTCCGTGGCCGCGATTGCCCAGGGAACGGCGGAGAAGACGGGTTGGTCGAGTTCTAACTACGATCAGAGCGCCAACCGGTACAGCCCGCTGGCCCAGATCACGCCGGCCAATGTCAGTACGCTTCAGCGCGCCTGGAGCATCCATCTCAAGCCCGCCGGTTACTCCGGCAGGCTGCGCGAAGACGAAGCCATTCCCATCGTGATGGGCAACACGATGTATGTCGGATCTCCGTACGGCGCCGTTATCGCGTTCGACGCCACCAGCGGCGCGGAAAAATGGCGTTACCAGCTTCCGAACGACGACATCCCGGCCAAGCGCGGCGTCGCTTACTGGCCCGGTGGGGGTGGCCGCGCCGCATCGATCGTCTTCGGGTCGAACGCGGGCCGTCTCTACTCGATCAAGGCATCCGACGGCACGCTGAACAGCTGGTTCGGCGACAACGGCATCGTCAATCTCAAGACGCCAGAGGTCATGCTGACGGGCATGAACGTGCCCTATTCGCTGCTGTCGTCGCCAACAATTTACAAAAACTTGATCATCACCGGTGCAGGTACCGGTGAAGGGCCCGGCGGTTCGAATGGGGGCTTAGGCCCCGCCGGCGATACACGCGCCTGGGACGCGACGACGGGCAAGCTGGTGTGGACGTTCCACACGGTGCCGCGGCCTGGTGAATTCGGGTATGACACCTGGGGCGGTGAAAGCGCGAAGAATCGGTCCGGCGTCAACGTTTGGGGCTACATGTCGCTCGACGCGCAGAGAGGCATTCTCTACATGCCGCTCGGCGCGCCGAACAACGATCGCGTCGGCACGGATCGTCCCGGCAACAATCTGTTCTCCTCGTCCATCGTTGCGGTCGATGCGAACACGGGCAAGTACCTCTGGCACTTTCAACTCGTGCATCACGACATCTGGGACTACGACACGCAGTCGGCGCCGCTCGTCGTCGACGTGAAGCGAGGCGGCGAGACCATTCCCGCGCTCCTGGTCGTGAACAAGAGCGCGCTGCTGTTCACGCTCAACCGCGTGACGGGCAAGCCGATTTTCGACGTCGTCGAGCGCCCCGTGCCCAAGAGTGACGTCCCTGGTGAGCAGGCGTCCCCCACGCAGCCGTTTCCGGTGAAGCCGGAGCCGCTGACGCAGATGACGCTCTCGCGGGACAAGCTGTACAAAGGCGAGCCGCAGCACCAGTCGTACTGCGAGCACATGGTTGACGAAAACAACATGAAGCTTGGCGGGCCCTACATGCCGATCGCCCCTGAGCGGTACAGCGTGTCGCCTCCCGGACCGCAGGGCGGCATCAATTTCTGGGGACCGGCGTACGACCCGAAGCTGAATCTGTTCGTGTCGAACACGACCAACCTCTTTCAGCCGATGCGTCTGGTGCGCCGGCCCGACGGCAGCTGGATCAATGAGGGAACGCTTGCAGGACTTCGGCGCTTCGGCGATTCCGATCGGCATCTGCCGTGCGGTCCCACGCCGTGGGGCGAGCTCCTCGCCGTCAAGATGGATACAGGCGATATCGCGTACCGCAAGACGCTCGGCGTCTCCGACATGTTGCCGGCGGGGATGCAGGACACGGGGCGCCCCAGCACTGGCGGCGTGACCCTCACCGCGAGTGGACTGACGTTCGTCGGCGGTACCGACGACTACAGGTTCCGCGCGTTTGCCACCGCGACCGGCACCAAGCTATGGGAGATCAAACTTCCGTCGTCCATTGAAACGACGCCGATCACCTATATGGGCTCTGACGGACGTCAGTACGTCGCCGTGGTGAGCACCGGCGGCGGGCTGACCGGAGGAGAAGTCACGAACGACGAGATCATCACATTCGCGTTGCCGGTGATCTCGACGAGAACCCGATGAAGGTCCGGCTGAAGCCGGACCCCACACGCGCTTCAGCCTAATCGCACCGCGCGCCGAGCACTTCCACGGACGTTACCCGCAGCTCGCGGCTTGTCAGCTGCCCGGTTGCGGCGATGCGTTGTCCCACCTGCGTGCGCAGTGTCTCCGGGTCCGGAGGCGTGACGAGAGCCACGGACGAGGAGCGCTTTCTCAAAAATCCGGATCGCCAGCTGCGAGACCGAGGCGCATCAGTGCCTTCGGTGTCGGTCAGTTGGAATCGGTTGTTGCCGCTGCTTTCAAGGCAGCCAGTGACTCTGACGCTTCCGGGTGCAACAGGATCGACAGACACGGGGGCCGGATCGGCACTAATTGACTCGGACGGAGCGAACTTCGTCGAGGCGTCTTCCCTCGCGAGTGCCTCGTCGATGGCTGCCACAGCGGCGGTCGGCGAAGACGCTTCCGCGATTCGAGTCTTCTCGGATTTCACAACAGCCTTGGCGGTCGATTCGTTGACCGGCCTCGGTGTGGCGACGGGAGCAATGGCGACAGCGGCAGCAGGCGCCGCTGCGGGTACGGCCGCCTGTGCCATCAGTGCGAGGTCAGACGACTGTCGCTGCCGCTCGGGCTGCGTGTCTGCTGCATCCGCCGCAGCCAGCGGCGCGGGACGGCGCGAGAGGGTGAGCGTGACCACGCAAATCATGACCATGGCGGCAGCGAGCATCTGCAGATGTACCGCTCGCCGTGCGGGCGCGGCAGGATGCGCCGACGACGATGTCGCGGATGAAGCAACTGGCTGAGCGGCAGACGTTGTCATTCCGACCTGCGTCACCCGACGTGCCGTGATCGCTCGGTATCGCTTCCTCGGTGCCTTCTTCGCGGGTGCGCCATTCTCTTTGCCGACGTCCGCCGACACTTCGAACGTCAACCGAACGGGGCGGCCTGCCCGGAGCGACGGAATCCTTATTGCGCGCTTTGACATGGCGAGGTCAAAGCGCAATTCACGTACCCGCCGGTTTCCCCCGCGAGTCGTCGGGATTGCACGAGGATCCGTTACAAAACGATCATCCGAGTTTCAACTCTACGCGGAGCGTTGCACGGTTCGGCGCGCCGCAGCGGCAGCACTGGTGGAGCGTTCATCTCCTGTAGCATCTGCTTCGTGCGTGTTCACCTGATCACGGCGGAGTCGCCGGAATCGAGGCGCTTGCGCCGTGGCCGCCTGATTCAATTCCCGCAGCTCACCATGCCGCTGATCGCGGCGCTCACGCCACGCGAGCACTCGGTGTCGCATACCGACGAAATCGTCGACGCCGTGCGGTTCGACGTGCCGGCGGACCTCGTGGCGATGACGACGGCGACGCCGTCCGCTTTTCACGCCTACAGCGTCGCCCGCGAGTTCCGGCGCCGCGGCGTCCCTGTGGTGATCGGCGGCGTCCACGCAACGGCTCTCCCCGAGGAGGCGGCGCGTCATGCTGACGCCGTGGTCGTGGGGGAAGCCGAGGACACGTGGCCGCGTGTTCTCGACGATGCGGGTTGCGGAAAGCTCGAGCGGGTATACACCTCGACGCGGCGGGCAACACTCGCTGGGATGCCCGCCCCACGCTGGGATCTCATCAAAGGACGTCGCTATGGGAAGTCGGTCACCATCGCCACCCGCGGTTGTCCCCATCGCTGCGATTACTGTTCGATCCCGCTGCTCTACGGTCCGGGGACGATGCGCTATCGGCCTGTCGACGAAGTCGTGCGCGAGATTGCTGCGAGCCCGACGCGTGCGGTCGTGTTCTGGGATGACAACATCGGCGCCAATGCGCGATACGCGAAAGAACTCTTCGTGGCGCTCACCCCGTTGAAGAAATGGTGGACCAGCCAGTGCACGGCCAACGCCGCGCGCGACGAGGAGTTGGTCGAGCTCGCCGCGCGAAGCGGGTGCAAGGCGCTGTTTCTCGGCCTCGAATCGATTTCGCAGGAAAGCCTCGACGCCACCAACAAGGCGCACAACCGGGTCGACGACTACCGCCGCATCATCGCGAACCTTCACCATCACGGGATCGCGGTTCACCTGGGCGTCATGTTCGGATTCGACCACGATGACGTGGGCATCTTCCGCCGTACGGCGGACTTCCTCGACGAGGCGTGCGTCGACGTGGCGACCGTGAGCATGGTCGTGCCCATGCCGGGTACGCCAACCTTCCGTCGTTTGAATGCCGACAAGCGGATTCTCACGACTGACTGGAGCAAATACGACGGCAAGAAACACTGTGTCTTCGAGCCCGCCCTGATGTCGCCGCGAGAGCTCGAAGCGGGGACCGAATGGGTGGCGCGCCGCTTCTACTCGCCACACTCGATCGTCCGCCGCCTCGCGGGCTCTCGGGCGGGCGTCTGGTGGAACTTTCCACGGAATGTCGGCTATATGCTTGCGGGCTTATTGAACGCAGGACCGTTTTGGGATCCGGCCGGCGAGTACTGACTCCCATCAAAACTGCAATACGTTCTCGAGGTATGCGAACGTGAGCGTGTGCCCGGCAAATGCCGGCTTGACGACGCCGCCTGCTCGTGCCACCGCGAGATATCCGTTGACTGACCAGTGCGGCGCGATCGCGTAATCCACTGAGCCTTCTCCGATCGTCGCAAGGTGTGTGGCTCCAAACGACGGGCGCGTCGCACAGCCGAAGATGGTCCCGTGTTCCTGTGTGGCGCCGCTACCGTAGTACCACCCATCACTCGACGTCGCGAGGCCGACGCGATGCCAGTCGAGCCGCACGTTCATGTTCGTGCGGGGTCTGGCGAGCAGCTGTGCGAACAGATCCGTGTTGTTCATCTGGCTGTAGAGCGCGCTTTGCGCGTATTGGCGAACTGTCGGCAGCATCGCGAAGAACGTTCCATGGCGATCGTCTTCGAAGCCGCCTTGCGTGGGATGGAATGCGAAGCCCGTTGCCGTCCATCGGCGGCTCGCCGTATCGACTCGCACGCCGTCATAGGCCCGCTGATAGATCGACCACCCGAACTCACCAATCACGCGCGCGGCGATGCGCTGCGCTCTGACCGCCTCGATCTTCGGATTCGTAGACGCGGCCTCGCCGCCCGACGCGTACGGCATGCGGCCCACCTGAATCGTCGTGTGTGGAACGAGACGCTTGAACCGGACATTGGCGTAGCGCAGATAGACCTGATGGCTGTCCGAACGACCGGCGTGCGCGTAGTAGACGGCGCCGGTCCCGAGCGGTCCCGGACCAACCGCGTCGCTCGGCAGGCCGCCGAACTGAACGTATTGAAGCGCCGCGGTCAGATCGTAGGCAGGTGCCGTCCTCTGAACGCTGCCGAACAGACGGGTGGCGACGAACGCGTAATCGTTGTTACCGCCTCCATTGGGAGGTTCGAAGAAGCGCCACGTCTCGACACGGGTCCAGTCGCGGACCATCCAGGACGTGGCCGACGAGGGCGCCGGCTGATTTTGGGCCGCGGCCGTTGCCGCCAAGAGCACTAAAATAACGATGTATGAAACACGCGATGCTCGTCTGTGCATTCGTGGCCGCAGCGGCGATTGTCGGCTCTGCGCAGGGCGTCCGCAAGATTGACGTGTCGAAACTTGGTCCTCAGGTCGGTGCGAAGGTTCCCGACTTCAACCTCGCCGACCAGCAGGGGAAGAAGCGGACGCTTCAATCCGTGATGGGGCCGAACGGGGCGATGATCGTCTTCTACCGTTCAGCCGACTGGTGCCCCTACTGCAAGACGCAGCTGCTCGAGCTGCAGAGTCAATACGACAGCCTTCGCAAAGACGGCCTCGGACTGGTCGGCATCAGCTACGACTCGCAGGACATCCTCGCGGCATTCAGCAGGCAGCACGGCATCACGTTCCCGCTGCTCTCCGATGTCGGCTCGGAAACAATCGAGCGCTACGGCATCCTCAATACCGTTGCGGAGGAAGGACTCGGACCGAACGGCAACGATCCGGCCGTCATCGCGCAAGTGAAGCTGTATGTCTCCGCCAACGGCGCCAACGAGCGACAGCGTGGCATTCCCTTTCCCGGCACCTTCATCGTCGATCGCAGCGGGCGAGTCAAAGCGCGCTTCTTCGAGGACTCCTACACGGTTCGCAACACGGTGTCGAACATCCGAGTGCGGCTCAACAATCTGAGTACCTCCGTCCTCGCGACACGTATCGAATCGCGGCAGCTCGACGTGGTCACGTATCCGTCGGACACCGCCATCGCTCCGGGCAATCGTTTCTCGATCGTGGCGCAGATCACACCTCACAACGGCGTGCACGTGTACGCGCCGGGCGCCGCGAACTACAAGGTCGTCGAGCTCAAGGTCCTTCCCTCGAAATACATTCGGACCTTCAAAACCGTCTACCCAAAGTCGGAGATCTATTTTTTCAAGCCGCTCAACGAGAGTGTGCCGACATATCAGAAGCCGTTCACGATCTCGCAGGACGTCGTGCTCGACGGTCAGGCGTCAACGCGCACCGCGCTCGCCAAACAGACGTCGATGACGATCGGTGGTGTCCTCACGTATCAGGCGTGTGACGATCGTCTCTGCTATGACCAGGTGACGGTGCCGCTGTCGTGGACGATCGGGTTGAAGCCGATCGTGACGCAGGCGACCGTCCGGCCTGCGACGAATTAAGGCTGAAGCCGGCGCACCATCTCCTGCGTGTCGTGATCGCCCTCGTGGCACGCTTCCTCGAATAGCTCGTAGTTTTTCGCCTCGTCGCCCTTCACCGTCCGGCCGAAGGTTAACGCGATTGTGAACGGCCTGGTGTAGACCTTCGGATCCTCGAAGGTTGCCTGGTAGTCGATTCTGTCGGCGCTGAGGATGGTGAACCGCTCGCGGATGTGCACCTGGTCGCTGTGAAAATCTCCCACGATATCGAACCAGGTCTTGTCATTCTTGTTCGTCACGTCGACCACGAGCGCGTTCCCCTCCCAGTGGCCGCGTGAGTCGCCCATCCACAGCGTGATGTCGTTGCCCACGTGCGGCCGCGGGTCGAGCGGGATGATGCGCGTGCCGTGGTTGAATTCCTGCAGGATCACGACGTAGCCCGGAGGCTGCAGAATCTGGAAGCTGCCCTGGTAAAACATCCGTGGAATGCCGCTGAGGAAACAGCGGGTGTGCGGATCGACGTGCTCCCACTTCGTGATGTTCGTGTGGTGGTCGAGCACATCCTCCCGCCTTGCCCTGGCCCACGGCTGATACGGGATCTTCCCGTCCGGCGGATCGACGATCAGACTGGTCTCGTCGGTTGGATTGCCGCTGAGGAGCACGTGCACGGGATCGGCAGCACCCTCGATGTTGTAGGTCGCGAGCCGATGCGTCTGATTGGCCCAGAATCCCTGAATGTCCGGCTGTCCATCGGAGGTCCGGCTCTGCCCCGCGACTGGCGCGCACCACAGGGCCACGACAGCGGCCGCCGACGCGAATACGAACGTTCGACGGATCATTTGAGCCTCCCGGCCGCCTCTTCGGCCAACGCGTTGCACTCATAGTCGAGCAGCTGGATGTTCTGTTCCTGGCGCCGGTAAAGGGTCATGTTCATCTTCCACGAGCGCGTGAACACCTTCGAATCGTCGATTGTGACCTCATAGGCGATGTGATCGGGGCCGCTGCGCGTGTACCGCTCCACGACGTGCAGCGCATCGCTGTGAAAGTTGCCGGCCGCGTCGAACCACGTTTTGTCGTTGAAGTCGATCACGTCGACCACCAGCGTCTCGCCTTCCCAATGGCCACGCGACATTCCGAGCCAGAAATCAATGTGGCCGGGGAGGTGCGGTCGATCCGTATAGATCGTTCGCACGGCGTGGTCGTACTCGTAAAGGATCGCCGTGATCCCTGGCGTCTGAAAGATTTGAAATGGGTGCGGCATGTACGTGATGCGCGGCACGCCCGGCAGATAACACTTCGCGATCGGATCTTCGGTGAGGCGTTTCTCGAAGTTGTCCTTCTTTCTGGCCGCCGCCCACGGCTGATACGGGATCTCGTTACCCTCGACGACACTCTGGCCAGCGGGAACGCCGAGCCCCGCCGCGTGATCCTGAATGTCCCACGCAGCCGTATTGAGCGCCTGCCAGACACCCTGCAGATCGGGTTTACCGTCCGCCGTACGCGGCGCCTTGTACGCGGGAGGACTGTCTGTTCGCAGCTGCGCGGAAATCGGTGCCGACGCAACTGAACTAACGACTGCTACGACCAGCACGTACCTGAACCGACGTTGCACGTCTTCAAACGCCTTACGGTTGATGGTGCCGCGGAGTATCTGCCCTGAGGCGGGGGCTGTCAAGGCACGCAGCACTCTGAAGCCAGTGATGATCTAAACCATGGACGTGCTGTCCGACGCGTGGGTCGGGTACGCCCAGATCATCTGCTTGAGCCGGTCAGCGGTCACTCCCAATCGGATCGCGAGCGAGAACACGTTAATCGTTTCGTCCGCGTGCGGACCGAGCAGGTGGGCTCCCAGCAGGCGGTTGGTATCCTCTTCGATCAGCAATTTGAAGGCGGAAGCGCGCTCAGCGACCCGCCGGGACGAATACCACGTCGATGTGTCCTCGTAGCGGGTTGTGAACCGCAAGCCGGCCTTGCGAGCCTCATCCTCGCCGAGTCCTACGCGCGCCAAGGGTGGAATCGTGAAGACCACGCTGGGAATCGCGGAATAGTCGACGGCGGTGTGGGTGCCTTCAAGAATATTCGCGGCAATCACCCGGCCTTCGTAACCGGCGACGGGTGTCAGTCGCGGTGCACCCGTTGCCGCGCAATCGCCGGCCGCGTACACCTTCGGATTCGAGACGCTCTGCAGGAAGCCGTTCACGCGAACGCCGTCACGCATACGCTCCACGCGCGCCACATCGAGCTGCAGATCGTCGAGATCGGGGACGCGTCCGGCTGCATGAACGACACAGTCAGCGTCGATGTCTCCGCCACCCGCGCCATCGAACTGAACGCGATAACCGCGACCGACGGTCGTGATGGCGCACACCTCGGCGCGGAGTCTCAGGTCAATGCCCGCCGTTCGCGTCCGCTCCACGAGAAGCGCCACGAGATCGGCGTCGAATTGCTCGAGCGGACGGTCGCCACGATGGAGGATGGTGACACGCGCACCGGCGCGCGCTGCGATGTGCGCGAACTCGAATGCGATATACCCACCTCCGACGAACGCGATCGACGACGGAAGGGAAGACAGCTCCAGGAAATCATCGCTCGTCAGCAGATGCTCCCGGCCCTCGAGATCGAGGTGAGCCGGCTTTGCGCCCGCCGCAATCGCGATCGCGCGAGTGGCCTCCAGTGCAGCCTCACCCACCGAGAGCTGAGCGGGTCCAATGAAACGCGCCACCTCCTGAAACGTTTCGATACCGGCGTGGTGCAGCGAGTCTTTCCGCTGCTGGGAAACGGGGTCGGTAAATGTGCGCTTGAATCGAATCAGGTCTGGCCAGTTGATGGCCAGACCGTTCGGATTGATGCCTTTGCCATCGAGCGCTTGGGCGGCGTCGAGCGCTGCGGCGGCGCCGACGAGCACTTTTTTCGGATCGCAACCGCGCAGTGCGCACGTGCCGCCCAACGGATGTTTGTCGACGACCGCGACAGTCCAGCCCGCCGCGCGGCAGCGCCTCGCGACGGCGCTTCCGGCGGCGCCCGACCCGATCACGACCAGGTCGAAGATACGCGTCACACGACGTGTTTGTTGGGTTGTGGTCTGGCCGCGTCCCGGAGCGCGCTGACGCTGGAATAGGTCGACACGCAGTACGGGACGGCGATCGTGAGCATGATTCGGAGCAAGCGTCCTGCGCTCAACTCGCCGCGCACGATCGCATCGCCATGGTTGATGATGACGAGAATCGAACCGACGACGAGTGCAACCACAGCGGCGCGCTGGACGACGGATCGCCTTGTCGCGAGTGCCATCCACCCATCGTGGTGATCCTGATGAACGATCATTGGCGGCACCGAATCTTATTACCAACGACCATCACGACCACTAACCACGAACTATAATCACCCCCTATGCCGGCGTATTGGATCGCTCACGCAAAGATCAACAACCCTGCCGAGTACAAGAAATACACGGACCCGCTTCCCGAGATCTTCAGAAAGTACGGCGCGAAAATCCTCGCGCGCGGCGGCCGCTACCAGATCATGGAAGGGCCGGAGTACTTTCACCGCCACGTCGTCATCGAATTCCCGAGCTTTGAGAGGGCCGTGGAGTGCTTCGAGTCCCAGGAGTACCGCGACGCCGCCGAGCATCGCCGCCGTAACGGCGTCGGCGAGGTGCAGAACGTCATCGTCGACGCGGGCGACGCGACGAAATAAGTTCAAAGGTTCACGTTTGAAGTGAGGAGACGCTTATGAAATCGCTGGTTGGAGTTGTGGTGCTGTTGGTCGTCACCAGCGGTGCCGTGGCGCAGGAGCGCGGCGGCGGCGGACGCGGAGGCGAGGCACCAATGCCGCGCTTGAAGCTGACGAGCAGCGGTTTTACCGACGGCGGCAGCTACCCGCTGGACTTCACCTGTTACGCCAACGGTGGCAACGCGCAGAACCCGAGCGCGATAAACCCGCCGTTTTCCTGGACCAACGTGCCCGCTGGCACTCAGAGTTTCGTGCTCGCGCTGAACGGCCCCGACAACCACCCGAACAAGGGCATCAACATGGAGATGTTCTGGGTGGTTTACAACATTCCCGCGACGGTCACGTCGGTAGCGAAGGGCCTCAAGCCGGGCGATCTACCGGACGGCAGCCATCAGGCGGCAGGGCAGCGCAACATTCAGGGATATCGCGCGCCGTGCGCGCCTGTAGGAGTCGGACGGCTGCACTATCTGTTCAACCTGTTTGCGTTGGATACGAAGCTGGATCTCCCGGGAGGCGCGACAGAGGCCGACATCCGGAAGGCGATGGACGGTCACATCATCGGCTCCAGCATCAACGTCGCCGCGTTTGAGCGGATGCCGTAGGCAGGGACTGGGGACTGGGGACTGGGGACTCGGGACTAGAAACTTCCCAGCCCCTAGGCCCCAGTCCCTAGTCCCTAGTCCCTAGTCCCTACTTCTTCGCCGGCGTCTGCTTGCCCTCGCCGTCCTGCTTGCTTCGAACCACAGGGTGCAGTTCCCCCAGGCCTCCGTCGTTGCACGCCAGTCCTGGCGCCGCGCCCGGTAATCCCTGGCGCTCGATCCAGCCGCAGCAGTAACGGCCGCACGCCGCCGGCGGCGTGTAGAGACCCTTGAGCTTGTGACGGAACTCGGGATACAGCGATTCCGCGTAGCCAAGCGCCGCTTCCTTCGGCAGGTTGTAAGTCCGCGTCATGAAATCCGCCTCGGGATTCTGCCCAGGCAGGTAATGCGGCACGATGCCACTGTCTTCGAGACGCGGAATTTCGTTCGCCGTGTTGCAGATCGAACGGCCGCCCTGGTTCGCGCGTGGATCGAATTTGAAGACGCGGCTCACCACGTGCGGCTCGCTGAGATAGAACGGATCCTCTTGGATGGTGACGACGGTCAGCAGGTCGTCGTGTCTTGTGATGTGGACCCAGTACGTTGTCTGGTCACTGGCGGGGATGCCGTTACCTCGCCGGATCCACGTCGTCTTGACGTGTGTGGTGTGGATCGTCAGCGTGTCGCCTTCCCATTTGCCGGTGGAAAATCCCGCCGCCGTCGAGAGCGCGTTGGGCGACGGCTCCGGGCGGCCGTCCATCCAGATCGTCAGCGTATCGCGCAGGTAGTCCCCTTCGATCTTCCACGCGATAACCTTGTCGTCCTTGTCCACTTCGCTCCAGATGCGCATGCCAAGCGGCCGATATTGCAGCACCCACGGCGCCTGTGCCAGGCATTGCCGCTCGATCGTCGAGGGAAGGTTCGATGTGTACAGCAGTCCCTTCGCGCGTCCCTCGTCGGTCAGCGGCATGCCCGTAAAGTCGCCGAGGTCCGAGCCGGGCCCGCGTTCGATGTAATCCTCGTACAGGATCGGCGAGTACGAGCCCGTCAGTTCGATTTGCGCGTAGGCCGGCACGCTGAACGCGAGCACGGCGAAAACGACAGCAAGAGCACGCATTGTCAAAACCTCGCGTCGCACGAAGACGGATCCCATTTGCTTCCGTCCGGTTCCTTCTTGAAGTGCAACGAAGTGATCCACGGCGTCTGCAGATACACCGGATCCTCAACTAAGTTCGTGTCAACGAGATACTGGTCGCCGTTGGTTTCAACGTGCAGGTCCCAGTACTCCGTGAAGACGGCACGATCGCTGTACGGCACACCGTTCTTGCGAAGGTAGCCGGGTCGGAGCTGCGTCGTCACCGACTTGATCGATCCGTGACGCGCACCGCCGCGTCCTCGTCCGCCACCGCTCGCCATGGTCCATTGAGCTGTCGTGACGCCCTGCCAGGTCCGGGCGCCGGCCTTCGCCGCCTCAGCCGCGCCGGCGAAACGCAGCAGCCGCGTCTGTGTTCCGTAATCGGATTCGATCTTGAGCGTGTTGTCGTCCTGCCAGGTGATGTGCAGTCGGGTCGGTCCGCGCATGAGTCCAGGCGCACCGTATGCCTTGCACTGTTCGCCTGCTCCTTCGTCCTTTGCGGGGTCCCAGGCTTCGGCCACGCGAAGCCCCTCAGGGCTCAACGGAATGCTCACGACGTCGCCTTTGGCCGGCGTGACCATCCGCCAGCGCCAGTCCTCGGAGATGATCGCGACCCAATACCCCGTCGGATCGAACGGCGAAGCCGCCCGGGCGGAGGCTGGGGGACCACCCGCGCGTCCAGGTGCCGCACCGCGACCCTGGGCGAACAGGTTCAACCCGAGCGCGACGATAAACGCCGCCACTATTAGGATTTGGGACTTGGGACTTCTTTGGGATTTCAATTCGTCTTACTCGTCGGCTTCGTGCCTTGTTTCAAGCCGTTGTAAATCGCCTCGACGAACATA
>Ga0070675_100001794_pt1 | contig 15848 bp, 14 predicted proteins | sample KBSM43metaG_FD_65343 | JGI IMG/M metagenome (GOLD analysis project Ga0070675, IMG submission 65343) | Miscanthus rhizosphere microbial communities from Kellogg Biological Station, Michigan, USA - KBS M4-3 metaG | ecosystem: Host-associated > Plants > Roots > Rhizosphere > Soil ...
GTGAGCCGCACCGCGGCCCGGACCCTGTGCAACTTCAGCCTGCGAACCGCGTCAGGGCCGGAAGGCAGCAGCGCTAAACAGACCCTGAGGTGTACGCAGGTGCGCCGGGCTGCGGTGGGGTCCACCCACCGCCTCCACACCACACCACGCATGTCCTACCAGGTGCTCGCCCGGAAGTGGCGTCCCCAGCGCTTCGACGACGTCGTCGGGCAGCAGGCCGTCACGCGTACACTGCGCAACGCGATTGCGAGTGGCCGCATTGGCCAAGCCTTCGTGTTCGCGGGCTCGCGCGGCTGCGGCAAGACCACCACCGCCCGCATCCTGGCGCGCGCGCTCAGTTGCGAGAAGGGGCCCACGGCCGACCCGTGCGGCGCGTGCGACGCCTGCGTGGAGATTGCCCAGGGCCGCGACATCGACGTGCTCGAGATCGATGCGGCCAGCCACACCGGCGTCGACAACATCCGCGAGGTCATCCTGGCCGGGCTGGCCATCGCGCCGGTGCGCGACCGCTACAAGGTGTTCATCATCGACGAGGTGCACCAGCTGTCGGCGCACTCGTTCAACGCCCTGCTCAAGTCGATCGAGGAGCCGCCGCCGCACGTGGTCTTCATGATGGCCACGACCGAGCTGGACAAGATCCCCGACACGATCCTGTCGCGCGCGCAGGTCTTCGAGTTCAAGACCATACCCGTCAAGGCCATCATCGAGCAGCTGCGCCGCATCGCCGACGCCGAGCAGATTACGGTGCCCGACGACGCGCTCGGGCTGATTGCGCGCGCCGCCGAAGGCAGCATGCGCGATTCGCAAAGCGCCCTCGACCAGGTGCTGGCGTTCTCGGGCACGACGGTGACGATCGACGACGTCACGACGGTGCTCGGCCTGGTGGGCCGCGACCTGCTCTTCGACCTGCTCGATGCGGTGGCCGACGAAGACGGTCCGCGCGCGTTCGCGCTGGCCGACCGCGCCGTGGAGTCGGGGCACGACCTGAAGCTGGTGGTCCGCGAGCTGACGCGGGTGGTGCGCGACGTCATGATGGTCACGGTCGATCCGGACCGGACCGGCGACGGCGAGCTGGCCGAAGGGGAGCGCGCGCGCCTGGCCACGTTGGCGGGCCGGTTCTCGCGCGAGGACCTGATGCGCGCGTTCGACCTCCTCGCCAAGACCGAGCAGGACATCCGGCTGGCGGCGCATCCGCGGTACCACTTCGAGATGGCGATGCTGAAGTGGATGCACCTGCGGCGCCTGGTGCCGCTGGCCGACCTGCTCGATCAGCTGTCCTCCGGACGTGGCGCCGGGTCTTCGGACGCGTCGCCGGTTCGTGGAGCCGGGTCGTTGGACCCGGTTAAGAGGTCCCCAGCACCGGTCTCTCGTCCGGCTGCCACATCCCCCGTTCGTGCGGCCGCGTCTTCCGACCCGGCCGGCCGACCAGCCGCCGTGCCACCACGGCCCTCGGCCGCGTCGAAAGACCCGGCGCCACAAACTGCGGCGGCGCCGTCCTCTGCCTTGAAAGACGGACTGCTGGCGGAAATCCGGAGCGGCAAGGGATTCTTCTACAACACGGTGATCGCCCAGGCGCAGTCGATCGACGTCTCGGGCGACATCGTGACGTTTGCGTTCCTTCCCACGCACCGCGCCCTGCGCGAGCAGCTCGAGCAGAACCGCGCGTGGATCGAGGCGGCCGCGGCACGCGTGGCGGGCCGCAAGATTACTGTGGCGACGGTTCAGGTGGAGAGCGGTGGGCTCCCCGCCGCGGCCAAGCCCGCCGACTCCGAACCGACGCTGCCCACCGGGAAGCGCGATCTCAAGGCCGAGGCCATGTCGTCGGCGACCGTGCAGGCCGTGCTCGACGTCTTCCCCGGCGAAATCAAGGACGTCGAGGAGCTGCCATGAACATCATGGACATGATGCGGCAGGCCAAGGAGATGCAGGAGCGCCTGCAGCAACAGATGGCCGAGGTGCGCGTCGAGGCCACCGCCGGCGGCGGCATGGTGACCGTGGTGATGAACGGCGCCAAACAGGTGCAGTCGCTGGTGATCGATCCGGCGGTGGTGTCGAAGGACGACGTGGAGATGCTGCAGGATATGATCGTGGCCGCGCTCAACGACGCGCAGCGCAAGGTGGACGAACGTCTCAGCCAGTCGATGTCCGGCCTGATGGGCGGGCTGAAGATCCCCGGGCTGTCGTAGCCGGTCAGCCGCGTCCGCGCCCCTGATGCTCCCCGAACCGCTCATACGCCTCGTCGAACAGCTGCAGCGCCTGCCCGGCATTGGCGCCAAGGGCGCCCAGCGCCTCGCCTTCCACGTGCTCAAGAACCCGCGCGAAGACGCCGACCGGCTGTGCGACGCGATTCGCGCGGTGAAAGAGCGCGTCACGTACTGTTCGGTGTGCAACAACATCACCGACAGCGATCCTTGCGTCTTCTGTACCGGGGCCACCCGCGACACGCGCATCATCTGCGTCGTCGAGGAGCCGCAGAACGTCACCGTGGTCGAGAAGACCCAGGGGTTCAAGGGCCTCTATCACGTGCTGATGGGCGCACTGTCGCCGCTGCACGGCGTTGGCCCGGACGACCTCAAGATCAAAGGGCTGCTCACTCGCGTGGCCGACGGCTCGGTGGAGGAGGTCATCCTGGCCACCAACCCCACGGTCGAAGGCGAAGCGACGGCGCTCTACCTTGCGCGTCTACTCAAGCCGCTGGGCGTACGCGTCACCCGCATCGCGATGGGCATTCCCGTCGGGTCGGATCTCGAATACACCGACGAAGTGACGATGTCGCGAGCGATGGAAGGGCGACGCGAGTTCTGATGCGGAGCGTTCGCTGAGATGGTGCCGATCGATGATCAGGTGCCCGCGGCCCTCCTGTTGCTGCTCGGCGGGCTCGTCGTGTGCTTCTTCGGCCGCCGCCTGTTCCGCGCCTCGCTCGCCATCGTCGGGTTCGTGATCGGGGCCGGCGCAGCCAGCTCGATCTTCGGTGTGAGCGACCGGATGCCGATGATGGTCGCCGGCCTCGTCGGCGGCCTGATCGGCGCCGGCCTCCTGTATGCGGCGTACTACGTCGGCGTGGCCCTGGTGGGCGCGGCCCTGGGCGTGGTGGCGGCCAATGTGGGATTCGCCATGGCCCCGACCGAGCCGCCCGTGTATGCGATTCTGTTGTGCGCCGTGGCCGGCGCCGTGGCCTCGACCTATCTGCAACGCTACTTCGTGATCGTCGCGTCCGGCTTCGTGGGCGCGCTCATGATGGTCCACGGCGCGCTGCTCCTCGCCGGCCGATCGTTGGGGCTTCCCGGTGCCGGCCCCGTATGGGTGCTGTACCCGTTTGCTCCGGCGCCAGGACAGAGCTGGGTGCCGATCGCCTGGATCGTGCTTGGACTGGTCGGCGTCGCCGTGCAGACGGGATGGACCGGCGGCGACAAGGGCCGCGTCGGCCGCCGGAAGCCCAAACCTGCGTAGAGGAGCTCGCCCCGACGCTCTGACGAGCTGGGCTCCCTTGCGGCCGCGGGTCCTGGCCCGCTCTGGTGGTGGCGACCCGCCCGTCAACCGAGTACCATTGAGAACGGATATGAACAAGACAGCGATTGCGATTGTGCTGGCGGGTGGCGTTTTCGCTGCCGCGCTGACGACCACGGTTGGTGCCCAGGCAACGCGTTCGGCGAACGACGGCGTGTTTGCGGCCGACCAGGCGACCAAGGGCGAGGGCGTCTACAAGGAACAGTGCGCCGCGTGTCACGGCGACAACCTCGAAGGCAGCGGCCCGATGCCGCCGCTCGCCGGCAAGGATTTCCTGTCGAATTGGCAGGGGAAGACGGTGGGCGACCTGTTCGAGAAGACGCAGACGTCGATGCCCGCCACCGCGCCGGGCACGCTCACGCCCGAACAGACCGCACAGGTCATGGCCTACGTGCTGAGCGTGTCGAAGTATCCGGCCGGGAGCGCGGCGCTGCCGGACAAGATGGACGATCTCAAGACGATCTCCATCGACGCGCCCAAGTAGACGCGGTTCGTCCGGACCGGACCGGATCTGCTAAGATCCTTAGGTTTCGCTCGACCGGCGGCCGTCAGGCCGCTGGTCACTCTCGCCTCATTCCTCGGTAGCTCAACGGCAGAGCATCCGGCTGTTAACCGGAGGGTTGCTGGTTCGAATCCAGCCCGAGGAGCCAACTTGCTTATCATCAATAATTTGCACGGCTGACTCGGCACTGGTGAGCATCCGGTTCGAACCGGAGTGTACGAGCCGGGCAACTCGCGACGTATCAAAAAGTTGCGGAAGCGCGTCGCATTACTTCCGTTCAATCGTCGCTCCAAATGTTCAAGCGAACCGCCTTCAGGCCGCCTGCCTATCGGAAAGTTCATCTGAACACGCATGATGTCGAGTTACTGAGACCGTCAGGCTGCGTCGGCAGACTTAGTGCGCTCTGACCGTGGCATCCGTGCGGTGACTATCGCGGCTCAAGGTCAGAGGTGTGGCGAAGGAGCGGTAGGGAAGGGAGGTCCGTGCGGGCCGCCGCTTGTCGGCTACGCTGCGAGGCGATCGTAGCGGTGGTGCAGGCCGCCGACTTCCGGCGTCGCCACGAGGGGACCGGCCGATGTCGATTGGACGGGCCGAGGCACCGGGCTGTCCTTTGCGAGCGCGAGATGCGTGCGCGAGCGCATGTAGTAAGCGACGTAGCGCGCAAGCACGCGGCGCAATCCGGCCTCGTGCGCGACGATCACGTGATCCAGGCACTCGCGTCGGATCGAACCAATCAGGCGCTCAACGTAGGCGTTCTGCCACGGCGAGCGCGGCACAGTGCGGACGGTCTGGATGTTCATGCCGGGGAGGGCTGTCGCGACGGCGGCAAACGCGCCATCGCGATCATGCAGGAGAGCGGCGCGCCTGGTCGTCAGGGAAGGCGTTCCGAAGCTGTTGGGCGATCCAGGCTGCCGTTGGATGGTCGATGACGGCCGCATGGACGATTCGTCGACGGTCGTGTCCGAGGATGACTAGCACGAACAGCAGCCGGAATGTCACTGTCGGCACGACGAACAGGTCGGCGGCCACATTCTGGCTCGCGTGGTTGGTGAGGAAGGTCCGCCAGGCTTGAGACCGCGGGCGCGGATGCCGCCGCATGAACTTCGCAACGGTTGACTGACTCACGGCGACTCCCAACTTCTGCAGCTCGCCGTGGATCTGAGGCGCACCCCAGAGGGGATTCGCGGTCGACAGCTCGCGGATCAGGGCGCGAACGTCTGCTGGCACGCCCGGTCGGCCGGTGCGCTGACGCCTTTTCCACGTCCAGAATAGGCGAAAGCCGCGTCGGTGCCAGGCGACGACGGTCTCCGGTCTGACGATATGCACCGCCGACCGCCAGCCGCGCGATCGATTGACAACCGTGAGCTGGTGTCGGAGCGCGAGGATTTCGAGGTGCAGCGACGCACGTGACCGGCGAAGGTGCTTTCCGATTTTGATGTGCGGCAAGCGCTCAGCTGGTGCGACGGCACGCGCGCGTGTGTACTCGTACACCCAATGCTTGCTCACTTTGAGCCAAGCGGCGACTTCGCCTACCGTCAACCACTGATCGAGCGCAGTTGCACAGGGCCATCGCGTAAAGACTGACACGCCGGCTCGATCAATTCTTTGTGTTTCAACGACTTAGGGGAACCGGCAGTAACATCAACGGTTTCTGAACAGTTCTGGAACAGTCTTGATCGCGCCTGGAAGGGCAACGGGCTGTGCCGGCCTCATGTCATCAGGCCTACCGCCGCTCGTCCTGCGTATAATCCGCCCACGGCCATGTCCGTTTCACAGCGGCGGGGGCGTTCGGCTTCGGTTGCGAATCAGGGCCAGAGAGGTGAGCCAAGGCCTGGTCAGCCTCTTAAGGTCTTTATCTCCTACGCCCACGAGGACGAAGCCGAGCGCGACGAACTGGGCAAGCACCTTGCACCTTTGACGCGCGAGGGGTTGATCGACGCGTGGTACGACAGGCTCATCACGGCCGGCCGCCCGTGGGGCGATGAGATCGACCACCGGCTCCAGGACTCTCACATCGTCCTGCTGCTCGTCAGTGCCTCTTTCCTGGACTCCGATTACTGCAACGGCGTGGAAATGGAGGCCGCGCTGCGGCGTGCGAGCGAAGGTAAGACTCGCGTCATCCCGATAATCCTGCGCCCGTGCGATTGGCACTCGGCACCTTTCCGCGATCTTGTCGTGCTGCCCAAGAACGAACGATCCATCGTCCAATGGCAGCCCGTCGATGCAGGATATCTCGAGGTCGCGCGTGGGTTGCGGAGCGTTGTCGACGAGTTGAGTGACAACAGCGCGTCGAAGAGACCGGCTGGCAACAACGGTGCAACCCGCTCGTCAACCTCGGACGAACGGCACAAGCCTCCCGTGCCGGATCCAACCGCGCGACCGCGAGCATACCCTCGGCGGTTGACGGTTGTCGGGTCGGCTCTAGCGGTTTTACTGGGCCTTGCAGTTGGCGGGCGCGCCCTCAGCAAGTACTACGAGCTACCTCCGTTGCGACTCGAGTGGGTACGTCTAGATCATCAGGGAATCAGCTCGATGATCGAGAAGGACATTCCGCCGCAGCGCGCGGTCGTGATTCGCGACGACGACCATGTCGCCGATGCCCAAGGCCGGCTCGGTGGCTGGCCGTCGTGGACGCGCATCTATGAGGTGGCGAAACAAGATTCCGCTCAGAACCAGTTGTATTGGCTTCTATCGGTGCAGAACACAGGCGACATCGAAGTTCCCGAAACGCTAGTGAGCTTCGCAGACGATCCTAGGCCCTTGCTGATTCGCAACATTGCTGCCGGCGGCATCGCCTGGATTCCGATCGAGATGCAGGGACGCCACGGCAATCTCACGCGCACTCAGCGACGGCGAGTGGAGGCGATTCATGTCACTCGCCCGGGACTGTCATGGATTTCGAGCACGACATCGGTGACCGTTCCTGTGCCCGAACGTGATGTGGCCTTTCAGGAACGGGACATTCGCGGCATCAGTTACGGATATCCTCGACTGAGCACTCCCGGCGGCGATGGGACCAGCGAGACGGGCAAGTGAGCACGCTTTATTCGCTATTTCTGCTGAGCGTCATCGCGGCAGTATCGATGTTCGCAGCACAGCCCAAAGCATCTGCCACGGTGGGGTTCATTTCTGGCGTCGCGCACTGGCCGGCGAGAGTGATTCGCTGGGTCGGAGTCGGCGAAGTCCTCGATGCGCCAAGTCAACGCGTGGCAGACACGATCATCGCCATGGCCAGTGTCCACCTCTGGGCTCCGGCAATCGGGCTGGTCCTGGCGGTCGCGTTCGTTGCGGTGGTTCTGGCCATTGCAAGAGAGGCAAAAGCTGCCCTGTGGATTCGGTGGGCTCTTGGCTTCGGTGCTGCCCTCCTGTTTCCGTTCTGGTCTGCATCAGTCACAGGACTTCACATCGCCCGAGGCGCACAAGTCCTGGACGGGCGACGCGTTGCGGCCAGCGGAACCGCGGCTGCCGTTCCCGATCTCATGTTAGGCCTTGAGCCCTGGGGCGAGATCGCACCGGCCAGAGTTTCGCAACGTCTCGCACGATTTTCTTCGACACTTCCAATGTGGGAGACAGGCCAGGACCCCGAGTTGTCGTCCTTGAATCGAACGATTGCCAAGGACTTTCGAAGGATGTGGGAGGTGACTGATCGACGCGAGCCAAACCTGACGTTTGCGCTGGCGCTGACGGAACTGTCCTGGCGCATATGGGCTGGTCACTTGTCCGAGGTGGCCGTCCAGGGACGAGGTGGAGACCCATCTCAGCCGTGGCGAGAGGTTACTGTGAGCGGACCTGCGAAAAGCCCTGTCACAATCCGCACAAACTGGCTTCCGCCGGACCCGCTCGCGCGCCCTCTTATCTTCCAACCGAGTGGCACGTCGGCAGCGCACAGAACATTTGCGTCAGCCGTCCAGGCCGTCGACGACGAGGCGACTAGACGACTGCTGGAAGAGTTCGACAAGCCGCCCTTGAACAAGCTTCCACTCGACGATCGTCTGGTTGAAACCTGGTATGCGATCGCGCCGTCGTTCGCCGTGGATCGCGTGCTGATCCAGGAGAAGCTGGGACTGACCGTACCGGGTGACGACGCTTACGGCGGGCTAGTCGTGTCCATCCATAATTCCGATTCAAGTTATCGCGGCGCCGTCGGTGCCCGCGTCGACCGCGCCGGTCTTGGCCTCTACATTCGCGAACGGAACGAGATGCACGTGAACGCTGATGAACACAGCTTCACTCGTGTTGATGTGACAAACGCGTTGCATGGACTCGCCGCGGAGTGGCAAAGCGTTACAGGCAAGGCAAAGTCAGAAACCAAGGCACCAGAGGCGCTGGACATTCCGGAGGGGCTCAAGCTCACACTGGATCACGTCGACGCTTCTCCAGGCTTGGCAATCATGCTGAGTCGCTTGCGGCCGACCCAGGGACTCGACGATGCGTACCCCCATGAGGTGGGACATTGGGTTTTCAACCTGGCCACTGCCACCTTGCCGGGCGACGCAACGGCCCTGCCCCAGTGTCTGCATGAAGGGGCGGCGCTGGTCCTCGAGCAAGCGAGCAACGTTGCGACGAGACAAACCCTGGGCACTGTGTTCAAAGGGCGCGTTGACTTCAACGGACTGGTCAATCGAAACTGGCGGACGATATGGAGTAATCAGAGCGACGATATCCGACGCACTCCACGTGAACTCCTGCTTCTCGGCGATGAGGATTTCGGTCGTGAAGTCACTCGAGCACCCGAAATGGCGTACGCGGATTGCTGGTTCGTAACGGAACTGTTCGGAAGTGAACTTTTCAAAGAAGCGCGAAAGCGCAACAAGAGTCCTCGCGAAGTTCTCGCTAGCGGCTGGGCCCCTGAACTCGACGATTCGTGGGCAACGATAAGGGTCGTTCTGAACCGCAAATCCAGTCCGCTCGCGCATTGATCTTAATACCGCCTGAGGGGACCGGGTTTCTCGGACCACTACGAGGGTGAGTCCGCGGCCGTTGTGAGCCTGTGGCTGTCGAAAAGTCCATCCGGACACGCGCGGCCGTCGAACCGACGACTGGCCACGCCGCAATCCCCATGACCTCGGTGTGTGAATCACGGCATCGCTGCCGCGACTGACGCAGACATCGCGGTACGAGTCACGAGGATGTTGTTGCCCACTGGGAGTGCACGTACGGCGCCGACGTTGTCAGGCCAAGGCGAAGCGAGGTGGTCGGAGCTGCCGACTGGTCTGCTACGCGGCGACGCGATCGTAGCGGTGATGCAGGCCGCCGACTTCCGGCGTCGCCACGATGCGATCGGTCGAGTGCCATTGAACCGGCCGCGGCACCGGGCAGTCCTTCTCCAGCGCGAGATGCGTGCGCGAGCGCATGTAGTAGGCGACGTAGCCCGCAAGCACCCGGCGCAGGCTGGCTTCGTTCACGACGATGACGTGATCGAGGCACTCGCGTCGGATGGAGCCGATGACGCGTTCGACGTAGGCGTTCTGCCACGGCGAGCGCGGGGCTGTGCGGACGGGCTGGACCTGCATGCCGGTCAGAGTGGTCTCGATCGCGGCGAAGGCGGTATCACGATCACGTAGGAGATAGCGGGGCGCTTGGTCGTGCGGGAAGGCGTTCCGGAGCTGCTGGGCGATCGAGGCCGCCGTTGGATGGGCGGTGACGGCGGAGTGAACGAGTCGTCGACGGTCATGCTCGAGGATCACCAGCACGAACAGCAGGCGGAAGGTGACGGTCGGCACGACGAACAGGTCGGCGGCCATGATCTGGCTCGCATGGTTGGTGAGAAAGGTTCGCCACGTTTGTGACGGCGGGCGCGGATGCCGGCGCATGTATTTCGCGACGGTCGATTGACTGACGGAGATCCCGACCTTTTGCAATTGGCCGTGGATTCGCGGCGCACCCCAGAGCGGATTCGCGGTCGACAACTCGTGGATCAGCGCGCGCACGTCAGACGGCACGCCGGGTCGTCCGGTGCGCCGGCGGCTCTTCCAGGTCCAGTAGAGACGGAAGCCGCGCCGGTGCCACGCGACGACGGTCTCCGGTTTGACGACCACCAGGGCTGACCGCCAATTGTGCCAGGCGCGTGAGAGCCCCGCCCAGAGGAGGCGGTCGGCTGACGTGAAGCGGATGCGTCGGCGGCGGGATCGATTGACCATCGTGAGCTGATGGCGGAGCGCCAGGATCTCGAGATGGAGCGCCGTCCGCGAGCGGACCGGGAAGCGGAGCGAGTGGAGCAGCGAGATGAAGACGGACATCACGAGTCGAGGCTATCGGAGAGAGCGCGGAACCTCAATCAGCGCAATGCATGCAGGGTTTCTGGTAGGCACAACCTCGCGCCGCTCGACGTCGCCCGGCTCGTGGAGGCCGCCCACGCGCACGGCACGATCGTGGCAGTGGACATCACTACTGCCACCGGCTACTTGCAGCAGCCGCTCGCGCTCGGCGCCGATTTCGTCGTCGCGTCCGATACGAAGGCGCTCACCGGTCACAGCGATCTCGTGCTCGGCCACGTCACGGCCGCGACGGCGGAGCGAGCCACGGCGCTGCGCACCTAGCGCACGCAGCAGGGCGCCATTCCGGGCCCGATGGAAACGTGGCGGGCGCATCGAAATCGGTGGCCACGCTGCCGCTGCGGCTGTCGCGGCAGTGCGACTCGGCGATGCAGAGTGCCGGGACGCTCAGCGCCAACGACGTTGTCGACGCAGTGTTCTGTCCGAAGGGGAGAGGGGAGCCTCGCGGCCCGGTCGATGTCGCATAACGACCATTCAGTCAATCTCGACCCCCTCTAATGTTGCTTATCCTCCCGCGCAGGCGGATCACTTCATCCGCACGCTGCCGGAGAATTACGAGACGGCGATCAACGAAGAGGCGAGCAACCTGTCACAAGGACAGAAGCAGTTGCTGACGATTGCCCGGGCATTCCTGGCCGACCCCGCGATTCTGATTCTGGACGAGGCCACGAGCAGCGTCGACACGCGCACCGAGGTGCTGATTCAGGAGTCGATGCACCGCCTGATGCGCGGCCGCACGACGTTCGTGATCGCCCACCGCCTGTCGACGATCCGCAACGCCGACCTGATCCTGATGATGGAGGGCGGGCAGATCGTCGAGCGCGGCTCGCATCACGACCTGCTCGCCGCGAAGGGGCACTACGCCGCGCTCTACGAGAGCCAGTTCGCCGGACGCGCGCTGCCGTCAGCCGCGTCGGCCCCGTAGGGCCGGGATCAGGCGCTGTCAACCCTGCGTGCAGGCAAGCAGCACGCCGCGCGGACACGAGCTCGTCGATCGCCCGCCGGAAATCACGGGCCGGCTCGATGGCAGCCGCCCGGCCGGAATCAACGCCAGGACCGCGCGCCGGACGGTATGCTGTGAGCCGCAACCGCCTCGATCCGATACCGGGCTGCGATGAGCGCGCGACTCAAACTCAGCCGACGGCGATGTGATGCCTCTCCCACACCGCGACCGGGTATCACATCTCGGACGGCCGGGAATTCTCAGGCTGCGGCAGCCGCGTCGGCCCCGGCGATCGTCCCTCCGAAGGCCCCCGCGGCGCCTGTACTGCTACGGCGCCGGCGGCGTGGGCTGCCTCGCGTAGAAGGCGTCCTGTACCTTCCGCGCCGGGAACGGCGCCGGCGCGGACCGGCGCATGTCGGTCCATGCCGAATGCACCTGCCCAGCGCTATCGACCGCGAGGCCGTTGTAATCGCCGATGAACGTGGCGCAGGTGACGCATCCGGCCGCGCCGGCGAGGAAGAACAGAGAGTTGTTGGGACGAGAAATGGCGCTGCTCACGACAAGCGGCACGCCAGGGCTCCCGCCAACCGGGACGTTCAGGTTGCTAAAGCCGTAGCCGTCGCGAACGGGACCGTCCACATCGGCGTCCATGTAGCCAATCACGAGCGTGCCGGTCGTCTTGTTCGTGTCGGCCCAGGGGAACCACTGATCGGCGTCGATGTCGGACGGACTGGCTTGGAGGCGTCCGGGCCCCGAGACCCCGCCCGCGTCCCCGCCGATCCAGGTGACGCCGCCGTCGTCCGAGTAGGCATAGAACACGTCGGTGTTGGTGACCGGCACGACCGGCGGCGCGGGTGGCGCCGGCTGCGCGGCTGGCAGGCCGGTCCCGGGCCGGATGCCGTGGAGATTGTCGGCGAAGACCGTCCACACCCGGTAGCCGGCCGGCGCCGCCGGATTCGGCCCCACCGCGATGGTGCCCGCCGAGTTCACGCGGAACTGATGCCCGGTGAGGGTCGTCCGTCCCGCGACGTTGATCGGGTAGTCGGGTACAGCCGCACCGGCGCCGCCCGCGCTGAAATTGTCGTAGCTGTCCTCCTTGTTGACGATGTGGACGGGGACGACGCACGGTGTGGAGAAGCCGGGGCGCGGTCTGCCCGGCGCCTGCGCGGCCACGTGCACGCATCCAGCTTGATTCGCCGCGGTCGGCAGCTCGCCTTCGAACGTGTCGCCGCCATCGCGCGACTTCACGAGCATGATCTGGGAGTCGTAGTGCTGCGGAAGCTCGTACGCGGCGAGGTTCTGCTCGTTGTCGAACTGCACGTACAGCGTGCCGTCGGGTGCGACGATGGGATACGAGAAGCCGTCCTGGTCGCAGGCGAACGGATCTTCTGGGCCTTCCGTGTTGGCCTGCGTCGAATTCGCACCGCCTGTCGCGGTGTCGTCATCGTCGTCCTGGAACGTGCAGTACGCCGGGCTGCGCCCTGAAATCTCGAGCGGACGTGTCCAGTTGAGGCCGCCGTCCTCCGACTTCACCAGCATGGTCGGCGATTCGTCGTAGCTGCCGCTCTCGGTCCGGAACTGCTGATAGACGATGTAGATGTTTCCGAAGTGTGGACTGGCCGGATAGTTGTCAACGGCGATCCACTCCTTGTCCAGGAAATGTTGCTGTGCCGCCAGGTCGGAGGCGGTGCCGCTGGCCACGATCCGCTCCTGCCAGACGATCGGCGCGGTGGGGGCCGACGCGTTCGGTCCCAGCGGGCTGCTGGCGAACATCAGGTTTCCCCTCGTACAGATCGGTGCCAGCTGTCCGCACACAAACGACAGGCTGGCGAAGACCATCTGATTGTGTTTGAGATCGAACGCCGGCGCCGGGTCGCCGCCGCCGAGCGATCCTCGCAACGGCAGCTCACCGTCAATCCACGTTCCGCCGCCGTCCGACGAGAAGAAGAACCCGGACGGTACCTGGAGAATGGCGGCGTTGCCCTTGAACGAGATCTGATAGTCGTTCGAGCCGGCGAGCAGCAGATTCGGATTCGTCGGGTGCACGGCGATCGCCAGCTCGTTGTCCGGTGCGATCGGATCGTCGCAACTGACGTCCTTGTCGAAGAACCCGCGTCCCGCTTCTCCGAACGCCCCGCAATCGGTGAAGCCGCGCCCCTGTTGTCCGGGGCCGACGCCGGCGCCCGGGTCGGTGGGAACGATCTGGCTGAAGAGCCGCGCTTCGAGTCGCAGCCGGCCGGCCTGATGGGGGATCGCGAGGGTCGACCACTGACTGGTGAGGAGCGCAAGCGCGAGGGCGACGCCGCCAAGCGACTTCCGTGTCATGTGTGCCTCCTGTGCGAGCGGAGTCTCGAGCGACACATTTTGCTCCTGTGCACGGCGTACGCCTACTGATCAAAGAAAGAGTGACGTACTAGCTCAACAGCCGGAGTCGCCAGCCGACGGTCACTTCGACCATCTGCTCGTAGACCTCACGGGCGTCGAGTTCCGGATATTCACGTGAAGTTGCCGCCGTCTCAAGGCTCAGCGCGTGGGGTGCTACGATCCACCCGTCATGGCGATTACCGGAGGGGTGGTCATCACGCCCTCGGCTTCCTGACAGCGTTGTTGATGAAGACGCTCCTCAAGGTGCTGATCGCGCTCGCGGCGGTGGCCGTGCTCGCCGTGCTGCTGGTGCGCTCGGCCCAGAGCACGGGCGCGCAGGCCTTCACGATCCCGCCACAGCACCTCACGGGATGGACCCTGACCCTCGCGCCGGATGCCGACCCGCTCGGCGCGGCGCTCTCCATCACGCCAAAGGCGGAGTTGATGCGGCCGCTCGCCAACGACCTGTTTGCTCGTATGGCGGAATCGCTGCACTATCCGCCACCAGCCATGCCCGTCGTGTTGCGCAGTGAGTTCGAGCGCGCCATCGCCGGCGTGCTGACGCCGGAGGCGCTACTCGACGCCGCGCGGGAGGCTGGTCTCGAGTCGGCCACCTTCCAGCCACGTTGCATGGCCCGCAAGCGCATCAGTGCACCGGGCGTCGTTCGCGGCGTCTATTTCCTCCTGTTCGATCTGCCGCAGTTCACCCAGTTTCGCGAGCAGGTCGCGCAGCAATTGCGTGCCGCCGGTCGTGACGTGTCGCTTTTCGATCCGGCGGCGTTGTCGCCGGTGGTGATTGCGGCCGATCTCGATGGGAGCTTCAGCGGCTGGCTGCCGCTGCGCGCGGATCCGGACGTCGATTGCTTTGCAACGGTTGTCGTCGAATAGCCTGCCCCAAGCCCGACACTCGTGTGTCGCGGTCGTTGACGTCGGTGTCGACGACGACGGCCCTGGAGCCGGGTGGATCGAAGCGCGCGGATGTCGCGGCCTATTTCAGGAGCTCCCGCCACCCCATCACCACGCCAATGTCGCGCGGCCGCGGCGCGGGTGTCCGGTCGATGAAGTACAGGTTTTGCGCGTCTGGCGATACGTCATACTGCGTGCCCCAGTGCCCGGATCCGATGAGCGGCGCGTTTAGCGCGTGTGCGGCGCCGAGCGTAAGCCCTCGAGGCAACTGCCACTCGACCCGTCGGGCGTTGAGACGACCTTCGCCATCCACATACAGAAGCTGGCGTCCATCGCGGCCCCAGACAGGTTGGCTGCCGCCGCCGCTGGTCACGACCAGCCGCGTCGGCGGTCCCGACATCGCGCGCACGGACACCTCCGGCCGGCCGGTCTCTTCAGACACGTACGCCAGCCAACGGCCGTCCGGCGATCTCCGCGCGTCGTACTCGCGAAACGGCCCGGACATGATCGCCTCGGACGGCCCGCCCGGTTCGAGCGACACGCTCCACACGTCTGCCGCCGGACCGCCAATCGGGGTGGGGCGCGTGTTGACGATGAGACGCCCCCCGTCGGGCGACCAGTCGGTCGGCTCGCAGTGGGCGCCGGGACACGGCAGTTCCTGTAGCAGCCCGGTTCCATCAGCCGCGGCGATGCTCAACCGCGGCTCGCGGAAAGTGCCGGATGCGTAGGCCAGTCGCCGGCCATCCGGAGACCAGACCGGCAGCCCGTCGCCGCCAAGCGACGTCGTGACGCGGACACGGGTGCGATCCTGGAGGTCCTCGACCCAGATATCAGGATTGCCGCGTACCGGATCGACCACCTGCAGGGCCACCCGTCTCCCGTCCGGCGAAACTCGTGGCCAGTTCTGCGGCCGTGGCTCGGACCATTCGATGCCTGTTCCATCTCGCCCGACCGTGCCCAGCCGAACGGCATCGGCACTGCGACCGTTGCCAGCAGATCGGCCGACGCGCTCAGCATCGCCGAGTCGTACGGCGTGTTCCCACCGGCTGCGACCGGCAACGTGCGCGGGTCCCCGGCCAGCCTGAGCGTCCCCGCGTCGAAGGGCCAGGCCTGCAACTGCCCATCGGCCACCGAGAGCAGCACGCCGTGCTCGCGCCCTGATGTCGGGACGAACACGGCCTCCGATTCCGATCGAAACAGTGGCGAGCCTGGTGTGGCGGCCGGCCGATCGATGCGCGCGACGTACACACCGCTGTCCGAATGGGGAAGGGGAGTCCGCGGTGCCTCCGAAAGGTCGCATAACGGACATTCAGTCAATCTCGACCCCCTCTAATGTTGCTTATCCTCCCGC
>Ga0070675_100001797_pt1 | contig 15842 bp, 16 predicted proteins | sample KBSM43metaG_FD_65343 | JGI IMG/M metagenome (GOLD analysis project Ga0070675, IMG submission 65343) | Miscanthus rhizosphere microbial communities from Kellogg Biological Station, Michigan, USA - KBS M4-3 metaG | ecosystem: Host-associated > Plants > Roots > Rhizosphere > Soil ...
CGCCAGGTTCACCATCGACGAGTTGAGCGCGATGGCGTTGCCGAGGTCCTCCTTGTTCTCGATCATCGTCAGCAGGAAGGATTGCCGCGCCGGCATGTCGAAGGCGTTGACGAGCCCCTGCACCACGCCGAGCGCGACGAGCCACCCGATCGTTACGTGCCCGGAGAAGACGAGGCCGGCGAGCGCCAACGACTGGAGCATCGAGATGGTCTGGGTGACGACGAGCAGGCGATGCCGGTCGATGCGGTCGACGATGATGCCCGCGAAGGGGCCCAGGAGAAACGACGGCACCTGGCTCGCAAACGCCACCGTGCCGAGCATCACGGCCGATCCGGTCAACCGGTAGACCAGCCAATTGATCGCGGTCGTGGTGATCCACGTGCCGACCAGCGACACCACCTGACCGCCGAAGAACAAGCGGTAGTTGCGGTACGCCAGCGCCCGCAGCATGAACGCGACGGACGTGGGCGCTCGAGCCGACACCGTGTGTCGATTCTAGCAATCCACTGACGATGAGGCGGGGCTAACCGCAAACCGGCGTTCAGCCGGTTTGCCAGATTGTGCGCGCGGTCCGCGTTCTTGGCGGGCCGCGCCGACCCGCGGCTACGCTACGACGCTTTGCGTTTGGCGGTTTTGGCTTTGGCCGCTCTCGGGGCGGCCGCGCCGGCGGATTTGCGCGTGAAGCCGCCGCGCTTGGGCGCCGGGGCCATGTCGCGCCGTGCGTTCAGAAGCTCCATCGCCTGCTCGAAGGTGAGCGCCTCGGGGTCGGCGGTTTTCGGCAGCGACGCGTTGACGCTGCCGTCGGTCACATAGGGGCCGTAGCGACCCGCGAGCAGCTTGATCTTCGAACCCTCGTGAGTCAGCTCGCGCAGCGTCTTCTTGGACGCCCCCTGCCCGCGGCGCCGCGACTGCTTCGGCGCACGAATGAGAGCCAGCGCGTCATCAAAGCTGATGCTGAAGACCTGGTCCTCGGACTCGAGCGACCGGAACTCATCGCCGTGTTTCACGTACGGACCGAAGCGACCGAAGTTCGTGCTGATCGGCTCGTTGTCGTCCGGGTGCACGCCGACAACCCGAGGCAATGACAGCAGCTTGAGCGCCTCGTCGAGCGTGACCGTCGAGTCCGTCATTCCGCCCTGCAGCGACGAGCGTTTCGGCTTCTCCGCCTTCTTGCCCTCCGGCGTCTCGCCCAGCTGTACGTAAGCGCCGTAGCGGCCGTTCATCACGTAAACCTGCTGGCCCGTGCCGGGATCGGCGCCGAGCGCGCGCGGGCCCTCGGCCTTCGCCCGCACCAGCTCCATCGCGCGCTCGACGGTGAGATCCCCCGGCGCCACGTCCTCGGGCAGCGACGCGGTGCGGCCCGGGCCGCCCTCGGCCACTTGCACGAACGGGCCGAACCGGCCCACCCGCACGCGCACGGGGTCACCCGTCTCGGCGTCGATGCCGAGGTCGAGCACCGGATAGTCGGCCTTCTCCGCACCGACCTCGGCCGCCGTCAGCAGCCCGCGATGCTTCTTGTCGCCGTAATAGAACTCCTTGAGGAACGCGAGCATCTCGCGCTCGCCGCGCGAGATCTCGTCGAGGTCCTCTTCCATCTCGGCGGTGAAATCCGTCTCGACGAAGTCCCCGAAGTGGTCGCGCAGGAGCTTGGTGACGGCAAAGGCCGTGAAGCTGGGCACGAGCGCCTTGTTCTGCCGGTTGACGTAGCCGCGGCGCACGATGGTGGCGATGGTCGGCGCGTAGGTGGACGGACGGCCGATGCCCAGCCGCTCGAGCTCCTTGATGAGCGATGCCTCGGTGAAACGCGCCGGCGGCGTGGTGTCGTGGCGTTTGGGCTCGGTGCCGACCAGCGTAATGGACGTGCCCTCGCGATCGACGCGATCGCCGACCTTGCACTGCGGCAGGATGCTTTCCTGCTCTTCGAGCTCGGCGGCGGGATCGTCCGAACCCTCGACGTAGGCACGCCGGAAGCCGGCGAACTCGATGGCCTTGCCGCTGGCGGAGAAGATCGCGGGCTCGCCGCCCGGTCCCTTTGCGGTGAACTCGATCGTGGTCCGCAGCACGCGCGCGTCCACCATCTGCGACGCCATGGTGCGCTTCCAGATCAGGTCGTAGAGCTTGAAGTCGTCGGGGTCGAGCGCGCGCTCGATCTGGCTCGGAGCCAGGTTGAACGCCGCGGGGCGGATGGCTTCGTGCGCTTCCTGCGCGTTCTTCACCCGCGTCTGGTAGCGGCGCGGGCCCTCGTAGTACTCGCCGCCGAACATCTCCTTGATGACGCGCGCCGACTCGTTGATCGCCCGGTCCGAGAGGGTGGTCGAATCCGTGCGGTGGTAGGTGATGAGGCCCATCTCACCGTCGCCGGTGTCGATGCCCTGGAACAGACGCTGCGCGATCTGCATCGTACGCTCGGTGGAGAACCCGAGCTTGCGACTGGCTTCCTGCGTGAGCGTCGAGGTGGTGAAGGGCGGCGACGGGCGCTCGACCCCGGGCTTGGCCTCGACCGAGGTGATCTGCCACGGCACGTTCTGACGGACCGCCTCCACGAGGGCACCGGCCGTGGTCTCGTCGAGCAGCCTGACGTTCTGGTTCTTCAACGCCCCGGTCTGGGCGTCGAAATCCTTGCCGCTCGCGATGCGCTTGTCGTCGACGCGGGTCAGCGTGGCGACGAAGTCACGCCCCTCCCCACGCAGCGTCGCCTCGAGGTCCCAGTACGCGGCCGAGCGGAACGCGCGGCGCTCTTCCTCGCGCTCGACGATGAGGCGCACGGCGACGCTCTGCACGCGCCCGGCGCTGAGCCCCGTCTGCACCTTCTTCCAGAGGACCGGCGACAGGGTGTAGCCATACAGCCGGTCGAGGATGCGACGGCTCTCCTGGGCGCGCACCAGGTTTTCGTTGATCTCGGACGGATGCTCGAGCGCCTCGTTGACGGCGTCCTCGGTGATTTCGTGAAAAGCCAGCCGCCGAACCGGAATCTTCGGCTGCAGCACCTCTCTCAGGTGCCAGCTGATCGACTCGCCTTCCCGGTCCGGGTCGGTCGCCAGGAGCAGCTCGGATGCGTCCTTGATCGCGCTCTTGAGATGCGCGACCTGCTTCTTCTTCTCGGCCGGGACGACGTAATAGGGCTTGAAATCGCTCTCGACGTCCACGCCGAGGCGGCCCCATTCCTTGTCCTTGATCTCCTTCGGCACTGAGGCCGCTGATTCGGGCAGATCGCGAATGTGTCCGTAGCTCGCTTCGACCCGGTACTTGGTGCCGAGGAAGCGGCCAAGCGTCTTTGCCTTCGTGGGCGACTCGACGATGACCAGCGGTTTAGCCATCAAGGCTTCGCCACAGGAAAGAAGCCAGCGGCTTCGCCTTGATGGCGCCAGTATTTAATTGCCCGCACTCCGTGCGGGCGGATGTGTGTCTGCATTGCGTGTGTGTCTGCATTGCCTTCAGTCGGGCACACTAGCACGTTCACGAGACACGAAGAAAACTGCCCCCGGCGATCCGGCGCACGCGCCCCGCGAGCTCGAGGGCGCTCAACACACCCATCAGCGCCGGCCCGGCCAGGCCCGAGACCGCCGCCAGGCTGTCGAAGGCGTAGGCCTGTCCCGCCACCATGTGGCCGAGCACCGAGTGGCCGTAAGCACTTGGCGTGTCTCTATTTACTTCCACCGTTCCGAGGGTGTTCCACCCCGGAAGGTGGCGCAGCTCGCCTACGATATCGTCCCCGCACTCCACAATCTTTGCCCCGTCGCGGATCAGGGCGTGCCCGCCGCGGTTGCGGCCGCCGAGCACGCTGCCTGGAACGGCCATCACATCCCGGCCCTGCTCGAGCGCGCACGTCGCGGTAATGAGGGAGCCCGATCGCTCGGAGGCTTCCACGACGACGACCGCGTCGGAGAGTCCGCTGATGACCCGGTTGCGTCGCGGAAAGCGAAACGGAAGCGGCACGGTGCGGGGTGCGTACTCGCTGATGACCAGACCGCGCCGGACGATGTCGCGCGACAGCCCCTCGTGCTCGGCGGGATAGACGCGGTCGGCGCCCGAGGCCATGACGGCGATGGTGCGGCCGCAGCGGACCGCCCCGCGATGTGCCGCCCCGTCGACACCCCGCGCCAGCCCGCTGACGACGGTGACGCCGCGCGCGGCCAGTTCGGACGCCAGCCGTTCGGCAATCTCGACCCCGGCGACCGAAGCCGAGCGTGCTCCGACGATGGCGACGGCCGGGCCGGTGAGCGCGTCGAGGTTGCCGCGGTACCAGAGAAGCGGCGGGCAGTCGCTGATGGTCAGCAGTCGCGATGGGTAACGGGGGTCGTTCCAGGCCACGGCTTCAATGCCGAGCGAGGCCGCCAACGCTCGCGCCTCACGCGCCTGCTCGAGCAGCGGCCGGGCGCGTTCTTCCAGGACGGGGTCCGCCGCGAGCAGGCGGGCGGTGAAATCGATGCGACTCAGGTGCTCGGCCAGCGACAGCGCAACGGCTTCGTCGAGTGTCATGAGCAGGCGCCATTCCAGAAGCCTGCCGCGGTCACTTCTCCCGCCCGTGGGGACGAGATCCGAAAGGCGGAGAGGACACTCCGCGGTCAAGGCCTTGAAAACCAGCGACTTCTGGTACCCGGTCGTGGCACATGCCTTGCTCGATCCCGAAGGGACTTCGCGCGTCGCAACACTTGCGCGTTCCGAAACCGGTGACTATAGTGAGATCTTCTCCACCCATGCGCACCGCCACTTTCGTCCTCACCGGGCTGTTGGCGCTGGCTGCAACGCCCGCCCGGGCGGATAATCGGGGCGATGCGAAGAAACAGGTGGAGTTCGGCATCGCCGTCGCGCAAAAGGGGTTGTGGCGCGAAGCCATCTACCGCTGGGAACGCGCGACGCAGATCGACCCCAGCTACGCCGCCGCACTGAACAATCTCGCCATTGCCTACGAGCACGAAGGCGAGCTCGCGAAGGCTCGCAGCGCCTACGAGAAGGCGCTCGAGATCGAACCCGGTAACGCGCTCATCAAACAGAACTACGAGCTGTTCAGGGAAATCAATGACCGCGCGACTCGCAAAGACAGTCAGTAGCCTGGCAGCCGTCGCGCTCATGTCAGCGTGCGGCGGCTATTCCGAGATCTCGATCGAGACACCGATTCGTCCGACGATGGACGTGTCGGCGTTCCAGCGGGTGTTCGTTGCCGGATTCATTTCGGGCGGCAGCGAGGACGTGGACGGCAACCTCGAGACCACGCGCCTGCTGCGCAGCCAACTGCGCACCAAGTCGAGCCTGCGCGTGATCGACGCCGATTCACTGCCGCTGCAGGACGTTGCCACGGAGGGGCGACCTGCCGAGCAGACGCCGCCCTCGCAGGTGAAGGACGAAAAGGATCTCGACGCCTACTCCAACCTGTTCGCCAACGTCGAATACTGGAAGCGCATCGGCGAGGAGTACCAGCAGCCGCTCATCGTGACCGGCACGGTGCTTTTCACTCCGCACCAGCGCAATTCGATCGTGCAGCGCGAGGAAGAAGTGTACGACTCGTTCGGGCGCCGCCGCGTCATCCCGGTACGCACCTACCAGGAGCGCAAGGGGTTCGTGTTGAGCCCGAAGTTCATCTTCATCGACGGCCGCACCGGCACCGTGATGCACTCGACCACGGCGCGCGAAGAGATCCTCTACAACGCCAACCAGGCCACCCCCGCTCTGTCCTCGTATTTCGAGCTGATGGATCGGGTGATTCCGAGCTTCCTGAGCACCCTGAGCAGCCAGAAGATCAAGGGAACTCGGGTCCTTTTGCAGTAGCCCGGGAAAGTCTGCTAAGCTAAGTTCTTTGTGTCGACCGGTTTGCCCCTCGCAGGGGCCCTGCCAGAGGTATTCACGTGTACGCGATTGTTCAGGCTCGTGGCCGCCAGCTGAAGGTGACGCCCGGCGCCGTCGTAGAAGTGGACGGCAGACCCGGCGAGAACGGCTCTCCCTTCACGTTCGACCAAGTGCTGCTCGTTGAAAAGGATGCGGGCGACATCGTCGCCGGTGCGCCCTACGTCGCCAACGCCAAGGTCTTGGGGGTCGTGGACGGCGAGGCGCGCGGCCCCAAGCTTCGCGTGTTCAAGAAGAAGCGCCGCAAGGGATTCCGCAAGACGCGCGGCCACCGCAGCGTCTTCGTCCGCGTGCGCATCACCGACATCCAGGTGTAGCGATGGCTCATAAAAAGGGGCAAGGCAGTTCCCGCAACGGGCGCGACAGCAATTCGCAGCGCCTCGGCGTCAAGCGGCACGACGGCAACCTCGTGACCGGCGGGTCGATTCTGGTGCGGCAGAAGGGACGTCGCTTCGAACCCGGCCTCAACGTGGGACTGGGCAAAGACCACACCCTGTATGCGAAAACCGACGGCAAGGTCCGGTTCGAGGACCACGGCCAGCACGGGCGCAAGATTTCGGTCATCCCGGTCGAGTAAGCCCCCCGCCTCCGGCGGGCGCCTGGGCTTGTCGTTCTGAGTCCTCATGTTCGTCGACGACGTCGATATCCAAGTCACGGCGGGGGACGGCGGCAACGGCTGCCTGAGTTTCCGCCGCGAGAAGTTCGTCCCCCGCGGTGGTCCCGACGGCGGTGACGGCGGCAACGGCGGCTCCGTGTACATCGTTGCGGCGGCCACCAAGAACACCCTCGTCGACTTCCGCTTCCACCCCGAATTCAACGCCAGACACGGGCAGCACGGGCAGGGCTCCAACCGCACGGGCTTCACGGCCCACGACCTGGAGATCGAGGTCCCGGTCGGCACGCTCGTCTTCGAGAAGGACGAGTCCGGTGCGCTGGCGCCGTTGGCCGACCTCGTCGAGGAAGGCCAGCGAGTGCTGGTGGCGCAAGGCGGACACGGCGGCCGTGGCAACGCGCGATTCACCTCCTCCACGAACCGCGCGCCTCGACGGACGGAACCGGGCATCCCGGGCCAGCACCGGCTGCTGCACCTGCAGCTGAAGCTCATCGCCGACGTCGGCCTGATCGGCTTTCCCAACGCGGGCAAGTCCACGCTGATTTCCCGCATCTCGGCGGCGCGCCCCAAGATCGCAAGCTACCCCTTCACGACGCTCGCCCCCAACCTGGGCGTGGTCTCGCTCAGCGGCGACCGCAGCTTCGTCGTGGCCGACGTGCCCGGCCTCATCGAGGGGGCGCACGAAGGCCACGGCCTCGGCGATCAGTTCCTGAAGCACATCGAGCGGACGAAGGTGCTGGTACACCTGGTGGACCTCTCGAGCGAGACCGGCCGCGATCCGGTCGAGGACTTCGAGATCATCCGCGGCGAGCTGAAGTCCTACTCCACCGAGGTGTTCGCCAAACCTCAGATCGCGGTGGCAAACAAGATGGACGCGCTCGACGAGCCGGATCGCCTCAAGCGGCTCGAAATGCACCTGAAGCGGAAGAAGCTGCCGCTGCTCAAGATCTCGGGTGCCACGGGCGACGGCGTCGACAAGCTCCTCGAAGCCATGTGGAAGGCCATCGTGGCCAACCGTCGCCTTGCGACCGACGCGGGTAAAGCGGGGTCTTTAGACCCTGCCGTCGACCCGCCGGACAATCCTGCCGAAAGCGTCGACCTTCTCACGCCGGCACGGTCGCGGCGCCGCGGCGCATGACACTTGGCGCGCGCCTTGGCTTGTTCGGCGGGACCTTCGACCCGGTGCACGTCGGCCACATGGACGCGGCGGGCGCGGCGCGGCGGGCCCTGTCGCTCGACCACGTCATGTTTATCCCCTCCCATCTGCCGCCGCACCGCGAGGCCGATCCGCGCGCGACGGCGTTCCACCGTTTCGCGATGGTCGCCCTCGCCACCAACGACGAGCCCGGCTATCGGACCAGCGACGTCGAGGCGCGACGCGCCGGCACCTCGTACACGCACGACACGCTGATCGGCCTGCATTCGGAAGGTTGGGCGCCGTCGCAGCTATTCTTCATCATCGGCACCGATGCGTTTGCAGAGATCGCGCTCTGGCGCGAGTTCGGCCGGCTCGTGGAAGGGACGAATTTCGCGGTCGTCGGCCGCCCCGGCCTCACGCTCGACACGGCGCTCGCTCGCACGCCCGCGCTCGGTAACCGTGTCCAGCCACTGGCCGCGGCGCACGAACCTTCCGAACAAACGGCCGTCTATCTGATCGATGCGGCCACGCGCGACGTGTCATCCACGCTGATCCGCGCCGAGCTCGCGGCCGGCCGATCGATCACAGGGCTGGTCCCTGATGCCGTCGAGCGGCATATCATCAGGCATGGTTTGTATGGAGCGGTAGACGAATTGCATGGCGACATCCAGGTCACGCAGCAGTAAAGCCGCAGTATCTGCCTCAAAAGCGGTACCCGCGGCGAAAACGAAGACGCCGCGGCTCCCGAAAGCCGTCGCAACCGCCGTGGAAGCCGCACGCGACAAGAAGGCCGAGGACACCGTGGTGCTCGACCTGCGGAAGGCCGACGGCTTTACCGACTACTTCGTGATTTGCAGCGGCGCCAACGCGCGGCAGATCACGGCGATTGCCGACGCGGTGCAGGAGACGTTGAGGCTGCAGCTGGGCGAGCGGCCCGCCGTGGCCGAAGGCGTAAAGAGCTCCGAGTGGATCCTGCTCGACTACTTCAACTTCGTCGTACATGTGTTCAGCCGTGAGTGCCGCGCCTTCTACGGGCTCGAGCGGCTCTGGGGCAATGCCACCCGGCACGAGTTCTCCGACGGGGCCGCCTGAAGCGCTTCGCCGCGCGGTCCTCCACCTTCTCAACGCCCTCACCGCCGCAACGTTGGCGCCGCACTGCGCGGCCTGCGATGCGGTGCTCGACCGTCCGCTGGATGGGCCCGTCTGTAGCGCCTGCTGGGGCCGCCTGCGCCCTGTCGCGCCGCCGGCCTGCTACGTCTGCGGGCAGCCCCTTCCCTCCTGGCGCACGATCAGCCTCGCGACGGAACGCTGCGCGGCCTGCCGCCGTCGTCCGCCCGCGTTCGACCGCGGCGCCGTTGCGTGCGACTACGAAGGCGAACTGCGCGCGATCATCCACGCCTTCAAGTACCACGGACGGCGTTCCCTGGCGCGGCCGCTCGGACGCTTCCTGCGCGAGGCCGGTCGCGCCGTGCTCGACGGCGCCGACGCGGTCGTGCCGGTCCCCCTTCACCCGTGGAAGCGCCTCCACCGAGGCTTCAATCAATCGGCCGACCTGGCGCGCACCCTTGGTCTGCCTGTGCGCCCGGTGCTCTTGCGCTCGCGAGCCACCCGGGCCCAGGCCGGCCTGTCGCCGGGCCAACGGCGCCGGAACGTGGCGGGCGCTTTCACCCTGGCCCCGTGGCGCCGGCGCCCTCCGGATGCGGTGGCCAACCGGATCCTGGTACTCGTGGACGATGTGATGACGACGGGCGCGACGCTGGACGCCTGCGCGCGTGTGCTGAAACGAGCCGGCGCCCACGAAGTCCGAACCCTCACGCTGGCGCGCGCGCTTCCTCGAGCTTCCGCGGCGAGCCGCGCGTCCCTGTCAACCACGGGGCACGTTCAGGCGTAACAGTGGTGATGCGAATCCACCTGGGCTCCTTCGTGGCAGCCGGATTGGTCCTCGCCTGCACCCTGGGCGCGCAGTCACAGGCTCCAGCGGCTTTCGAAGTGGCCTCGATCAAGGAACGCGTCGAGCCCGCCAGCGGCTCCTTCGTCGGGCGGCGCCCCGGCGGACGCTTCGCGACCGACAACGCCTCGCTGCGCGAGATCATCGAGTACGCCTACCAGCTTCAGGGCTACCAGCTCGCCGGGAGCCTCGCGCCGGTCGGCGACGCGAGGTGGGATATCACCGCGGCATTCGGTGCGACGGCAACCGCCCAAGGCCCTGACGCCACGGCCCAGGCGCTCCGCGCGCTGCTCGCGGATCGGTTCGCGCTCGCGGTGCATCGAGAAACTCGGACCCTGCCGGTGTATGCGATTCGGCTCGCTCGTGCGGACGGCGCGCTTGGCCCAGCGCTCTCGAAGTCGGCGACCGACTGTCCGGCGCTGATGGCCGCGGCCCGGAACGGCGGTGGACCGCCGCCGGCCGCGCAGCTGTGCGGATTCCGCGGCCGCGTTGGAAGCCTTCAGTCGAGCGGCATGCCACTTTCGGAGCTCGCGCTGGCATTGTCGACGCGCCTCGAGCGGGCCGTCGTCGATCAGACAGGGCTGGGCGGCACCTGGGACTTCACGCTGACGTACGCGGCGGATTCCGCACGGATCGCGCCGGGCGCGGTGCCAGCCGATGCGCCCGCGCCTCCGCCTCAGCCCGAGGCGGCCTCGATCTTCACGGCAGTTCAGGAGCAGTTGGGGTTGAGGCTCGTCGCAACGACGGCACCGGTGGACGTGCTGGTCGTCGATCGCGTGTCACGGCCAACGCCCGATTGAGGTGAGGCGCCGCACCAACGCGCCCGGCGTGCCTGTGGCACACTCTGAAGCTCGGGGCATGAAGCACGCGGCCATCATTTGCGCGTTCCTGGTGGGTCTCGTTGCGCTGGTCACTGCGCAGGATCCTGTAGCCGGCACACCGCGCACCGAATGGGGTGAACCGGCGCTCGACGGCACCTGGCTGACTGCAAACCTCCAGGGTCGACCTTTCGCACAACCCGACGAAGGGTCGGACGCCAGCCTCCTCTCCCAGCTGGTAGAGGGCGGCGCTGTCGATCGGATCACGCGCCTCGAGCCCGATCAGGCCGCGGTGCGCGAGCGCGTCGTGCTCGACGAATGGAAGGCAACGCACGGCAGGCCACGGCCGCTCGTCATCGAGCCAGCCGACGGGCGCATGCCGGCGCTCACGGCGGAAGGACGCGAGCGCGCGACACGGCTATGGCGCACCACGTCGTCGTCGATGGGCCCATGGGCCGGCCCCGCGGAGATGGGGCCGGTCGAACGCTGCATCTCGCGGGGCCCGCTCGGGTCGATGCTGCCGTCGATGGATTACAGCGCCATCCATATCGTGCAAGCGCCCGGTCTCGTCACCATCCAATCCGAAGCCATCCACGAAGCGCGCGTGATTCCGATCGGCGACGCCGCCGACGTGACCGCGGCCGTGCACGGCGCAGCGTTTCTCAGCCCCGCTACGCGAGGCTATATGGGCAACGGCCGTGGGTACTGGGACGGCGACACGCTCGTCGTCGAGACGACCAACTTCAACGGCCGCGCCGGCGCACACGCTGGAGGCAACGAGACACCCACCAGCGCCGCGCTCGCGGTGACCGAGCGGTTCACGCGCAGGTCGGCAGATGCGATCGCGTACGAGATGCGCGTCGTCGATCTGCAGACGTGGACGGTCCCCTGGACGGTGGCCTACGCCATGACCACGAGCCCAGACTACGCGTGGTCCGAGTACGCCTGCCACGAGGGCAACTACGCGATGCGTAACCTGCTGAGCATCTCGCGCGCCGCGGAAGGCACGCCCGTCCGGCCGGCCCCGCGGGCGACGCCTCGCTCGGCACCGCGCCGTCCAGCCCTGCCGCCGCTCCCACAGCGGCCTCCGCGTCCGCGCCGGTAGGCAGTAGACTTGCGCCACCCCCTCACGCCCGCACCCCGGTAAGCGCTACTGGAGCGGACTCGTATATACAGGCGCGTCCCCACGGCCGTCCACCTCTACCGGAGGCAAGACCATGCAGTTGAGAAGGCTTACGCTTGCCGCGCTCCTCGCCTTTCTCCCCGCGGCCGCGTCGGCACAAAGTGCCGGCCCGGTTATCGCGGCGGCGTCGAAGGCCATGGGCGCGGATTCCCTGAACTCGATCACCTATTCGGGCACGGCGCGCAACGGCGCCTTCGGCCAGAGCAAGGCCATCGGCGAGCCGATGGGCCCGGTGAACGTCACCCGCGTGACGCAGTACACGCGGACGATCAACTTCGCCACGCCGGCGGACTCGTCTGCCCTGGTGTCGAGGGCAACCGGACCGACGCAGCCGCCCGCGGTGCCCGGCGTGCCGCCGCCAATGCCTGGCGTGTTCAACCAGAACATCACCGCGATGCAGGCGAGCACCAACTGGAACCAGGGGCTGAACCTCTGGATGACCCCGTGGGGCTTTCTGAAGGGCGCGGCCGCCAACGCGGCCACCGTGCGTGAGCAGGACGGCCAGCAGGTCGTGTCCTTCTCGCCGCCGGTGAAATCGCCGTCGGGCCGCAACTACACCGTGACCGGGTACATCAACAGCCAGAACCTGGTGACGAGGGTCGAGACCAAGGTCGACAACGCCGTCGTGGGAGACCTGCCCGTCGAATTCGATTACTCGAACTACCGCAACATGAACGGCGTGCAGGTCCCGACGCGTATCGTGCAGAAGCAGGCCACCATGCCGACCTTCGACGCGGCGATCACCGCGGCCACCCCCAATCCGCCGAACCTGGCGGAGCTGCTCACCGTGCCGCCACCGCCCGGGCGCGCGGGTGGACCCGCAGGACCACCCCCAGGCGCACCGCCGGCAGCGGCGGCCGGCGCACCGCCGGTCGAGAAGCTCGGAGACGGCGCCTTCAAGATCGGCGGCAACTACACGTCGCTCGCCGTGGACATGGGCGATCACATCCTGGTCGTCGAGAGCGGACAGAGCGATGCGCGCGGACTGGCGGTGATGGCCGCGGCCAAGCAGGCGATTCCCGGCAAGCGGATCCGGTACGTGGTGAACTCGCACCCGCACTTCGACCACGCCAGCGGCCTCTCGGCGGCCGCCGCCGAAGGCGCGACCATTCTCACGCATCGCAACAACGAGGCGGTGCTCGAGCGGCTGCTCGCGGGCCAGCGCACCTTGACCGGAGACAGCCTGTCGAAGAAGCCCGGGCGATCCGCCAACGTCGTCGAGGCGGTGGGCGACCGCGACATCCGCAAGGGCACCAACGGCAAAGTCGTCGAGCTGTACCGCGTCCCGAACGAGCACAGCGACGGCATGCTCGTGGTCTATCTCCCGGCCGAGAAGGTGTTGTGGTCCGCGGACGTCACGGTCGTGAACCCGAACCCGGCGCAGCTCGGCGTGCTGAAGGCGGTGGCTCAGACCACGAGCAAGCTCGATTACACCAACTGGATTCAGGCGCATCCGCCGAACCCGGACAAGCCGCTGACCAAGGCGGACGTGCAGGCAGCAGTCGGCGCCGCTGGAACGAACTAAGGGTGAATACTTGTCGGCTTAGGGCTTAAGGCTTAGGGCGTAGTTGCGGGTCTTCAGACCCGCCTTGTCAATCAGGCACCGGCCGCTCGACGTGTCCGATCACGATCACGTCGAGCGGAATTCGCTGCGGCTCGAGCGGACGTTGGCGAGTGTGCGCGGCCGGCGGCCGGCGCTACGTCAACAGCGGCATCACGGCAGCGTGGACTTCAGTCGCCACCGCATCGCGGTCGCGGCCGGCGTCGAGGCGCAGCCATCCCGGCGCGGCAGCCTGCCGCAGATAGCTGGTTCGCACACGACCGAGCAGCGCAAGATCTCGCTCGTATTTGTCGCGGTCGGCGGTCTTGCGCGAGGCCGACACCTGCGGCTCGATGTCGAGGAGCACGGTGAGATCCGGCTGCGGCAGATACTTCTGGATCTCCGTCAGCCATGCGGCGTCGAGGCCCTGCGCCTCCCCGTAGGCGATGCTCGACGCCAGATACCGGTCGCACAACAGAATCGTGCCGCGCGCCAGCTCCATTTCGATCTCGGGTTTCCACTCGAACCGGTTGGCGATGTAGAGCAGCTGCGCCGTGTCGGCGCCGTATTCGCGTTCGCCGTGCAGCAGGCGACCGATTTCGGCGCCAAGATGCGTGTCGTACGACGGAAACGACAGCAGACGGACCGCGCGTCCGGCGGCCGCCAGCCGATCGCGCAGCCGCTCGGCCTGCGTCTGCTTGCCGCTCTGGTCGAGACCCTCGAAGACGACGAGGAGGCCGCGCAAGTCTAGCTCTCGAGGGCGAGCACGTCGTCGAGCGTCTGGCGGCGGCGGATCACCGACCACGCGCCGTTGTCCACGAGTACCTCGGGCGGCAGCAGCCGGCGGTTGTAGTTGGAGCCCATCACCGCGCCATAGGCCCCGGTATCGAGCACCGCCACCAGATCGCCCACCTCGATGGGCGGCAGTTCACGATCGCGCCCGAAGGCATCGCTGCTCTCGCAGATGGGCCCCACGACGTCCCACGCCGAGGCATCGGCTACACGGGGTTCCACCAGCTCGATGCGGTGATACGACCCGTACAGGGCTGGCCGCATCAACTCGGTCATCCCGGCGTCGAGCACCGCAAACCGGCGGCCGTCGGGATTCTGCTTGGTGTCCACGACGCGCGAGATCAGCGCACCCGACCGCCCGACGATCGCGCGCCCCGGCTCGAGCACCACCGGCAGACCGCACCGGCGCAGCGCCGGCAGCACCGCCGCCGCGTATTCCGACGGCGCAATCATCGGCTTGCCTTCGTAGGGGATGCCGAGGCCGCCCCCCAGATCGACGTGTTCGAGCGGCACGCCATCGTCGCGCAGTTCGATGGCGATGCCCGCCAGCGCCTCGGCTGCCCGCTGCAGCGGCTCGGCGCTGGTGATCTGCGAGCCGATGTGGACGTGGACCCCGACGAAGCGCAGCCCCTTCGTCTCCCGCCGATCGCGATAAATGGCGCGTGCCTCCTCGAGCGCGACGCCGAACTTGTTGATGCGCAAGCCGGTGGAGATATTGGCGTGCGTCTTGGCGTCGATATCGGGGTTGACCCGCAGCGCGACACGCGCGGTGCGGCCGGCGGCGGTAGCCACGGCGGCGATGCGATCGAGCTCGCCCGGTGATTCGGCGTTGATGGTGCCGATGTCCTGCGCCACCGCGAACTCGAGCTCCTCGCGCGTCTTGCCGACGCCCGTGAACACGATGTCGCCGGGACCAAAGCCGGCCTGGAAGGCGACGCGAATCTCGCCGCCCGAATTCGCGTCCGCGCGGCTGCCGAGTTCGCGCAGCAGGCGCAGGAGCGCGAGGGTGGAGTTGGCCTTCAGCGCGTAGTGAATCGCGTGCGGATATTCGGCGAACGCCGAGTCGATCCCGGTGTAAGCGTCGCGAATGGCCCCGGCGCTGTAGACGAAGACCGGCGTACCGACGTCGGTCGCGATGGCGGCCAGCGCCACGCCGTCGCAGGCGAGTCCGTGTTTTCCTTGGGAATACGGTGCGTACACGAGCCTTCGCATGTTATCATGCGCCCATTCCAACCCTGGCCGCTCCGTGCACTCTCCTCGAAGCGCCGAGGCCACCGTGTCGTTTGATTCTTCTTCTGCCCAAGCCATGGACGAGGTGATCCAGCGCTGCCTGGACGGCGATCAGACAGCGTGGGAGACCATCGTCCGGACGCACTGGCGGCGGGTCTTCAACATCGCCTATAAGTTCGTCGGGCGGCACGACCAGGCCGAAGACCTCACTCAGGACGTCTTCCTCAAGTTGTACAAGTCGCTCGACACGTTCGATCGCCGCGCCAACTTCCAGACATGGCTGATCAGCGTCAGCCGCAATCTGTGCATCGATCACTATCGCAGCGCACGCCGCGAACGCGAGACCATCAACCGCGACGTCGACCCCTCGGACCTCACGCCGGTGGCGCCCGGGATCAGCGCCTACGGACGGCTCGAGCATCGCGACCGCGTGTCGCTGCTGCGCGCGGCCCTCGCCGAGCTGCCGCCGACGCTGCGCACGGCGGTGATGCTGCGCGACATTCAGGAACTGACCTACCAGGAAATCGCCGACCGTCTCGATCTGCCCGAGGGGACCGTGAAGTCGCGCATCAACCGCGGCCGTACCGAGTTGGCTCGCCAAATCCGCGTTCTGCGCGAGCAGCAGGAAGCGGTTCCGAAGAGCGGAGTCTGAGCATGAACCTGACCACCGACCGTAATCACGACATCTCGATCGTCCGCGTCAACGAGGCGCGGCTCATGTACCCGCTGCTGCCCGAGT
>Ga0070675_100001803_pt1 | contig 15829 bp, 16 predicted proteins | sample KBSM43metaG_FD_65343 | JGI IMG/M metagenome (GOLD analysis project Ga0070675, IMG submission 65343) | Miscanthus rhizosphere microbial communities from Kellogg Biological Station, Michigan, USA - KBS M4-3 metaG | ecosystem: Host-associated > Plants > Roots > Rhizosphere > Soil ...
ATCGCGATGGATGACACCGTGCCGGTGTGCGTGTGCCAGCGCGTCGGCAATCTGAATTCCATATCGCACGACGCTTTCGGTGGGGTGTCCCCCTGGTGGGATGAGCTCTGAGAGCCGCTGCCCTTCGATGTACTCCATCACGATGTAGGTCTGGCCATCGTGTGTACCCACCTCGTGAATCGTGCAGATATGTGGATGATTCAACTGAGATGCGTGCTGCGCTTCACGCCTCAGCTGAACACCCGCATCGTGGTCGGCGATCCCGATCTTCAGCGCGACCTCGCGCCCGAGATCGACATCGTTTGCCACGTATACTTCTCCCATCCCACCGGTCCCGATAAGCCGGCCAACCTGGTAGCGATTGAGCCGTTGACCTGTTAGAGATGAGCGCTGGCCCACTGCGGGCGATCGTTCCATGAAGTGGCCAGCTTGCGCGTGCGCAGTGAGAAGCCGTTCGACTTCTACGCGCACCACCGCGTCGGCGGCGCAGACATCTGCCACAAATGCCATTCGCTCTTCCACCGCGCGATTCAGCGCGGCATGGAAGACCTCCTTCACGAGCGCCCACTGATCCGGATTCATTTTGTGGATCGCTGAAGTTCCGCGTATAACCACGCTCTCGCCAACGTCCACTCCCGCCCGACGGTTGCCGGGGAGATGTGCAGCACCTCCGCGGTCTCATCCATCGTCAGGCCACCAAAGAACCGCAGCTCGACGACCCGGCTCTGTTGCGGGTCAAGGACTGCGAGTCGCGAGAGGACCTCATCGAGCGCGAGCAGATCGACATTCGGCATGTCGGTCAAGACGAGCGCATCATCGAGCGAGATCCGACGTGCGCCGTCGCCACGCTTGCCGGCGTCATGCGCACGCGCATGATCAACCAGGATGCGCCGCATGGCTTGCGCGGCGATGCCGAAGAAATGGGCGCGATTCTGCCAGCGGACTGCCCGCTGATCGACGAGCTTAATGAAGGCTTCGTGGACGAGCGCCGTCGCTTGCAGTGTGTGGTCGGGTCGCTCGCGCCGGAGGTAGCTGGAGGCGAGCCGCTGCAGTTCGGCGTAGATCTGTGGCAGGAGTCGGTCGAGTGCGTCTTTGCGCCCGTCGCTCCACAGCTGCAAAAGCGCGGTGACCTCGGAACGTGAAGATTCCATTGAACTTGACTGGAATCCAAGCATAAGCACGCCAGCCCGCACGCTCAAGGCAATCGTTTCCATCCTCTTCTCACGCGCAATTTCCCGCCTTTTTCACTCGCCTGAATGGCGGCCTCTCCGCCTTCTTAGTTGCCGTGAGTGAACTTCTCCGCTTTCTCCGCGTGAGCCAACAGACGCGGAAACCGGGGAGGTGGGAGCATGAGGTTCTGGCGTGTTGGCGCGGTAGCGATGCTTGTTCTGATGATTCCAAATGCGGTGAGAGCGGATAGCGTCGAAGCACCCTCCCGGCCGCTTCTGTTGATTCGGACTTACAACACGTCTCAAGTGTCGAGAGGGAACCTTCGGATTGCCCAGGACTCTGCGGCGGCCATCTTGAAGGACGTGGCGAGCGACGTCCGATGGCTCGATTGTGGCGTGAAGGATATTGGGCCGATCGGACAATCCCCGAGATGCGGGGAGACGCTCGCTTCAAACGAGCTGATTCTCCGGATCCTGACGAAAGGCTCGGTCGGGGACGATCGGGATGTATCAATGGGGTTTTCGACGGTCAGTCGGACGCCAGCGGATCATGCGTCGATCCTGTCCACAGTGTTTGCCGACGTCGTGGCGGTGGTCGCGAGCGCCGCGCGCGTTGATACCACACGACTGTTGGGATACGCCATCGCCCACGAAATCGGCCATCTGTTGTTGAACAGTCCTCAGCATTCCAATGCCGGACTGATGCGCGCGCTTTGGTCAAGCTCTGAGCTACGGGCGAACCGGCCGGCCGACTGGGTGTTTCTCAGTGAGGATGCCGAAAAGATGCGCCAGACCATTGCCGCACGCCAACCGGGTTTATCGGCCGGCGACCTTCTATCCAACGTTGACAATCTTGGTAGCGGGCGCTAGGCTCCGGACCCGATCGATAGGAGGTCACTATGCGCAAGCTGCTGGTGGTCGTCGGCGTTCTGACTGTGGTGCTTTCGCTGAGAGACCCGCGTGCCGCAGCGCAAGAGCAGGCGCAAGTTCAGCGCGACGCAACAGGAAATCCTATCGGTGTCCTCGGGCCGGTCAACGCGTTGGGCCAGGAGATCAAGCGACCGCCTGCGGCGACCGGGCCGGCACCTCGCCTGCCTGACGGGACGATCGATCTGGGAGACGGCGCCTGGGTCCTCGCGCCCGGCGGGGGCGATAACATCGCGCCGCGATTGAGTGGCGGCGGGGAACTGCCTTTGCTGCCTGCCGCGAAGGCGCTCATGGGATCCCAAAAGCCAACTGACGATCCCGTCAACTGGTGCCTGCCGCTCGGTCTGCTGCGCACGAGTCCGTATCCGTTTCGGTTCATCCAGAACTACACGCACAAGAAGCCAACGCACCTGTACATCCTGTCCGAGTGGATGGGCTCGTTCCGCCAGGTGTTTCTCGACGGCCGCAAGCATCCCGCCGACCTTGAGCCAACCTGGTTCGGTCATTCCGTCGGCTGGTACGAGAACGACACCCTCGTCATCGATACAGTCGGGTTCAACGACAAGTTTTGGTTCGATCGACGAGCGACGCCACATACCACACAACTACACACCATCGAGCGGTGGACGCGGCTAGATGCGGGCCATCTGGTGCGCGAGGTGACCATCGATGATCCGGGCGCCTACTCGCGGCCGTTTACCGTGACCTTTCAGGCAACGCTGGTTCAACCGGGCGACGAGCTGATGGAATATGTCTGCCAGGAGAACAATCAGTACGGGTTTGCCAGTGGGGTGAAATAGCGGCACTTCAGGGTTGACGGCAGTTGATGAGGAGGACAGATGCCGCGCAGTCGCATTGTTCCAATCGCCATGTTGATCGCGTGCGGTGCGGTCGCAAGCGCTCAACAGCCGGCCACGAGACCGCTCAGCCCACCGGGGTCGACACAGGCGCAGGTGCTTGGGCGCTGGGTGAAAGGCGATCGGCCCTCGTTTGCCGTTGGCCAGGAACGATATGTGGACGGCAGATGGCTCGAGATCACGTATGGCCGTCCGTCCTTGCGCGGACGCGACGTGTTTGGGTCAGGCCCGAATTACGGGAAGGCGCTGATCGATCTGCCGCTCGGCGACTGGGGGCCCCCGCCGGTATGGCGGGCGGGCGCGAACGTCTCGACGCGGCTCAATACCGAAGCGGCACTCGTGATCGGCGGCAAGACAATCCCGCCCGGCGAGTACAGTCTGTTCATCGACGTACGAGGCCCGAGTAATTGGACCCTGATCGTTTCGAGCTGGGCCGCGCAGCCAAAAATGGACACAAAGGACAAAACTGCACTGTGGGGTGCGTACGGATACACGCCGGACAAAGACGTCGCGCGCGAGCCGATGAAGGTTGAGATGTTGCCGTTCAGTGTCGAACAGCTCACCTGGGCGTTTCAGGATATGACGACCGACGGCGGCCGAATCGCGATCTCATGGGGAAGAACGATGGCGAGCGCGACATTTAAGGCGCAGATGCCGTAAACCGAGATCCGCGCAGATCGAGCACGCCAAAATCCAGGAGCGGGGAAGAGCGGAGCGTTGTTTGCCAGCCGCGAGCACCCTAAAGATCGCCGCTGCATGAAGCTCGCGAAGACCACGCGTCCCACCGCTTCGCGCGCCGTTCGGCGACCTCGACTGTTTCGACTGCTTGATCGTCACGGGTCTGTACCGGTCACCTGGATTCAGGGGCCGCCAGGAATCGGCAAAACGACGCTTATCGCCAACTACCTGTCGGAGAGGCGGCTGCGCACGATCTGGTATCAGCTGGACGCCGCGGACGGTGATGTCGCGTCGTTTTTCTACTATCTCGGCCTGACAATTCCCACGCGGCGGCATCGGCTGCCGCCGTTCACGTCGGAAGCGCCATCCACGCTGAACGCATTCGCGCGCCGGTTTTTTCGGCAGCTATACGCGGCTCTTCGTGCTCCGTTTGTCATCGTGTTCGACAACTATCAGGATGCGCCGAACGCCGCGCTTCACGAAGTGATCCGTGACGCGTTGGCCGAGATACCTCGAAGTGGCCGTGCGTTCATCTTGAGTCGTGATGATCCGCCGGCGGCATTCACGCGCCTTCGAGCATCTGGCGCCATGCACGTCGTGAACCCCGGCGAGCTCCTGCTGCGGCCGGCGGAGTCGCGTCAAATCTGGAGACGACTCGTGAGCGGCCGACGAGCATCCGCTCAAGCCGCGGCGGTGCACCAGATTGCGCGAGGCTGGGCGGCCGGCCTTGTGCTCCTCGCCGAGCACGTCAAGACCCGACCGGAGACACTCGGCACGCTACGCGGCGGTTCTGGCGTGCTTTTCCAGTATTTTGCGAGTGAGCTGCTCGCTCATATGGACCCGAACGTCCAGCAGGTCCTCCTCAGCGCAGCATTCGTTCCGAGGCTGACAGGACCAGTGGCGGTGGAGTTGGCCGACGTGCAAAGCGCCGGTGACATCCTGGGGAGCCTGTTCCACAAGGGGTACTTCATTACTCGCCATGGAGCGGCCGAACCTGGTGCCGGACCGGTCTACGAATTCCATCCGCTATTCCGCAGCTTTTTATTGGCAGAAGGAAATCAGAGGCTCACGCTCGTTCAGCGTCGCACGATCGCACGAAGGGCTGAGCGCATCTCGAGAGAGACGGCCGCGTCGAAGATGCCGCCGCCCTCTTGCTGGACGCGGCAGACTGGGAGGGGCTTGCGAATCTCATTCGCAGGTGTGCGCAGAAACTTCTGGCTCAGGGTCGCAGCCAGACTCTCATGACATGGTTGGCCGGCTTGCCTCCTCGGTACGTTTTGGAAGACCCGTGGATGCTGCTGTGGCGTGCCGGACGTCAGATCGCTGTCAATTCTCCGGCGTGCCGCGACGATTGTGATAAGGCCATAACTCTGTTTCGAACACGTCGAGATGCCGCTGGCGCGTACCTGGCCTGGTCCACAGCAACGTTTTCAATCGCATACGAGTCGATCTCTGCGGACTTGTTCGACCCGTGGCTTGCCCTGTTTGACACCCTGCGACGCGAGTTCCCGGAATTCCCGTCAGAGGAGATCGAAGCGAGAGTGGCCAACAGCATGTTGTTGGCGGTGACCTGGCGCCGGCCGCAACATCCTGACGCCGAATCGTGGGCAGAGCGAGCATTCGAGCTGTCCCGTGGCAAATCGGACGTGAACGCCCGCGCGCAGACTCTGTTTGTCTGGGTCATGCACCACATTCAGAGCGGGAACTTCCGATCAGCTGTTGCGGCGGTCCCAGAAGCGTGGCAGCTGGCGACAGCGCGCGAGGGACCTCCGCTTACGGCGGTGATCGCCAGGGTTGCTATCGCGTGGACGTGGCTCGCCGGCGAGAAAGACAGCCGGCGCGCCGCCACCGAGGGTTTTGCACTGGCGAAGTCAGCGGCCGTTGCCAACGGTGATTGCGAGTGTCTGCTCAATCTTGCCGCAATGGCCCTTCACGACGGCGACGCTGATACGGCAAGCGGCAGGCTTCGGGAAGTCGAGAAGCGCCTTGGCCAATCTGGCCAGGCGTATCGCCTCTGGTACCACAGCTACGTCACCTGGGAAGCGCTGGTGAGAAACGATCCGTTGAAAGCGGCATCGGCCGCTCGGTCAACGCTTCAGTTCATGCAGACGGGTCGGCCCTGGGACGAAGCGGTAGGCCTGACGTTGGCGACCCTGGCGCTGCATGAGTCGGGTGCAAAAGAGGAAGCGCGCCAGCAACTGTCGCATTTGCTCGCCCTGGCTGAACGGATGCGCAGCCCCTTCGTCGAATTCATGGCGCGTCTCATCGACGCGCACGTTGCCTTCGATCGCCAGCACGACGCGGCCGCAGTGACCTCGCTCGCCCGCGCCATGCAGCTCGGACATCAGGGTGGATATTTCCACATGCATGGTTGGCGCTCCTCGGTCATGGCGCGCCTGTGCGCGCGTGCGCTCGATGCCGGAATTGAGGTTGATTACGTACGTTCGCTGATACAGAGGCGACGGCTGGTGGCTGACGTATCAGTGTCGGCCGATGTCGAGATCTGGCCGTGGCCGATACGCGTGTACACATTCGGCCGCTTCGCGGTCATTCGAGACGATGAACCGCTGACGTTTTCGCGAAAGGTGCAGCGACGCCCACTGGGGCTTCTCAAAACGCTCATCGCGCTTGGTGGCCGCGAGGTGCGGGAGGAAAGGCTTATCGACGCGCTCTGACATGATTCGGAGGCCGATGCTGCGCAACGCGCCCTCACGACCGCTCTCCATCGGCTCCGGGCCTTGCTTGGACGGAGCGACGCTGTGACGAGGCAGGAAGGACGACTGACCCTCAATCCTCAACTGATCTGGATCGACACCAGGGCTCTCGGAGCGAGACTGGCCACAGGCGATCGACCGGTACGAAAAAGCAGCTGTGATTAACCCTCGAGCGGCCGACGTCCGCGACGCCCTCGCAGAGGCATCTCGACACGTCACCACGCGCGCCTTCGACCCTCCTGCGGACAAACGTGGGCGAACCCAGCGCTGATGTCAGCGTGTTGCAACATCCCGTTTAATTGACGATCAAGCTCGTGATGTTCTGAAGCGCACCGCTCCACGTGAACGTCTGCGTCGACGCATTCCCGATCTTGAACCCCTTTGGTGTCGCAGTCACCTTGATCGTGTACGTGGCTCCAGGTTTCAAGACACCGGTCGTCGCAAAATAGTAGAAGCCTGTCGCGTCGCTCGTCGCGGACATAACAGTGGTCTTACCCGAGACGATGCTCGCCGTGACATCGCCAATCCCGATCGCGCTGCCGTCGGTGATGTACCCGAAGAGCGGGTTGGGCAGAACGTTCGCGGGCGGCGCATTCAGCAAACTCTGGACGCCCGTTATCAACACATCGCCGGGATCGAAGGTTTCGTTGTTCTCAGTGCAGGATCCGAGGATGTGCTTGCCCTTCTGCGCCTGAAGTTGATAGACGAGCGCGGCGAGCGTGTTTCTCGATGGCTGAGTGAGACCGGCATTCCCGAGAGTTTTGGCGACCGTCAGCTTCGCCGTGAATGCATTGCTGACGCCCATGTTGTCGATGCATCCGAGGCCCGTGAGGTCGGATACAACGTCCATCATGCTTTGAATCGAGCTGACGACCGTCACTTCGGTATCGGTCGAATGCGTGAGCGAACCGGCCGTGCCGGTTATCGTGAGCGGATACGTTCCCGGCTTCACCGACGATCCAAGGATTATCGTGAGCTCACTGGAGTTGGAGCCGTCCGCTGGAGGCGTGACCGGATTAGGGGTGAACGACGTGATGAAGCTCGGCGGACTGGTGATTGAGAGCGTCACTGGCGAAGTGAATCCAACAATCGAATTGACCGTGACTGTCGCTGATCCTGATCCGTGTACCGCAATGGTGAATGGGTCGATGGCCGACAGAGTGAAGTCGGGTAGGAACTCGTACGCGCCAATATCCGGTCCGTCGCCTTGCGGGCGTGACACTCCTCGCTGATCGCTGCCGAGGGCTGTGGCAGGGTCGGCAGCGTCCAACGCAGGACTCGTAGACGAAATCGCCATCGTCGGTGTGTCGCCCGGCTCGTTGAGCGTCAGCGATGCGAGCTCGGGATCGGAGCTCGAAACCTTGCCTGGGCACCCCGCACTGGCAGGACTCGCGACCGGTGAAGGCGTGTTGTCCATCACGAGGTTGTGGGTGCTTCCCGTCAAATCGATGTCAGCGAGTGCGTCCGTTGAATGGGCCATGTAGAGACATTCGTGAGCGCCGTTACCCGCCGTGATGGTGTTCGCAAGAGTGAATGAGGTCGGCAAGTCGCGGCTGCTTTTGTAAATGACGATCCCGCCGCCCGCGCCGGTGGATTCGTTCCCGCTGATCGTGGAATTCAGGACGCTCAAAGAGCCGTCGACGGCGAATATTGCGCCGCCTGCATCGCGACCCTGCGCCGCACCGTTGCCGCCTGCCAGGCCGCGGACGACGAAATTGCGCGTGAATGTACTGTTGCGAATGGTGATGGTGCCGGTGTCGCTGAAAATCGCGCCGCCGAGGCCCGCCCCGCCACCGCCAACTTCGTTACCGCCATTGCCTGCGTACGTACCACCGAGGCCAGGGCCACCCAGAATATTGCCGGGACCTGCGCCGCCGCCGCCGCCGAAGTTACCGTCGCCCCCGTTTCCATTCGCGCCGCCAGCGCCGCCGCCTCCGCCGAAGCCGCCGTGGCCTCCATTGGTGCCTGCATCTGTGATCAAGGTCCCGCCGAATCCGCCCCCGCCGCCTCCGCCCCCGTAGTTTCCGGTTGCGCCGTGGCCACCTTCCTGATCGAGGCTCCCGATGATCCCTGAGTTGCCCGCGCCGCCGCCGCCCCCCGGGCATACTCCTGCGTGACCGGAGTGGGGTGATCCGTTGTCGCCGTCGGCGCCATCTCCGCCGCAGCGAAAGCCGCCTGCCGCGTAGCCGGTACCGCCGGGATGTCCAGCCTGCAGGGTTCCGCCGCCACCGCCGCCGAATCCAAATATGCAGTCGCTGTCCGGACAAAAGAAGATGCTTCCGTCGCCGCCATTGCCTCGTGACCCGCCGCCACCGCCGCCGCCAAACACTGCCGCCCCGCCGTTTCCCGCGAGCCCACCGCCCCCGCCTCCAGCCGAAGCGCCCAGGCCGCGCGGGTCGCCTCCTCTTGGATCCCCCCCGTTGCCACCACCAGCGCCGTTATCTTCGAACGTGCTGTTCTCAACGGTCAGCGTGGCGGCTCTGACGTAGACGGCACCTCCACCTCCCATTCCGCCGCCTCCTCCGTCAGTGCCGTTCCCGCCTTTCGCGGTGAAGCCTTTGACGTGAACGTTCTTGATCGTGAGATTGCCCACGCCGCTCCCAGCTATCGGCAAGCTGCCGGTCGGAATAAAGCTGGCGGTTCCCACGGCAAATGCGCGGAAGTTCAGCCTCGTGAAGTCCCTCGTATTGAGGGTGCGCTCGAGTCGCGCGCCATGGCCTTCGATCGTGATCGTAGAGAGAACGACAGGAGTTGCCGTTGGGCCAAACGGATTGTAAATATCGTTGAGGACGGCACTCATCGGAAACACGTCGGCGGTGAGCTCGATCACATCGTCGCCGGTCCCTTTCTCGCACTCAGTCGTCACCAACTGCGTCGGATCCGAGGGGCTCACGGCGACGTTGTTGTCGAAGTTGGCTGCGTAGATCGCCTCGGGCAACGAACAGAAGCCATCGGTGCCGTTTATCGCTGGTGCCGTTGTGGTGACATAAATGACTGCGCCACTCTGGGAGCGGGCCGGCTGTTGAAGGAGCGCGACGACAACTGCGCCAATTGCCAACGCTGTCAGATGGGAACGCCGATATGAATTTCGCCGTGTCATGGTTGTCACCTCGGGCGAGGTACCGCTCTCTCGCCGCAACCTTCGCCTGTTGGACTGCTGACGCGAATTTATCTAAAAGGGAAGCGCGCGCGGTTGGCCGGACTGTACCACGGCCCGGATAACGGATCGCATACCGATTCAGGTGTGTGCAGCGCTGGGACACTCACGGCGTGTCTCGGGCCGATGTTCAAGCTCTCAGATTTTCGCAACCGCGCTTTGTGAGCTGGCACTTGTGATCGGCGTCGACGCGCCAACGACGCAGCTTTCTGTTGCTCCGCGATATGCGAATCCCGAAGCATCATCCTTGCTCCGGCAACGCGTGACAAGCGATAGCTTCGCTCGTGATGGGGCGAGGACTGGAGTAGTGTGCGACGACAGCGGACTGTCTTTGTCGGAAGGCGTCTGGCCGCGCTCGTAGGCGTGCAGGTCGCCACGGCGGCTATGCTCCTGCCCGGGCGAAGCTTCGATGTTGATGTCGCTCAGGGCGGACGGCTGCTTGCCGACGAGCACCTTCTGACGCAGGCCGTCTGGACGCTTCTGACCTATGCGGCGGCGATTGCCGAAACAGGCCGAAAAATCCCGGTGCGTCTGCAGCCCGGTGGCGCACGGCTTCGGTTGGAAGTGCTATTCGACGCTCCATCGGTGCCCGCCGAGGAGATGGAGCGCGCATTCGCGCCGTTCGCGTCGGTTCAGTACGAGCGGGGAAGCGCAATCCGGAATGCTGTTGGATTGTGTACAGCGGCTGTCGATCCCCCGCGCCCGCGGCCGAGGTCGGGCTTACACGTTGGTTGCCGAAGCCTTTCGATCTGGACGCTGTCGAGAGCCTGGTGCGTGAAGCTGCGGGGCAGCAGCATGAGCCGACTGCAAGCTCGTCTGTTGAGAGTCCCGGGCACCTAATCCCCTGAACAGGGGATTTACTCGCTCGCAACGTTTGACGATCCTGTTCACGCACATCAAGAAAGGGGGCGTGTGTCCGCGCGGCTCATGCAGCGAGCACGTGGTGCGAGGTAGTATCAGGAGGTCTGTCCGTGTTGTTCGTTGCGGGCCTCCCCTCCCACAACAAATGCGGACCGTCTTGGACTTCACTATTCATCTGTACCTGTCCCATGAAAGTTGACGCTGGTGTCCAAGGTGTCCTCGGCACTACCTGTCTGGTCGGGCTGAGTTTGTACGTACTGGGCGCCATCGATTGGGGTTCTCGAGGCATCGCGCTCTTCACGCTGCTCGGGTTCGTGTGGGTGCTCATCGTGCTGACGGGGCTTGCCGCGGAACAGCGGCGGCGGCAGCACCGGTATGAACGTCACACCGAGGAAAGCACTGACCAGACGCCACACCGGATGGCATAACCGCGAAATCTTACTGATGTGACCGTGCGTCGATCACGCGCTTCGCTTTGCCAATGGATCGTTCGACCGTTCCCGGATCGCAAATGACGACAACGGCGGTGACGCCGATATACGACTTGATCTGACGCTGCAGATCCGTTGCGGCTTGTTGACACGCCATTCTTTGATCCGCCACGTCCCGGTGCGGCTCCACTGTGACGGTGAGTTGATCGAGCGTTCCCTCTCGACTGACTTCCAGAACATAGTGCGGCGTCAGCTGTGCCTGTCGGAGAATGAGTTCTTCGATCTGACTCGGGAACACGTTCACGCCGCGGATGATCAGCATGTCGTCGGTGCGGCCAGTCACCTTGGCCATTCGACGCATGGATCGCGCGGTTGGCGGCAGCAGCGTTGTCAGGTCGCGTGTTCGATAGCGGATGATCGGCAGCGCTTCCTTTGTCAGCGACGTAAACACGAGTTCGCCACGCTCGCCGTCCGGAAGTACGGCACCCGTTTCCGGATCGATCACTTCAGGATAGAAATGATCTTCCCAGATCACGGGACCGTCCTTCGTTTCGACACATTCGGCCGCGACACCGGGTCCGATGACTTCAGATAATCCATAGAGGTCGACGGCATCGACACCGACGCGGTGCTCGATATCGATACGCATCGCGTCACTCCACGGTTCTGCGCCGACGATCCCGATCTTCAAGGAGTGCTCGCGTGGATCCCGTCCCTGCCGGACGAATTCCTCCGCGATGTTGAGCATGTAGGACGGCGTCACCATGATGATGTCCGGCCGGAAATCGACGATGAGCTGAACCTGCTTCTCGGGTTTGACCGCCGGACATCGGGATCACCGTGCAGCCAAGTCGTTCGGCGCCGTAATGCGCGCCCAGTCCGCCCGTGAACAGACCGTACCCGTACGCGATATGCACGATGTCGCCTGCGCGACCGCCGGCAGACCGAATCGAGCGAGCCATGAGAGAGGCCCACATGTCGATGTCGTTCGCCGTGTACCCGACCACCGTTGGCTTTCCCGTAGTCCCACTTGAGGCATGGACGCGGACGACGTGCGACCGTGGCACCGCAAACAGACCGAACGGATACCCGTCGCGCAAGTCCTGTTTGGTGGTAAACGGAAAGCGGGCAAGATCCGACAGTGACCGCAGATCGTCTGGATGCGCGCCCACGGCAGCACATTTCGCGCGATAGGGCTGAACGTTGTCGTAGGCGTGTCGGACCGACCATTTCAGACGAGTGAGCTGCAGGCTCTCGAGCTCGTCCCGGCTGCCGCGCTCGATCGGCTCGAGCGCAGCTGCTGTATGCGATCGTCGCGGCATCGCAAATCCCCGGAAGACCCTCAGCGCGGCGATGCGCGATTCGCACGCGTCGCCCGATGTTCGGCCATGGCCTGGTGGTGCTCTGGCGACAGCGTCGAGATGCGTTGGTACTCGAAATAGGTCTCGACGAAGTCCGCAAATGACGTTTCAAACGCCATGTTCGTCAGTTTCTTGGTCAGTCGGGTTGACGTCGCAGCCATTGCCATCACGCGGGCGGTGATCTCGGTAATCTTCTGCTCGAAGGCGGCTGCCTCGACAACCCAGTCGACGAGTCCCCAGTCGTGCGCCGTCGCCGCATCGATGACGTCCGCGGCGAGTGCGAGGCGCTTGGCACGTCCCAGACCGGCGTACCGGGCAATGCGCCACATGCCGATCCCCGGGATGATGCCTTCCTTGATTGCCGTGATCCCGAATTGCGCGTCGTCGCGAGCAACGCGGAGATCGCACGCGAGCGCAATCTGGAGTCCGCCTCCGATGCAGTGCGACTGGACGGCGGCAACCACAACCGGGTCCAGCGTCTCGAGCTTGCGCAGCGCCGCTTCCCAATTGCGAAAGAACGTCATGGTCGTCTCACCGCCGGCCAGCGCCGTGAGATCGATTCCGCTGCAGAACGCACGACCCGCCCCGCGCAGGATAACCAGACGAAGCTGATTGTCGGCGGCGAGATCGTCAACGATGGTGTTCAGATCGCGGGCCCACTGCTCGTTGGCGCAGTTCAGCACGTGCGGCCGGTTCAGCACGATCGTTGCGACCCGGCCGTCACGCTCGCTGTACATCGTTTCTAGCTGCACGTTCCCTCCTGGGCCTGACGGTCTCGTGGTTCAGGCCTCGGAATGCGTCAGACTCGGAAAAGGAACGTCAGTGTAGCGCTGGTTGAGGTACGACGCGAATATAGGGTTTCGGTGTGTCCATTCTTGTGGGAGCGTGATCGAGCACTCCGTTTCAAGCTGCCAATCGAGAGACTGCGAATCCTGCGGCTTCCCACGCGGTGATGCCGCCGGCAAGCTCGCTGATCCGCGTGAAGCCCATTTGGCGCAGCAGACTCACGGCGATCGACGAGCGGTACCCACCGGCGCAATGCACGAGCAGCGGACGGTCGGTCGGTAAACGATCGGCGAGCTCCGCCAGATGATTCAGCGGGATCGATACGCTGCCCTCGATATGCTTTGCTTCGTACTCACGAGTCGCTCGGACATCGACCACTAGTGGCGGCTCGTTCGAGGCAAGGCGCTCGGCTGCGACCGCGGGGCTCAGTCGTTCCGTCCGGGCAATCAGCTCCGGTCGTGACTCGAGAGTCCATAGTCCGTCGTCCAGATAACCGACGACGGTATCGAACCCGATGCGACCGAGCCGCATCGCCGACTCCAGCTCGCGACCTGGTTCCGCGATGACTACGATCGGACGTTGCGGGCTGAGAATCGTGCCGGCCCACGTCGCGTACTGGCCGCCGAGGCCGATGTTGACGCTGCCCGCGAGATGGGCGGCGGCGAATTCGGCGGGATCACGGGTATCGAGAATCTGCGCGCCCGCGCGCTGACGCTCGAGGACTTCCTCGAGGTGCATCGGTTTCAATCCCGAGGCGAGCGACGTCTCGAGCGTTGGACGTTCTTTTGCGTTCAGCACCGCGTCGTATACGAAGTACGCCGGCGCGTCCGGCTGATCGGCTGTGACCAACTCGATGAACGCGTCACGCGTCATCGGCTGTAGCGCGTAGTTGGCTCGGCGCTGCTCGCCGATGGTCGAAAAGGTGTCGCGACTCAGTGCTTTACCGCAGAGGGAACCGGCGCCGTGCGCAGGGTAGAGGAGCGTCTGGTCGGGCAGCGGCAGCAGCTTGGTTCGCAACGAGTCGTAGAGCAGGCTGCCCAACGACCGGGCCGACCATCCAAGCGCGCCACGTAAATCGGGACGTCCTACATCGCCGACGAAGAGAGTGTCACCGGTCAGGACCGCATACGGGGCCGTTTCGTCGCGATCGAGATCGAACAGAAGGAGAGAGACAGACTCGGGTGTGTGCCCAGGCGTCTCGAGCGCTTGGATGCGCGTCCGTCCCAAATCGACCGAGTCACCGTCGTGCAACGCCAGGAACGGGTATTCGACGCTCGCGGCCGCACCGAGGCAGATGGTCGCTCCGGTTCGTTCACGAAGCTCGAGGTGACCCGCGATGAAGTCGGCATGCAGGTGCGTCAGGAAGACGTGCGTGATACGGAGGTCGTGCTCTCGGGCAAACGCCAGGTACTGCTCAATATCCCGCTGCGGGTCGACGACGGCGGCTAATCGGGACTCCTCGTCACCCACAACATATGAGGCGTGGGCAAGGCAATTGAGATAGAACTGCTTGAGAATCATTGGGGCTCCCTCGGTTCGTTGCTCAATGCGGGCAAGAACGACTCCACGGCCTGTTTATAGGCGTGAAGGACCTGCAGGGCCATTGATGGCGGCTGATTTGTCGATGAGCGTGCGATGAGCGGCGTCGGATCGCGGCCGCTATAATGGCCGCGCTTCGCCGCTTCCACCGATTTCTGACGGGCTTTGATGCGTGTTCGACTGGCGCTCGTCGTGACGTTCGTCCTTGCGACCGCACTGACGGTCGTGTCGCAGTCCACATTGCAACTTCGCGGATCCTGGCGCGCCACGGCGGGAACGCGCATCTTTCAGGGAACCTGGACCGCGGATGTGAACCCGAAGACACCAAATCTCGCGCAGGGTTCGTGGACGCTCATCGAGGGAAACCGCGTGCTGTTGCGAGGGACATGGGCGGCAGAAAAAGAGCGCGCAGGGTGGCGCGGCGCGTGGTCCGCGCTCGTCGCCTCGTCACCACCTGGGGCACCGCCCATGACCGGGACGTGGCAGGCAAACGTCAAGGACTCGGCTGGTGACACGCTGTCGGACATGCTGGAACGCGTGGCTCAGGCTCAGATCGATGGGACATGGCGCAGCGGACGGATGGCGGGAACCTGGTCGCTCGTTCGATAGGAGAGCGAGCGGGCGATGAACGTCGCCCGAACTCGCTGAGGATCGTCTCGAGGACCGGCAGCATCATGCCGGCGCGCTTCGCGCGAATCACGACGTCCCATAACGGTTCGAATTTCTTCCAGCCCGCCGCGTACGCGAAGTGGCGCAGACCGGAAGCGATGCTGCCGTGCGTGGCGGCACCGCGCGCGATCGATCGCCATCGGTAGAAATTTCGGTACGCGCGCCAGTATCCTCGTTCCAATTCCTCCGCCGGCATCTGCGCCGGCCGAAACACGGTGTGACGCGTATCGTACAAATCCCAGTTCTGAGTGGTGATGCGTCCTTGCGCGTCCAGCCTCTTGTGCAGGGCTGTCCCAGGGTAGGGCGTGAGGATGTGAAATGTGGCGGTCTCGATTCCCTGTTCGACGGCCCATTCAACCGTGCGGTCGAATACGGACGCGTCATCGCCATCCATGCCGAAGACGAAACTGCCGTTGACCATTACGCCGAGCGCGTGCAGCCGCCGAATCGCGACGTTGTAGTCGCGGCGCAGGTTCTGGAACTTGCGCTGCTCGAGCAAATTCGCGGTCGAGAGCGATTCGAAGCCGACAAACAAGCTGCGCAGTCCCGATTCGACTGCCCGCTCGAGAAGGTCGGGAACAAGCACCGCGTTCACGGTGCCGGCTGCCTGCCACAGGCGCCCCATCCCGCGCATCCCGTCGAAAAGCGCCATGGTGAACCGTCGATCCCCGAACAGATGA
>Ga0070675_100001811_pt1 | contig 15811 bp, 7 predicted proteins | sample KBSM43metaG_FD_65343 | JGI IMG/M metagenome (GOLD analysis project Ga0070675, IMG submission 65343) | Miscanthus rhizosphere microbial communities from Kellogg Biological Station, Michigan, USA - KBS M4-3 metaG | ecosystem: Host-associated > Plants > Roots > Rhizosphere > Soil ...
GAACGCGAAACCTTCCCGACGGCATCGGCGATCAAGCTCGCCATCGTATACGAACTCTACAAACAGGTTTCCGAGGGACGGATCACGCTCGACGAGACGCTGGTTCTCGATCGCAGCAAGGCCGTCGGCGGGAGTGGCGTCCTGATCCACATGGGCACGCCGACACTGTCGCTGCGCGACTACGCGACGCTGATGGTCACGCTCAGCGACAACACCGCCACCAATGTGCTGATCGATCGCCTCGGTATGGCCGAGATCAGCAAGCGCATGCAGAAGCTCGGACTTCTCGGGACGCTACTGCGACGCCACATGATGGATAGTGCGGCCGCGCGACGAGGTGACGAAAATGTCTCGACGCCGAGCGAGCTGATCGCACTGCTGAAGTCATTGCAGTCGATGCCGGAAGCGATTGGGTTGTTGAAACTACCCAAAGAGAACCGGCTGCGCCGCGGCCTTCCCACGGGCGTCGAGTCGGCGGATAAGTCTGGCGAGCTGGACGGCGTGCGCGTTGACGCCGGCATCGTCTTTCTGAAGAACCGGCCGTACGCCTTTTCCGTGATGACGACCTACTTGAGAAACGAAGACGAAGGCGAGCGCGCGATCACCGAGATGTCGCGCGCCGCCTATCAGTACTTCGAACGGTTAGCTACCAGCGGAGTGGCAGGCCGGCGGATCGGAAACTAGGCAGTACGGGCCGAAGAGGAACGCCGAGGCCGCAAAGATCGCCGAGTGTGAATTTCAACCGCATTCTCGGCGTTCTTTGCGAACTCTGCGTTCATCGTAAATAGGCGAGCGGGATTACGCCCCGCGAGCCCGCTACTGTGACCGGTGATAAATATCGGTTTCGCGAATGTGCAGACCGAGCGGCCGTCCGCCGAAGATCGCCAGATCTTCGACGCGACCCTTCACCCTTACGCGTTCGCCAGTAACCGGCGTACGCGCGCCGGACGACACCACCGTCACTTCGCCAGTGCCGTCGTCAATCTTATAGAGACGGAACGGTACCAACGGCAATCCCCACGAGTTGGTGACGACGCCGCTGACGCTGACCGTTTTGTCGTGATATTTCGCCGGGTGCAGCTTCAGGTCGCTGATCTGGGGATTGCGCAACGACAGCGCGCATCCCGAACACAGGAAGGCTATCGCGATTGCGAGTGTTGTGCGTTTCATCACAAGTCCCCCTTGGCTCAGCAATCCCGCCGCCACTAACCCCTAATCCCCAATCACTTCCAGGAACGAGAGGAAGATCGCGCCAAACCGGTGAATGAAGCTCGGAGTGCGGCGATGCCAGCGCCTGCCTGATGTTACGCACCCCGTGATTCGACGCGACCCGAAGGGGTGTTCATCAAAGGCTGTGCCCGCCGCGATCGCAGGAAATCCTAAGAAAAACGCTTGTTGGTGAACTCGGCGTCCTGAAGCGCGGACAGCCGGCTGACCTGGTTTTGCGGCGTCAATCCAGACGGCCGGATTTTTTTGGCGGCTCAGTTTTGGACACCGTGCGAAATCGAACAAATTGTCGTTGAAATTTATAAGCCTTCCGTTTACGTTCTGTCTCCGTTTGTAAGACGTGCTGGTTGATGGGAGGAGACATGAAGGCTGTGTTGCGTGTGGCAGCGCTTTTGGCGGCCGTGATTGGCTGGGCGTCACCGAGCTACTCCCAGGGTGGGACATCGTCAACGCTTTCCGGAGTCGTGGTGGACAGCAGTGGCGCCGTGATTCCTGGCGCGGATGTCGTGGCGAAGCAGATTTCGACCGCGGTGGTGACCAGCGCGGTGAGCAACGCCGAAGGCCTGTTCTCGTTTCCCGGCCTGAACGTCGGCACCTACACCGTCACGGTGTCATTGCAGGGATTCAAGACCTACACTGCAACCGACGTTGTCTTGACCTCGGGTGCGGGCGCCAACGTCCGCGTGGTGCTTGAAGTTGGAGGTCTCGAGGAACAGGTCACGGTCATCTCACAGTCGGAGATTCTGCAGACCCAGACCTCGCACATCTCGACCACGATCAACAGCAACCAGATCCTGAAGCTGCCGCTGACGACGCGCGCCGCGCTCGATTTCGTCGCGATGATGCCCGGAGTGACCTCGGCAGCCGGCAACCGCGACTCCACCATTAATGGGCTGCCGCGCGGCACCATCAACATCACGCTCGACGGTGTGAACGTGCAGGACAACACCCTGCGCTCGACGGACGGGTTCTTCGCGATCGTCAACCCGCGTCTCGACGCCATGGAAGAAGTCACAGTCACGACCGCGGCACAAGGCGCTGACGCAGGCGGACAAGGCGCAGTGCAAGTGAAGTTCGTGACACGCTCCGGCGGCAATAAATTCAACGGCAGCGCCTATTACTACTATCGCAACGACAAGTTGAATGCGAACACGTGGTTCAACAACCGGAACGGCATCGCGAAACCAAAGCTGCTGCAGAACCAGGGCGGCTTCCGTGCCGGCGGCCCGATCGTGATTCCGAAAATGTTCGACGGCCATAACAAAGCGTTCTTCTTCGTGAACTACGAAGAGTCGCGGCAGCCAAGCGACACGACCCGCAACCGGATCGTTCTCAACACCGATGCGCAATTAGGCATCTTCCGTTATCCCGGTGCGGGCGGAGCGGTACAGACGGTAAATCTGCTGCAACTCGCGGCCGCGAACGGCCAGCTGGCGGCAGCCGATCCGACGTTCGTCAAGATGCTTGCCGACATCCGCGCGGCTACCGGCAAGACGGGAACGTTGGCGGTTGTCGATCCGAACCTCGAACGCTACACCTACAACCTCAGTGTGACGTCGCTGCGCCGCTATCCGACCTGGAAGGTCGACTACAACGTCACCAACAACCATCGGTTGACCAGCGCGTTCAACTATCAGTACTTCACCGACACACCGGACACGTTGAACAATCGCGACGCGGCATTCCCTGATTTCCCGGTCGAGGCAGGTCAGGCGTCCAAACGTCTCGGGTGGAGCAACACGCTGCGTTCGACATTGAGCCCGAACATGATCAACGAGGGACGCGTCGGTTACAGCTGGGCCCCGGTGACGTTCTTTGGCGAGCTGAGCTCCGACATGTACACCGGTCCGGTCGCCAATCAGGGCGGCTTTCACATCAACTTCCCGACCATCAACTCGGCGCTGACCGCGGCCGGCAACGGCGCCCCGGCGCCGCAGTCGCGCAATGCGACCGCGCTCGTCATCGAGGACGGCATTACCTGGCTGAAAGGGGCGCACAGCATCGCGACCGGCGTATCGTTCACCGAGTACGGCTACTGGGCGAAGAACTCGAACCTGGTGCCGCGCATCACGACCGGACTGATCGCAAGCGATCCGGCGAATGCGATGTTTTCGGCCGCCAACTTTCCCGGGGCGTCCACCGCCAACCTCGGCGCCGCGCAGGCGCTGTATGCGTTTCTGACCGGCCGCGTCACGCAGATTACCGGTGACGGGCGGCTGGACGATTCCGGCAAGTACGTCTATATGGGCACAGGCCTGCAGCGCGCGCGCATGCGCGAGACCGACCTGTACATCCAGGACGCGTGGCGTCTCAAGTCGAACCTGACGATCAACGCCGGCGTGCGCTATGGCCTGCAGTTCCCGTTCTACCCGACCAACAGCAGCTATACGACACCGGGAATCGCTGACGTGTGCGGCGCGTCGGGCGCTGCGGGCGACAATGCGTGCAACGTCTTCAAGCCGGGCGTCGTTTCCACCGCCAAACCGCTCTTCTATCAGTTCGAAGCGGGCACGCGCGCCTACGACGTGGATCTCAATAACATCGCTCCGAGCGTCGGCTTCGCCTGGACGCCGAGATCGCCCGATGGCTTCCTCGGCAAAGTGATGGGCGCCGAGAACGACTTCGTGGTGCGGGCCGGCTACACCCGTGCGTACAGCCGTCCTGGCATGACGGATTTCACCGGCTTCTACAACGCGAATCCCGGCGTGACGATCCCCGTCAACCGCACCGATGCGCAAGGGAATCTCACAGCAGCGGGCTTGCCGCTGCTGTTTCGTAACACGGCCAGCCTGACACCGGCCCCGTTCAGCCCAACGCCGGCCTATCCGCTGTCGGACATCGTCACCGAAGACACCAACATGTTCGATCCGCACATTCAGGTGCCATCGGCCGATTCGTGGCAGGTTGGTTTCCAACGTTCTCTTGGTCGCGACAACTCGATCGAAATCCGTTACGTCGGTTCACGCGGCCATGGTGAATGGGGAACCATCAACTACAACGAAATCAATATCAAGGAGAATGGCTTCGTCGACGAGTTCCGGAAAGCGCAGGCCAACCTGACCGCGAACATCGCTGCGGGGCGCGGCGCCACCTTCGCTTACACCGGCGCACCGGGCACGTCGCCGCTGCCGACGCTGCTCGCGTTCTACAACGGCCAGGGTGCCGCGCAGGCCGGCAATCCGGCAGCCTACACCGGTACGAACTGGACGAACGCTACGTTCCAGACGTTTCTCGCCGCGCGCGCGCCGAATCCGATTGGCCTGGTGCGAAACACATCGAACTCGGGACTGATGGACAGCGCGACGTTTCGCACGAACGCCATTACGGCAGGAATTCCGTCGAACTTCTTCCTCGCCAACCCCGACCTCCTCGGCGGCGCCAACGTCCGAACCAACCTGCAGGACTCGAAGTACAACTCGCTGCAGCTGGTGTTCCTGCGCCGGTTCTCGAAAGGTCTCCAGGCTCAGGCGAGCTATGTCTTCGGCAAGGGCTATTTGACGCAGTTCGAATCGCTGCGCGAATCGCCGCAATTCCTGCGCGACGTCAGCACGCCGCAGACCGCGGCCGGCGACGTCACTCACGCTCTGAAACTCAACGCCGTGTACGAACTCCCGTGGGGTAAAGGAGCCAGCGGCACTAAGGAGCGGCTCGCCAACGGGTGGACCATTGGCGTCGCCACGCGCATCCAGAGCGGGCGGCTTCTCGACATCGGCAATGTCCGCCTCGTTGGCATGACGGCTTCGGACGTGCAGAACATGTTCAAGCTGCGCTTCGACGATGCGGGTCGCAAAGTGTGGATGTTCCCGCAGGACGTGATCGACAATTCGATCAACGCATTCAGCGTCAGCGCAACGTCGCCGACGGGCTATGCCGGCACGCCGCCGACCGGTCGGTACTTCGCACCGGCGAACGGACCGGACTGCATCGAGCTGGACAACGGGTCGGACATGGGCGCGTGCGGCACCCGCACGCTCGTCGTCACCGGCCCGATGTTTCGTCAGACCGATCTCCGCGTCGCGAAGCGAACCAGAATTGCCGGCAACACGAGCTTCGAGCTTGGCTTCGAGCTCTTGAATGCGTTTAACCAGGCCAATTTCGTCCCCGTCACTGGATTCGCCAACCCGAACACGACGAACTCGAACAACAACAACGGGTTTTTCAACAGTTCCGGCGCGGCCATCAACAACTACGAGGTGACCGGTCTGACTGGCACCAACAACGCGCGTGTGATGCAGATCGTCAGCCGTTTCAACTGGTGAAACCCGACAGTTCCTTGTCCCGGTCGCCGGCCCAGATTTGCTGGGCCGGCGATCGGAAACCTCACCGCAGGAAGAACGCCCGTTTTCGCACACTCCAGAATTCCGTATTCAACCGCAGTCCAGTTTGAAACCCTGTTCAAATTCATAAATTTTCCGTTGACCGGAGTGGCGGAGGCATCCATAGTCTGCGGCCATGAAGATGCCGCAATTCGTTCGATGCCTGCTGGTCGCTCTTCTCACGCTCAGCGCCGCCAGCGCTTATGCGCAAGGCAGCTTTTTCACGTCGCTGTCTGGAACCGTGACCGATAGTTCGGGCGCGGTCATTCCGGGCGCAAACGTACTGGTCAAAAACACCGGAACCGGGATTCAGAACGACACCATAACCGGCACCGACGGCGGGTTCACCATCCCGTCGCTGCCCGGAGGCATCTATTCGGTGACCGTCTCGCTGATGGGATTCAAGACGGCCATCCTCAATTCGGTGACCCTCCAGGCCGCCGTGCCCGCCACCGTCAAGGTGACGCTGCAGGTCGGCGCGCTGGAAGAGAACGTAACGGTGATCGGCGACAGTGCGCTCGTCGTGCAGACGCAGTCGCCCGCCATTCAGACGAACTTGAGCGGCGCGCAGATCACCAGCCTGCCGTTGACCAGCCGCAACGCGCTCGACTCGCTGACCTCGCTGCCAGGCTTCAACACGTCTGGAACGGCGCGAAATTCCACGGTCAGCGGCCTGCCGCGCAGCGCGATCAACATCACGCTCGACGGCATGAGCGTCCAGGACAACTACCTGAAAACGACCGACGGCTACTTCGCGCGATTGAGTCCGCTGCTCGACTCGGTTGAAGAAGTCACCGTCACCACCGCCGGCAACACAGCCGACGCGACCGGCCAGGGCGCCGTTCAGATCCGCTTCGTCACGAAATCGGGGACGAATCAGTGGCGCGGCACGGCATACGAATACCTGCGACACGACGCGCTCAACGCCAATGACTGGTTCCGAAACCGCGACCTGCAAGGCGCCAAAAACCAGCTGCGCAATTATCAGCACGGGATTGCGCAGGGCGGCCCAATCGTTCCGAACAAGGCGTTCTTCTTCTTCAACTATGAAGAACAGCGCGTGCCGAGTTCGAGCACGCTGCAGCGCGTGGTGTTGACGCCGGAAGCGGCGGGCGGCTTGTTCAGTTACAACGTCGCCGGTTCGGTCCGTCAAGTGAACCTGCTGCAGCTCGCCGCCGCCAACGGGCAGTTGGCGACGCTCGATCCGACGGTATCGAAGGTGCTGGCCGACATCACCGCGGCGACCAAATCGAGCGGCGGTGTGACCTCGTTGAACAACCCGCTGGTCCAGCAATATACCTGGTCGACGCCGACCAAGAATTTCAATCCGTCGCCGACGTTCCGCCTCGATTACGAGATTGCGAAGAACCATCGGCTGACTGGCTCGATGAACTATCGCCACATCAACTCGGATCCGGATACGACCAACAATGCCCAGCTGCCGTTCCCGGGTTTCGCCACGACTGGCAGTCAGCAGTCGACGCGCTGGACGACGTCCGAGTCGTTGCGGTCAACCTTCGGCGCCAATCTCGTCAACGAGTTCCGGATCGGTGGATCGGGTGGCGCGACGCTGTTCTCGCCAGAGCTCGAACCAGGGATGTGGAACGGCGCGGGCGGTGTTGGTAACCAGGCGGGCTACCGGCTCAATTTCAACGGCGCATGCTGCGGCACCGGGTTCCTGCTGACCAATCCGGGACTCGGCTCGGGGCAATCGTCGCGCGAAGCATCAACCCGCGTCATCGAAGATACCGCGACGTTATTGCGAGGTAATCACAACATCTCCTTCGGTGGCACGTTCGTCCAGGGCATGGTCTGGTTGCAGAACCAGACGCTGGTGCCGACGGCAAATTTCGGCGTCGTCGCGACCGAGGCGGCGGCGGGAATGTTCAATAACGCCAACTTCCCGGGAGCAGCCGCGGGCGACATTACTAACGCGCAAAATCTCTACGCGATGCTGACCGGTCGCATTTCGTCGCTCACCGGCGACGCGCGGATCACCCCCGACGGCTCGCAGTACGTGTCGCTTGGCCCGTCGCGCGCCGAAGGCCAGATGCGGGAATTCAACTTTTTCGCGGCCGATTCATGGCGCCTCGGACCGAACCTGACGATCAGCGCTGGCCTGCGTTACGTGTTGCAACTGCCGTTCTATCCGACCAACGAAAGCTACACCACAGTGACCGAAGAGAGCCTGTGGGGCATTTCCGGCGTCGGCAACCTGTTCAAGCCCGGCACGTTGACCGGCACACGTCCGAGCTTCGTCCAGCTGCCGTCGGGCACGTATGCCTACAAGACGGACAAGAACAATTTCGCACCAAGTGCTGGCTTTGCCTGGCAGCTTCCTGGCTCGACCAGCAGCATCGGTCGCTTGCTGGTTGGATCGAACGCCGGCGATAGCGTCATTCGTGCCGGCGGCGCGATGGCCTATCAGCGCCCCGGACTGTCCGACTTCACCGGCGTGTTCGGCGCAAACCAGGGCATCGCGGTGAACCTGCAACGCGATTCGAACAACGCCACGCTGCCGATCCTGTTGCGTAGTACCCCGGCATTGCCGGGAGCGCCGACGCCGGCATATCCGATCTTCTCGTCGGCGTTGACCAACAGCGTCAACATGTTCGACACCAACTTGCAGATGCCCTACACCCAGTCGTGGTCGGTCGGCTGGCAGCGCCGCCTCGGCAGGGATTCGGCGCTCGAACTTCGTTACGTCGGCAGCCGGCATCGCCAGGATTGGGAATCGATCAACCTGAACGAGCCGAACCTGAAGGGCACCGGTTTCATCGACGAGTTCCGCAAGGCGCAGGCGAACCTGCAAGCGAACATCGCCGCCGGTCGCGGCAATACGTTCGCGTACACCGGCGCGCCCGGTACGCAACCACTGCCGATTTTCCTGGGCTACTTGAACGGGCGACCGAGTTCGCAAGCCGGCGACGCCGCCCAGTATTCCGGTGCGAACTGGACCAACGCGACCTTCCTCAACTATCTGGCGGCGATGAATCCGAATCCGTTCGGTTTCCTCTGCAACGCCGCGCCGACCGCGAACGGTCCGATGACCGGTTGCACGACGGCGACGTTGACGAACGGTTTCCTCGGCAACACGACCTTCCGAAGTAACGCGGCGGCGGCCGGAATGCCGGCGAATTTCTTTGTCGTCAACCCAGACATGCTGGGTGGCGCCAGCCTGACGAGCAACGCGGGTGGAACGCGCGCCAAATCGATTCAGGTCGAGTTCCGGAAGCGTCTCTCCGGCGGGCTGCAGTTCGGCACCAGCTATACCTGGAGCGACGCCGAGATCCAGCAGCGATACGGCTTCAATCAGCCGCTCGAGTGGATCGATCAATCGGGACAGGTCGGGAACGTTCAACACTCGTTCAAGGCCAACTGGCTCTACGAGCTGCCATTCGGCAAGAACAAGAAGTGGGCGAACAACCATGACGGTTTCGTCGATGGATTGATCGGCGGCTGGATCTTCGACGGTGTGATGCGCGTCCAGACCGGCGAGCAGATGGACTTCGGCAACGTTCGCCTGGTCGGCATGTCGATCGACGAACTGCGTGATTCGGTCAAACTCCGCGTCGACAGTCGCGGTCAGATCTTCTATCTGCCCCAGGACATCATCGACAACACCGTGAAGGCGTTCGCGGTCAGCGCAACCTCGGCGAACGGCTATGGCGCACTCGGCGCCCCGGCCGGACGGTATATCGCCCCCGCCAACGGTCCGAACTGCATTGAAGAAGTGCCTGGCTACGGTGCCTGCGGCATGCGCAGTGTCATCGTCAACGCGCCTGGATTGGTGCGCTTCGACTTGAGCATGGGCAAACGCATCCCAATCAAGGGCGACACGTCGTTCGAGTTCCGCGGCGAAATGCTGAACGCGTTCAATAGCCCGTATTTCAACCCGGCCTCGACCCTTGGCGTACCGTTGGGTATGACGACCGTGATCACGAATCCTGGCGGCGCGGGCATCCGTCAGCCGATCGTCAACACTGTGGCCGGTTCGAGTTCCGACAGCTTCCGCCTGACCGAGCTGCTCGGCGACAACCAGGCGCGGATCATCCAGCTGGTGTTCCGGGTGAGATGGTAGGAAGGTAGAACTGAGAACTGAGAACTGAGAACTTTAGAACTTAGAACTGAGAACTTAGAACTGAGAACTTAGAACTAGGAGCTGGACTGACAAACTGAGCGCACGCGGCGTTCAGTTCTCAGTTCTCAGTTCTTAGTTCTTAGTTCTTAGTTCTTAGTTCTTAGTTCTCAGTTCTCAGTTTCAATACATCCCCAGATACCGCTCCGTCTCCCACGGCGAGACGTGCTTGATGTAGTCGAGCCACTCCTCGCGCTTGGCAGCGACGAAATGTTCGAACAGGTGGTCGCCAAGCGTGTCGCGAACCAGGTCGTCCTTCTCTAATTCATCCAGCGCTTCGTTGAGATTCCCCGGCAGCTCGTCGATCCGCAGGTGACGCCGCTCGCGGTGGCTCATCTTGTAAATGTTCTTGTTGATCGGCGGACCGGGATCGATCTTCTTCTCAATTCCGTCGAGGCCCGAGCGCAGCATTACCGCGAGAGCGAGGTAGGGATTGCACGACGGATCCGGCATGCGCAGTTCGATGCGTGTACCGGTGCCCCGTGTCGCCGGCACCCGCACCAGCGGGCTTCGATTTTTCTCGGACCACGAGATCGCGGTCGGCGCTTCGTAACCGGGAACCAACCGCTTGTACGAGTTGACCAGCGGATTGGTAATCGCGCAGAAGCCTTTCGCGTGTCGCAGAATGCCACCGATGTAGTTGAGGCATATTTCGCTCAACTGAAACTGCGCCTTTGCGTCGAAGAAAATATTGCTGCCGCCCGAAAACAACGACATGTGCGTGTGCATGCCCGAGCCATTGATGCCGTAGATCGGCTTCGGCATGAAAGTCGCGTGCAAGCCATTCTGGATTGCCACGTTCTTGACGATGAAACGGAAGGTGCTGACGTTGTCGGCCGTGGTCAACACGTCGTCGTAGCGAAAATCGATTTCGTGCTGGCCCGGCGCGACTTCGTGGTGCGCGGCTTCGACGTGAAAGCCCATCGCTTCCAGGGCCAGCACGATCTCCCGGCGCACGTCTTCGCCGCGGTCAACCGGCCCGAGGTCGAAGTAGCTTGCGGCGTCGTGCGTCTCGGTGGTCGGGATGCCGTCTTTGGTCTGGAACAGAAAGAACTCGGCTTCGGGCCCGGCGTTCATCGCGTAACCGCGCGCGGCCGCCAGCGCGATCACTTTCTTCAAGCACGCGCGCGGGTCGCCGACAAACGGCTGGCCGTCAGGCGTATAGATGTCGCAGATCATCCGCGCCACTTTTTCGCCCGAGGTGCCGGTCCAGGGGAAAACTCGGAACGTCGCCAGGTCCGGGCGAAGGTACATGTCCGACTCTTCAATGCGAACGAAGCCCTCGATGGACGAACCGTCGAACATGATTTTGCCGTCGAGCGCGTCTTCGAACTGTTTGTCAGGAATCTCGACGTTCTTGATCGTTCCGAGGATGTCGGTGAACTGCAGGCGCATGAACTTGACCTTGTCGCGCTCGGTGCGTTCAAGGATTTGCGCCTTTGTTTCGCGGGACTGTAGTGTCTTCGCCATAGGTGTTTAACGCAAAGTTCGCCAAGTTCGCAAAGGATCAGGTTTTAACTTCGCGTCCTTCGCGGCCTTTGCGTTTAGCTTTTCCAGAATTGTAGCCAACTTTTCTACGAGGACCTTCGTCTGATCGGCGGAAGGGGGTTTCCCGATGAAAGTCCTGAAGATAGCGGCGATCGGCACGTTGCTGGCGGGTCTGGTGGGCCTGGCGGCCGTCCTGGCACCGTCCGTTTCCGCACAGTCCTTCGACCGCCTATTCGCGAGCGATCAGGGTGGGTCCCGCGGACGCACGTTGACCATACTTGGCGGCCGCGGCGGCGAGCTTGGCGTCAGCATCGTCGACGGCAAGGACGGCGTCGAAATCGACGAAGTCCACGCGGACAGTGCCGCCGAGAAGGCCGGTCTGAAGCACGGCGACGTCTTCCTCGAGTTCGATGGCGAACATGTGCGAAGCAGCCGCCAGTTCACCAGGCTGTTGCACGAAACCCCGTCAGGCAAAAGCGTCAAAGCGACGATTTCCCGCGATGGCAGGAAACAGGACGTCCAACTGACGTTGCCCGATAGCTCCGATTCGCGCATCGTTATTGGGGGCGATGGCAAGTTTCTCTTCGACGATGCGCTGCCGGGAAAGTATTTCGACAGCGATCAATTTCGCAAGAGCATGCGCGAGTTTGCGGAACGGTTTCCCGAGATGGAGCGCGGTCTGCGCGACTTCCCGAACTTCAATTACCGGTTCGACACTCCGGGCGCGACGTCGGGAGGACGCCTCGGGGTCACCGTCGATGAACTCACCAGCCAGCTGGCCGACTACTTCGGCGCGAAAGAGGGCGTGCTGGTGACGTCGGTCAACGGCGATTCTGCGGCGGCGAAGGCCGGCATCAAGGCCGGCGACGTCATCACTTCGATCAATGGCGATCGCATAACGTCGTCCGCCGATTTGGTTCAGTCGTTGCGCAGGGCTGAGAGCGAAGATATGACGATCGGGGTTGTGCGCGACAAGAAAGAGCAGACCTTCAAAGCGAAGATTGAGCCGCGGCGGCCGCCGCGCGGTGCTCGTCCGGTTTAACTAGGCGTGAGCAGCCTTCGGCTGCTGTGGTTGTTCCGGGGCAGCCGCTTCGGCGGGTGCGGCTGCCACCACGCTTGCGAGATGGGCCGCGACGATCGCCGCAATGGCCTGGACCGCTTCGGAGCCTTCTCCGCCATCCTTTATCTCAGCGGATAACGCGCCCATGCAGCCGTTGGCTGTCAGGATTGGTGCGACAATCGCCCCCTGCGTACCGCCCGGCTTGGACAAGACGATCTGGAGCGACCCGGTTCGGCAGGCAGCGGCGGCCGCATTGTCGGCCGACCGCGGCATCGCTGACATCCGCGCGAGCATCGCCGGCGGATAGCCGTGTGACAAGGCCGGTCGCAGAGCGTCGCCGTCGGTAATCCAGACGATCAAGCCGGAAGCGTCGAGCATGTCGGCCGCCCTGCCAAGCAGACGGCCGAGTTCCTCTTGGTCGCGTGCTCGTCCGAACTCCGTCGACAGATCGGCGGCAGCCTTCAGCACGACCGTACTGCGCATCTGTACCGCTTGTGGGGCAGGAACCGTGGGAGAGGCAGTCGCGGCCTGACGCGAGGCGGTTGCAGGTTGAGAAACCGTGGCTGTTTGCGGCTTCGCATGCGACACGACGCCTTCTTCGATCGTCAACCCGAGCCTCAACCCGCTCCCGGACGATTCTTCCGCCGCCGCCCCCTCGTGCCGGCGCGCGCCGGTCACACCAAGCAGCAACGACATGAGGGCGGCAACGCCGGCGCCGGCGCCGATGATCGATGCTTGCTGCTTGCGAACGGCCGTTTCCTGGGCATCGAACGCCTGGTGTTCGGCGAGCCGGGCCGTTTCGACCTGCCGCGCTGCAACCGCAGCCAGTTGGCCGCCCTCGGTGAAGATCACGTCGGACGCCATCAGCGTCTGGCCGGACCGAATGTAATCGCGCGCCCGCTTGTCTACGTCAGCGAACTCGGCCACGGCCGCCGAGGCCTGTTCGCCCGCTGCCCGCGCATCGGGAGTGGCCGGGGCCTGCCGCAGGGCGTTGAGCGCGGCGTTGACGGCGTCGAGCGTGGCTGCCACCTTCGGCATCCAGAACCCGACTCCTTGTCCGCTGGCGACGTAGGCCTGCTGCGCGACTCGCAGATCGGCAAGCGCGTCGTCCGCTTCGCGAGCGTGCTGATCGACGGCTCGTACCGCTGAGGCGGCCACCGCAAGTGTCTTTTGAGTATTGAAGAGGAAGTAGCCGACGATACCGAGTGCGATCCACGCCACCGCAACGAACGTCATTCGAGCCGCTCGCGACCGCATCAGCACCTCAATGAAATTGCAGATTGCAGATTGCTGAGGGAAGATTGCAATCGCAATCTCACCTTCGTGAAAGAGTAACACACCGGAGACGCTCCGTCGCCGAACTTCCCTCGGCCCCCTGCACTAGAATTGAGCGCGTACAAAACGCGAAAATGTCCGGCCGTCACTTTCTCCAGATTCCCGGGCCGACCAACGTACCCGATCGCGTGCTGCGCGCCCTCGCGCAGCCGACCATCGATCATCGCGGCGCTGCGTTTGCGCGGCTGGCGAAGGACGTGCTCGCCTCGTTGCAGAGAGTCTTTCAAACGGAACACGCCGTCGTCGTGTTCCCGTCTTCCGGGACCGGTGCCTGGGAAGCGGCGCTGGTCAACACACTGTCGCCTGGCGATCGCATCTTGATGTTCGAGACCGGTCATTTCGCCGCCTTGTGGAAACAGATGGCGGAGCGGCTCGGCCTGGCGGTCGACTTCGTTGCCGGTGACTGGCGGCATGGTGCCGATCCGGAAGCCGTCAGCGCGCGCCTCGCTGGCGATGGCGGCGGTGCGGTCAAAGCCGTTTGTGTCGTTCATAACGAAACCTCGACTGGTGTCGTCAGTCGCGTCGGCGAGATTCGCCGACGTCTCGACTCGGCCGGGCATCCCGCGCTATTGCTGGTCGATACGATCTCCTCGCTCGGCTCGATCGACTACCGGCACGACGAGTGGGCTGTGGATGTCACGATTAGCTGCTCGCAAAAAGGATTGATGCTGCCACCGGGGCTGGGCTTCAACGCGATTTCACCGAAAGCGCTCGCAGCTGCGCGTCAATCACGAATGCCGCGCTCGTATTGGGACTGGGAACCGATGCTGCGCGACAACGCGGCGGGCTTTTTCCCATATACGCCGGCGACGAATCTCCTCTATGGACTACGAGAGGCGACGGCAATGCTTTTGGAGGAAGGCCTGCAGCGCGTGTTCTCGCGCCACTGTCGTCACGGCGAGGCGACCCGCCGCGCTGTCAGAGCGTGGGGCCTCGAGCTCGTAGCCGCCGACCCGGCGGAGTACAGTTCGTCGTTGACAGCGGTATTCGTCCCGGACGGCTACGACGCCGATCGGCTGCGCCAAACCATTCTCGAACGGTTCGACATGTCGTTAGGCACCGGCCTGGGCAAACTCAAAGGAAAAATCTTTCGAATCGGTCATCTCGGCGACTTCAACGATCTGATGCTTGCCGCCACGCTCGGCGGCGTCGAGATGGGCCTTGCCGCCGAAGGCATTCCCTTTATCCGCGGCGGCGTCACCGCAGCCCTTGACTATCTGGCAACGGCCGGCAACTGAGCTGGCGCGTCAGCTCCGTGCGCGCGAATTGTCCGCGCGCGAGGTTGTCGCGGCTTTCCTCTCACGGATCGCCGAAATCAACCCGAAGGTGAACGCAATCGTCACGTTGGCCGCCGATCGAGCGCTCGACGCCGCACGTGCCGCGGATGCCCGCCTGGCGAAGGGTGAAGCGGTCGGACCGCTTCATGGCCTGCCCATCGCCCATAAGGACCTGCAGGCGACGGCGGGCATCCGAACCACGTTCGGGTCGCCGATCTTTCGCGATCACGTTCCTGCCGAGAATTCACCGTTGGTTGCGCGACTGAAACAGGCGGGTGCGATTGTCGTCGGCAAGACCAACACCCCGGAATTCGGCGCCGGATCGCAGACGTTCAATCCAGTGTTTGGTGCAACCCTCAATCCGTACGACATCACCAAGACCTGCGGCGGCAGCAGCGGCGGCGCCGCAGTGGCCCTGGCCTGCGGGATGTTGCCAATCGCCGACGGCACCGATATGGGCGGTTCGCTGCGAAATCCCGCAGCGTTTTGCGGCGTGGTCGGGATGCGGCCGTCGCCTCCGGTGGATGGCGCCGCGTGGGAGACGTTAAGCGTCGACGGGCCGATGGCGCGTTCCGCCGCCGATGTCGCTCTGTTGCTTGGCGCGCTCACCGGGCGGCCACTGCCCGATCTCGAGCGTCATTTTCGCGGCGTTCGCATCGCATGGACGACCGAACTGCACGGCGTACCGTTCGACTCGCGTGTCGTTGAGGTGGTCGCACGCGCGCGTAGTTCGTTCGAGTCAATGGGATGCGTTGTCGACGAAGCGGCACCCGACCTGAACGCCGCGGACGGCATCTTTCGAACGCTGCGGGCCAAAGCTTTCATCGAAAAGCACGCCGCGACCGTAGCCCAGCATCGTTCGCTGGTCAAAACGACCGTCCTGGAAGAAATCGCAGTGGGCGAAAAGCTGACGTCGATGGACGTGACGGTGGCCGAACAAGAGCGCGCCGCGCTTCGCAGTCGCGTCGCC
>Ga0070675_100001817_pt1 | contig 15793 bp, 12 predicted proteins | sample KBSM43metaG_FD_65343 | JGI IMG/M metagenome (GOLD analysis project Ga0070675, IMG submission 65343) | Miscanthus rhizosphere microbial communities from Kellogg Biological Station, Michigan, USA - KBS M4-3 metaG | ecosystem: Host-associated > Plants > Roots > Rhizosphere > Soil ...
ACCTGCCTACCTGCCCACCTGCCTACCTGCCTCACCTGACCCACCTGACCTCCAGTTCCTGCAGGCGGGTCTGAAGACCCGCCTCTACACACGGCCTCACCCGCCCCACCCGCCCAACCCGCCTCTCTCGCCGTCCTCACTTCTCGGGGACGGCGAACGATACGAGCGTGTTGCCCGACTCGATCAGCACCTGCTGACGGCCGTCGAGCATGAAAGTGCTGGCAGCGGCACCCCAGATGGGCGAGCCGGTGCGATACGACCACAGGCGCTTGCCGCTCTTGCCTTCGAAGGCGTTGAAGAACCCTTCGTTGTCGCCCGCGAACACTACGCCCGACGCGGTGGACATCACGCCCGCCAGCGACGAGGTGGGGAACTTGTGCTCCCACTTGATGTCGCCGGTCCTGGGATCGATGGCCCGCAGCGCGCTGAAATCGGGGTCGGCCAGCTTGCGCATGCCGCCGCTCATGAAGACACGGCCCGGCTGGAAGTCCATCTTCTGCGGCGTGTAGTACGCGCAGGTCTCGCGCGCCATGACGAAGAAGAGCTGCAGTGCCGGATCGTACGATGGCGGGTTGAAGACGGTCGCGCCGCGGAAATCGGGCACGCAGGGCGTGGTCGCCTCCGAGCCTCCGGGGGGAATGACGCCGTCGTTCAGCACGATCGGCCCGTCCGGTCCCACTTCGCGCGCCCACTTGGTGGCGGTGAACGGCTTGGCCACGAGCAGTTCGCCGGTGGCGCGATCGAGCGTGTAGAAGAAGCCGTTGCGGTTGGCCACCATCACCACCTTGCGCGCCTGGCCGCGCACGGTGAGCTCGGCGAGCACGGGCACATGGTTCGAGTCCCAGTCGTGCAGGTCGTGGGGCGTGAACTGATAGTGCCACTTCAGCCGTCCGGTGTCGGCATCGAGCGCCACCAGGGAAGCGGTGAAGAGGTTGTTGCCCTGGCGGTCGCCGCCGAAGTAATCGGGGTTCGGGTTGCCGGTGCCCCAGTAGATCAGATTGAGGTCCGGATCGTAGCTGCCGGTCACCCACGCCGCGCCGCCGCCGCGCGGGAGCACGTCCGAGTCGGACCAGGTTTCGCTCCCCGGCTCGCCCGGGCCAGGAATCGTGTGGAAGCGCCAGAGGCGCGCGCCGGACCGCGGATCGTAGGCGTCGATGAACCCGCGCGTCGGCAGGTCGCCGCCCGAGTTGCCGACCACCACCTTGTCCTTCACCACGAGCGGTGCGGCGATGAGCGCGTGCCCGGCCTTGTAGTCGTCCACGAGCGTGTCCCACACGATCCGGCCGCTGTTGCGATCGAAAGCGAGCAGATGGCCATCGAGCGTGGACATGAACAGACGGTCGCCGAGCGCGGCGAAGCCGCGGTTCGACGGGTTGCCCGCACCGTAGGTGAGGCCGGGCGGGAGCGCACGGCGATAGCGCCAGATCTGCCGGCCGGTACGCGCGTCGATCGCCCAAGCCACGTTGTTGTTGCCGGTGATGTAGAGAACGCCGTCCATGACCAGCGGCGTGGACTCGAAGCCGCGGCCGATCACCATGCCCTCGGCCTGGAAGGTCCACTGCGCCGCGAGCCGGTTCACGTTGTCGACCGTGATCTGCTTCAGCGGGCTATGACGCCGGCCGCTGTAGTCGCCGGAATACGTGAGCCACCGGGTCGGATGCTTCAGGCCGTCGAGCAGGTCCTGGTTGGTGACGAGCGGCAGCACCGGCGGCGGCAAGGGCGGGAGACCGGCCGTTGGCGGCGGATTCTCCTGACCGGCCGCCGCGGGAGGACCGACCACCGGCACGAGCGCGAGCACCGCCACCGCCACCACGGCAGCGCGCCTGATCCACGTGAGGGTCACCTTCATCGCGCTCGAGTCTCCTTCCGTGCGTCGTCTGTGCGTCAAAAAAAAAGCGGGCGGTTGGACTACCGTCCGGGCGCGCGGCTCGTCATCAGAATCTGACGGAGCCCGTCGTTCTCGACGGGCAGTTCCGCGGCGCCGGCCGGGCTGCCGTTGGTCTTCAACAGATAGCTGACGATGTCTACGTAAGCCGGCATCCCGAGACTGTCGGGCGCCTCCTGCGGCATTGACTGCTTGATCACCTGGACGACCTCGAGCACCGTCGATCCGTTCCACCGATCGAGAAACGCCTGGCCCGCCAAGGCCGGTCCCGAGGCGCCCAGCAGGTCTTCGGCGTGGCACGCGGCGCACGCCGTCCGGTAGCGCTCCTGCCCGCGCGCGGCCTGCCCTTCGGTGAACGCGCCGTCCCAGATCGTCTTCGCCGGCGCCGACGGGCCCGCGGCCTGCGCCCGCGCCGATACCGCCGCGACCGGCCGCTCGCGTGCCGCGCGGCGCAGCAGATCGGCGGCCTCGGGATACCGCTTGAGCACCGCGGGGGTGTACTCCACGCCTTCCGCCGCGATGAGCGGCGTCCACCCGCGCTTGTTGACGACCTCGAGCGGGGCGCCCTGATCGAGCAGGAACTGAATCACCGGGATCGCGCCGCCACGGTACACCGCGCCGTGCAGCGCCGTCTCGCCTTCCTGATCGATGTCGTGCACCTTGCCGCCGCCGGCCTCGAGGGCGAGCTTCACCGCCGCCAGCGCTTCCTCGTGCGTGCCCGGGTTCTCGCCCGGCGCCCAGATGCCGACGCCGGCGGCCGCCATCAGCGCCGTCGTACCGAGATTGGTGGTGAGCGAGGCGTCGGCGCCGAGATCGAGCAGCACCCGCATCAGCGCCACGTCGTCCGACTTGGCCGCCATCACGAAGGGCGTCGCCCCGATGCGGTTGAGCATGTTGCGATTGCCGTCTTTCGGCTCCTTGGTCATCCGCGCGTTCACGTTGCCGCCACGCGCCACCAGCTTCCGCGCCAGGAGGAGGCTGTCGAGGGCCCCGGTCTGCACCGGACCGGGCAGGTTGAAACCGGCGTTGTGGCGCCGCGACCAGGCGATCTGGTGCAGCGCCGTCCAGCCCTGGGCCGAGGCGTTGGGGTCGGCGCCGCGATCGAGCAGCGCGGCGGCGAGCTCGTAGTGCGCGTTCATCACCGCGAGCACGAGAGCCGAGGTGCCGTCCGGCAGCGCGTCGTGGACCGGCGCCCCGGCGTCGATGAGGGCGAGGGCCGTGGCGATGTGACCGCCGCGTACCGCAAACAGCAGCGGCGAGAAGACGCCCCCGCGGGAACGTTCGCGCACGTCGGCGCCAGCTTCGACGAGCAGCTTCACCACGGCGGCGTTGTTCTCGGCCGCCGCCCACATGAGCGCGGTCTGGCCCTTGGCCGACTCGCGGGCGCGCAGGTCCGCGCCGCGGGCGAGCAGCAGGCGCACGGCCGCGGTGTTGCCGGCCCGCGCCGCGGTCATGAGCACGGTCTCGCCGCCGGGTAGCTCGGTGTTGACGCCGGCGCCGGCCACGAGCAGGCGCTCGATCATCGGCGCGCTGCCGTTGGTCGCGGCCAGCGCAATCGGGGTGACGCCGTAGCGGTTGGCGGCGGCCGCGTCGGCGCCGGCGGCCAGGAGCGCGTCGGCGGCGTCGTGGTCGTCACGCTGCACCGCCCAGTGCAGCGCCGACGTGCCATCGGCGTCGCCCACGTTGGCGTCGGTCTTCGCGCGCAGCAGCGCCCGCACCGCCGCCGCATCGCCGCGCTTCACCGCGTCGATCAGGGTGCCTTCAGTTGCCGCATTGAGCCCCAACGTGAGCAGCAGCACCGCCGCCACGCCGATAACAAGCGTTCTCCCCACCTGACCCACCTGACCCACCTGACCCAAAAGTCCACCATCCCCAGGCGGGTCTGAAGACCCGCCTCTACGTACGTCGTAGGGGCCGGCTTTAGCCGGCCCTGGGCCGCCTGAAGGCGGCCCCTACAGCACTTCCAGCCGCCCGCTGCTGTCGCCGAGCGTCTCCGCGGGCGCGCCCACCTTGTCGAGCATGCTGAGCAGCAGGTTCGTCATCGGCGTCTCCTGGCGGAAGACGACGTGCCGGCCGCCGCGCACGCCGCCCGCGCCGCCGACCACGGCCAACGGCAGATCGTAGTGCGCGTGCAGGTTCGGGTTGCTCAACCCGGCGCCGTAGAGGAACAGCGAATGATCGAGCAGCGACCCGTCGCCGTCCGGCGTCGCGCGCAGCTTCTCGAGGAACCAGGCGAAGAGCTCGGCCTGGTACGTGCCCAACCGCGCGTACTTCGCCAGCTGCGCCGGGTTGTCCTGGTGGTGCGACAGCCCGTGATGGCCTTCGTTGATGCCGATCTCGGGATAGGTGCGGAAGTTGAGCTCGCGTCCGAGCATGAACGTGACGACCCGCGTGAGGTCGCCGCGGAACGCCAGCCACTGCAGCTCGAACATCAGCTTCACGTGCTCGTCGAAGCGCCCCGGAATGCCGGCCGGGCGGTCCAGGCTCGCCAGCGTCTCGTCGGGGCTGCGGCGCTCGGCGCGCTGGATGCGCCCCTCGACCTCACGCACGGCGTCGAGATACTCGCCGACGCGCGCGCGATCGGACGGCCCGAGATCCTTCTGCAGCCGCGCCAGGTCGGCCATCACCGAATCGAGCAGGCTCCGGTTCTCGCGCGCCTGCGCCTGGCGCTGCGCCGGCGTCCCGCCGTCGCCGAACAGGCGTTCGAAGACGAGCCGCGGGTTGTTCTCCGTGGGCAGCGGCGCGGTGGGCGACCGCCACGCCAGCGTGTTGAGGTAGGCGCAGCTGTAGCTGTTCTCGCACTGCCCGGCGAGGAAGTTGAGGTCGATGGCGAGCTCGAGCGACGGCAGCGGCGTGGCGCCGCCGAGCGCCGACGCGGCGATCTGGTCGGCCGAAATGCCGTTGCGCACGTCGGCGCCCTCGGTGCGCTTGCAGTGCACGCCGGTGAGCCACGAACTGGTGCCGCGCGTGTGGTCGCCGTTGGCGCCGTCGTCGAACGCGTCGGCCTGGTGCTGGGCAAGGCCGCTCACCACGACCATGCGATCGCGGAACGGGGCCAGCGGCGACAGGATCGGCGACAGCTCGTACGAGGCACCCTCGCCCGCGGGCGTCCAGTAGTTGATGCCCGTGAAGTTGCGCGCCACGCCGTTGGGCATGTAGATGAAGCCGAGCCTCGACGCCGCTCGCGCCGGCGTCTGCGCCAGGACGGTGGCCGCGGGCACCATGGCGTCGAGCAGCGGCAGCGCCAGCGAGGCCCCGAGCCCCCGCAGCACGGTGCGGCGCGGCAACGCGGCTCTGGTGATGAACATCAGCGCCTCCCCTCCCCCGCCCCTTCGTTCCGCGCCACCTCGCCCGCTTCGGCGGCGCGGCGCATCCGGAACGGCGTGCTCGTCACGACACCTGCCACCAGGGCCGACATCCGGTAGTCGCGCGGCGCCGCCTGGCGGAGAATCGCGCGCACGGCCGGCGCGTCGTAATACTCGAGTCCGCGGCCCAGGGCGTAGGTGAGCATCTTCTCCGTCAGTGTCGCCACGAAGCGGTCGGAGCGCAACAGGGCGTCGCGCAGACCGCCCGGCCCCTCGAACGGCGTCCCGTCGGGCAGGCGGCCGGTGGCGTCGATGGGCGTCGACGACTCGCCGAGGACGCGCCACTTGCCGACGGCGTCGAAGTTCTCGAGCGAGAGGCCCAGCGGATCCATCATCGCGTGGCAACTGGCGCACACCGGGTTGGCGCGATGCTGCTCCATCCGCTGGCGCATCGACAGCACCAGGCCGCTGTCCGTGGCCTTGAGCGGCGGGACGTTGGGCAGCGGCGGCGGCGGCGGCGTCCCGAGCAGGTTCTCCAGAATCCACTTGCCTCGTACCACCGGCGACGTGCGGTCGGGATACGACGTCACCGTGAGGACGCTGCCCTGACCGAGCAGGCCCCGGCGTGGATTGGCTGGCGGTAGCGTGACGCGGCGGAAGTGGCTGCCCTTGATGTCGGGCAGGCCGTAGTGCTGCGCCAGCCGCTCGTTCACGAACGTGTAGTCGGCGCGCAGCAGGTCGAGCGCGCTGCGATCTTCGCGCACGATGCTCTCGACGAAGAGCTCCGTCTCGCGCCGGAAACCCTGGCGCAGCGCGTCGTCGAAGTCGGGGAACACGCTCTGCACCGGCACGCTGGCGTCGAGGTTGCGGAGGAAGAGCCACTGGCCGGCGAAGTTGCGGACGAACGCGACCGCCTTCGGGCTGGCCAGCATCCGGCTTACCTGCTGCTCGAGCACGGCGGGCTTGCCGAGCTCCTGGCGCGAGGCGAGCGCGATCAGCTCGTCGTCGGGAATGCTGCTCCACAGAAAGAACGAGAGCCGCGACGCGAGCTCGACATCGCTGATGCGATAGGGTGCGCCGGGGCCCACGCCGGAGAGATCGCGCTCGACGCGGAAGAGAAATTCAGGGCTCACCAGCAGACGGCGCAGCGCGCGCTCGATGCCGCGTTCGAAGGTCCCGCCCTCGCGCCCCTCGCGATAGAACGCCAGCAGCGGTTCGAGATCCGCCGCGCGCGCCGGGCGGCGGTAAGCCTTCGTCGCCAGCGTCGTGAGGATGCGCCGGGTGCAGGCGGCCTCGGCGACGGCCGGCGGCCGGCACGCGAAAATGCGCTCGTTCGCCGGCGCCACGCCCGAGCTGCGGTCCGCGGCCACGGTGGCGAGCGGCCCCTCGATCTCGACGCTGCGCAGGTGCGCGCCGAGCCGGGTTTCCGGAATGTTCACGCCCGAGGGATACGGGCGCAGGAACGGCAGGCGCGGCGACTCGTCGAGCGCCGCGGTGCGGTTGAGGAACGTCACCACCACCTCGCGCTGACCGGCTTTCACCGGTACGCGGAGGTTCCAGGCTTCGTCGGCGCGGTTGCGCGCCTCGCGCTCCTTGCCGCTGAGGCGGACGCCGGTCGCAATCTGCGAGATGGCAGGCCGCTGCGGCGCGGGCGCGGGGCCCGGCGACGCTGCGGGCGGCGGTGCCGGAGCCGGCGGCGCCTCGCCGCTGCCGCGGCCGGCGCCGCGTAGCGTGAACACGCCGGCGCGGACGCCGTCGACGCTCACCTCCAGCACCTGATCGTCGGGATAGAGCGGCACGCTCTCGTTGAGGTCGCGCGCCAGCCGCGGCCGGAATTCGTACTCGCCGTCGATCGGGAACACATAGCTCACGCGGAGGCCGCCGCGCGTGCCGAGCGGCATGCCGTCCACGTGGCGGTCCTGCGAGAGGTCGTCGGCGACGCGGAAGTAGTCGATGTTGCCCGACGGCCCCGCCGAGCCGACCGCCAGGCGGCTCACCTTCAGCGCCGCCGAGAGATACCGCTCCATCAGCGTCGGCGACAGCTTCAGCACACCGGCCATGTTGTCGAAGCCGTAGCTCGAATCGTCCGGCGGCAGCAGCGGCGACACGTCGAGGTCGAGGCCGAGGAGATCGCGGACGGCGTTGCGGTACTCGGTGCGATTGAGCCGGTGGAGCGGCTCGGTGCGCCCGGGGTTGGGCCGCGCGGCCACGGCGAGATCGAGTTGCGACTCGACCCAGCCGGCCAGGCCGTCGAGCGTGGCGCGATCCGGCCGCGGCATGCCGGCCGGCGGCATCACGCCCGCGCGCACCTTCAGCACGACGCGTTCCCAGAGCTCGGCGTGCGCGCCAACGTTTCCGAGATCGAGCGTCTCGAACGCCACGGGCACGGCGCCGCGGGTCTTCTGCGCCTCGGTGTGGCACGACACGCAGTAGCGCGCGAACACCGCGCGGCGCGCGCCGTCGGGCGGCGGTGTGCCCGGCGCCGGCGCCGGCGCTTGTGCGCCCACGGCGGCCGACCCCGCCCAGGCCACGGCCGCTGCCAGCACCACCGCCACGAGCGGACCCATCGGCGCTGGACGGCGCGTCACGGGCCGCTCCTCGACTCGGCCGTCGCGGGGGCGGCCGGATAGGCCCTGGTGAAGCCGTTCCTCCCGTTCGTCAGCGTGAAGCTGCCGTCGTCCTGCGCCCGCAAGTGGATCCAGTTGCCGTCGGTGGTGTTGTCGAAGTTGGCGACGAAATCGTCGCCGGCATTGCGGGCGACGCGCGACGCGTGCAGCTGCCAGAGATCCTCGAGGCCCGCGAGCCCGTGCAGCGTGCGGAAGGCGTCGGGCGACCCGCCCTTGGCGGGACCGTTGTTCAGCACCGCCACGCGCGGCCGCAGCGCGGCGTAGAGCGCGGGCACGTTGGAGTCGTAGTCGCCGTGATGGGCCACGAGATAGGCCGAGACCGGGCCCAGCCGATCGATCGGACAGACGATGCGGGTGAGCGTGTTGCCGCTCAAGTCGCCGAGCGCAAGGAAGCGGAACGCGCCATGCTCGATCATGAGGCCCACGCTGCGGTAGTTCTCGGTGCCGTCCTCGACATGATCTTCGGCGCGGTCGCAACCTGGTGTGGCCTGGCCGCCTCCGGCGAGCGGGGTTTCCACGAGGTCGCCGCCGGCACTCACGACGTCGGCTCGCACGCCGGCAAGCGGCAGGCGGTCGCCCGGCTTCACCTGCCGGGCGGTGTGCGCATCGCGGACCGGGCCATAAGTGCGGATCACGTTGTTGACCATCCGGTCGATGCCGAGCGGCTCGCCGTAATCGACGATCACGCCGATCGGGACCTGGGCGGCGAGCTCGGGCAGGCCGCCCACGTGATCGTTGTGCAGATGGGTCGCGACGAAGATGTCGAGCCGGTCGACCCCCGCGGCCCGCATGGCGGCCATCACCCGGGCCGGGTCGCGGCCCTCACGCTGGCCGTAGCCCGTGTCGATGAGCACGGTTTCGCCAGCCGGCGTCACCAGCAGCGTCGACGCCCCGCCCTCGACGTCGATGAAGTAGATCTCCAGCGAACGCCCCGCCGCCGCCGCGGCCAGCCCGAGGGGGAACACGAGAACCGCCAGGAACAGGCGCGTCACGGCCTCGGCGAGTATACTTGCGCCGCCATGTTTCGGCCCTCGCATCTTCTGGTAGGTATGGCCCTTGCGGGTATCCGCGGGGGACGCGCCGGGACCACCCCCGGCCTGCCGTGAGTCCGGGGCGCCGCAGCCGGTAATGCCGACCACGCCTGCAGCCGAGCGAGCCCTCGCGCGTGTGCGCCGGCTATGCCTCGCGCTCCCGGAAACCACCGAGGTGATGGCCTGGGGCCATCCCGTCTTCAAGGCCGGCACCAAGACCTTCGCCGCAATCGAGGCGCTCGAGGGCCGGCCATCGCTCGCGTTCAGGCTCGAGCCGGTGGACGTGGATCTGCTGCTGAGCCAAAAGTCGTTCTTCAAAACCCCGTATGGCCGTGGACTGTGGGCCAGCGTCTGGGCGGATGCCCGTCTCGACTGGCCGCTCATCGCCGGCCTCGTCGAACGCAGTTACCGCATCGTCGCATTGAAGCGTATGTTGAGCGCCCTCGACGGCGCCGCAGCCGAGCCCGCCAAGGTGGCCGGGCGGGGCCGGCGGCCGCGACCGGCGCGACAGGCGCGATAGGATCGCCACCATGAAACAGACGAGCCCGACCACGCGCCTGCTGGCGTCTGCCTGCGCGGCCACGCTGCTCCTTGCTGCGCTCCCCACCGCGCAGCAGCCCGCCCCGGCGCCGCGCGCCGCGTCGACGGGCGCCGCCGCCACCCGTTCGGGCTTCTCCGTCGAGCGACTGCGGCGGGTAGACGCCCTGCTGCAGCGATACGTGGACGAGAAGCGCCTGGCTGGCGCGGTCGCGCTGGTGCTGCGCGACGGCCAGCCGGTCTACGAACGCGCCGTGGGTTGGAGCGACAAGGAAGCCGCCCGCCCGATGGCCATGGACACGATCTTCCGCATCGCGTCGCAGACCAAGGCCATGACCAGCGTGGCCGTGCTGTCGCTCATGGAAGAGGGACGGCTGAACCTCACCGATCCCGTCAGCCGGTTCGTGCCGGCGTTCGCCACGACCACCGTGTCGGTGGCGGGTGGGGGCGCCCCGTCGATCGTTCCCGCCCGGCGCCCGATCACGATCCGGGATCTGCTGACGCACACCGCGGGCATTTCCTACGGCACCGAGCCGCGTGTGGCCGCGGCGTATGAGGCCAAGGGCCTGGGGCCGGCGGCGGGGCGGGGCTGGTACTTCGCCGACAAGGACGACGGGGTGTGCCCCAGCATCGACCGGCTCGCCACCCTGCCGTTCCTGGCGCAGCCCGGCGAGGAGTGGGTGTACGGCTACAACACCGACATCCTCGGCTGCGTCGTCGAGCGCATCACCGGCCAGTCGCTCGACGACGTGATTCGTGCGCGCATCACCGGGCCGCTCGCGCTCGCCGACACCCGATTCTTCCTGCCGCCGGCGCAGCGCACGCGGCTGGCGGCGCTCTACGCGAGCGGTCCCGACGGCACGATCGCGCGCGCTCCCGAAGGGGCGAGCGGGCAGGGGCACTACGTCGAGGGTCCGCGCCGGAGCTACTCGGGCGGGGCCGGTCTCCTCTCCACCGCGCGCGACTACGCGCGCTTCCTCGAGATGATCCGTCTTGGGGGCGCGCTCGAAGGCATCCGCGTGCTGGCCCCACGCACCGTTCAGCTCATGACCACGAACCAGGTCGGGACGCTGCATTCCACCTCCGGCCTCGGCTTCGGCCTCGGGTTCGAGACCACCGACCGCTACGGCGCCAACGGCCTGGACAGCGTGGGCGCCTTCGGCTGGAGCGGCGCCTACGGCACGATGTATCGCGTCGACCCGGAGGCGCGTCTCGTGATGGTGCTGATGATTCAGCTCATGCCCAACACGTCCGACATCCGGACCACGTTCCCGACCGCCGTCTACCAGGCGCTCGTCGATCCGTCGGCACGGACCGCGCCGCGCGCTGCCGGAACGCAGTAGGGGCGGATAACACCTAATCACCGCTGCGGCGGCCGGCTGGGAGGATGACGGTTGAACAAGGTCGTGGCACGTTTCCGTGATGGGCGGCTGATCAAGGGCTCGACGAGCGACTTCGTGCCGGCCAAGGAGTTGTTTCACGTGGCCGAGGCCGAGGCCCCCCGCGGCAGTAAGCCGGTGCCGGTCCACGTGAAGGACTTGAAGGCCGTGTTCTTCGTGAAGGACTTCACGGGCCGCCCCGACTACAACCCGACGAACGAGTTCGAAGGCGACCGCACGCCGCCGGGGCGGAAGATTCGCGTGGTGTTCCAGGACGGCGAAACGATTGTCGGGACGACCCAGGGCTATCAACCTGGGCGTCCCGGCTTCTTCATGGTGCCGGCGGATTCGGCCGCCAACATCGAGCGCTGCTACGTGGTGGCGGCCTTTACCAGCGAGGTCACGCTCCTCTGAACGCGCGGCGATCGGGTTAGAAGACCACGGTCGCAGTGTTCGAGCAGGTCGTCGTGCCGGCCACGCACACCTTGTAGTTGTAGGTCCCGCCGCCCTTCCTGTTGAGCGGGTCGGTTTCCACGCCGTCGTTGGCCGTTGTCCACTTCGTGGAGTTGCGGAACACGTCGAGCGACGAGCCGCTCAGGCCACTCCAGCTCAGATCGACCGACTGGCTGCCCTTGCTCTTGCGGCCGGTCGCCTTCAAGGTGCCGCCGCTGGTCGGGGCGTTGATCGTCACCGTGACCTGCTTCACAGTGGTCATCCCGCCGCTGTCGGTCACCGTCGCCTTGATCGTGTGGCTGCCCACCGTCAGCACCTTGGAGAAGGCGCCGCCGGCGCCGATCGCACCGTCGAGGCTCGACGTCCAGGCCAGCTTCGCCGACAGCGACCCGTCTTGTGTGTCGCTCGCCGAACCGCTGAACGACACCGCGGTGCCGCTGGCGTGGCTGGTGCCGCTGCCCGGGCTCGCGATGCTGACCGACGGGGCGGTGTTCGACGACGCCACGACCACGCTGACCTGCTTCACCGTCGAGAGCCCGCCGCTGTCCACGGCCGTGGCCTTGATGGTGTGCGTGCCCGCGGAGAGCACACGCGTGAAGGACCCGCCGGCACCGATCGCGCCGTCGATGCTCGAGGTCCAGGACAGCGCCGACGTGAGCTGGCCGTCCTGGGTGTCGTTCGCCGACCCGGTGAACGTGACCGACGCGCCGGTGGCGTAGCTCGCGTTGTTGACCGGGCTGCCGATCGAGACCGAGGGGGCCGAGTTGGCCGCTGTGGCCGGGTACAACGCCTTGGCGCCGCTGATGTCGTCGGCGGCCAGCGTCCGGTTCTTCATCGAGCAGTAGCTGTAGCTCGGATACATCGTCGCGTCGGTGTCGGTCGAGTGGTTCATGCCGAGCGCGTGACCCAACTCGTGCACCGCGATGTCTTCCATGTAGGCGGCGTTCGACACGCCGCCGCAGCCCGTGGACCCGGTGAAGAAGGTGAAGGGACCGTCCCAGAACACGATGTCGGAGTCGAGCAGCTCGTTGCTGCCCGACCACCAGCTGTAGGTGGTGGCAATCGCCGACCCGTTGCTCGTGTTGCGGAACATGACGACGTTGCGGTTGTCGTAGGCCGTCGCCGTATCGGTCACGGTGCCGCCGTACTGCCAGCGGAACGAGGTGCCCGACTGCGTGTTCCACGCGTCCATGCCCGCCTGCAGCGCGGCGATCGCCGCGGCCTGGCTGACGTCATGGTTCGCCGGGTTGACGTAAACCGTGACCGGGCCCGAGGCCCAGCGCGCGTAGGTGGTGTAGGCGGCGGCGCTGGTGTGCAGCGCGGCGGCGCCGGCGACGGCGGCCGCGACGGCCGCGACGGTACGAACGGCGCGCATCAGCGGCCTCCCTTCGCGTTGGCGCCGCGCACGGCGGTCTTGACCTGATCGAGCGTGATGTCGCTGCCCTCGACGCGGTCGTCGTCATCGAGCTTGAGGATGCCGCGGCCGCGGCCGTGCGGCACGTGCCCGTTGCCGTTGCCGTTGCCGTCGAGGAAGAAGACCGCGCGGTCGCCTTCCTTCACGTACGGCATGTCGGAGACGCGAAGCGTCAAGTCGCCGACGGTGCCGCCCTCGTAGGTGACCGTGGTCACCGGGCCGGGCGCGCCCTTGAGGGTTTCGAGCACTTCGAGGACCGCGTTCGAGACGATCAGCTGATCGCCGAACTGGTTCGTCGCGAATGAGGCGTGCACATCCGTGATACGCGCCACCACGATCTTGCCGGCGTCACGGGAATGCGCGGCCAGATCCGGGGGCGGCCCCACTTCGGCAGTTGCGGCGGCCGCCGACGCACAAACGATTGCTGCTGCGATCCAACTTTTCATCGAGACGATTCCTCCGCTCGGGCCGTAATCGAGCAAGGGGAACGCCACGCAGGAGGAGGGATCGGGTGCTGGCAGCTAAGGTGTTGAATAGGCGAGAGTTGACCGGATCGGCGCGGCCGGGTCGCCAGGGAAAAACCCCGGGGAGTCCGCTTACACGAGAGAGGGCGGACTGACGAACCTGTCAGGGCCCCGGACGCCGAGCCGGCAGGCGTTGCCGCGAAGGGCTAGGGTGCAGGTGCGGGCAGCATGTCGCGCTCGCCGCTCAGACGTTTCATGGTGACGAGCGTCGTCGTTTCCTGTCCCTGCTGGTTGCGCCCGACCGGAAAGCGCAGGTTCACTTCGTCCCCCGACGCCGCCAGATCGAAGAAGCGCTTCAGCGTCTGCGGCCCCTGCGGGCTGATGCCGCCGAGAACGTGATGAAAGACCTGGCCGGGATACACCGCGAGCGCGCCGAAGTAGCCGACGAACCCTCGCACCGCGTCGCGCGCCTCGGCATCGGTGGGCTCGGCACCGGCAAACGGCTTGACCGCTGACACTGGAGGAAAGTAGACGCCGACGTATCCCGATGGTGTGTAGACGATGACGCTGGGCCCACGGGTGGTGGCCGATTCGGTCTTGAGCGTAAGGTTCACGCGCTTCTCGACGACGTGCTGCCAGAAGCCGACCACCTTCCGGTAGCCGGGCGACAGGTTCTCGACCGGCGGCACCCGCTCCCACACCCAACGCGTGATGCCGCGCTGGTGCGGCTCGATCGACGAGGCCGTGAGGGTGAGGCGATCGCCCTGGACAGCGAAACTGCGCATCAGGTCGCGTCCCATCACGGCGGGGCTCAGCGCGCCTTCGGCGCGCGCCGTGATCGTCCCCGCCTTCCGGTCGAGCTTGTACCGACCCCAGAAGCCGCTGTAAGTGGCGAACACGCGCTGCGCGTCTGTGAGCGACTTGTTGTCCTCGGTGGGCCGAGTGCGGTCGAGCCGGGTGACTGCTTCGAAGATCATCCCGGCGCCGTCGAGCACCAGCAACCCGCGCGGGTTCGGCACGCGCGTCGACGCCTCCGCCCCGACGTTCTCTTCCACCGACACCAGCGTCCAGGTGCCGTTCAGAGCGGCAGCCGCGGGCGGCTGCGCCGGCACGGGACGAGACGCGAAGGTCAACAGGACGGCGGCCAACACCCAGACGGACACGCGTGCGCGCATGATCGGTGGCTCCTGCTCGGGTGGCGCGAAGAGGGCCGCGCGGCCCGCCCCCCTGGCCGAGTATACGTGCGGGTCGACCCGCGCAACGGTTGGCTATAATCTCACCCCCGCGTGGCGCGCCGGTGTCTGACTGCCCGGAGCCAGAGCCCTTGGGAGGACGACTGGATGAGACCCGTATGTGCGTGGGCAATCGTGATGGCACTGGCCGTGGTTGCACCCGGCGCCGTAGTCCCGGCAATGGCCGGACCCTCCGATGACGTCGCGGCGGCGACCAAGGCATGGACCGATCGTTTCAGTGGCCACGACCTCGAAGGCCTGCTGGCTCTCTACGACCGCGACGCGGTGTTCTGGGGCACCTCGTCGCAGACGCTGCGCGACACGCCCGACATGATTCGCGATTACTTCAAGGGTGTTCCCACCTCCAGCATGACCGTGGCGGTGACCGACTCGCGGGTGCGCGTGCTCGGAAACGTCGCCGTCAACACCGGGTATTACACCTTCACGGCCATGCGCAACGGTCAACCCGATCCCCGGCCGTCACGATTCAGCTTCACGTACCGCCTGCGCGACGGCAAGTGGCTGATCGTCGACCACCATTCATCGTCGGTCCCCGCGGCGCCCAGGTAGCGGGCGCGGCCCGCGGCATCCCGTGCCGGCCTGCAGCCAGGCCGGGCGACCTTCAACCCTGATGAGGCGACCCATGAGAACCGTGTTCAATCTGGCCGATCGCCTGACGCTGGTCCGGCGGCTCGACGCCCTGGCACCCGAAACCGCCCCGCGCTGGGGGCGCATGGATTGTCCGCAGATGCTGGCGCACCTGACCGACGGCGTACGCATGGCGCTCGGCGAGCTGGCCGTGCGGGCCAAAGGGCCCGGGCCACTCCGGCTGCGGCCGGTTCGCCATGCCGTGATCTACTGGCTGCCCTGGCCGAAAGGCGCGCCCACCGCCCCGGAACTCATTGCCCGCCGCGCCACAGACTGCCAGGAGGAACTGGCGGATCTCAAGCACCTGCTCGAACGGCTGGCGGCACTGGAAGGCGCGCGCGAATGGCCGGAACATCCGGCGTTCGGCCGCCTCAACTCCCGCGACTGGGGTGCGCTGGTCCACCGCCACGTCGATCACCACCTGCGGCAGTTCGGCGCGTGAGCGCCTAGGTAGGGGCCGGCTTCAGCCGGTGAGCGCTTACGTGGGGGCCGGCTTCAGCCGGCCCAGGCCGCCTGAAGGCGGCCTCTACAACCAAGGCGGCCCCTGCAACCAACTTCTGCGCCTGACGCAATTGACTCCGCACGACGGGCGTTGATAGCGTACAAGGTTGCTTCGTACGAGGAGACTCACAATGCTGAAGGCCACTGCTGGAAAGATCATGCCGACGACCATCACGGGCTCGCTGCCGCGCCCGAGTTGGTATACGGAAAACCTGGGCACGCGCTCGTTCCTGGACGCGATGGTGCTGTCGCGGTTCCGCGAGCAGTACGTGGACGCCCTGTCGGTGTATCTGCAGGAGCAGGAAGTGGCCGGGCTC
>Ga0070675_100001822_pt1 | contig 15771 bp, 14 predicted proteins | sample KBSM43metaG_FD_65343 | JGI IMG/M metagenome (GOLD analysis project Ga0070675, IMG submission 65343) | Miscanthus rhizosphere microbial communities from Kellogg Biological Station, Michigan, USA - KBS M4-3 metaG | ecosystem: Host-associated > Plants > Roots > Rhizosphere > Soil ...
CAAAGTGGAATCCGGTGTTGGACATGCCCAGAAAACACCGCTGAAGGGAAAGCGCTTCGAAAGCCTGGAAGAAGCGCAGACCTATCTGGATAACTGGGAACTGTTAGCCTGCTCCAGCGATGTTCGACTTGATATTAGTCCTTCTTCGTTCCCTTCTCGTCGGCCTTCGCACCTAAGCGCACTCCGGACCGAGATCATTGCGTTGCGACATCAATTGACCGTGCTGCATCGAACCCAGAAACCCCAGCGTCGAAGACTCTACCAGCCTTCCCGAACGCGGCCCGTAAGAGCCTTGAGAAACGCCAATAGCGCGCGTTTCTCTTCAGCGCTGAAGTTTCGGGGCCGCATTTCGGCGTCGATGTTGGGATTGGGCCGTCCTCCCTCGGAGTAGAACTCGACGACGTCTTCGAGTGTTGCGAGGCTGCCGTCGTGCATGTAAGGCGCAGTTCGAGAGACTTCGCGCAGAGTCGGCGTTTTAAATCGGCCTTTACCCGCGCCGGCATCGGCAAGTGCGCCATCGCGCCAAGCAACGCCCGTGTTGTGGAACTGTTCGTCAGTGAAGTTCGGTCCGGGATGACACGTACTGCAGTTGCCCTTGCCACGGAAGACCGCAAGGCCCGCCTTCTCCACAGCATTCAGAGCGTTCAATTGTCCCGCGCTATAGCGATCGAAGCGCGAATCGCCGGAGCGGATGGTGCGCACGAAACTTGCCAGCGCAGCGGTGACTTCCGTGGACTTCAATTTCGTTCGCCGCTCCAACTCCGTCTCGGTCAATGCCAGTTCAATCGGATTCAGGATTGGCTCGAGCGCCTGCTGTTCCAAACTTTTTGCGCGGCCGTCCCAGAAGAACGAAGAACCGTAACCGCGGTTAATGAGAACCGGCGTGTTGCGCGATCCTTGCACGCCATTGATGCCGCGTGCGACGGCCAGCCCGTCGGAAAACGCACGCCCGGGATCGTGGCAGCTCCCGCAGGCGAGCGTGCCATCGCGCGACAGGCGCTTGTCGAAGAACAATCGGCGCCCAAGGGCCACCTTGTCCAGCGTGAGCGGATTCGCGTCAGGTACTGGCATATAAAGATCGAGCCCCAGCAGCGGCTTCAGCACCAGGACAAAGAGGAGCAGCGCTTTCATCTTGTTTTCGCGATCAGATTGTCCAGCGCCCAGGTTTCGACGATTTCCGGTGTGGATGCGGCACGCCGAGGAAACGCGACACGTGTACCATCGGCACTAAGACTGAACTGGTTCCGTACATCCTCGAGGCCTGTGAACGCCGGCTCTCCACCCTCGATAGAGAGTCGCATCAGCTTTCCACCCTGATTCGGTCCCTCGACAAAGAGAATCGTGCGGCTGTCTTTAGTCCACACAGGTGTTCCCACGAACTCATTCTCGGGCCCCTTTTTCGTGTACAGTTCGCGGATCCCGCTTCCGTCCACTCTAATCAGAGCCAGAGACTGCTTTCGTGTAAAGGCAAGCATCTTCCCGTCAGGACTGACGGAGAGCCCCTCAATACCCGCGAGCCCCGGCGCGCTGGAGACCCGAGTCTCGCGGCTTGTAGCCAGGTCGATTGCCTGAATCGTCTGGTTGGTCGCGATGTAGAGCGTCTTGCCGTCTGGAGCGAGTGTCCCCGTCTCTCCTCTTTCCCAAGTCTTTCCGAACTCCCCTGTCTCCAAATTCAAGTGTTGAAGGAAGATTCGGGCCTGCCGCCTGACAGGCACAAGAAGGCTCTTGCCGTCTGGAAACCACATGGGCTGAGCCACGGCATTCTGACCCGCATACTTTCTTTCCTGACCGGTCTCCACAGAGCGAACCATCAGATCGTTGCCGGTGTTCACTCCACCACGCTGCCGCGTAAAGGCCACCGACTTCCCGTCCGGAGACCATGCGGGCCATCTCGATCCCGTGAGGGATTCGGTGATTGGAACGGCAGCTCCGCGGGCTTTTGAGCTAGCCGGATCCAACTCTGCGACGTAGATATCGTTCGATCCCGTCAAATGCATGTAGTAATACGTTCCCGAGGACGTGAAACCCATCGCCGCAATTCTTCCGATGTCTGGTTTGATGAGTTCCGGCGAGCCCGCAGCCTTTCCGTTACGTACCAAAATCGACCACAGGCCGAAGCCTCCGGAGCGATTGCTGGTGAAGAAGACCCGCGTACCATCGGGCGTCCAAACGGGAGCTTCGTTGATGTTGGCGCCCTGGACCACTTCGGTTTCACTCGAACCGTCTTCAGCGAGGACATAGATGGAGCTGTTCACGGATTCCGCGCTTTGAGTGGCGGAGTAAGCGATGTAGCGTCCATCGGGCGAGAGGCTCGGCCGATCGAGATGCCGCCATCCCAGCGATTTCAGTACTCGCACTTCGCCGTCCGTCACGGATATCCAGGCGAGTTGGAGCGTATTCTCAGGTTTCCACATCACGGTAAGGATGGACTTCCCGTCAGGAGACCAGGCCATTGCCTGCAAATACTCGAACTCCGGGCTGTCGACTAAAATCCGCGACTGTGCTCCGGGCTGATTCGGCATGACGCGCAGCTGATAACGCGCGCGCGCGAGGTCGAACCAGAGATAGGTCACCTGCCGCGAGTCCGGAGAGAGCAGAACCGGCGGTTCGGCGTAAGCACCACGCCACGGATTTTGTACGTCGGTGAGGCGGCGAGTTTGTCCGTTGGATATGTCGAAGATGGCAACGTCGCCACCTTCGGCTGTGATTCCCATCAGGCGACCATCCGCGGTGATGGACGAAGTAGGATGCGCAGGCGCGTTGACGCGACGGGCGGTGACCGCAGTGGGTCTGCTCGCGTCGAGCGCAGCGAGTCGCTTGCGAGCTTCGGCTGCAGCTTCCGCCTGGTCGGCGAACTCACGGATCACGCGGTCGTAATATTTCCGTTGGTCCTGCCCGAGCAAATCCGAGGAATGCCCCAACTGCAGAAGCGCTCTCGCGATGAGAGAGCGGTTGGATGGAAAATCCCGGACGATTCGCTCGAAGATCTGGATCGCTCCCCTGATGTCTCCGGCCGTTTCCCGCGCGAGACCCTGCTGGTAGAGATCATTGCCGTTCTGCATCGCCTCCGTCACCGTGACGGCCAGCAGAATAAACATTCCGATAGCGGCGATTCGTGTTCGCATAATCTTCCTCCGTTCGGCTCCTAACGTGCGGCATCAGCCCGCATCGACCGCTCGAGCGCTTCGAGCTGCCTGCTGAAATCCATCCATTGATTCTGTGCGTCGCTTACCGCTTTCAAGCATTCGCTTTCTCGACCTTGCAACAGTTGTTCCTGCCTCTGCTGTTGCGAGATTTGAGCCTTCGCGTCGACGATTGCCTGTTGAAGCTGCACCTGGCCTTGAGGCGTCGCACGCAACAAGGACTTCTCGAGTTGCTCGACTCGGACCTGCTCGCCCGCAACTTCCTGCCGGACGGCAGCGAGAGCGTTTTGTGCCTCCGATAGCTGTCGCCCGGCAATGAGAACCCGTTGTTCCTGAAGCTGCAGGCGCGTGACGAGAAGCTGCATGCGGATGCCGGCGCTCGCGACCTGATGAACCTCTGCGCGAAGTGCTCGGACCTCGGCAAGTAAAGCATCCTGCGATGAGCCATTGACTGGTGTTGGCGTGCCCTGGGCGAACAGTACCCCACACACGCCCGCAAACACACTCGCTGTCAGCGTCAGACCAGTAATCAAAGATCGCTTCATGGCTTTTGCCTCGTTCGAGTGGTTATGTAAAGGTCGTTGTCACCGAGCCCGCCGGCACGATTCGATGCGAAGTATAGGGTCCGGCGATCAGACGCGATGTACGGCCGTTGATCGACGGCACTGCTGTTGACGAGCGGGCCAGGGCTTACCGGGGCGGACCAGGGGTCGATCACCGATTCCCGCGTCGCCGTCCACAGGTCCTGCCCGCCGGAGCCGCCTGCTCTGCCCGAATAAAAGAAAGCCTCAAGACCGTCAAATCGAACCAAAAGGCTCGGTCCGTCTCTGGAGATCGCATGCCCCGCATGGTTGTACGCGGAATTAACGACAAGCCCAAGGTTCGACTGTACCAACCAATCTGAAAAGTTCGGCTGGGCCGCGACCTGCGAGGCAAAAAGCGCAAGACTCACGACCGTCACGTAAAAGAGAATCCGTACACAGAGCTTAAGGCGCTTTTTCATATCGATGCTCCTCTCACCGGTCCTGCTTGCCATTGATTCTTTCCCTCGTCGAGACGTAGAGGTCCACGGCGCCAAAACCGCCGGGCCGATCAGATCCAAAGATCAGGAGACGTCCATCTGGGGAGACATGCGGTGTCAGCTCGTTTGAAACACTGTTGACGATCGCGCCGAGATTCTCCGGCGTTGACCAGATGTCGGAAGTAGATTTGCGAATCGACCCCCAGAGATCGAAGTTTCCGAGCGAACCGTTGCGACTCGAGAACTGAATGAACTCCAGACCGTCAAAACGAATCGTGCCTCCCATGTCGGGTTGCGGGCTGCTAAGCTCTGCAACGAGTGTCGCGGGACCGAACGTTCCGTCAACCCACGCGCTGTAGTAGACATCTCCTGCCCCCGGGCCTCCCAGACGGTTGCTCCCGAAAAAGACGAGCGGCGCACTCCCTTCCTCATTCGCGAAGAATGTCGCGTTCGAGTCGCCTCCGACAGAGTTGACGCCCGGTCCCAGGTTCACGGGAGTCTGCCAGCCGAAGTCGTCGTGAGTCTGCGGTCGCCAGGATACCCAAATGTCCGTCGATCCAAAGCCACCCGTGCGGTTGCTGTTGAAAAACATCCGGTGCCCGTCACGCGAAAAAGAGGGAACGCCCTCCGTCGCTGATGTGTTGATAACCGGCCCCAGGTTAATCGGCGAGCCCCATGCATCCTCGTCACTCGCCCGCTGAGAGACCCAGATGTCTAAGCCACCAAGACCTCCGGGCCGATTGGAGTAGAAATACAGGCTCAGGCCGTCTTTGGATAGGGCTGGTCCGATGTCGTTGAATGCCGAATTAATGACGGGGCCAAGGTTAACTGGTGCCGACCACTCGTAGAATCGGGGTGAAGCCGTCACGGGAGAGTACGTTGTAATGACAGTCAATATGATCGCGACAACGCCGACGCCTATCGACGCTATTAAAGAGTTTCTTCTTGCGTTCATTTTTTGAGCCTCGCTTCCTTGGAAAGTTGCGAGCTGAATCTACTGCGGGCCGAAACGCGGGTTGTAATCCCGCTGGCAAGTTTTTGTTAAGAAATTACGAGTTTGTATCCCATGCCGTACACGGTGATCAGGCGTCGCGGCGTCGAGGGATTGTCTTCGAGCTTCGATCGCAGAAGGGCGATGTGCACATCGACGGTGCGTGTGTTGGGATAACAGTCGTAGCCCCATACCCCATTCAACAGGTCGTCGCGCGACACCACTGCGCCCGCCTTCGCGGCGAGCAGCCGCAGGACACCGAATTCCTTCCTTGTCAGTGCCAGTGCCGAGCCCCGCTTCAGCGCCTCGCAGCGACGGAAGTTCACCACAACGTCGTCAAATCGAAGCTCGTCAGGTAGCTTGGCCGACTTCTCCTGGCGCCGCAGCAAAGCCCTTACGCGCGCTAAGAGCTCTCGCACGGAAAATGGCTTCGTAACGTAGTCATCTGCGCCGAGGTCCAGTCCCAGCACGCGATCCCCTTCATCGCCGCGAGCCGTCAGCATCAGGATCGGCGCGTCGAACGACGCCGCGCGAAGCTTCCGGCAGATTTCGAATCCACTCATTTTGGGCAGCATCAGATCGAGGATCAGCAGATCGGGTTTCTTTTCCTGCGCCAGCTGATACCCGGTCAAACCGTCGGACGCGCTAAGCACGTCGAAGCATTCCATGCGCAGGCTCTCCTGCAAGCCGTGAAGGATTGCAGGATCGTCTTCAATCACAAGGACGACACTCATGCGGCACCTCCGACATTTAGAGGAATGAGAATCGAAAACGTGCTGCCCTCACCAGGCCGGCTCTTCACGTGGATACTTCCTCCATGCGCTTCGGCAATATGCGCGACCAGCGATAACCCGAGCCCGGTCCCCGAGATCTCGCGGTTCTCGGGAATCGGCACGCGATAAAACTTCTCGAAAATGCGCGCCTGCTCATTTTCGGCAATACCGATGCCCCGATCGGAAACTTGGATCAACGCCGAGCCATTCTCCGTACATAGCCGCAATCCGATTTCGCGCTGCTCCCCGGAATACTTCATCGCATTGGCCAACAGGTTGAGAATTGCCTGCTGCAGTGCATCACGATCCACAGCCACCGGTGGGATCCCCTCGCACACATTCAGATTCAGCACGAAACCCTGTTGCGTCAGGGGATGCTGGATTGTTCGCACGGCGGACTGGACGACTTCATCCAGAGGCGCAGGTTGGAGGTGGTAGGTCTTCTGCCCCCGCTCGATTCGGGAAAAATCGAGAACGTTGTTCAACAGGCGGGTCAACCGCTCGCTTTCACTGACGATGGTTTCAAGAAAACGAACCTGCTGCGGGTCATTCGACTCTCTCATCTGCAGCAGTTCAGCAAACATTCGGATCGACGTCAGCGGCGTCTTCAACTCGTGAGAAACGCTGGAGACAAATTGAGTTCGCAGTTCGGCGAGATGTGCTTCGCGTCGCATGTCACGCCAGAAAAGATAGGCACCGAGGAAAGTCAGCAGCACGACCAGCGCCAGCGAGAAGCCCCAAAGAGAGCGTTGCGGGCTGACATCTGCGGCGACATCGCCGACGCCTTCCGGAAAAGTGATTCGCAACCCGGGAAGAGATTCGCTGAGAGTTTCGCCTCCTCCGTTCGCTTCGATCTCAAACCGCGTCCCCGCGTGTCGTGAAATGCGATCAGCCTCGACCGCCTTGCGAATTGCCTCCCATCTTACGGCGAGGACCAGCGGCTTTACAGTCGCACCCTCTGGGGAGCGGCCGACCAGCCACAGCTCAGAACCCTTGTAAGGCTGCCAGTCTGTTGCTGAAATGGGCAGTCTTTGGAAATCGTTTTGAAGACTTTCCGCGCGCTCCAGATCGGTCAGCCGCCTCTGCAGTTGTTCGAGCGCTGATGACGCCTGGATAGTTTCGAGAATGCTCCGGAATCGATACAGCTGAACCGCTGGCCAGACTGTTGCGGAGTTCAGGTCACTGTTCACACGTTCGAGGACGTCCTGACGCGCGCCCAACTCCACCAAAGATGTTGCTGCTGAAGACCAGTAAGACAGGCCGTTGTCATCGGTCACTGTCGAAGGCAGCTTGAGCACTTCACGATAAGACGCGACTGCCGCCTTACGCTGGCCGGAGCGCAATTGAGCACGGGCTAACCCGAGACGCGCCGAGGCCCGATGCGCGTCATGGTGCGCGGCCGAGACAGCCTGCCGATAAAATTCGGCGGCGCGATCGTAGCGCTGTTCCGCAAACTCCGCGCGTCGCGCAGAGTCGAGGGTTCGAGTGAATTCCGGGTTGTCGTCAGGCAGCGTGTTCTCCGTGAAATGGATATCCCAGGGCCAGACCAGTCTGTCCCCATCCACCCAGCCGACGGCAGCAACAGCGGGATCCGAGGAATGGTTGAACCGCGCAGGAGTCCCCGGAACGTTCGCCATTTCCTGCTGCTTGATCCGCTCGAGCCGCGTCAGGATTTCCTGGCCGATGTCTGCAGCCGTCCGTTTTCTCAGTTCTTCCAGCCGGGCTTTCGCGAGCTCCCGCTCCTGTGAGGAAAGCCTCCAGCCCTGCACCGCGATCATCACGATCGGCAGAATCAGGACGGCAAGGAAGAGCGATAGTTGTCGATAGCGGCGGCCCATGCAGTCTCCGAAGAAAGTGGGCCCATTCTACTTGGCTCCGCGTCAGCGAATGTTATGGAAATGTAAAGGAAACGCCTGCATCTCGCGGCCATGGCCATTGCAGCTGCCAAGACCCGCGAGCAGTCGCGAGACAACTCAAGATCGGTGATGACTGGAATGCCATCACCATCATCGCTTTATCGCAGAGCAACCCGCTGAAGGCGATCGCCGAACTGGTTGAAAACTGGTATTTGGCTGCCGAATTACGCGATCGAATCCGGCAAACAGGCGTGAAGATCACGGTCATCGACAGGCTTGCCCGCAAACAATACGCCGTCGAGCCGCGGCAGTACGAAGGACGACTGCTGCAGGAGCTGCCAGCCGCACGCACACCGTTCGGCGATATTTATGCTGAACTCTATTTGAATGAGCCGGCGGACAAGAACGCGGTCGCTTTGTTTCGCCAAGGTACGCGCGTCATCGAAGATATCGCGCTCCTGGACGGCTTCGCGCATCCCCCTGGACGCTGCGTCATCTCCAAGGCCACTTGGATGCACCTTTCGCTAATGTCACCCCGGGTACCCGTACCGGCATCGTCCGCGATGCTTCCTATGCCGCCCTTTGCGCCGGATTAGCGAACTTGGAGCGGAAGCTCGGCTAGATTATCGAAGAGCAGCGCCGCGCTGAAGAAGAACAAGCCAGCCGGGAACTGCTGCGCACGATACAACGCGCTTTTCGAGAAGCTCTGCTGGCCTTGCCTGCGGAAGAATACGACTGGTTCGATATTCAGGTTCGGTCTGCGCGGCCAATGCCAGGTTTTTCGGAGGGTCAATCCGCTCCAATATCTTCGAATGGAAACGAAGATTCACTTCCGGGCGCGGCGGAACCGGGGCGACACGAAGACAAGCAACGGCAGTTCTTCGAATTTGCAGGACCGTTGTTCAGCGTTGCAATCTCACCGGCATCGAGTGTCCTCCGCATCGGCACAAGCCGTGAGTTTCATGCGCTGCCGCGCGATCGCTCCAGGCGCCGCGTGGAACAGGACCTGCAGTTTCATTGGCAAGTTGTGAATGGAACCGGAACGGTCGAAGGCATTCACAATCAGGCGGTGATGTTTCATGCATCCGAGGAACCGGGCCTTACTTGGTTAAAGGTCACGGCTCGTCAACACGATGTTGTTTGCGAAGCGGAGGCGTTAGTTACATTGACGCATGAGATCCTTTCTCAGATCGGCGCATCCAACGTAGCGGGGCAAGGTCTTCCGGGCTATACATTCGAACGGGCGCCCGGCGAGTCGTGGCGGTCGCGCTTTGATGTGCCGCGAAATCTTATCGTCGTGAACAACGGACATCGCGATTTCGTTTACGCATCGCGATCCAAGTCGCTTAAGCTGCGGTACCTCGTCCGTCTTTATGCTAAGGAGCTCGTTCTGCGCAACTTCGTTGGCTTTCCAGCCGATCAACTGCTGGAACGTATGGTTGAACTTTCGTTGAGGACGGAAGAACACCTTTAAGAGTCCAATACAAGCTCGAAAGAGCGGTGGCGCCGTTTTGAAAAGCACGCCGGGAATGGAACCACTCGTCGAAGATCCGTGCCTGTTGATTCTCCCGCATTACATTCCTCGACGATGCTAATAGCGAAGCTGATCCTGCTCATCAAAACGTCCTCAGCAAACGACGGCGTTCCGATATTTGAATAGCGTCGCGTGTAACAGCTAAAGCCGGTAGGCCACGCCGATATCCTGCGCCACATCCGCTAATGGGCGATCCGCCGTCCAGATTCTGGAACTTGCGACAATCGCGGAGGCGAGAAGATGCGCGTCAATCCACCCGATTCCGCGGCCGTTGATCTTGTGATGCCTGACGAACTCGACCACTTCAGAGTTTGCGACCAAGGCCGCCTGGCGCATCACTCTGAACTCGGTAAGAAGCTTTGTGCGCGCACCGCGGTCACCGATCATCAACTCCCCGTAAACGAAATCGTGACCGAGCACTTCATCGCTGGAGAGAAGCCGGTCGAGGCTGCTCGCGTAAGGTTCGGCTCCAGCCAAGAAACGGATCCAAATAGATGTATCAACAAGGACCACTCATGCACCGCGGCGCTTGCGCGCAGTTCTGTCTCGACGCCTCGGTACGTCGCGCGCGCCAGGCTCGGTTCCGCGCAGAGCGCGAAGACGCTCATAGGCAGCATGCCGGATAAGCGCCTCGAGTCCCAACCGTATGGTCTCGGTATCTGTTGTGGCACGGCTCACGGTGCGTGCCTCCTGGAGAAGCTTTTCGTCAATGTGGAGCGTCTTCTTCATACGGATGATCTTGCCATATCATTCCATCCGGAGCAACCGGATAGCCCGACCGAGTGCAGACCACTTCACGCCAGCGCGATCATCACGATTGATGAGACGACCTGGCGCTTACGCATTGCCGATTCGGGGCAAGTCGGACCCGTCGCATTAACGGCCTCAACCAACGAAAATCCGAAATTCCTGCCCGCTTGAGTGCTGGTGAGAAGCTGTTCTTGAGGTCGGTACCCGAGACTCGAACTTCAGTAACAATCCGAATCCTTGAGCACGTCGCAAAGAGAAAGAACGGCATAACAACGATTCGTGCACTTCAAAAAGCCTTGCCACGCATTTTCGGATTGAATGTCATTGGATTGACCTCTGCTGCGAAACAATCGATGCATGGTTAATCGGTAGGTGAAGAGAATGTGGGTATTCGGCTCCGGTTCACTAATGTGGGACGGCTGGGAAGCCAGCCTTAAGCAGCTAAACCGCTGTCAGATAATCTGGATTCCCGCTGAATTCTGGCGTAAGAGTCAGGTCTGATAATGTTGGGCAGGCCGACATGGTAGGAGCGCGAAATGAACGGCTACATCTTCTTCATGCATGACGACGCTCCGCGGGAGGATCGTCACCAGGACCATAAATGGAACGATTACTTCGCCAAGCTGCGCGGGGCAGGAGCATTCGAAGGTGGGAGTGCGATCGGCGATGGAATCTGCGCCTCGAAATCATCGACGCCTCCCCCGTCACTCGGCAGATTTCCGGCTACATTCGCGTCCGGGCTGAGGACTTGAATGCGGCGCGAGAATTGGTGATCGGAAATCCAGTGTACGAAGCTGGGGGAACCGTGGAGATACGTGAGCTCCCGAGCACAGGGTAGGTTCGCCGCCTGCCCTAAAGTGGACTTTTGGATTGGCTGTTGCGCGAGCTGAAGCCTCACGACCGGCACAAATGGTGAAGCTCGTGGCAATTGCTCCGGAGAAGTCGTGATGCGTCTATACAGATATTTTCTTTGTCTGATTCTTTGTGTTGTGGCGGGCATCCAGGCTTCACCGCAAGAGCTCAAAATAGAGCAAGGCGCCCTAACAGATGATGCGTCAATCGCTCGAGCCATGCCGGAACTGGCTGGGCAGGTCATGGCGCGCTACGCGGAACCGGATCGCGATCGATATCTGGACAACCTCTTTCGTTTGCAAATCGTAGCGGGTCAATACGAGCGAGCCATCGATTCGCTTCAGAGTCTGACTGAACTGCGACGAGCAAAAGACCCCGCCTCTGTATGGCGCGTCCTGGCAGACGAACTGTTGGCGAAGGCCAGGATGAAACAATCTGGCGGCGGACTGACTTTGGACGAGGCGTTCAAGCTGGAATTCCGAGAAGCATTCAGTCGATTCACCGACAAGAGCGCGAGCGAGGCTGCGGTCTGGTTTAGAGGAGATCTGAACCTCGCTCGCGACGACCTGCGAGACGGCTTAGAGAGACAAAAAGGAAAAGACGGAATCGCGTTGAACGATGCCTTGTATCTGATCAGACAGTATCAATTCTACAATGACTTTCGGATCTGGGCGCCGCTTGCGCCTGCCTTGATCGTTGAAGATGACGCCCGGCGCTACATCGCCGACAGTATCCTGATCAAAACGCCGGACGGTGCGCAGATCGACGCGACGGTTGTCCGTCCCAAGTCGGCGAATGGGCGGCTGCCGGCGCTACTTGTCGTGACGATCTATGCCGTTGACGAGCCATACGACCGCGACAATGCAAGAAAGTCCGCGGCTCACGGCTACATCGGTGTGAGCGCTTACACACGCGGCAAGGGACGCAGCCCTGACGCGCCGGTTCCATACGAACACGACGGAGACGATGTCCGTGCCGTGATCGACTGGATTACTAAACAGCCCTGGAGTGATGGACGCGTCGGAATGTACGGCGGCAGTTACAACGGCTTTACGCAGTGGGCGGCGGCGAAAAGGCTCCATCCTGCGTTAAAGACCATCGTCCCGTGGGCTGCCAACAACCCAGGCGACGGTTTGCCGATGGAGAACAATGTCTTCTTATTTGTCAATTACGCGTGGGCTTTTTACACCACGAACAACAAGTATCTCGATAACGAAACCTACTACGATTTCAGGCGATGGAATGCGCTGAATAGTAAATGGTATGCAAGCGGAAAACCCTATCGCCAGGTCGATAGCGTTGACGGGGCGCCCAACAAGTGGCTCCAGCGTTGGCTGCAACATGCGAGTTACGACAAATATTGGCAGGCCATGGTCCCGTACAAGGACGAGTTTGCCGCAATCAACATTCCGGTCCTCACCATCACTGGGTATTACGATGATGGCCAGCAATCCGCGGTGCGCTTCCTGAAGGATCACTACCGATATAACAAAAATGCCAATCATTATTTATTGATTGGTCCCTATGATCATTCCGGAGCGCAGGCTTCCAGTAAGCCGGCCAACCTTAGGGGATACGCCATCGATCCGGTAGCACAGATCGACACGCCGGAGATCACCTTTCAGTGGATGGACTACATCCTTCGCGGCGCCAGGAAACCGGAGTTGCTGAAGGACAGAATCAATTATCAAGTGATGGGAACCAACGAATGGCATCACGCGCCGTCCCTTGAAAGGATGAGCAATGACACCTTGACTCTGTATATGAGCGATGTGAAAAGCGGCGACCATTATCTCCTGTCGCGAGAAAAACCATCGAAGACGGGATCCCTCTATCAGGAGGTGGACTTCGCCGACAGAAAGACGAGCAACAATGGCGATGCCTATCCGAATCCCATCGTGGGCAAGAAACTCGATCTTTCCAATGGCTTCTCTTTCATCAGCGAACCGTTCAAGGAGCCGGTTGAAGTCTCCGGCATGTTCACGGGCGAGATTAAGGCAGTCATCAACAAAAAGGACATGGACATCGGCGTCGTGTTGTACGAGATGATGCCGAATGGACAGTTGGTTCATTTGTCGTACTTCATCGGACGCGCCAGTTACGCCAAAGACATGAGCGTGAGGCGTCTGCTGACGCCCGGCCAGGTCGAATCCATCCCCTTTGATAAGACAAGAATGGTGAGCCGCAGGCTAAGCACAGGCAGCCGACTGCTCGTAACACTGAACGTGAACAAGAACGCTTTCGCACAGATCAACTACGGAACCGGCAAAGATGTAAGCGATGAAGATATCGGTGACGCCAAGCCGCCGTTGCAGGTCAAGTGGCAGACCGGCAGCTACGTGAAAATTCCCATATCGAAACAAGCGATTGCGCCGACCCAATGAGCGATGGTTGTCTGGAACAGTAACAGCTACCCTCACCCGACCAATACTGATCGTGTCCCTCGTAGAGTGAAGTTTGCTTTCCGCAGCCCCCTGAGGATGGCGTTACTTGATCAGTTTCACTTCGGTGTTGGCTACTGCACCTTCCGTGATTGTGACGGCTTGCCCCTTTGCTTCATAGGGAGCCATGAACTCCGCGTTCATATACGCAGTACCTGGAAGAGATTCCCATGCGAAAAGGCTGTATTGTCCAGGTGCCACGCCGCTCATGACAAAGCTGCCTTTGGAATCGCTGACGGCTGCTTTGTACAACTGCAGGTTCTGACGCCGCGAGCGTTCCGGAACCAGAGCGATGCGAGCAGTGGGTACAGGTTTCCGAAGCGAATCCAACACCGTCCCCTGGATTCTTGCCCCTTTTGAGCTGACCTGGACTTCGAAAACTCCGGAAGGTTCGCCCACGACAAGGCCTTCATCAAAAACGGAGCGTCCTGCCATGCGAACGTCCGCGATGTAGGAATTCGCAGGCAACGCGGTCGCGTTCACGGAGTACCGGCCTTTCGAAACACTTGGGAAAACAAAGTCCCCGGATGGATCGAGTGTGGACGTTAGCGGAGGAGATTCAAATGGAGCCGGATACATCTCGAGGGATCGCAGGTTCAGGCGCACAGGAGGTGTCGTCCCGGGCGCACCCTTGGCGTCGGCATCGAGAACGGCGTGCAACTTCACTTGCTGGCCGGGTTTTACGTCCAGCGTGACGTTTTCCACATCTCCGACAATGGGGACCTGCACGCGCGTACGGCCCATGGCGTCAACTTGAACGCCGTTAGCGCCCGGCACCGTGACGATCAGATCGTAGGAACCGGGGAACACGCCGCGAAGTTCAAACTGGCCGTTCGTGCGAGTTGACGACTGATTCTGATAGTTCAGGGTGGCTGGATCGAAAAGGCCGCCATCGCCCTGAGGCACCAGAAAAAAATTGGTTGGTTGTGTGAGTTGCCCGTTCGGCCCGACGAAGGGAGTGACGATGCGTCCGGAGATCTTTGCGCTTGCGCCTGCCCGCATATCGATATCAATGCCGGCCACATCGCTGCCTTCGGGGACCTTCACGTGTGTTGCCGCATTTCCGTCAATCGTTCCGGGATAAAAGGTCCGCGCATACGAGTCCTGTGGAGTGGGCGTGCTGCCGACCCGACGTAGTGTCGCTCCGATCAGGTACTCGCCCGGAGGCACAAAGAAGAGGCGGTACTCCCCGCGATCGTCGGTCGTCTTGGAATTCACAGAGTTCAAGGCCACGCGTCCGTTTGGATAAGTGATCTGATAGGCGTAGACCTGCACCGCGGAGAGTGGTTGACCTTCCGGACTACGCACGCGGCCGCTGACGGTACTTCCCTGAAGGAGCGTCAGATGAGCTTCAGCGGGTTTGTCTGGAGATGCGTCGATGGTCAAGGTTGTCCTCACGGTTGGAGACACCCCGATTGAATTGCCGAGGGGAGGAGGACCGAAGAATCCCTCGCGCTGTGCACGAACCAGGTATGTCCCCGGAGTGAGATTTTCAAAATTGAAATGCCCGGACGCGTCCGTTGTGCCGGTCCGCTGAGGAACGGGCAGCTCTGCCGAAGGCCCCAGGGGCGTTAGGGAAGGTGCGGGCAATCCCAAGAGTTGTGCTTCCAGGCGCCGGGCTGCGTCAGTCAGGTAAACGTTCGAAATCCCCGGTGGAGCGGACTTGATCAGGATGTCGATCTGTTCCCGCATGTCGGGGGTCAGTGCCGGGCTCGGCACATACAAACAACAACCTGAAGCCGAGAACGGTCCTTGCAGCGTAATCAGCGCTCCGGAAATTCCCTCCGTGGACTTGACCCGCGTCACCTGAACATCGAGCCGCCGGTTAATCGCTTGCGGCCGGACAGGAGTTGTAGCGAAAAGCAGGGAAAGACTCAGCCCCACGAGGAGGCTCGCCATATGCATCAACACGGATTTGTTCGGCTTCTCCATACAGGTTCTATCGAAGCCATAGGATACCGGCCCGTTAACGCGGTTCCAATGACCTAAAAGATACCTGCTCGATCGCAAGTCTGCGCCAACACAGTGAGCGCCGTGGCGAAGAGGAAAAGCGCGAACGGCCGTGTGTGCTTATTGTCTGCCTGCGCCGCGGCCAGGACCGGGGGCCGCGGGAGCCGCAGGGGCCGCAAACTCCGCCGCCACCGGAAAGTTGCCCTCATACGGAGGCCAGTTCGGCACCGGCAGATCGTTGGTCGGATAGAACATGGACGCCCAGATATTGCGAATCTTGTTGTTATCGACGAAGAACCATTCGGCCAGCAGGTTCCGCATGAGCGTTGTGCCGGGCTTACGCAGGAAGATGCCGAAGCCCACCACGGCCTGCTGCTCGACGTCGACCACCGGATAGCGCCGCGCCGAAATCAGCGAGACGTTGAAGTTCGTCAGGTTGGACGTGCAATCGCCCCTACCG
>Ga0070675_100001823_pt1 | contig 15765 bp, 15 predicted proteins | sample KBSM43metaG_FD_65343 | JGI IMG/M metagenome (GOLD analysis project Ga0070675, IMG submission 65343) | Miscanthus rhizosphere microbial communities from Kellogg Biological Station, Michigan, USA - KBS M4-3 metaG | ecosystem: Host-associated > Plants > Roots > Rhizosphere > Soil ...
GGCATCACTCGGCGTTCTTGCAACTGCTGCGTCAGGTGTCCGAGGAAGCGCGAGCCGGGATGTCGGTGGTCGCCCGCCGTCTTGGCGCCCCAGCGCACCGGATCGCAGTGGCTCCGAGATCTCATCGGGTGGACGATCGGCTCGGAGGTGCGCGTCTTTCACGAGCACGAAGTACCGCGGGCGGCGGACGTGTGGTGCGATTCGCGAAATCTTGCCGATGCGCTCGCGCTCGAGCCTGACCGCGTCCGAAGGACGATCCTGCGGCGCGCGGCGCTGCGCCGTGTGCTGTCGGCGCGCCGGCGATACATCTTCATGACAGATCGCGATCCCGTCGATCGCCTGATCTCTTACTTCGTCAAGCGCGGCCTGGCTCCACGAGCGATTCGACGACTCGAGCCAGCGCTTCCGTGATGCCCCTGAAATCCAGCGCGCGTTCGAGGCGTGGCTCCCAGAACAGGTGGCACTCCATGCGCGCTGGTTCGGGTCGACACTGACCGAGCCCTTCGGCCTGGAGGTGCGTCGCGCTCAGACGACGGCCGATGGGCTGCTCGTAGTCCATGCCGGACCGAATACCTTGGTGGTCGTGCCGAGCGAGTGGCTGAATGCGCTCCGCGATGCCGCCGAAACCGAGTACGGCGCAGGCGTCTGTGCGCCGCTCGCGGACAACTCGGCCCTCGCACGCGGCGACGCGGCGATCGTCGCGGCCTTCCGGCGCGAGGTGCGCGTCCCGTCCGCCACGACCAAAGCGTTGTACGACATTCCCGAAATCGCCTGTCTGCGGTCGCTGGCAGCCGCGGAATCCACGATGGCCGCTGTCGTCAGCAATGGGCGCAGGGGAGCAGGCTGAGGCGAAAGGCCGCCAGCTATGCGGGTCCTCGACTAGGTGGATTTCGATTCTGGAAGAATGGAGCCGGCACTCGGACTCGAACCGAGGACCTGCTGATTACGAATCAGCTGCTCTACCAACTGAGCTACGCCGGCCCGGCGCGTGGACAACCTTCAAATCCTAGCACGGCGCCGCTCGCAAAGAACGCGGGCCGTGCGCAGTGTCTGGCGAACCGGATCGAGGCCGGTGCGCTATTTGTGCGTGCTAGATTCGTCGCGGAGGACACATCGTGCACAGGACGACAATTGCGCTGGCCGGAGCGGTGACATTCGCTCTGGGCCTGGCGTCGACGCCGGCGGACGCACAGCTGGCGTCGCGCCCCGCGGCGGAATGGAAAGCCACCCTCGAAGCGCCCGCCCGGGTCGAAGGCCTGAAGATCGACCAGGTCGTCAAGGCGCTGAAGTTGAAAGACGGCGATGTGGTCGCCGACCTCGGCGCCGGGACCGGACTGTTCGAGCCGCAGCTCGGCTACGCCATCGGGCGCGGACGCGTCTACGCGGTGGAGATCGACAAGGGCTTTCTCGACGAGATCGATCGCAAGGTGGACGAGCTCCACATCGCCACCATCGAGACCGTCCTCGGCACGCCGACCGACCCGGCACTACCGGTCCGCAACGTGGACCTTGCCCTGATGCACGACGTTCTGCATCACGTCGCGCAACGTCAGACCTACCTGAAGGCGGTCGCGCAGTACCTGAAGCCGACCGGCCGTGTCGCCGTCGTTGAATTCCACCCGAAGGACAGCCCCCACAAGGACGATCCGTCGCTCGTCGTCTCGAAGGAGCAGGGTGCCGCGTTGATGGCGGAGGCCGGCTTCGTGCCGGCGGAAGAGGTCGCGCTCTTTCCCGACAAGTGGTTCGTGATCTACGAACGACGCCCCGGCAGGTAGGCAGGTGGGCAGGTAGGCTGGGGCAAATGGGCGTAAATGAAAAGGGCGGGCCGGAGCCCGCCCTTTTCATTACCTGCCTACCGCGCGAAGCGCGGCCCCACCCGCCCTACCTGCCAGGGCGAAGTCGTCAGTTGTGGTTCATCGGGACTTTCATCTCGGCGAGTTTGGCGGCCATGTCGTCGGCCGACGTCTCGAGGCGCTTCGCCACGTCCTTGTCGATGTGGGCGATCTTGCCGCTCTTGTCGATGTAGAACGTCCAGCGGTTCGAGAAGCCCTGCGGCATCAGTACGCCATAGGCCTTCGCGGTTTCCTTGCTGGTGTCGCTGAGAAGCGGGAAGTCGGCATGGAGCGATTCCGCGAACGCCTTGTTCCCCTGGTCGCCGTCGATCGGGTCGACGCTGGCCATGAAGTAGGTGGCGTCGTACATCTTCAGCTTCGCGCTGCCTTCCGCCAGCGATTTGCACTCGATCGTGCAGCCGCGGGTGAACGCTTTCGGGAACCAGGCCAGCACCACGGCCTGCTTGCCCCTGAAGGACGAGAGCTTGTAGGTCTTGCCGTCAGTCGCCGGAAGCGTGAAGTCCGGAGCCATGTCACCGACTTTGAGTTCCACCGACGGAGCCGCCGCCGGGGCCGGCGCCTGGGCGATCACGCTTCCCGCCAGGGCTGCCACCAGCCCGAGGGTCAACATTGCCTTCATCAACCAACCTCCTGGGCCGCTGAGCCCCTCACCTGCGCCCGCCCAAAGGGCGGGCAATTAAACACTGCCGCCAGCGAGGCGGAGCCTCCATGCTTGTCGGTCTGCGGAGCCTCGCTGGCACCTGAGTATACTGCCGGCCGGCTGGGGGTGTTTCACGCCCGGCTACGCTTTATGCCCCGCAGTCCACACGCACTCACGGCCGCGCTTCGCGCGGGCCTCGCTGCCGCGGCTGACCCGGCCCGGGCGAAGGGGGCGCAGGCCTATATGAAGTCGACAATGCCGTTCCGCGGAGTCAGCGCGCCGGTACAAAAACGTCTCTGGAAGGACGCCTTCGCGGCGCACCCGTTGACCACATCGGCCGGTTGGACGCAGGTGGTCCTCGAGCTGTGGCGCACCGCCGCCTACCGCGAGGAACGCTACGCCGCGGTCGGGCTGGCGTCGGATCGGCGGTACCTCGCCTACCGCACGCGGACGGCGATTCCCGTACTGGAGGAAATGATCGTCACCGGGGCGTGGTGGGACTACGTGGACGCGTTGGCCTCGCATCCGCTGGGGGACGTCCTCGTGTCCGACCCACTGCGCGTGTCTCCTCTCATGCGGAAGTGGGCGAGGGGTCCCGATCTCTGGAAGCGGCGTGCCGCCATCCTGTGTCAGCTCCGGCGGAAGCGCGAGACCGACCTGGCGCTGCTCTACGACTGCATCGAGCCCAATCTCGCCGATCGCGAGTTCTTCATCCGCAAGGCCATCGGATGGGCGTTGCGAGCCTATGCCTGGACCGACCCGCGGGAGGTGAAGAAGTACGTCAAGGCCAACCGCGCCAGGCTCAGTTCCTTGAGCATTCGCGAGGCGTTGAAGAACGTGTAGCGACCTCAGGTATACTGGTCTATTCGAGAAGCGCCCGAATTCTCCACATGGTGGCGCGCCGCTGATCAGGATGCCCGACACTACGGAAACCAAGCCCGCGCGTAACCCGATCGTGGTGCGCGGGGCGCGGACGCACAACCTCAAGAACATCGACGTTACCGTCCCCGCCGGCAAGCTCGTCATCGTCACCGGGGTCAGCGGATCGGGCAAGTCGTCGCTCGCCTTCGACACGATTTACGCGGAAGGGCAGCGCCGCTACGTCGAGTCGCTGTCGGCCTACGCCCGGCAGTTCCTCGAGCGGATGGAGAAGCCCGACGTCGACCGGATCGAAGGGATCTGCCCGGCCATCGCGATCCGCCAGAAGAACAGCGTCCGCAACCCGCGGTCCACGGTCGGCACCACCACCGAGATCCACGACTACATGCGGCTGCTCTTCGCCCGCGTCGGGCACACCTACTGCCGCCAGTGCGGCGTCGACGTGACGCGTGAGACGGCGGAACTGGTCGCGCGCCGCCTCAGCGAGCTGCCGCTCGAGACGCGGCTCCTCATCGGGTTCGAGCTGCCGCTCGTGGCCATGTCCGCGAACGGGTCGGCTGGAGATCCGGACCTGACTGACGACGACGCCGACGAGGATCTGCCGGCCGCGCCGAAACCGTCCGGGCTCGAGGCGGGCCGGCAGGCGCTCGAAAGCCTGCGCCGCCGCGGCTTCGGCCGCCTGATGGTGGACGGGGCCGCCGTCGCCATCGAGGACGTCGCGAGCGACTGGCTCAAAGGCCGCACCAGCATCGAGGTCGTCGTCGACCGGGTGAAGCTCGATCACGACGTCCGCAGCCGCCTCACCGATTCGGTGGAGACCTCGTACCGCGAGGGCGGCGGGGCCGCGTTTGCCGTGGTCCTCGGCACCGGCGGCGAGCCCGACCGCCGGATTGTGTTCTCGGAGAAGTTCGAATGCCGCACCTGCGGCATCGCCTACGAGACGCCGCAGCCGCGGCTGTTCTCCTTCAACAACCCGTTCGGCGCGTGCGCCACGTGCAACGGCTTCGGCAACATCATCGAGCTCGACATGACGCTCGTGGTGCCCGACCCCTCGAAGTCGATCAACCAGGGTGCCATCGAGCCGTGGACCAAGCCGCACTACCGCAGCCACCTGGCCGAGCTGAAGCGCGTCGCGAAGAAATCGGCGCTGCGGCTCGACGTCCCCTGGTCGGAGCTCACCGACGAGGAGCGCGCCCTGGTCGTGGAGGGCGACGGCGACTACGACGGGGTGCGCGGCTTCTTCCGCTGGCTCGAGCGGAAGAAGTACAAGGTGCACGTTCGGGTCTTTCTCAGCCGGTACCGCGCCTACCAGCCCTGCCCCGACTGCGGCGGCGCCCGGCTGCGGCGCGAGGCCCGCGACGTGAAGGTGGGGGGGCTGACGATCGATGCCGTGTCGGCGCAGACGGTGCGCCAGGCGCAGGACTTTTTCGCCCAGCTCGAGCTCACGGAAAAGGAAACGACGGTGGCCGACAAGGTGCTGCGCGAAATCCGGCGGCGCCTCGCGTTCCTGAGCGACGTCGGGCTGGATTACCTGACGCTCGACCGGCTCTCGTCCACGCTCTCGGGCGGCGAATCGCAGCGTATCAACCTGGCCACGTCGCTGGGCTCGGCGCTCGTGGGCACGCTGTACGTCCTCGACGAGCCGTCGATCGGGCTGCACTCGCGCGACAACCAGCGCTTGATCGACATCCTCCGGCAACTGCGCGACCAGGGCAACACCGTGCTCGTGGTCGAGCACGACGAGGACATGATTCGCGTGGCCGACCACATCGTGGACATCGGTCTGGGCGCCGGCGAGCAGGGCGGGCGCGTGGTGTATTCGGGCGACCTGCCGGGGCTGATGCTGGAGCCGCGGTCGCTCACGGCCAAGTATCTGCGCCACGAGCTCGCCATCCCGGTGCCGTCGCCACGCCGGCAGGGGCTCACCCAGCGGATTCGCCTCCGCGGCGCCGCGGAGCACAACCTCAAGGACGTGGACATTGAGATCCCGCTCAACACGCTGACGTGCGTCACCGGCGTCAGCGGCTCAGGCAAGTCCACGCTGGTGCACGACGTGCTCTACGCCGCGATCAAGCGCGCCAAGGGCGACTGGGATCGGCGCGTCGGCCGCTACGGCTCGCTCGACGGGCTGGAATACATCAGCGATGTCGTGCTGGTGGACCAGGCGCCGATTGGCCGTACGCCGCGGTCGAACCCGGTGACCTATCTCAAGGCGTTCGACCCGATCCGCGAGCTGTTCTCGCTCACCAAGGACGCGCGCGCCCGCGGGCTCACCGCCAGCCACTTCTCGTTCAACGTCCCGGGGGGACGCTGCGAGGCGTGCCAGGGCGAGGGCGAGGTACGGGTGGAGATGCAGTTCCTCGCCGACGTCTTCGTGCCCTGCGAGCAGTGCGACGGCATGCGCTTCAAGCCGCAGGTGCTCGAGGTGCGCTACAAGGGGCGCAACGTCCACCAGGTGCTCGACATGACGGTGCGCGAGGCGCTGACGTTCTTCAGCGGATCGCCGAAGGTGCTGCGGCGGCTGCACGTTCTCGACGAGATCGGCCTCGGCTACCTGCGGCTCGGCCAGCCGGCCACGACGCTGTCGGGCGGCGAGGCGCAGCGCATCAAGATTGCGGCGCACCTGGCGTCGATGAGCGGCGAGCGCGTGCTCTACATCCTCGACGAGCCGACCACCGGCCTGCACTTCGACGACATCGCGAAGCTGCTCGCGGCGTTCCGGAAACTGGTCGAGGCCGGGCACACGCTGCTCGTGATCGAGCACAACCTCGACGTGATCAAGACCGCGGACCACATCATCGACCTCGGCCCGGACGGCGGTGACGCCGGCGGGGAAGTCGTCACCACCGGCACGCCCGAGCAGGTAGCGCGGGTGGACGCGTCGCACACGGGGCAGGCGCTGCGGCCCGTGCTCGCGGCGAGCCGCGTCAATGGCGGGGAGTAGCCGGCGCCCCCGTGTCCTGCCGCGGACGTTCTACGACCGCGACACGCTGACAGTCACGGCAGGCCTGATCGGCAAGGTGCTCGTGCACCGGACGCCGCAGGGCGTCGCCGCGGGCGCGATCGTCGAGACCGAGGCCTACATCGGCGAATCGGATCCGGCGTGCCACGCGGCGCCGGGGCCGACACGGCGCAACGAGCCGCTGTACGGTCCTCCGGGCGTGGCCTATGTCTATTTCAACTACGGCATGCACCATCTCGTGAACGCCGTCACCGAGGGCCGAGGGCATCCCGCCGCGGTACTGATTCGTGCGCTCGAACCGCTCGAAGGCCTGGACCTGATGGGCCGCCGGCGGGCTGCCGGCGGCGCTGTGCCAAGGACCGCGGCGCTGTGCCGCGGGCCCGGCAACCTGACGAAGGCCCTCGGCATCTCGCTGTCGCAGAACCGCCTCCGGCTCACGGCGCCGCCGCTGTCGATCGAGGACTGGGGCCTGCCCGCGCCCGGCGTGGTGTGGGGCCCGCGCGTCGGCATTCGGGTCGGCACGGATCGCCCGTGGCGGTGCTGGGTGCCCGGCCACCCGTGCGTATCGGGCCGGCGCGGCTACACTAACCTCAGCCATCACACGAATGAAGCCCGGCTCGGCCCCGGGTAGTACCATCACAGATCCGGAGACTTCTCAGAATCAAATGGGCGATACGCTCCTCAAGAAAGTGTGGGATCTGCACACCGTGCGGCAGCTGCCGACTGGTCAGACCCAGCTCTTCATCGGCCTGCACCTGGTGCACGAGGTGACGAGCCCGCAAGCCTTCGACACGCTCCGCGCCAATGGCTGGACGGTGCCGTTCCTCGACCGCACCTTCGCCACGGTGGATCACATTGTGCCGACGGTGGAGCGCCGCCGCCCCTTCCTCGACGTGATGGCGGAAGACATGATGGCCTCGCTGGAGCGCAACGTCCGGGACTACGGCATCCGCTTCGTGGGCCTCGATGACATCCGCCAGGGCATCGTCCACGTGATCGGGCCGGAGTTGGGGCTCACGCAGCCGGGCATGACCATTGCCTGCGGCGACAGCCACACCTCCACCCACGGCGCGTTCGGCTCGGTGGCGTTCGGCATCGGCACCTCGCAGGTCCGCGACGTGCTCGCGTCGCAGTGCCTCGCGTTGGAGCCACTGAAGGTGCGCCGCCTCCGCGTGACCGGGACGCTGCCGAAGGGCGTGTACGCCAAGGATGTCATCCTCGCGATCATCCAGCGGCTCGGTGTGCAGGGCGGCAACGGTTACGCCTACGAATACGCGGGCGACGCCGTGGACCGCATGTCGATGGACGAGCGGATGACGATTTGCAACATGTCGATCGAGGGCGGTGCCCGCGTCGGCTACGTGAACCCCGACGACACCACGGTGGAGTACGTGCGCGGGCGGCCCTACGCGCCGCCGGCAGATCAGTTCGACCGCATGGCCGCCTGGTGGAAGTCCATGGCGTCGGACGCGAACGCGGTGTACGACGACGACGTCGAGATCAAGGCCGCCGACCTGATGCCCATCGTCACCTGGGGCGTCAATCCCGGACAGTCGATCGGCGTCGAGGACAAGGTGCCCGAACCGGCGGGGGCCAGTGATCCGAAGGCGATCAACGACGCCCTCGGCTACATGGGGCTCACTCCGGGACAGCGGATCGAGGGCATGAAGGTGGACGTGGCGTTCATCGGCTCGTGCACCAACTCGCGCCTCTCCGACCTGCGAGAGGCGGCACGTATCGTCAAGGGCCGCCACATCGCCTCGCACGTGAAGGGACTGGTCGTGCCGGGCTCGTCGACGATTGCCAAGGTGGCCGAGGAAGAAGGCCTGGCCGACGTATTCCGCGAGGCGGGGTTCGAGTGGCGGGGAGCGGGATGCTCGATGTGCCTGGGCATGAACCCCGACAAACTCGTGGGCAACCAGGTGTGCGCGTCGTCGTCGAACCGCAATTTCAAGGGCCGCCAGGGGAGTCCCACCGGCCGGACGCTGCTGATGAGCCCGGCGATGGTGGCCGCCGCGGCGATCGCGGGCGAAGTGACCGACGTGCGGGAGTTGCTCTGATGCGCCGCATCGCACAGATCTCCGGGCGCGCGCTGCCGATGCGCGGCAACGACATCGACACCGATCGCATCATCCCGGCGCGGTTCCTGCGCAGCATCACGTTCGACGGGATGGAACAGCACGTGTTCGAGGACGACCGCAAGAGCGCGGGCGGCCCCTACAACCGCCATCCGTTCGACGTGTCGCACTTCCAGGGCGCCGCGGTGCTGCTCGTCAACGCCAACTTCGGCTGCGGGTCGTCGCGCGAACACGCGCCACAGGCCCTGCATCGGTGGGGCATTCAGGTGGTCCTTGGCGAGTCGTTCGCCGAGATCTTCTTCGGCAACTCCGGCATGATCGGCATGCCGTGCGTCTCGGCCGCCCCACACGACGTCGCGGCGCTGATGGACCTCGCCGAGCGCGAGCCGTCGGCGGAGTTTGCGGTGGATCTCGTCGGCGGGACGTGCCGGGCCGGCACGCTGGTCGTGCCGATCGCGCTGCCGCCGAAGATGCTCGAGGCGTTCACCACCGGCGCCTGGGACACGACCGGCATGCTGCTCGACCGGTTCGACGAGGTGCGCGCGACGGCGAGCCGTCTGCCGTACACGACGGCGATTTCGTAGGGCTGCCTTCCGCCTCCGCCAAGGCTGCGGCGAGACCTCGCCGAAGCGCTTCGCGCGAAGGCGGGCAGGCGGCCCGAGCCGGCTTAAAGCCGGCCCCTACGTCACGCTTCCGCCGCCAGCGCGGCATGACGGCCGCTCTTCTTCTTGTCGTCTTCGACCACGCCCAGGAACGCGGTGGCGGCGTGCGAGCGCTCGCCGGCTTTGCGGAACACCATGCGGACCTGCCGGCGCAGCCGGATTTCGGGCATGGCCAGCGCCACGAGCTCGCCGCGGGCGATCTCGAGCTCGGCGCATCGACGCGGCAGCAGCGCCACCCCCAGCCGCATGCTCACGGCCCGCTTGATGCCTTCGAGGCTGGGCAGCGAAATCAGGATGTTGGCGGGAATATGGTGCTGCTCGAAGAGCCGCAGCACGCGATCGCGCATGTGCGAAGGGTCGTTGTGGGCGATCACCGTCTGGCGTGCGCACTCGGCCAGCGTCACCTCGCGGCTGCCGGCGAGCTGATGCGACGGGTCGACGAGCATCACCAGCTCGTCGTGCCCGAGCACGATGGACGACAGGCGCGGCTCGGCCGGCTGAAACGTGAGGACCCCGAAGTCCAGCCCTCCATGCGTGACTTCGGCGCCGATCTGGCGCGCCGGCACACGGCGAACATCCACGTGCACCAGCGGGTGGGCCTGGCGGAAGCGATCGATGAAGGGCAGCACGACGTGGACCGACGCTTCGTTGGCCCCGAGGAGCACGCGGCCCCGCCGCAGATCGCGAAGATCGCGCACGGCGATCTCGGCCTCCTCCGACAGCCGCAGCAGCCGCTCGGCATAGTCGCGCAGCAGGCGGCCCGCCTCGGTGAGGGTGGCGTCCTTGGTGGCGCGGTCGAACAGACGTTCGCCGACGCTCTCCTCGAGCCGCTTCACCGCCTGGCTGACCGCCGGCTGAGTACGGTGGAGCTTGGTCGCCGCCCGGGAGAAGCTCCGCTCGGCCGAGACCCGCAGAAACACCTTCAATTCGCTGAGTTCCATCGTGTTTTTCCGGACAGGCGCGGGGGGCTGCCTGGATAAGCAATGATAATCCAAGCAGAATAATTATCATTTTGACATTATCGAGGCCGGTGCCGTCTACTGGCGATGAGCCAGGCCCTCGCGCCGCGGTCGGCAGGAGGCATTCGATGGGACAGGATCAGGTTCGTATCTTCGATACCACGCTCCGGGACGGCGAGCAGGCGCCCGGGTTCTCGCTGCGGCCCTCCGAGAAGCTGGCCCTCGCGCGGCAGCTCGATGCCCTTGGCGTGGACATCATCGAGGCGGGCTTCCCGATTGCCTCCCCGGCCGACGCCGAGGCCGTGCGCACCATCGCGACCGAGGTCCGGCGGCCGGTGATCGCCTGCCTCGCGCGCTGCCTCCCGGCCGACCTCGAACGCGCCGCCTGGGCGCTGGAGCCGGCCGAGCAGGGCCGCATCCACACGTTCATCGCCACCTCGGATCTGCACCTGCAAGCCAAGCTGCGGATGACCCGCGAGCAGTGCCTGGAGGCGGCCGTCGAATCGGTGCGTTTCGCCCGGCGCCACACGTCCGACGTGGAGTTCTCGGCCGAGGACGCCACGCGCAGCGACTTCGACTTCCTGTGCCGGGTGATCGAGGCGGTCATCGCCGCCGGCGCAACCACGGTCAACCTGCCCGACACGGTCGGCTACACCACGCCGGACGAAATCCGCGACTTCTTCACGCGCATCCTGACCCGCGTGCCCAACGCCGGCGACATCGTCTTCAGCACGCATTGCCACGACGACCTCGGGCTGGCCGCGGCCAATTCGCTCGCGTCGGTGCTGGGGGGCGCGCGTCAGGTCGAGTGCACGATCAACGGCATCGGCGAGCGGGCGGGCAACGCCGCGCTCGAGGAGGTCGTCATGGCGTTCCGCACCCGCCAGGACCGCCTGCCGTTCACGACCAACATCAACATCAAGGAACTCTACCCGTCGAGCGAGATGCTCACGAAGCTCTCGGGGCAGCCCGTGCAGGTGAACAAGGCAGTGGTGGGGCGCAACGCCTTCGCGCATGAGGCCGGCATCCACCAGGACGGCGTCCTCAAGGACCGCCGCACGTACGAGATCATGCGCGCCGAAGACGTGGGCGCGCCGTGGAACCCGCTGGTGCTCGGCAAGCACTCGGGCCGGCACGCCGTGCAGCGCCGGTGCGCGGATCTCGGGTTCGCACTCGATGGCGAGGCGCTCATCGACGTCTACCGCGCCCTCATGGCCGTGGCCGACGACCGCAAGACGATTTCCGACGACGACATCCGTGAGGTGGTAGGGGCGGTGCGCGACGGCCGTGCGCCAGTGCCGGTCACGCACTGACCGACGTACGTGGGGGCCGCCTTCAGGTGGCCCGGGCCGGCTAAAGCCGGCCCCTACGAAAGCTACCGGCTGGGCTCTGGGCGCTCGATCGGAACCCGCACCGTGACCGCCTTGCCCTCACGAAGCACCCCGAGCGTCGCGGTGCTGTCGACCGGCGCATCCGAGATCAGACGATAGAGCTGGCCGGCGTCGGTGATCGCGGTGCCGTTGAAGGTGCGCAGTACGTCGCCGACCCGAAGACCGGCGCGGTAGGCGGCGATGGCGGAGCGGCCGATGCCGGCAATCGCCAGTCCCTGCGTATCGGGTGTGGAGAGCTCCTGGGCCAGCTGCGGTGTGAGCGGGAGCACCTGGATATAGCCGATCGTCCCGCGCCGAACCTCGCCATACTGCCGCAGGTCGTTGAGCACCCGCTTCGCGAGGTTGGCCGACACCGCGAACCCGATCCCCTGGTAGCCGCCGCTCTGCGAGAAGATCACCGTGTTGATACCGATCAGTTCCCCCCGGGCGTTCACGAGCGCTCCGCCTGAGTTGCCCGGGTTGATGGCCGCGTCGGTCTGGACGAAGTCCTCGTACGCCGAGATGCCGAGGTTGGTGCGATTGACCGCCGACACGATGCCCAGGGTCACGGTCGAATTCAGCTGGTAAGGGTTGCCGATCGCCAGCACCCACTCCGCGATGCGCAGCTTCGACGAATCGCCCCAGGGAATCGTGGGGAGGTTCGTCGCGTCGATCTTGAGCAGCGCCAGGTCGGTGGCGGGGTCCACGCCGATGATCGCGGCCGCGGCATCGCGGCGGTCGCCGAGCGACACCGTGATGTTGAGGTCGCGAATCGACACCCGCTGCTGTTCACCGGTGACCACGTGGTTGTTCGTGAGGATGTAGCCGTCAGCGCCGACGACGACGCCCGACCCCAGGCTGCTCTGGACGCGACGGCCGCCGCCGAAAAAGTCGTCGTCGCTGAAGCCGAAGAAGGAGTCGAAGGGCGATGGCTGTCGCCGCACCACCTGGCGCGTCGAGATGCTGGCGACAGCCGGCACCGTGCGCTCGGCGATGCGGGTGAAATCGGGGAGCGTGGCGCCCGAGGCGTTTGGGCCCGGAGTGGCGACGGGACGCGCCGGCGTCCCGGTCTGGACCTCGCCAGCCCCGTTGTCGGCGCGGCCGATGATGACTCGCCCGGCCACGAAGCCGAGCCCGGCCAGCAGCAACGCGATGAGGGTGAAGCGCCTCACGAAAGGCCTCAAGGGGTAATGGTGATGCGCCGCGTGGCGGCGTTGGGCAGCTTGGGACACCGGATTGTGAGCACGCCGTCCTTCAAGTCGGCGGTCACGGCAGTGTTGTCGATGGGGAGCGGCAGCTGGAACGACCGCTGGAACGAGCCGTGGCCGCGCTCGATGCGGTGATACTGCTCGCAGGCGATGGGCGGTTCCTGCCGGGCGCCGGACAGGGTGAGACGCCCTTCACCGGTTTGAATGTCGATGTCGTCGCGGTCGAGCCCGGGCACTTCTGCCGTCACGACGTACGCGTCGGCGGTTTCGTACAGATCGACCGGCGGCTGCCAGCCCGCCGGTCCGGGCGCAAACCGGTCCAGGCGCTGCTGGATGGCGAGGAGATCGCGGAGCGGATCCCAGCGGGCAAACGCCACCCGCGCATCGTAGCACGCCCCTGAGGCTTCGCCTGCAGGGCGTGCTACCGCTGTCTATTTTGGCGCTAAGCGCGGTGCTTGAACTCTGACCGCGCTGCGCGCGGCGAGGCTGTGCCGGGTCGCTATGCTACGATCCTCGGGATATCCACCTCGACGACATGGCAGCCATACAAGCGACACGTCTGAAAAAGGGCATGCTGGTGAAGATCGAACAGGACCTGTTCCGGGTCCTCGAGCTCCAGCACGTCACCCCCGGGAACCTGCGCGGCTTCGTGCGCGTGAAGTTCCGCAACATCCGCAGCGGGTCGCTGTCGGACCAGAAGCTGCGGTCCGAGGACACCCTCGACCGTGCCACGCTCGAACAGCGTGACATGCAGTTTCTCTACAAGGACGGCGACGGCTTCTGCTTCATGGACACGTCGTCCTACGAGCAGATCCACATCAGCGCCGAGGCCCTTGGCGAGTCGGTGAACTACCTCAAACCCGAGATGACGGTCGAGGTCGAGTTCTACGGCGAGGAAGCGCTCGGCGTGGAGCTGCCGGCGACGGTGGATCTGGCGGTCACCGACACGACGCCGGGCATCAAAGGCGCCACTGCGAGCGCGCAGGTGAAGCCCGCCACCCTCGAGACCGGCCTCGTGGTGCAGGTGCCGCCGTTCGTCAATCCCGGCGACATGGTGCGCGTCAGCACCGAGACGGGCGAGTACCTGTCCCGCGCTTAGCAGCTAGGGCTCGCAAGGCTCCGCCTCGCTGGGGGGCAGCCTCTTCTTGCCCGCGGGTCCGCCCGCCCCGCCTCGGGGTACACTGCGCCAGCCGCGCGACGCGCGGCACGAGACACTGCCAACCAGCCAAGGGCTTCGCGCGGATGATCGAGGGCGGAGCCCCTGGGCTGGTTCCGTCGAGGCGTCATGGATGTCGTGAGACAGCCCACGCAGGGCTGGATTGAGGTGATTGTCGGCTGCATGTTCAGCGGAAAGAGCGAAGAGCTCATCCGCCGGCTGCGCCGTGCCCAAATCGCCCGGCAGCGTGTCCAAACCTTCAAGCCGACGATCGACAACCGGTTCTCGGCCCAGGACATCGTGTCGCACAGCGAAATGCGGATCGAGTCGGAGGTCGTGGCCAGCTCGCGGATGCTGCTGGACAAGGTCGAGCCGGACACCGAGGTGATCGGCATCGACGAGGGCCAGTTCTTCGACCTCGAGCTGCCCGTGATCTGCAACACTCTGGCAGACCGGGGCAAGCGGGTCATCGTGGCCGGGCTGGACCAGGATTACCTCGGCAAGCCCTTCGAGCCGATGCCGCAACTGCTGGCGATTGCGGAGTACATTACCAAGACCCACGCCATCTGCATGGTCTGCGGCAACCCGGCCAGCCATACGCAGCGCCTGGTGCCGAGCGGCGACCGCGTGTTGCTGGGGGCGCAGGGCCTCTACGAGGCCCGCTGCCGGGCGTGCTTCGTCCCGTTCGTGGCGGCCGCCCTCGACAAGCAGGCCTCCGGCGCCTGAGCCGTCATTCCCTGGGACCCCGGAGGGCGTCGCGAGGCATGAACCCAGACGGATTCGTCGACTACTTCCGGTGGGTGTCGCCGCGGCTCTCGCTCGTGTTCGGCCTGGGATTCCTGGTGGCCAACCTCCGGCTGGTGCTCCAGTTGCTGCAGTACCGCCGCCGCCGGCGGCACGCGCTCCTGGTCTGGGAAGGGACCCGCCCCAAGTATTACGGGCTCAACCTGGCGCTCGGCGCCGTCTTCGGGGTCCTGCTCGCCGTCAACGTCTTCTACCTCCATCGCCCGATCCGCGACCTCTTCGGCGAGCTGATGATGCTGACCTATTACGGCTACGCCTTCCCGTTGAGCGTCCGCATCGCCCGCGGGTTCTACGAGGACGGCGTCTGGTCCGACAGCGGGTTCCTGAAATGGGCCCAGATTTCGGCGATCTCGTGGAAGGAGGAGGGGGCCGTGACGCTGGTCCTCATCTCCCGCGTCCGCAGCATTGCCAGGCGCCTGGACGTGCCGGGCCACCTCTACGGACAAGCCCGGCGCCTGCTCCGCGACCGCATCAAGGCCCACGAGATGCATATGGGCGGGGCGGGCCTGGACCTGGGCAGCCGGGAAGAGCAGGACGTGGTGTAATGGCCGGCTTGGAGACGTAGGGGCCGGCTTGAGCCGGCCCATGGGCCGCCTGAAGGCGGCCCCTACTTCAAGGCCGGAACTGCGCGCCTCTGCACTGGCGCGCACAAGCTGCCGATAGAGGAGCCATGCCTGCGAGACCTACCTGGAAAGGCTATCTGAAGGTCAGCCTGGTGACGATTCCGGTGAAGGTGTTCCCGGCGACGGAATCGGCCGCGACCTTGTCCTTCAACCAGCTCCACGCCGAGTGCAAGACGCGCATCCAGCAGAAGCGCTGGTGCCCGCACTGCGAGCGTGAAGTGCCCAACACCGAGCTCGTGAAGGGCTACGAGTACGAAAAGGGCCACTACGTGGTCGTCAACGAGGAGGACATCGAGAAGGTCCGCGTCGACTCCACCCGCGTGATCGACCTCGCCCAGTTCACCGACGTGTCCGAGATCGATCCGATCTACGTGGACCGCGCCTACTATCTGGCGCCCGACGGTCCGATGGCCGCCGAGTCGTTCGCGGTGATGCGTGAGGGCATGGCAGGGAAGGCCGGCATCGGCAAGGTGGCGCTCTACGGGCGCGAGTACCTGGTGGCGGTGCGGCCGCAGAAGAAGGGCCTCGTGATGTACACGCTGCACCACGACGCCGAGATCCGCAGCATCGA
>Ga0070675_100001824_pt1 | contig 15759 bp, 11 predicted proteins | sample KBSM43metaG_FD_65343 | JGI IMG/M metagenome (GOLD analysis project Ga0070675, IMG submission 65343) | Miscanthus rhizosphere microbial communities from Kellogg Biological Station, Michigan, USA - KBS M4-3 metaG | ecosystem: Host-associated > Plants > Roots > Rhizosphere > Soil ...
CGCGGCGAAAGCCGCCGTCGCGCCGACCGCGACCTCGGCGTCACCGACTGGCGGTGCGGTGTATCTTGCCGAGACGACGACCGACCTGCGGGAGCAGCGTGACGCGCTGAAACGGGACTTGCAGCAGCAGGGCTACACCGTGCTGCCGGACCACCTGATGCCGTACGTCCTTGATGAAGCGCAAGCCGCGATTCGCGAAGATCTGGCCCGCTGCCGCATGTCGATTCATCCGATTGGCCGGAAGTACAGCCTGGTACCGGAGGGCGGCACCGAGTCTTTGATCGAACTCCAACATGAACTGGCCACCGAGCGGGCGATGCAGGGCGGGTTCTCGCGCCTGTTGTGGATCCCAGACGGATTGCAGGTTGACGACGAACGGCAACGACAGGTGATCGAGCGCCTGAAGCGCGACCCGCGGATTCGCGATAATGCCGACCTGCTCGAAACGTTCTTCGAAGACCTGCGCACGATGATGCAGGACTGGCTCAGGAAATCGCGCGCACCACAGGAACCGTCCCCGCCGACCAGTGCCGCGGCGGCGCGGCGCCTTTATGTCGTGGCCGACGCTCGCGATGCGAACGCCATCGGCGCTTGGCTCGATCCGCTGTTCGACCAGGGACTGGAAGTGATCCAGCCGATGTTCGAGGGCGACGAGGCGGAACTCCGTGAATATCACGAAGAAAACCTTGCCAGCTGCGATGGTCTGTTGATTTTCTACGGCGCCGCTAACGAGCTGTGGCTGCGTCGCAAACTGCGCGAGGTGCAGAAGGCGATCGGCTACGGCCGCACCAAACCGGCGCCGCCGGTGGCGATTGCGTTGATCGGTGCGCGGACGCCAGAAAAAGAACGCTTTCGCACGCATGAAGCGGAGGTGATTCCGCAGTGGGACGGCTGCGCGATCGATCGACTGGCGCCGTATCTCTCGCAGGTGAAGTCTGTTTAACCCCTTCCCAGGCCTGCGCCCGTTCGAGGCGGACGAAGAACACCTGTTCTTTGGCCGCGAGCGCGAAACCGACGAGCTGTTGCGGCGGCTGCGGACGACGCGTTTCCTTGCGGTGATTGGCACGTCGGGCAGCGGCAAATCATCGCTGGTCCGCTCTGGACTGATTCCTTCGCTGCAAGCAGGTTACATGGCGGGCGCCAGTTCGTCGTGGCGCGTCGCGGTGATGCGGCCGGGCGAGGACCCGATCGGCAATCTGGCGTACGCCCTGGCGTCGCGCGACGTCCTGGGTGGCGCGGCGCCGGACGACGATTTTGCCGCGACCGCGCCGGTCCTGCTGGAAGCGACGCTGCGACGCGGCGCGCGCGGCCTGGCCGATGCGTTGAAGCAAGCGCGCATCCCACGCGACGAAAATCTGCTGGTGCTGGTCGATCAGTTCGAAGAGTTGTTTCGATTCCGCCGTAACACGCAGATCGCCAACTCGCGCGATGAGTCGATCGCCTTCGTGCGGCTGCTGCTCGAGGCCTCGCGCCAGCGTGACCAGCCGGCCTACGTCGTCCTGACGATGCGTTCGGATTTCGTCGGCGATTGCATGGACTATCCAGGACTCTCGGAAGCCGTCAACGAAGGTTTGTACCTGGTTGGGCGGATGTCGCGCGACGCGCTACGCACGGCGATCACCGGTCCGGTTGCCGTCGGGGGTGGCGCCATCGAACCGCGGCTGGTGCACCGCGTGCTCAACGATCTCAGCGACGATCAGGATCAGCTGCCGCTGGTGCAGCACGCCTTGATGCGCATGTGGGAGCACTGGTCGAAACACACCAGTGCCGGGGCGACACGTTCCCTCGACATTCACGACTACGAAGTGGTCGGCACTTTCAGTGACGCGCTGTCGCGGCATGCCGAGGAAGCATTCGAGGAAGCCTTCGAGTCCGGCCTCGCGCCGCTGGCAGAACAGGTGTTCAAGAGCCTGACCGACACCTTTGGCGACGCCCGAGGCGTTCGCCGGCCGACCTCGGTCGCCGAGCTTTCCGAGATCGTCGGCGCGCCCGAGTCGCTGGTGATTCGGGTTGTCGACCTGTTCCGGCAGCCCGGCCGCAGTTTTCTGATGCCGCCGGCATCGGTCCCGCTGACGGCGCGTTCGATCGTCGACCTGTCGCACGAAAGCCTGATGCGCTGCTGGCAACGCCTGCAGCAGTGGGCAGAAGAGGAACGCGCGTCGGCAGAAGCCTACGCGCGCCTCGCGCAGGCAGCCGAGTGGCACACCTGTGGAACCGCCGGCCTGTGGCGCAATCCGGAGCTGGAGCTGGCGCGCAAGTGGCGGGCCGATGCGCTGCCGACCGCGGCGTGGGCGCGGCGCTACGGCGGCCAGTTCGAACAGGCGATTGCGTTCCTCGATGCGTCCAACGCGGAATCGGCGCGCGAGCGGGCAGAACGCGAGCACCAGCGGAAGGCGACGTTACGGCGCGCCCAGTGGGCCGCAGCAGTGCTGGCGACATTTCTGGTGATCGCGGTCTCGCTCGGGTATTTGACGTGGCGCGAGCGCCGCCGCGCCGAGCAGAACCTCGACCTGGCGCGGAGCGCGGTTGACGAATCGCTGGCGTCCGCCGATCGCGATCCATCGCGTGCGGGCGCCGACGTGCCACAAGTCGAAGAGTTCCGAAAGGAGCTGCTCGGCAAAGCCGAACGGTTTTACCGCGCCTTCATGAACCAGGAGCGCGGCAGCGAAGCGATCCGCCGCGACGTTGCGACGGCCCATTTCCGTCTCGGTCACATCAATCGATTGCTCGAAAAGCGCGACGATGCGGAGCGTGAATATCTGGACGCGGTGACGCAATTTGCGGCGCTGGCCGCCGAGCGTCCCGGCAATCCAGAGTACCGGGCAACACTGGCGAGCGCCCACAACTGGCTCGGCGAGTTGCGCCGTTCTAAAGTGGATCGCTATAACGAAGCGAACGCGTCCTACGACAGCGCGCTGGCGTTACAGCAGAACCTCGTGCGCGACTATCCCGACGCGCCGCAATACCGGCGAGAACTGGCGCGAACCCTCTACAATCGCGGCATCCTTCGCTCGAGCAAACCGGAGAATACCGCGGCCAGCGAAGCCGACTTCACCCAGGCGATCAGTCTGCTCGAGCCGATCGCGGCCAGCGATTCGCAGGTTGCCCAGGAACTGGCGCGCGCCTACAACAACCTCGGGAGCCTGCTGGCGATGGGCACAAGCCGTTCCGCGGAAGTTCGGCGGTGGTGGGAAAAGGCGATCGAGACCGACGAGCGGCTGGTCGTGCAGCATCCCGAGAATCGCGAATTCAAAATTGAACTGGCGATTTACTGCAACAACCTGGCGGCGCTGCTGCAGGAAGCGGGCGACGAAACCGCCGCGGCGAGCCGCAGCCGGCAGGCCATCTCGCTGCTCGACGATCTCGCCAGGCCGGCACCATCGCTCAATGTCGCCCGCGCTGACGCGCACAACCTGTATGGTGCGATTCTGCAGCAGCGCGATGCGGCGGCCGCCGAACAAGAACTGACGTTTGCGCTCAACGCATTCGCTGATGGCGCTCGCGATCCGGCGTTGCGGAACAACCCCGACTTCCACCTGCGCTTCGGCGATTATTTGATAAACTTAGCGGCGTTTTCTGCATCGGTGCCCGGCGCTGAGCGCGGGCACGCGCTGCTGGTTCGCGGCATCAACACCTATGCGACGCTGGCGCAATCGATCGCTGCAACCGGCGGCGCCGGCGATGCCCGAACCGTACTCGATACCGTCGATCGCGTGTTACCGTCGATTTCGGCACGGGACCGTGGACCACTGATGGACGCTCAACGACAACTACAAAGAAAGGTCGGCCGATGAACCGGATGTTGCGGATGTTGCGGACAGTGCCGGTGTTGTGGGCCGTTGCCTCGGCGATGCTGCCGGCGCCGGCAGCGGCGCAAGAAGGAGTAGTGGTGCCGGCACCTGCGCCCGAAGCGCGCCAGGCGCCCAGCGGAGCGCGGCCCGCTGATCCGGGTGGCCGCCGCCGCCCGAGCATGGTCGGCTACGTCAACGACAGCGATGTCAGCTCGAAGCTGCGCATCCGCTTCGACGCCGGTTACGGCGTGTCCGCCGCCGATCGTGCCGAATTCTTCTACGGCAAGTGCGGCTGCTATCGCGGTCTGCCGGTCAGCAACCCGGCCTACGATCCGAATGCCGCCGGCCCGGGTCCCGGCGTGTTGACCGATCTCAACTTCAGCCAGCTGAACATCCTGGGTGAGTATGCGGTTGGCCAGCGCGCGTCGATATTTGGAACGCTGCCCGTCCGGTTCCTGCAGCCGCAAACCTTCGCTCCGGGCACTGGAAGCTTCGACAATCAGTCGGGGATCTCCGACATCAACTTTGGCGCGAAGGCCGGCCTGTTCTCGAACGATCAGCGGCAGGTTACCTTCTCACTCAATTTTGCGGCGCCGAGCGGTGACGCGTTGAAAGGTCTCGGCACCGATCACTGGAGCGTCGAACCGGCGCTGCTCTACCACGAGCGCGCTGATCGCTTTTCGCTTGAAGCGCAGTTTGGCGAGGTGTTTCCGACCGACGGCTCCGCCGGCGTGCCGACCAGCTCGCCGGACAAGTTTTCCGGGAAGGTGCTGTATTACGGCTTCGGACCGAGCTTCGAGGTCTATCGCAACGGCCAGACCGCATTCGCGCCGGTCGTCGAATTGGTCGGCTGGCACGTGTTGAACGGTTTTCAGACCGCCGACGTGTCGTCCGCGAAAGGGATCAACATCGTCAATCTGAAAATTGGCGGGCGCGTGTTGTTCGGCGGCAACAGCTCGATCTACATCGGCTACGGCCACGCGCTGACCGACGCGACGTGGTACGACGATATTGTGCGGCTGGAATATCGGGTGGGTTTCTGAAGAAAGACGGGTAAGTCTGAAGTCGGAAGGCAGCAGTCTGCCTCATTTCGGCAGCCGGGTAGCTCGTAGCATTTTCGCTGCTCGACCGAGGCAGACTTCAAACTTCAGGCTTCAAACTTCAGACTTCAAGGCGTTCCGGTTTTGCTTCGTTCGTTTCAGCCGCGGGAAACTTCGCGAACCAGTTCGGCGGCGCTCTGCGACGGTGCTTCGGCGGCAATATCGGCTTGCGCGATGATGCCGGTGCAGCAACCGCCTTCGTCGACCACGGGCACCCGCCGCACCTGATGCTTTTCCATCGTTGAGATAACTTCGTCGAGCGGCGTGTCGGCGCGCACCGTGACGACCGGTCTGGTCATGATCGCTTCGGCGGTCTGTCCGGTCGGGTTCTTTCCTTCGGCGACGACGCGGCAGACGATATCGCGGTCGGTGACGACGCCGATCGGCCGGTTGCCGTGATCGACGATCGGGATTTCGCCGCAGTTGTTCTTGACCATCATCTGGGCAACACGGTCGAGCGTCGTGTCGGCTGAGCAACAGGCTGGATCAGTAGTCATCACATCACGCGCGGATTTCGACATAGGTCCTCCTGTGCGGCAACACTGCAACGCTCAAGCCGAATCAGCAAAGATGAGGTAGAAGCGCGTCTATTCGAAAAGTGATGATCTAGCGATGCGTATAGCCGAGCGCACGAAGCCGTTCTGCGATTGCCGGGTCAACCGGAGCGGACTCGCCTCGGACACGATGTCGCATCTCGATCGCTTCGTTGAGCCTGGCGTTGAGTGCGGCACGCATTCGCGCTACGCGCGTCGAGTTCGCGCTCGAGACGTCGTGCTGTTCGAATCGATCCGCTGACAAATCGAACAACTGGCACCGCCCGTCGTTGAACTCGATCAGCTTGAAACCGTCCTGACGGAGCGAATACTGCGAGCCCGGGATTTCCGACAGGGCGCCGCGTCCCGCTCCCTTTCCATGGAGGAGCGCATTCAGCGATCGACCGGGGTTGTCGGGAATGTCGGCATTCGCCAGTTCCAACAGTGTCGAGAACAGATCGATCGTTTCTACTTGGGCGTCGACGACTGCCGCGGTTGTATCGGGCGCCAGAATCACCAGCGGGACGCGCACCAATTCATCGTACAGATTCGAGCCGTGCTCCCAGCCACCATGATCGAGAAATTGTTCGCCGTGATCGGCGGTGACGACGACAACGTTCTCCCGCAACTGGCGGACCGCCCGGAATCCCCGGATCAAGGTATCGAAGGCAGCGTCGACGGCGGCGATGTCATCGTCGTAGGCTGCGACGTACGCCCGGCGGTCGCGGGGAGAGCCAGGAAGCAGCCAGAAGGGAATCGACGTTTGCTGCTCGATTGGTTCGGGAGGCCCGGTCGGTTGAAACATGCCAGCGGTCAACGGCGGCGGAGTGTACGGGCTGTGCGGCTCCATCAAGTGGATCCATGCAAACAGGGGCCGGTCGGTGTGATTCGAGCGCGCCTCATCGATTAGATCGGCGACCAGATTTTCGGCTCTGGCGAAATCGGGTCCGGGATAGAAACGGAACCGGTCGAATCCCTGCGCAAAACCAAAGTCGGCGATCAGGAAGGGATTCGCAGTGAATCCGATCGTTCGATAGCCCGCGGCATGCAGTGCTTCCGCGAGCGTCGTCGCGGACGATGGGAGTACGTCAGTCGCGATCGCGTGGCTGGTGACGTGTCCGGTCATGGTTTCCGGAAATGGTACGGTCGCGGTGACCGCTTGATGCGTGCTTGGGTAGAGGCCGGTCATCAACGACGCCATCGAAGCCTTGGTGTAAGGCGCCTGCGAAATCGCGCTGGTGAATTGAGTGGTCCGTCGTGCGAAAGCGTCGATCGCCGGTGTGGTCAAGCGACCATAGCCGCGCGAGGACAGGTGATCGGCTCGAAGTGCATCGATCGTCACGAGCAGGATGTCGGGACGCTGCTGCGGCGCGCGCGGCGTTTCGAGCGGGACTGTCGCACTACTTTGAGAGTGGAGGCCGACCGCCACTCCAAGCAATCCGATGAACGCCCACAATCGGCGGAGCAACTGTATTTTTGCCTTCCTCGGGGGAGGAGACGTACCACGAACGACGCGGCGCCGTCGGACGCGCACTCCCAGTTTGACGTCGATCGGTCGCCGTTAGTTGTGTAATTTGTAAGAACGCCGAGAAAAGACACCGGATGCGGCCAGTCCCTTGACCGATGCGGCCAACCCATTGGCCGCAAAGCCGTTCAGGCTCGCACTGCGGTTTCGCCGGACAACCTTCACGTGGCTTGCCAAAGGTGGGGAGACCACCCCACGGCCGTCGCGTCCGGAGTGGGGTGGCAGGTACGTCCAGCTCGGACGGCCCGACAAGGCCCGGCCGATCATCGACGACTATCTCGACACGCATCCGAACGATGAAGGCGGTAGCCTGACCGGAGTTCGAGCGCTGCTGCTGGCAAAGGCGGGACAGACAGTAGACGCCCGAGGGGCGATCGCCCGCGCGATCGAGCTCGGCACCGGCTTCGGCCACTTCCATCACACCGCCTACAACATCGCCGCGACATATGCCGCGCTTGACGAGCGCGACGAAGCCGTCACTTGGGTCGAAGCCGCCACGGATGATGGTTTCCCGTGCTACCCGTTTTTCGCGCGCGATCCAAACCTCGACAGTCTTCGAGAGGTTCCGCGGTTCGTCGAACTGATGTCACAGCTGCACAAGCGGTGGCGCAACTTAAAGCGCGTGTCGGAAGCGTGAAACAGGAACTCCATTTCGCGCACTCACGCTCGGTCAATCGCGACACGCGCAATTGGCGTGATAACGTTTGAACGTGCCGATGGGGTTTCACATCTTTCCGATATGCGGTTGTTGTTCATTCGCGCATCCGGGGTGATCACACAGCCGGTGCGCGTCGAGCCCCACGGCCCGGCGTTTCCAGGCGTACAATCAGCGCGCATGACAACGGGGACGAGCGGCCAGACGCTTCTTCGTCCCGACGCAGCACACCGCGCGGAGGCATCAGGACCGGTTTCACCAGGTTCGCAAAGGCTGCCGCGTGACCTGGTGCGGCAGGCGGCGCGCCGTCTTCGCGTAATAGCCCTCCTATACGCCGCGGTCTTTTTTCTGTCCGCTTTCTTCCCGTCGCTCATCTCGAGGGCCGGACGCTCCGTTCTGTTCGGCGGCGTCGTGCAGTGGCTGCCGGGGACGGTCGCAATCTTGGTCGCGCTCTTTGTCGCTGTTGTTGTGGACAATCCCCGTCTAGCACCGCGAGCCTTCGCCGCAATTGCCATGGCTTTCCAAGTCGCGAGCAGCTACGGCATTGCCGCCGCGGAGCTGCTCCAGCCGCAAAGCCTCGACTATCTTCGAAATGCCGAGTGGATCGGGCTCTCGTGGGTCGCCGTTTTTACGCTGCTCTTTACTGTCCTCGTCCCTTCGTCGCCTCGGCGATCGCTCTTGGCGGGACTCATGGCATCCAGCAGCGTGCCTGTGATGGCCGTCGTGTCAATGGCGACGTACCCGCCTCGCGTGCTGCCCAACGCCTGGCAGTTCTTCGTGGTCTTTGTCTTTCCCTACCTGATGGTGGTCGGTATGGCCTACGTCGGCGCGCGCGTGCTCTTTGCGCTCGGCGACGAAGTCCGAAAGGCCCGAGAGCTGGGCAGCTATCGTCTTCTCGAACGGCTCGGCCAGGGCGGGATGGGAGAAGTGTGGCGCGCGCGACATCGCCTGCTAGCGAGGCCGGCCGCGATCAAGCTCATTCGTCAGCAGACCGACGGGTCGATCATCGGATCCGCCGCCGCGAATCGGTTCGAGCGCGAGGCCCAAGCGATTGCAAGCCTGCGCTCACCGCATACGGTCAATCTCTACGACTTCGGCGTCGCAGATGATGGGACGTTCTATTACGTCATGGAGCTCCTCGATGGGCTGGACGCCGAGCGGATGGTGACCAGATTCGGGCCGATGCCGCCCGGCCGTGTCATTCACGTGATCCGCCAGGTATGTCACTCGCTCTCCGAGGCGGAATCGATTTCGCTCGTACACCGGGACATCAAGCCGGCCAACATCTTCTTGTGCCGCTACGGAGAAGAGTACGACTTCGTCAAAGTACTGGACTTCGGCATCGTCAAGGCGATTCACGAGCCAAGCGACGCCGAATCGATGACCGTCGTCACGGATCTCACGGCACCACACGTCGTCCGTGGGACGCCGGCGTTCATCGCTCCCGAGCAGGCGCTCGGCGGGCGATCTGTCGATCACCGCGCCGACATCTATGCAACGGGCTGCCTCGCCTACTGGCTACTCACGGCGCAACTCGTCTTCACCGGCGACACCCCGATGCAGCTCATCGTCCAACACGCCCAGGCGATGCCGGTGCCACCGTCCGCACGGACAGAATTGCCGATTCCGAAAGAGCTCGATGCGATCGTGCTGGCGTGTTTGGCCAAGAACCCATCGGACCGACCGCAAAGCGCGCGCGATCTGGCACGCCGACTCGGGGCCGTGCCCGTCACAGAAGAGTGGACCCCGGAACGTGCGCGGGCTTGGTGGAACGCGCATCAGCCCGTGCTTTCTTGATGTCGCGGGCGGGCCAATCGATTGACATCCGCGGCCGCACGAAGAGATTGCCGCGGCGACTGCAACGGGGTTGTGGTGTGCTACACCGGTGGATTACGCGGCGACTTCACGGAATCGTTTGAGTTGTCGTCATGGCCTGCGACCTGCGAAAACCTGGCGCGGTCGCTGCATGACGACGGCCATCGCTATCAAAGTCTTAGAACTTGCGCAGTTTGCGCGTGCGGTGCCAGTATTCAAACGTCGCCTGGCATTGCGGGCAGTCGAACGCATCCCATCGTTCGGTCGGGAACAACACGCCGTACGTCGTATAGCGATACGTCAACGGACGGTCGCATTCCGGGCACAACAGAGTGGGAGCAGGTTCCTCCGGATTTCGTGTCTCCCTCGTGCGTCGCGCTTTCATGGTTCACTGCTTCGGGGCCCTTCTTGAGAGCAGCGGTGCCATGGTCATCTGCGAGCCTTGCTCGTTGAGCACCAATTCCAGTCGGCACACGCTGCAAATGTAGACGTGTCCCGGTCGCGGCGATTCGTCGCCAGCCGCGACCAACTCATTGCGGATCGACGTATGGCACGCCGGGCATTTCCACGGCACAGTGGGAGCATCTTACACCCGTCACCTTTGAAGTCCGTTGCGGCCCTCGATTCCGCGGAAGCATGAGTGATTGGCGATCGTCGCAGCTCGGCGTCAGCGGGCGACAACTTGGTCGGCAGCTCGATCACACCGATATTACGCCTGTCGCTTATCCTTGGCTTCAGGCCGTAACACCGAAACAAACCTTGAAAACGGGCTCCAACGGCCCGTCTTTATTGGCGTTGTGACACATTACGGGTGCCGTGCGGCGCTAGTCGTAACAAGCAGTACGAACACCACGAAGAAAACGGAGAATAACGGTGAGGTCAGATGATGCACGACAAACCATCGGGGCAGGTTGAAATCGAGCACGAGGGTCGGACCTACGTCGGGAGCTACACCACCGACCGCGGCCAGATCACGGTCCGTTACGGTGATCACTTCCCGAAAACGACCCAAATCGTGGCGTCTCCGGCGGAGCGCCTGGCGAGAATGTTGTTGCGCGAATTGGTCGTTGAGGATCTGTCGCGGCAGTAATCGGTGCGGCGCGCTTGAGTCGGTAGTGGTCCCCCATCAGCCCTCGATCCAGTCCTTTCGGCGCACACAATGAGCGCGCCAAACGCGACGGCGACTGTCGGTCGTGCGAACGCGTTCATTTCAAGGCTCGTCGGACCCGTGCACCAGCACGTCGATGCGGCCACCTGCCCACGACACCGCCGCCGGATCATCGGCGAAGTCGGCGATGCTGAGTATTTCCTTCCCAGTCGCTCCATCCGTCACCACCCGTGTTGGTAAGAACACGTTCGACCGAATGGACTCCTGCCGCTTCTAGCGTGCAGACGGAGTAGAAGTCGAAGATCGGCGACACGATCGGACGGTCGGTACGATAGGTGCGACAGAGCTCGGCGGTCTTGAAATCTTCGAGGACGTTGAGGCCCAGCTCACGCGCGAAGCTCTGGATGTCACGGATGCCGGACAGCCAGGGCGCCCCGATTGCCGCAAAACTGTCAACAAGCGTTGTGATGCCCGGATCGCCCGTTGTCTTCGAGATAACCGCCTCCGCCATGTAGTCGCACGACAGACGGAATCGCTTGACGTGCGTTCTAATCTCCGCGAGGAGGCGTTTCACGGTGTCCAGCGGCAAGTACATGACGTTCCCCTCCCAGATGAAGTAGGCGGGAACGGCGAAATCAAAGTCGTTCGATTCCAGCAGATCGATGATTCCGTCCGTCACGTAGTTGCCTGGGATAAATCGTACGTTGACGTGGATGTCACGTTGTTCGTAGCAGGTCCGCTTCAACGTCAGCGTGTCGGGATCGTCGATTTCGAAATACTTCACACCAGGCGCCTGTTTCCTGACAGCGCGCGTGTCCAGGCCCGAGCCGAGAATCACAACCTGGCGAAACTGCAAGCGTAAGTGATCTTCCAGGATATCGTCGAAGTACCTGGTCCGAATCTTGACCATGTCTTTGACGGGCGGAAAGCTGGCGGCGAGACGTCGCGCTGCGTCGCGACTGTCGTCATTCAGGAAGAGCTCGACTACCGGGTCTTCGTACAGCGGTGCCGCTTCACGATTCTCTTCCGCCCGGTACTCGGCGACAACGAAGGCTGTTCCGCTAACGTTCTTGATCTGTGGCATTGCGTCTCCAAACCCTGAATTCACGTTGCGACGAAGCTGTTCCGCGCCGTCGACGCCCAATGCGCCAACTGGACGGTTTGTTTTTAGCAGCAAGGCGCCGACGCCTCACACGGTGTGTTAGGCGAGGGAGCTCGGAAATGTTTCCGTCGGGTCCTCGCGCCCGGCGATCATGTGTGTCGCGCGCACTCGAACGTCCGACGGAAGCGCGCGCGCCCGTCTGATGGTCGTATCGAGATGGATGCCGACGAGTATCGTGATTGCAGCGATCTCCCCTGTTCCGTCGTTTGTCATCTCGTGGACGAGCCTGATGGACTTCTCCGTCACATCTAGCACCAACGAGCGAATCGTGACGACATCGCCTGCGTGCAGCTCGCGCTTGTACTCGATGTGCTGTTCGACGGCCGCCATTCCGACACCTTCGCGCCTTAAGCGCTCGGCCGTCAGGCCCAACCTTGAAAGCAGCTGCCAGGACGCCTCGTCGAACTTCCCGACGTACCACATCACGTTCATGTGACCCATGTGGTCGCATTGCGACGGATACACTGTGCCGCGATATGTCACGTCCATCGTGTGGGCTCCCGTTTCTGAAGAGTCGCTGCGCGACCATCGTTGCAATTGCGTCATCGCAAGGCCGAGAATAGTCAGCAGCACGCCGCGAGGTCATCACGTCACGGTGACGTTTCAGTCATGTTTGGGTAAATGCGATCGAACCAGCAGAAGACGTTTGGCGGATTTCGTCTCGATGCGGCGAACGAGCGGTTGTGGCGGGGCGAGCAGGCCATCGCACTGCGGCCGAAGGCCTTCGCGGTGCTGAAGTACCTCGTCGACCACCGAGGTCAGCTCGTGACCAAGCAGCAGCTCCTCGACAATGTGTGGCCGTCCACGTTCGTCACTGATGCCGTTCTCAAAGACAGCATCCGGCAGGTTCGAGAGGCGCTCGGCGACGATGCAGCGTCGCCGCGGTACATCGAGACGGCGCACCGCCGTGGATACCGTTTCATCTGTCAACTGTCGGAGGACGCTGCCGCGCCGCCACCACTCCCCGAGGCCATGACGACCGCGGCGCCGCCTGCGTCATTCGGGGTACTGGGCCGTGAAATGGAGCCGGCAAAGATGCGGGCGTGGCTAGACCGCGCCCTGCGCGGCGAACGCCAGGTCGTGTTCGTGACCGGCGAACCAGGAATCGGGAAAACGACCGTGGTCAACGCGCTGCTGGATTACGCGTCTGGGCTTCCCGGGGTCCTCGTATGCCGGGGCCAGTGCTTCGAACACTACGGTGCGGGTGAGGCGTACCTGCCGATACTCGACGGTCTGTCGCGGCTTGGCCGAACGTCGTATGGGCCGCGCACAGTCGAGCTGCTGCGACAATATGCGCCCGCCTGGCTTCTCGAGCTGCCATCCTTGCTCCCCCCCGCCGAACGCGACGCGCTCCAGGCGCGAGCATCAAGCGCCACGCGCGAACGCATGCTGCGCGAGATGGCAGAGGCGTTGGACGCGCTCACCGCAGAGTGGCCGCTCGTCATCGTGCTCGAAGATCTTCATTGGAGCGATTACTCGACGCTCGATCTGATCAGCTACCTCGCCCGGCGCCGCGATCCTGCGCGGCTGATGGTGATCGGCACGTATCGGCCGGTCGACGTCATCCTCGGCGAGCACCCGTTGAAAGCCGTGAAACAGGAACTGCAGGCGCACGGCCTCTGTCACGAACTTCCACTCGAGTACCTGACTGAAGACGCCGTCGCACAGTTTCTCGAAATGAAGTTTCCCCGTCATCGTTTTCCGCGAAGGCTTGCGCGCGTGATGCACCGGAGGAGCGAAGGCAATCCGCTGTTCATGGTCCATCTCGCAGGCTATCTTGTCGACGATGGCATCATCGTCCATGCCGAAGAGGGCTGGCAGCTGCTGGGCGATGTGGGTGACATCGAGTCGGGAATTCCGGAAAACATCCGGCAGCTGATCGAGAAGCAGATCGACCGGCTCGACGCCGAGGAGCGGACGGTTCTCGAGGGCGCGAGCGTCGCCGGCATGGAATGTTCGACAGTCGCAATCGCCGCGGGCGTCGACCAACGGACTGACTGGGTTGAGCACCGGTGCGAGGCGCTGGTTCGGCGACATCAGTTTCTATCGCCGGCACGACTCGTCGAACTGCCGGACGGCACGATTACGCCGCGCTACAAATTCAACCACGTCCTCTATCTCGAGGTGCTCTATCGGCTGCTGCCGGCAATGCGCCGCTCGCAGATCCACCGGCGCATCGGTGATAACGCCGAAGCGATCTATGGCGAACGCGCCGGAGAGATTGCCGCGGAACTCGCCGTCCATTTCGAGCAGGGGCTCGACAACCGGCGCGCCGTCAAGTACCTCCTGCAGTCTGCGGAGAATGCGAGCCATCGCTCCGCGCACCACGAGGCAGCAGGACTCGCGCGCCGCGGGTTGCTCGTCCTCGACACGCTGCCGGCGACGCCCGAGCGCGATCAGCAGGAACTGAGGTTCCGGATGATCGCGGGCGTCTCGTTGATGTCCATCAAAGGGTTCGCGGCAGCCGAATTGGAGGACGTGTGCAACCAGGCGCTGTCGCTGTGCGCGCGACTAGGCGCGTCGCCTCAGGCGTTCATGGTCGAATGGCTGCTCGGCCTATTCCACTATTTCCGCGCGGAAATGCAACCGGCCCTGGCGATTGTCGAGAAGTTGCTGCAACATGCGACCGACCTGCGGGACCTGCGGTTCGTCATCGGGGCTCACTGCGCAGTCGGTGTGACCCTCGTCGACCTCGGTCGTTTCGAGGAATCGATCCAGCACCTCGACGAGGTTCCGCCGCTCCGCGTGAGCCATCCGCGTCGGCCGCATGGATCGTTTCCCGGCCAGGACCCCGAAGTGACCAGCGACTGTTATGCAGCGCGCGCGCTCTGGGCGCTTGGCTACCCAGACCAGGCGGTGGCCCGGGCTGACCGCGCGTTGTCGGTCGCACGTGATCTCTCCCACACGGAGAGCCTCATCGTCGCGACATACTTTGCGGCACATCTCCATCAGCTCCGCGGCGAGGCGTCTGCCGCGCAAGAACGCGCGGAAATCGTCGTCGCGCTCGCCGAAGAATACGGTCTGGCCGTGTGGATCGGCCTGGGGCGGATGAACCGCGGCTGGGCGCTGGTGGAACAGGGATCGGTGACCGATGGTGTCGAGGAACTCCGCCGCGGGCTCTCCGCCTACGAGGCAACCGGAGCCAGACTGTGGCGGCCGTACTTTCTGGGCCTGATGGCGCAGGCTTTAGCAAGAGCGGACCGCCTTCAGGAGGGGCTCGCGCTGGCGGCAGAGGCCCTTGCCGTCGTTCGAGAGAGCGGCGAGCGGGCATACGCGGCCGAACTCCACCGGGTCTACGGTGAACTGCTGCTCGCGAGAGCTTCGTCCGATTCGGTCCTCATGGCCGACGATTGCTTCGAGCGCGCGCTTGTGATCGCCCGCGAGCAGCGGGCGACGTCCTGGGAGTTGAAGGTTGCAACCAGCCTCTGTACCTTGAGGTGCGACCGTAACGATCACGGCGAGGCCATCCGCCTCTTGACGGAGACGTATGACCGGTTCACGGAAGGACACCAAACGGCCGACCTGAAGGCCGCGCGCCGGATCGTACTCGTCGAGGCCTCGCACTTTCGTTGACCCTGATCGCCAATATTCCATCCGAGCCGGACATTACGCGCGGTGGGCAATGAATGACTTGAAAGAAGGCACGCCACCAGTGAATTCCGTCTCGGGTCGCGGTGAGTCAACCGCCACACATCGTGACGAATGGCCCCTCAACATCATCGCGCCGTTCTCCGACAGACCGGCGCGCACGAAGCCTCGGATCGCCGGGCGATCCCAGAACGCTCGCCATGTTGCTGACTCCAACATTCCGAGGTGCCGGCTTCGCGGCACGCTGCGGCGAGCCTCCATCGCGGTGCGTTACCGTACTGCTCGCGGTTCGCCGTAAACGAAGTCATCCATGATGACGAGATCGCGCGCCGGCCCATGGTCGCGGTCCGAGACGTCGGCTGCATCGGCACCGAGTGGTCCCTGTCCGGATCTGATTTCGATTGCTGCCACCAGCGGCGTCGGGAACTGGACGCCCACGAACGAGAACCCGCCGGCGCACGGGGGCGCGTGGTACACACCCA
>Ga0070675_100001826_pt1 | contig 15752 bp, 8 predicted proteins | sample KBSM43metaG_FD_65343 | JGI IMG/M metagenome (GOLD analysis project Ga0070675, IMG submission 65343) | Miscanthus rhizosphere microbial communities from Kellogg Biological Station, Michigan, USA - KBS M4-3 metaG | ecosystem: Host-associated > Plants > Roots > Rhizosphere > Soil ...
TCTACGGTCCGGTGCATAAGGCGTTTGCGGCGCTCGACGATGCCGGCAAGGCTGGTCTCGAGGCCGACATGCTGGCGCTACTGCGCGAGTCGGATCGCGGCGGCGCGGCCGGGCTGGTCGTGCCGGGGGAATACCTGGAAGTGGTGATTACGCGCTGATCAGCAGAAGGCTCCGGGCTTCAGGCGTCGGGCTTCGGGCCTGGCGGGTCTGAAGACCCGCCTCTACGTACCGGCTCAGTCCACTGGATACGGGCCCTCGGCGAACACCTCGGCATGGTAGCCCTTCGACCCGATGGTCCGGGCAAGGTCGCTGCCTGCCGTGCCGCCCGACTCGAGGTCGTGCACGACGCGGGCGAAGTCGAAGACGGGCCGCCACCCGAGCTCGTGGCGCGCCCGCGCGTTGTCGTAGACGCGGTCGATGCTGGGGAACATCGACCATCCCCGAGCCGCGTAGACGCGCTCGAAGCCCGGGATCAGGCGGCGCACGACGGCCGGGGCGTCGGCCCGCAACTGCGCCAGGTCGGCGGGCGTGAACGGCGTGGTGGCGCTGATGATGTAACGGCCGAAGCCGATCGACGCGGCCCGGTCGAGCGCCCGCAGGTGGGCGTCGACGATGTCGGCGACATCGGCGCGGCGGAAGAGGAACTCGTTGGCCTTGGCGTTCGCGTCCGAGAACGCCTCGCGTGTCTCGCGGCGATCGTCGGGTTCGGGAAAGAACCGCGACGTGCGGAGGATCAGGCAGGGCAGGCCGGCGCGCCGGTGCAGCAGTTCGCAGAGCTGTTCGGCAGCCACCTTGGTGACGCCGTAGATGTTTTTCGGCACCGGCACGACGTCCTCGGTGATCCAGGCCGCGGGGGCGCCGGGTGGCGGGACCAACGCCCGCCCGAACGTGCTGGTCGTGCTGGTGAACACGAACGCGCCGGTGCGCGCCGCCAGCGCTTCCTCCAGCAGATTCAACGTGCCGGTGATGTTGGTGTCCACGAACGCCTGGCGTGCATGCGTGGCCACGTGCGGCTTGTGCAGCGTGGCCGTGTGCAGCACGGCCTCGATGCCGGCCATGCAGCGGCGCACGAACGCCCGGTCGACGATGGAACCGACGTGATGCGTGAACGGCGAGGCGTTGAGGTCGACGCCGATCGCCTCGTGCCCCGCGCCGGGCAGCGTGCGCATGAGCGCTTCGCCGAGATGCCCCGCGCTCCCCGTGACCAGTACTCTCATCCGAAGGCCAAATCTAACAGACGCTACTTCTGGCAGACCGGACAGTAGAACGACGACCGTCCGCCCTGCGTCCGCCGGCGGATGATGCCGTGGCAGCTTCGCCGGGGGCAGCGCCGATGCTCGCGGTCGTAGACCCGGAACCGGTCGGACCGGTAATCCTTCGCCGATTGCCGTTCGATCGCCCTGGCGAGCACCTGCTTGATCGCGGCGGTCAGCCGGTAGGCCGCGTCACGCGGCGCGCCGTGCGGCGGCGCGATGGTCGACGCGCGCCGGTGCGGCGACAGGCCGGCCACATGAAGCGCTTCGACCACGTAGATGTTGCCCAGCCCCGCCACGACGCGCTGATCGAGCAGGGCCGCCTTGAGCGACGTCCGCTTCCCGGCACAGGCGCGCGCCAGCGCCGCGGCGTCGAAGGCGTCCGACAGGGGCTCGGCCCCGAGGGCGCCAATCGCCCGATGCCGCTCGAGGCCGCCGGGCGCCACGAGATCCATCACGCCGAAGCGCCGCGGATCGTTGAAGACGACGTCGGCGCCCGACGCGAGGTGAAAAACCACGTGATCGTGCGGGTCGACCGGGGCGGGCGGTTGGCCCGCGCCGCGGCCCGAAGTGTCGTTCACGCGAAACGACCCGGACATGCCGAGGTGCATGAGCAGCGTGTCGCCCGACGAGAGGCCGGCGAGGAGATACTTCGCCCGGCGCGTCAGTGCCTCTACGGTCTGGCCGGCAAGCCGCGTGGCGAAGCCGCGCGGAAACGGCGCCCGCAAGCCGCTGCGGCGCAGTTCGACGGCCTCGATACGAGCCCCGACCATGACGGGCGCCAGTTCGCGGCGGACGGACTCGACTTCGGGAAGCTCGGGCACCTCCTCAGGATCGCATGCCGGCCGGTGCCGGCCCCGCGATCGAACGTAGAGGGCGGTCTTCAGACCGCCCTGCAGGCGGGGCTGAAGCCCCGCCCTGCGAATGCAAATGTAGAGGGCGCGACAGAATTGCTCACCAGCCGGCCTGGAGCGCGAGGTACAGGCCGAGACCGATCGCGGCGCCGACGCTCACGAGGCCGGCCACGCTGCTGGTGAAATAGGGGTAGATCACGAAGAGCGCCCCAGCGAGCGCCTGCGGCCAGCGCCCCTGCTTCTTGCCGTAGGCGATCAGCACGAACCCGGCACCGCCGGGAATGAGCGACAGGAACAACCACGTCGGATCGAGGTCCATGAGTTGGCAGCCTCCGAAACGCCCTGCAGACGGCGGCTGAAGCCCCGCCCTACAGGGAGAGGGGCGCGGTGCTGTCGCCGATCGCGTCCACGGGCGCGCCCATCTTGTGGAGCATCGCCAGCAGCAGGTTCGACATCGGCGTGTGCGGCGCGTGGCGCAGGTGCCGGCCGCCGGCCAGCCGGCCCGAGGCGCCACCGGCGACGACCACCGGCAGCGGGTCGAAGTTGTGCTCGTTGCCGTCGCTCAGGCTGCTGCCGTACAGGATCATCGAGTGGTCGAGCAGGTTGCCGTCGCCATCGGGCGTCGCCTTCAGCCGCTCCAGGAAGTAGCCGAGCATCTTCACGTGGTAGCGGTTGATGACGGCGAACTGGTCCATGTTCTTGCGTTCGTTGGAGTGGTGCGAGGCGTTGTGGAAGCCGTCGCGCACACCGGTCGCGGCGTAGACCGCGTTGCTGTTCTCGCGCGCGAACATCAGCGTCGAGATCCGCGTCACCTCCGACTTATAGGCGAGCACCTGGAGGTCGAACATCAGCTTCAGGTGGCTTTCGAAGTCGGCGGGAATGCCCACCGGCGCGTCGGGCAGGTCCAGACTCCGCGACAGCGTCGCGTCCACCTGCTGCACCCGGCGCTCGATCTCCCGCACTTCGTCGAGGTACTCGCGCAGCCGCCGGCGGTCGCTCGCGGGCAGGTCCTTCTCGAGCGCCGGCACCTGGCCGCGGATGGAATCGAGCAGGCTCTTGGCCTGGTTGCGGCGCTCCTGGCGCTGCGCGTCGGTGCTGCCGTCGCCGAACAGCCGCTGGAACACGATCTGCGGGTTGTTCTCCATCGGCAGCGGCAGCGTGGCCGACTTCCACGAGAGCGTGTTGCGGTAGGCACAGGTGAAGCCGGCGTCGCCGCAGTTCAGATTGACCGGCTCCATCGACAGCTCGATCGACGGCAGCGGCGTGTCCTGGCCCAGGTGCTGGGCCGCGATCTGATCGACGGTTGCGCCGACGTAGGCCTCGTTCTTCTTCACCGGGTGCGCGCCGCTGAGGAACACGGCCGCGGCCCGCACGTGGTTCTCGGCGCCGCCGGTGTCCTCGCCGGTGGCCGGCGCCACTGGCGCGTGGGCCAGGTCGCTCACCACCACCAGCCGATCGCGGAACGGTTCGAGCGGCTGGAGGATTTCCGAGAACTGGAACGCCGAGCCCTCGCCCGACGGCGTCCATTTGTCCATCGTCGCGCCGTGCGGGATGTAGATGCAGCCGAGACGCGTCTTCGGGGCCGCGGCGGTCTGCGCAAGGAGCGTGCCCGCGGGCACCATCGAGTCGAGCAGCGGCAGCGCCAGCGTGACGCCGGTGCCGCGCAGGAACGTGCGCCGTGAGAGGTGCCTCTTCGAGATGAAACTCACGGCTGCGTTCCTCCCTCGTACCGCTTCATCTGGAACGGCGCGCTCTGCACGATGCCGGTGACGAGCGCCGAAAACCGGTGGCCGTTTCGCGCCGTGTCGCGCGCAATCGCCCGCACGGCGGGCATGTCGAAGTACTCGATTCGCCGACCCAGCGCGTAGGTTAGCAGCTTCTCGGCGGCGGTGGACACGAACGCCTCGCGCCGGTCCAGGAGCGCCCGGCGCAGGCTGGCGGGCCCGTCGAGACGGGTGCCGTCCACGAGCGTGCCCGCCGGATTCACTGGCACGCCTTCGTCGGTGTCGCGCTGTTTTCCGATCAGGTCGAAGGGCTCGAGTGAGAAGCCGATCGGGTCCATCACCGCGTGGCACGCCGCGCAGCTGGGGTTCGCACGGTGCTGCTCGAGGCGCTGGCGCAGCGACGTCGGCGTGTTGCCGTGCGCCACGGTCTTCTCGAGATTGGTCTCGACGCCGGGCGGCGGCGACGGCACCGGGGCGCCGAGCAGGTTCTCCAGAATCCACTTACCACGCCTCACCGGCGAGGTGCGGTTGCCGACCGAGGTCACCGTGAGGAAGCTGCCGTGACCGAGCAGGCCGCGGCGCGCGCCCTCGGGGAGCGCCACGCGGCGGAACCGGCTCCCGCGAATGTTGGGAATGCCGTAATGGCGAGCCAGGCGTTCGTCGACGAAGGTGTAGTCGGCGTCGACGAGATCGAGGATGCTCCGATCCTCGCGCACGATGGTTTCGAAGAGCAGTTCCGTTTCGCGGGCGAACGCGTAGCGGAGGTTGCCGTCGAATTCCCGGGTGGCGGGCGCGACGTCGTCGAGCTGGCGCAGTTGCAGCCACTGGCCCGCCAGGTTCTCGACCAGCGCCGCGGCGCGGGGATCGGTCAGCATGCGCCGCGTCTGTTGCGTCAGCACGGCGGCGTCGGACAGGCGGCCCTTCGCGGCGAGTCCCAGCAGTTCCTCGTCCGGGATGCTGCTCCAGAGGAAGAACGACAGCCGCGACGCCAGCTCGAGATCGCTGACGCGATAGGCGGCGCCGGCGCGCAGGCCGGCCGGCTCCCGCTCGAAACGGTAGATGAACTGCGGGTCCACGAGGATGCGGGCCAGGGCGTACTGGATGCCGGCCTCGAAGCCGCGCAGCGCGTGGCCGGACTGATAGAACCCGAGCAGCATGTCGACGGCGGGGTCCTTCTCGCTCACCGGCCGCCGCATCGCCTGCGTGGCCAGTGATGCCAGGATCCGGCGCGCGCACGGGATTTCGCCGCCGGCGGCCGCGGGCCGGCAGACGAAGATCCGGCGGCGGCTCGGCGTATCGCCCGGCCCGGTGGGGTTCAGCGGCCCGTTGATCCCGAGACTGTTCACGCCCGCCGTGTTCGCGAGCTCGGCGAACAGGTCGTCGACGCCGCGGGCCTGCGCGCGGCGCACCACCGCGAGCCCGACCGTGTGGGGACCGGCGGGGACTTTGAGTCTGATGCCGCCGCGCGGCGGTGTCCGGCCCACGACCTGCACGCGCTCGCCGTCGAGCGTGATCTCGACCTCGTCGTCCACGCCCACCGGCGCCAGGCCGAAGATGCCGGCGCCGCCGCGCCCGACGCGGAACTCGTATTCGGCGTCCAGCGGGAACACGTGGTGCACCAGCAAGCCGCCGCGCGTGCCGAGCGGCAGCCCCTCGCGGTGCATCGCCTGCGACAACCCCCGCGGTGGCAAATAGGTGGTGAGGTCGGCGCTGATGGTGGGATCGCCCACCGCGAGGCGGGAGATCTTCGCCGCCGCCGACACGTAGGCCTGCATCAGCGCCGGCGAGACGCCGAGCACGCTGGCCATGTTGTCGAAGCCCTCGCTCGAGTCGTCGCCGGGCAGAAGGGTCGCGGCGTCGACCGGCAGCGCCAGCAGATCGCGTATGGCGTTGGCGTACTCCGCCCGGTTCAGTCGGTGCAGCACCGGCGCCCCCGGATTGGGCGCCGCCGCGGCCACCCGATCGATCGTGGCTTCCACCGTGGCCGCGAGCCCGTCGAGCGTGACGCGATCCGGACGGGGCGCGTTGGCCGGCGGCATCATCCCGGTCCGCACCTTGCGCGCGACTTTCTCCCACACCTGCGCATCCTGGCCGGCGCGCGACACCGCCAGCCCGTCGAGCGCGAGGCCGCCGGTCTTCAGCCGCGCGTTGTGGCAGGTGATGCAGTAGCGATCGACGACGGCCTGGGCGCCCGCGGGCGCCGCTTCGGGAGCCGCCTGGGCCCGAGGCGGAGCCGCCTGCGCCGCTGGGCGTGGCACGCTCTGCGTTTCGACATTCGCGATCCCGGCAATCAGCAGCAGCGCCGCGGCAAGGACGATGCGAAGCCTGACCATACTTGGACTCACGGTTTTGCGCCCAGCTTCTCGAGCAACTCGATCGTCGCCGGCTTCCGCTCGGCGCCGACCGCGGCCAAGAAGACGCCCTCGGCCCACCGCAGCGCCGTGCGGCCTTCCTTGTCCTTTACCTCCAGCCGCGCGCCGCGCTTCACCAGCAGCTCGATGATGTCGTTCGACCCGCGGTTCACCGCGCCGAGCAGCGCCGTCAGCCCCATCGAGTTGGTGGCGTTGACGTCGGCGCCAAGCTCCAGGCACAGGGCGACCGCGTCGTAGCGCGCCTGCAGCGACTCGGTATAGGTCTGGGCCACGACCCAGTTCACGCCGGCCGCGGCCATCAGCGGCGTCGTGCCGGCCAGCGTCGGCAGGTTGGGGTCGGCGCCTCGCGAGACGAGCAGCTTCATCGTGGTCGTGTCGCCGGAGAGTGCGGCCCGGAGAAACGGCGTCTGCCCGGTGAAATCTACCCACGAGACGTCGTTGAGCGAGTAGAGCCAGCGGCGAGGCGGCGGCAGTTCGCGCGTGCGGGCGTTGACGTTGGCGCCCTTGTCGATGAGCAGCCGGATCAGGTCGAGGAACGGCGGCCGATCTACTCCGTTGTCGGTGGGCGCATCCTGTTCGTTGTTGTTCATGTCCAGGTTGCGATACTCGACCGCGGCCCAGAGCGGCGTGCGTCCCCAGAAGTCGTCGGCGTTGACGTTGGCGCCCCGCTCGATCAGCAGACGCGCCACCGCGATCTGGCCGTTGAGCGCGGCCATCAGCAGCGGCCGGATGCTGTTGCCGTCGCCGAGCTCGAGGTCGGCGCCCGCGGCCACGAGCAGCCGCGCGGGCTCGAGCCGTCCGTCGCGCGCGGCGTAGAGGAGCGGCGTCATGCCCCCTTTCACCTCGGCACGACGGCCGCGATCCGGCAGGCCGCCGCGGTTGATGCCGACGCCTTCGGAGCCGCACCCCGTGCCCTTGCACGGCGGCACGAACGCCGGCGTCGGGCCCTTGCGCGTCTGCGCGTTGACCGATGCCCCGGCCTTGAGCAGCACGTCCACGGCGGGCGCGTGATCCTCGCGCACCGCGATCATCAGGGCGGTCTGCTGGAACTCCGGCTCACGCGCGTCGACCGTGGCGCCGCGCTCGATGAGCAGCTGCATCGCCGCCACCGCTCCCGTGCGGGTCGCGGTCATCAGCGCCGTCTCGCCGCCCGGGTCGGCGGTGTTGGGGTCGACGCCGGCGTCGAGCAGCCGGCCGATCAGATCGGCGCTGCCGTTCTGGCTGGCGAGATAGAGAGGAGTGAGACCGTACCGATCTTTGGCGGCGGCGTTGGCACCCGCTTTCAGCAGCGCCTCGGCGATGTCGGCCCGGTCGGCGTGCGCGGCGGCGTGGAGCGCGGTGTGCCCGTCCTCACGGGCGGCGTTGACGTCGGTGTTCTGCGCGATCAACGACCGGACGGCGGCCAGGTCGCCCCGTTCCGCGGCATCCACGAGCGGCGCCCGCCCCGCGGCCGCGGCGCTGGACGCCAGCAGTGCGGCCAGGCCAGCGGCCACCAGGAATCGTTCGAACATTCGCGAATTCTAGCCGCAATGGCGTGACAGCCGCTGCCCGGGACGGCGTTCGAAACTGCGCCGTTGCACGAGCGGCGTCGAAAGGCCAGGACCAAGGGACTGCCGCTAGATACGGGCGAGCCCTGCGGCCCCCAGATGAGGACGGACCGTCCGCTTGCTGCTGAGGGCGCTGGACGCGGCGGCGGTCTCCGCCGCGTCGAGCGGCACCAGCGCACGGAACACCTGGTTCTCGAGCGCCGCGACGGGCACGCCGTTGCGGTAGGCCACCCGGTTACGGCTGGCGGCGCGCAGGCGCGCGCCCGCGGTGACGATGCCGGAGAGGTTCAGCGGATCGGCGGTCGAGATCGAATAGATCGTGCCGCTGGCCGGCGTGCGGCGCACCTCTCGCAGCACTGGCACCGCATCCGGCAGCGCGAACTGCTCGCCGGCCATGCCCGACACGAAGCGGCCGCCGCGGATCTCGCCGCGTGCCTCGAGGCGGCGGCATACGCGCGTCAGGTCGCGCCAGGGCGCCGCGATGGTTTCCCGGATGAGCAGCCGCCGGAACACGACGCCGTAGCGCCGGAGCAGCGTCCATGCCTGCTGCTCGATCGCCGCGTCGCGCGACATCGGCGCGCGATTCTCGGCCCGCACGCTCCAGCGGCCGGCGAGGCTGGCGCGCCGGTCGTCGGGAAGCACGCGGCCCTGCGAGGCGGCCACCAGCATTCGCAGCCCGGCGAACCCGTCGGAGGTGACGAGACCCGCCGCGACGAGCACGCTGAGCGCCTGGCGCATGCGGTCGGCATCGAAGGGTAACGCGGCCATCAGGTCCTTGAAGAACGACGCGCCGCGGGCGCGCAGCAGATCGCGCACGACGCGGGCGTCGTCGGTGATCCCGGCGTCGGCCGCCTCCCCGTCCTCCCGCCGCTGCTGCCACGCATCGCCGTGATCGCCGGTGAGCAGGGCGATCGGCGTCACCGAGGCGGTCTTGAGCATGCCTGGCGAGGAGAGGCGCGCCCACCCCACTTCGCCCGAGAGACAGAGCACGTCGAGCATCGACGGCTCGTAGCGGTCCATGCGCGACGGCAGCAGAGCGCGCTCCCAGGCGGCCGCTGGCGCTTCGAAGCCGTCGAGCCGTTCGAGGACCTGGCGCAGGCCATCTGGTCCGGTCAGGCGGGCGCTGTCCTCCACGTACTGCCACGTGAAGAGGAAGCGCATGAAGTCGGCGGGGGTGACCGGTTCGATCTCGGCCCGTAGCCGGTTGAGCGTGTAGCGGTGGATGCGGGCAAGCAGTGCGCGGTCGCACCACTCGACCGTCCCGGCCGCGGCACCCGGCGTGAACCGGCCGCGCAGCACGACGCCCTCGGCTTCGAGCGCGAGCAGCGACTCGTCGAGATCGGAGGAGGGCACGCCTATCGTGCGCGCCAGCGCATCGGTCGTGACCGGGCCGGTGATCGTCAGCCGGCTCCGCACGAGCTCGATGGCCGCGGCGGCCGGCGCCCACACATGCGCCGCCCTCGCGGCGGGGATTGCCACCGCGGGATCGACGGCCGACGGATGGAGGGCTCTCCATTCGGGCAACCGCTCCACGGCTATCGCGAGGCGAACCGCGGCGCCCTGAATCGCCGTCGCCGGCGGTTCGACAACAGTCGCGCGGCCGGTCTCCACGAGCGCCCGCAGCCACGCGGGATCGAACCCCGCGAGTTCGTCCATCGTCAGCAGGCCGCAGGTCATCAGCGCGTCGTGCAGCTCGTCGGCGTCGCGCGGGTCCGGAAAGGCTTCCTGACGCACCTTCTCGACCGCCGCCACGTCGAGCACCGACGCCTCGTCCACCGACTGCGAATCGCGCGCCCGCCGTGTCTGCACCGCGTGGGTGCGCCGCTCTTCGAGCGGCGCGTCGTCGAGAAACGCGTACGGCTTGGCGTTGAGGATGTCGTAGGCGAAGACCGACGGCTCGGGCGTGTCGCGCGCGAGCAGCCGCAGCTCGCCGCGATGGATGCGCCCCAGCACCGCCTGGAGGCCGTCGAAGTCCATGGCCTCGTGCAGGCAGTCGCGCACCGTCTGGTTCACGAGCGGATGGTCGGGCAGGCGGCGATCCCCCGGAATGTTCTCGAGACACGCGGCGGCGTCGGGGAAGACGGCGGCCATCAGGTCGTCGGCGAGCATGCGCTGCAGCTGCGGCGCCACACGACGGCTGCCGCGCGCGCGGGGCACGGCCAGCGAGATCGTGGCGTTCCAGCGCCACCGCGTCTTGAACACCGGCGCGTCGAGGAACGCCTGCACCAGCACGTCCTTCACCGTCTCCGGGTGCAGGTACCGGAATACGTCTGTCAGCGGGAATGAATGCTGCGGGCCGAGCGACAGCAGGAGCGCGTCTTCGGTGGCGGCCGCCTGCAGCTCGAAGTTGAACTGGCGGCAGAACCGCTTGCGCAGCGCCAGGCACCACGCCTTGTTGATCCGGCTGCCGAAGGGCGCGTGCAGCACCAGCTGCATGCCGCCAGATTCATCGAAGAACCGCTCGAGCACCAGCGTGTCCTGCGTCGGCATCGCATCGAGCGCGCGGCGGCCGGCGTCGAGATAGGCGAGGATCTGCAGGGCCGCGTCCGCTCCCGCCCCGGTCTCGTCCGTGAGCCAGCGGACGTCGCCCTCGTCGAACGGCGTGTCGCGGCCGGCAAGACGGGCGCCGGCCAGCGCCCGCAGATCGCTGACCGCCCGCGACAGCTCGTCGCTGCGGGCCGGCGCCTCGCCGAGCCAGAAGGGGATCGAGGGCGGCGCGCCCTTGGCGTCGGCGACGCGGACGACGCCGGCGGAGACCTGCAGGATCCGCCACGAGGTGTTGCCGAGCTGAAAGATGTCGCCGGCGTTGCTCTCGATGGCGAAGTCTTCGTTGAGCGTGCCGATGAACGTCTCGTCCGGATCGAGGACTACGCGGTAGTCGGCCACCTCGGGGATGGCCCCGCCCGAGACCATGGCCAGAAGCCGCGCGCCCCGCCGGCCCCGCACGGTCGCGTGCACTTCGTCGCGGTGGAGGAGCGCGGCCCGCCGGCCCCTGGGCGTGGAAAAGCCATCCGCCGTCATCGCCACCACCGCGTCGAAGTCCTCGCGGCGAAGATCGCGATACGGCCAGGCCCGGCGTGACAGCTCGAACAGCTCGGCCTCGGCGATGGCGGCTCCATCGTCCGACGCGCATTCGGCCACGAGCTGCTGCGCGAGCACGTCGAGCGGCGCATCGTGCGCCACGATGGCGTCGAGCTCGCCCCGCCGGACGGCGCGGATCAGTGCCGCACACTCCACCAGGTCGTCGCGCGTCTCCGGAAACACGCGGCCCTTCGGCAGGCCGCCAATCGTGTGCCCCGATCGGCCGACCCGCTGGATCAGTGTCGCGATCCGGTGGGGCGATCCGATCTGGCACACCAGGTCCACGGTGCCGATGTCGATGCCGAGCTCGAGCGACGCCGTGGCCACGAGCACGCGGAGTTGGCCGTGCTTGAGGCGGGTTTCGGCGTCGAGGCGCGACTCCTTCGACAGGCTCCCGTGGTGGGCGGCCACGGCTTCGTCGCCGAGACGCTCGCTGAGGTGGCGTGCCAGGCGCTCCGCCATCTTGCGGGTGTTCACGAACACGATGGTGGTGCGGTGCTGGCCCGCGAGCTCGGCGAGACGGTCGTAGTACTCGCCCCATACCTCGTGGGCCATGACGGCGTCGAGCTCCGATCGCGGGATCTCGAGCGCCAGATCCATCGGCCGGCCGTGTCCCTCGTTGACGATGGCGCACGGAGCGCCGCCGGTGCCCGAGAGCCAGCGCGCCACCTCCTCGATCGGTTTCTGCGTCGCCGAGAGGCCGATGCGGAGCAGCGGCCTCTGCGCCACGCGCGCCAGGCGCTCGAGCGACAGCGCGAGATGCGCCCCGCGGCGGGTGCCGATCACGGCGTGGATCTCGTCGACGATCACCGTGCGTACCGTGCGCAGCATCTGCCGGCTGCGCGTGGATGTCAGCAGCAGGTAGAGCGACTCGGGGGTGGTGACCAGGATGTGCGGCGGCGTTTTCACCATCGCCGCGCGCGCGGCGGCCGTGGTGTCGCCGGTCCGCACCGCCGCGGTGATCCGTGGCGGCACGAGGCCTTGTGCGGCGGCGATGCGGGCGATGCCCTCCCGCGGCTCCTCGAGGTTCTTGTGGATGTCGGTGCTGAGCGCCTTGAGCGGCGACACGTAGAGCACGCGCACTTCGTCGGCGAGGCCGGTCTCGAGGCCCTCGGTGAAGAGGTCATCGATGGCGGTGAGAAACGCCGCGAGCGTCTTGCCCGAGCCGGTCGGCGCCGCGATGAGCGTGTGGCGTCCCGCCGCAATCGACGCCCAGCCCTGGCGCTGCGCCGGCGTGGGCGGGCCGAGGGCGGTTTCGAACCACTCCTGAACGGCGGGATGGAACTGGGCGGTACCCATGGATCCGGAAGGCGAGGGAGCCCCATTTTACCCGCTACCGGGGAAGGCGCAGTCCGCGGCCTATTGTCGCGGCGCCGGTCCACGCTGTACGCTGACCTGATATGCCTGCACGTCATACGTCGCTCAGAGTTGCCGCGCTCGTGCTGGGCGCGGCCGTCGCCGTGGCCGCTGGCGCAGCCTGCCGCGCCACGCCAGCCTCGGCCCCCGCCGTCGGGGCCGACACGTGGGCCGTGGTCAATGGCCACGAAATCAAGCGCGACGACGTCGACAAGGCGTTCCGGCGATCGCGAGACGCGTCCGCGCCGCTCTCCGACGAGGAGACGCTGCTTGCCAAGCTGAACCTCCTCGACGAGATGATCCTGCAGCAGGTACTGCTGTCGAAGGCGGCGGGGCTCAAGATCGAGGTGCCGCAGAGCGAGATCGACACGCAGGACGCCGAGGCGCGGAAGAACATCCCGCCCGACACCTTCCAGCAGGAGCTCGTGCAGCGCGGCCTCACGGCCGCCGACATGCGAGAGGGGCTGCGCCGCGAGCTGCTCGCGCGAAAGGTGATCGAACAGGAAGTGGACGGCAAGATAGCGGTGACCGACAAGGACGTCACCGACTTCTTCAACGCCAACCGTGCGCAGTTCAACGTGCCGGAAGAGTCGTATCACCTCGCGCAGATCGTCATCACGCCGGCGCGCGACGCCCAGATTACCAACGGCACCGGCGACGACGCGGCCTCGCCCCAGGCGGCCGCGGCGAAGGTGCAGATGCTGATGGAGCGTCTGAAGGCCGGCGCGTCGTTTGCCGAGCTCGCGCGCGGGTACTCGGAGGACGCGGAGACGGCGCCGCGCGGCGGCGACCTCGGGCTGCTGCCGCTCTCGCGGCTGAAGCAGGCCCCGCCGCAGTTGCGCGACGCCGTGCTGGGCAAGAATCCAGGGGCGGTGAACGTGGCGGCCGCCGGCGGCGCCTACACGCTGGTCCTGGTGGTGGCGCATGAGCAGGCGGGCCAGCGCGATCTGTCCACGCCGGGCATGAAGGACAACCTCACCAACTCGCTGAAGGCGCGCAAGCAGCAGGTGGCCCGCGCGGCCTACGTCGCCGCGGCGCGCACCGACGCCGACATCGTGAACTACCTGGCCCGCCGCCTCGTGGAAGGCAAGGGCACGCTGCCGGCGGCTACGGCGCCTTCTTCAACACCAGCGGGCGCCGGACAGTAATCGGCTTCTGCAGGCCTTTGGCAAATACCTCGCCTGAGTCATAGGCATATACCGTCTCGTTATAGGTGAACATCCCGGTTGACGCGCACGGCCCGGCTCTCTAATCTGCGCGTCACATGACACGCCACATCTACGGCGCCGCGGCCGCGTCGGCGCTGCTGCTCGCGTTGGCTGGGATCGCGCGCGTCGGCGCCGCCGGGCCCTCGGGCTGGTGGTCGCCAGGCGAAGGCGGAAGACTGCCCGCCTACGCGACCTACGCCAACGACTACGGCGAGGTGGGCGTGCTCAACACGAGCGGCCCCGTCGACACCAATGGGCACCCGTTCTTCGAGCCGCTGGGCGGCAACGGCCGTGCGTGTGTGAGCTGCCATCAGCCCGCCAACGGCATGTCGCTCTCGGTGGCGTCGATTCAGGAACGGTGGCGGGTCACCAAAGGTGCGGACCCGATCTTCGCGCCGGTGGACGGCATGAACTGCCCGGGCCTGCCGGCGGGCGACCCGAAGTCGCATTCACTGCTGCTCGAGCGCGGCCTGTTCCGCGTGTTCCTGCCATGGCCGCCGGCGCGCGACGACGGCACGCCGATCGAGCCCGAGTTCACGATCGAGGTCGTGCGCGATCCCACCGGCTGCAACACGAGCCCGCGCTACGGCCTGACCAGTCCGACGCCGACGATCTCCGTCTATCGGCGGCCGCGCCCGGTCGCGAACACCAAGTACTTCACGCACCACGGCTTCGGTGTGTTCCCGTTCGTGGGCAAGGGCCCGCTGGCTACCGTGCGCGACCCGGAGACGGGGCTGCCGACCGCGATGAACATGATGGCCGACGCGCGCGTCTCGACGCTGAAGACGCAGGCCGTCAGCGCCGCGCAGTCGCACCTGGAGATCGCCGGCGCGCTCGACGAGGCGCGGCTGCGGCAGATCGTCGAGTTCGAGAGCCAGGTGTACGCGGCGCAGGTGCGGCATCGCACGGCCGGGAGCCTGATGGAGGCGGGCGGGCCGCCCGGGCTCGGCGTCCGCAACCTCGCCGCCGGCGCCTCGGGCGTGCTCGGCAACAACACCACGCAATGGGTGTTTCCGGTGGGCGACGTGTGGAAGAAGCTGGCGACGCCGGCGGGTGCGTCCGAGGCGCAGCGCAACCGCATGCGCGAGTCGATCGCGCGCGGGCACGACGTCTTCATGTTCCGCACCTTTTGGATTCGCGACGTGCAGCATCTGAACACTGTGGGGCTCGGCAATCCCACCAAGCGCACCTGCTCTACCTGTCATGGGATGCACATGACCGGCATGGACGTGGCCAACGGCTGGATGGACCTTGGCGTCACCAACCTGCCGTGGGCGCGCGAGGAACCGCTCAACCCGTGGAACGAGCGCAAGCCGCAGATGCCGCTCTTCAAGCTCACCTGCAAGGCGTCGGTGCCGCCGCACGCGTTTCTCGGGCGCGCCATCTACACACAGGACCCGGGGCGGGCGCTCGTCACCGGCAAGTGCACCGACGTGGGCTCGATCGTGATGCAGCAGTTCCGCGGGCTGGCGGCGCGCGCGCCCTATTTCGCCAACGGGTCGGCCGGGTCGCTGCGCGACCTCGTGGACTTCTACGACCGGCGCTTCAACATCGGCTACACCGCGCAGGAGCGCGAGGACCTGATCAACTTCCTGAGCGTGCTATGACCATCACTCCACGGCGTGCCGCAGTGATCTGCATCGCCCTGGTCACGTCGGCCAGTACGTCGGCGGCGCCCGGCCAGCAACGCAACTTCGTCGCCTGTCCGATCGTGCGCGACACCTCCACCGTACCGTGCTGGCTGGCCGAGTACGAGGGCGAGCTCTACTTCCTGACGTTGCAGACCGACGTGAGCGCGCCGGTCAACCCGCCGCAGCTCGGACACCAGGTGCTCGTCGAGGGCGTGGTGGCCGACGAGCCGCGGGTGTGCGGCGGAATCCCGCTCAAGCCGGTCGTGCTCTCCGTGCTGCCCGAGCTGGACAACTCCTGTTCGACGATGCTGCCCGCCGAGGATCGCTACAACCTCACGTTCGAGCCGCCGCGTCCGCCGGGCCCGAGCCGCGGCCGGCTGGCGTTCGACAATCCGGCGCCTCCACCAGCCCGTCCCGCCGCCGAGGCCGAGGCGCTGCCGAAGTCGTTCACACTGCAGTACGACTTCGACAGCACAGTAGCGTTCCGGCACGCGGGGGCCCTGCAGCAGATTCAGGATGCCGTGCAGAAGGGCAAGGCAACCCACGTGGACATCACGGCCTACCGCGCTTCGTCGCTGCTGTCGAACGGCAAGACGCTGCTCGAGCGCGAGGACATCGGCCGCCGCCGGGCCGAGCAGCTCGCCGGGCTGCTGAAGGATGCCGGGCTGACGGGCGTGGCGTATCAGGTGCGCTGGCTCGACGCCGCGGCGCCCGACGGCGGGGACG
>Ga0070675_100001827_pt1 | contig 15746 bp, 11 predicted proteins | sample KBSM43metaG_FD_65343 | JGI IMG/M metagenome (GOLD analysis project Ga0070675, IMG submission 65343) | Miscanthus rhizosphere microbial communities from Kellogg Biological Station, Michigan, USA - KBS M4-3 metaG | ecosystem: Host-associated > Plants > Roots > Rhizosphere > Soil ...
CGTGCGAGAAGCTCCGGGGTACTGAAAGGTTTCGTGATGAAGTCGTCGGCGCCAGCATCGAGCGCAGCCACTTTGTCCGCGTCGGACTTTCGCACGGTGAGCATGATGATTGCGATGTTTGAAGTTCCGCGAATGGCTTTGCAGACCTCCACACCGCTCATTTCCGGTAAATTGATATCGAGAAGCACAAGATCCGGATGAAATTCCCGGAGCTTGTTCAATCCCTCCGGACCGTCTCTGGCGTCATCCACCTCGTATCCTGAGGCCGTGAGCGTTTCACGCATGATGCGGCGAATTTGCGGTTCATCATCTACAACCAGGATTCTTCCGGCGCTCAATGCTCTTCCCTCCCCTCGACCGGTAACACGAGACGAAACATCGTTTCCCCAGGGCGACTCCTTACCGTGAGGTCTCCCTTGTGTGCTTCAAGGATACGATGCGCAATGCTCAGACCGAGACCTGAGCCGGGTGTTTGATCCTGCACGGAAGGACTTCGATAGAACCGCTCAAAGATTCGCCTTTGCTCCTGCTCCGGTATACCCTTGCCGTGATCCTTGACCTCAAGAACAACCGTGCCATCGAGTTGTAGAGTCTGAAGTGTAACCGGAGCATTTGCCGGCGAATACTTCAGGGCGTTATCGAGCAACTGCTTCACCGCAAGCTTGATCAGACGGCGATCCATCGGAACTGAGGGCAGTTGTCGTTCCGGCTCATAAATGACGCGCCGATCCCCGATTTCATTCCTCATCGACCGCACAACTTCGCTGACCGTATCATTGAGATTCGCACGTTGAAGATCGATTTGAATGTGCTGACTCTCGACTTGAGCAGAGTCCAGAGCGTTGTCGATCAGTTCCTCCAGATGTGCCGCCTCCTCATCCGCAATCTTCAGCATGCGTGTGGCGGCTTCCCTATTCAAATTCTCATTGCCGAGCAACGCCGTGGTTGCGGCACGAATTGAAGTCAGAGGCGTCTTGAATTCATGAGCCATCGCATCGAGAAGAGACGTGCGCAGCTCCTCGCTGCGTCTGGTGACTTCTATTTCGTGACCGAGTTCCTGCGCGTTGGCACGCTCCAGGCCGATGGCGACGAGATTGCCGATGCTCTGCAGAACCGAATCCGGCATTTGCAGACCCTGCAACGCCAGGCTCGCAATCGGAGACGAACCCAAACGGACTGCGAAGATAACTCGGTTATGCTCCGGATCCGAGAAAGATGTTCCCTGGAGCGCGGCCTCTCGGAGTTGGCTGTCCATTCCATCAAACTCCAGCGGACCGGCGCGATAGATCTGGCCGGTCCTGGATTCGTAAAGGGCGACGGCGCTGAGTTCAAACGTCTCCGCAAGCCGTCTGGCCAGCTGCCTTGCAAATGGCTCATCGCCACCGATCAGAAGGATCCCCCTGCCGAACGCATAGAGTTGTTCGAGAAATTTCTGTCGTTCCATGGCGTCCAGGGTTCGACGTCTTGCTCGCGTCGAAAGCTGGCTGGCAATGAGCGAAGTAACCAGAAACGCGAAAAGGGCAACCCAGTTTTGCGGGTCAGCGATTGTTAAGGTGAGTTTGGGCTCGAAGAAAAAGAAGTTGAAGGCCAGCGTTGCTAAAACAGAAGATGTCGCGGCTTCGAGAAAACCCCATGTGCTGGCAACGATAAGGATGAAAAGCAGATAAGCAAATCCGGAAGTCGTCGAGTTGACCGGAAACACGTGATATGTAATCCAGGTGATGAGTGCAATGCCAGCCAGGGAGCAAGCGATCCGCAATGCGCGACGGGCAAAGGCCAAAGTCTCACCTCAACTCCCCATATTCTAGACCTGTAGCTGGAATCTTCCGACTACGCGGTTGAAGGAAACGATCTTGAGTCAGACCTCGATCCGCGAACGCGTGCCGACGGCATTTTTCATGAGGTTCACGGCTGACCTGACTTTTATTGCTTGTGCGAGACCGGCGACGGGGCCCTAGAGACCGTCGGGGATTCGTTTCCGCCTTCGGTGAGCGGCAGCTTCGGACTCCCCAGTGGGCGCGCGCGTGGCAGGCCGGTGATATCCAGAATTTCCAGCTCGTTGAGCGTCTCCCGTGTAACCAGCGCTTCGGCCAGCGCATTAAGTTCTTTGCGGTGATGCGTCAGAAGGCGTTTGGCTTCGTCGTGGCTCTCACTAATGATTTTGAGAATCTCCGCATCAATCGCTTTCGCCGTTTCTTCGCTGATCTGCACTGAGCCTGGATAGCCATTCGGGGCACCCAGATAAGGGCTTTCCCGTGAGGCGAGCTGCACCAAACCCAGACGATCGCTCATACCCCACCTCGTGACCATCCGACGAACCAGCCCGGTCGCTTGTTCGATGTCGCTTTCGGCGCCCGTCGTCTTCGTGCCATAAATGATCTCTTCGGCCGCGCGTCCGCCCAGCATTCCGACAACCCTGGCGCGGAGGTACGCTTCCGGATAGTTGTAGCGCTCGCTGTCGGGCCTTTGATAAGTAACACCCAGCGCCTGGCCTCGAGGCACGATGGTCACGCGGTTTACCGGATCGGCACCCGGCACAACTAACCCAAGAATTGCGTGTCCTCCCTCGTGGTAGGCGATGCGTTCTTTGTCGTCGCGACTCAGGAGAAGAGGACGTTCCGGACCGAGGACAATTTTCTCCAGCGCGTCCAGGAAATCCTGATTGCGGACCTCATTCTGATTACGCCGGGCCGCCAACAACGCCGCCTCATTGACCAGATTTCTCAGGTCAGCCCCCGAAAAACCAGGTGTCGCGGATGCAATCTCGGCTAACGATGCATCCGGGGCGAGCGGAACGTTACGTGTGTGCACTTTCAGAATGGCTTCTCGGCCGTTCTTGTCGGGGAGATTCACCACAACTCTGCGGTCAAATCGTCCTGGACGCAATAGCGCCTTGTCGAGCACGTCGGGCTGGTTTGTTGCGGCTAAAACGATGATGCCTTCCCGGCTGGAGAAACCATCCATTTCGGTGAGGATTTGATTCAAGGTCTGCTCTTGTTCGCTCGACCCTCCAATCGCCGGCATTTGCCCTCGTGCGCGTCCGATCGCATCCAGTTCGTCAATGAACACAATCGCAGGAGCATTTTCACGCGCTTGTTTGAAGAGGTCCCGCACCCTCGCCGCGCCAACACCGACGATCATTTCCACAAATTCTGCGGCGCTCATCGAAAAGAAGGGCACACCCGCTTCTCCTGCAACCGCCCGCGCGAGAAGGGTCTTGCCCGTGCCGGGTGCGCCGACCAGTAGCACGCCTTTGGGCGCCGTACCTCCCAAACGGGTGTACTTACTAGGATCCTTGAGGAAGTCCACGATCTCAACCAATTCGTTTTCGGCTTCGTCAATGCCGGCGACATCATCGAAGCTGACCTTCACATCTTTTTCCAGATCGTAACGGCGCGCCTTACTCCTGCCGATGCCCATGAGCCCCCCCATGCCGCCTCCCTGCTGTCCCGCTCGCCGAAACATCCAAACATAAAACCCAATCAGGAGCAGCGCAGGAACAAAGCCGAGAATGAGTGTCGCCCAGGAGCTGCCGGCCTCCTCGATCGGCTCCGCGCGAATCTCGACCTTGTGCTCGAGCAGAAATGCTTCCAAACCCGGGCCGACGAACACCGGCAATATCGTCGTGAAATTCGTCACCGTTTTCGATGTGCCGCTCGAAGCGCTCGAGCCATCTGCCGGTGGGTAAGTGACGGGTGCTGAGAATTTCCCTGTGACCTCCTGCCCCTGGCTGTAGATTGCTTTGACGTTACCTTTACCCACTTCTTCCTTGAAAAGAGTGTAGGGGACGTTGACCGGGGCGCTGGCAGACGGCAGGAAGAGCCTGACAAGCAAGTAATTTACCGCCAACATTCCCAGAAACCACAGCCAGGTTCTCCGCGGAGGAATCGCCGACGGCGTCTTCGAACTTCCGGACCTGTTATCGTTCGATCGAACCCGTGTCGCCGGTTCGGATCCCACGTTGGATGGCTTCTCCTGTCTGGCAAAGGTCATCGCGATCCCCCGGTCCTTGACGAACAATTTTTATGAAAACCTCGCCGACTTGTGTGATGTGAGGTTGCCCCAGGAACCTTAGAGCGACAGATTGAAACAGCATACCCTACGGGCCGGATAGTGACATAGAGGGCGGCCTTCGCTTCTTCTTGCAAGCCACGGTGAATCTTCAGTTCAACAATACCCTAAGAAAGTGTTAGGCCTTCCTTAAGAATTGGGATGGTTCACCAAGGATCCTATACCCTTGCGTGCAGGCGCCTGACGCAACACTTCCTGCCTAACTAGGCAGTTAAAACCCGGCACTGAAATGTGGAATATTGGTTTGCTTTGCTGGCCCACTTCGTCAGAAAAGCACAGCGCAGGCCTAGCTTCAAGAAGTCAGCCCCAATAAGAATGAAGTGCAGGCTTTCTTCTTGAAGAGGATGCAGCAAGATCGAGAGTCAAACCATGGAACTTAAACCCGGACGGCTGAAACAAGGTGCTCTGGTGGCCTCGTCAGCTGTTTTTCTGTGGCTTGCGCTTGCCCTCCCTGCCACCGCACAAATCCCAGGCCTCCCAAACTCGAACACAGCCGCCGCACCGACTCCACCCGAAGAGGTCAGGGACAGGTTCGGACGCAGTACACCCCGAGGGACGATCGTCGGCTTCACTCGGGCGGTTCACATCGATAATTTTGTCGGTGCCGGCAGATTTCTACAGGTCGCGAATCCGGTGGGGCCGAAAACGGAAGCGTTGGCCCGCAATCTGAATGAAGTGATGGACCGCTATTTTCAACAGCCGATATTAAGCATCAGCGATTCACCCGAGGGTGCAGTTAATGACGGACTCCCGATTGATCGTGAAAAAGTCGGTCCGCTCGAAATCGGGGGTGAGGAGATTTTTATCGGGTTGGAACGGGTCAAAGACCCGGACGCCGGGCAGATCTGGCTGATCTCTTCCGAGACAATCGCCAGGGTTCCCGCTATGTATGGCGCAATGGAGAAGCCGTGGGTTGAACGGGTCATGCCGGAGGTTCTCCTCAAAGTCAAAGCCTATGGCATCTCAGCCGGTCAATTGATTGCCTGGGCCGGCTCCGTCGGCATTCCCCTCCTGCTGCTTTCGCTCGCTTCAGCAATTGGGCTCGTTCTCGCCAGAAAGCTGATCCAGAGTCCAACACGACGGAGGCTCATCGATTCCTGGTACGACGGACTCCGCTGGCCAATCATTTTCGTCCTGACTCTGGGTGTTCATGTCGCTTTGTTATCCGCGCTGGGACTTTCGCTGAGATTCCGGATCGTCTATTCCCGAACCGCGGCGGCTTTGTTGATCGCTGCTCTGGCATGGCTGATAAGTCGGCTGTTGTCGCTCTCATTCGACTACATGAACAGCAAGATGTACCGAAGGGAACAGGCCGGCGCGAAATCGCTGATGCTGCTGGGCGAACGTGCGTTCCAGGTGCTGATCCTTGTGATAGCGGCCTTTTCGATCCTTGGGCTGGTCGGCGTTGAGACCAGCACAGTCCTGGCGGGACTGGGAATTCTTGGCGTTGCGGTTGCCTTCGGCGCCCAAAAGACCGTGGAGAATTTTATCGGCGGAGTTTTCCTGCTTCTCGACAAAGCAATTGCCGTAGGGGACATGTGCCGCATCTCGAACCAGCTGGGGTTTGTTGAAGACATCACGTTGAGGTCGGTGCGACTCCGAACCCTGGAGCAGACCCTGGTGTCGGTGCCGGCCGGGGCGTTGTCGCAACACAGTATTGAGAACTTCACGACACGGGGAAAGATTCTCGCGCAGACCACCCTGCGATTGCGATACGGCACCTCCGCCGAACAGCTCCGATCCGTCCTGAGCCGGATTTCGAGACTGCTTGCCGAGAATCCAAGGATTGAAACCCCGCCCTCGCGGGTGCGATTGGTGGATTTCGGAGTTCGCGCCGTTGAGATCGAGCTCTTTGCGTATGTACTCACTACGGACTTCGCGGAGTTTCTGGCTCTGCGGGAAGAACTCCTGCTGCAGATTGCAGCGATCGTAGAGGCCTCGGGCAGCGGCTTCGCCAGGCCGGAAATCGTGGAAGTGGGCCCCCAGCCAACGGCGGCTGAAGAAAAGCAGCGAGTTCACTGAATACCGAGCGGAACCGGTCAGAAGCGATCAAGGTTTCCGAGGAGAAAAAGACATGAGCGTTCAAACAATACTCGTACTCGGATTACAGATCAGCATCTTCCTCACTGTTCTAAGTCTGGGGATGCGGGCAAGCTTCAGTGACATAGGACATTTGTTCGGTCGTCCTGGTCAATTGATAAAGAGTTTGGTCTCAATGTTTCTGATCATGCCCGTCTTCGCCATATTGGCCGTCCTGATCTTTAACTTGAACCCGGTGATCAGAGTCGTACTTATCGCCCTCTCGCTCTCCCCAATACCCCCGCTGTTTCCGAAGAAGGCTCTCAAATCCGGGGGTGAGACGCCGTTTACCTTCGGGCTACTCGCCGCAGTTACGCTTCTTTCGATAGTCATCATCCCGCTTGCGTTTTCCATGCTCGACGCCATTGTCGGGCGCGACATTCAGTTCTCGCAATCCTTCATCATAAAAACGCTGGCGACAGCGCTTCTCCTGCCGATGGCGATCGGTATGGCATTCCGCCATTGGGCGCCGGTGTTTACCGAGCGCGTTGCGGACATCCTTGCGAAGATCGCGGGAATCCTGCTGGTCCTCTCGTTCTTGCCGATGCTGATCGTCATCCTGCCGATCGCCTGGTCGCTTACTGGGCAAAGCACGCTCCTGGTTCTGATCCTCTTTGCCGTGGTGGGCGCCGCCGCTGGTTATTTCCTCGGCGCACCTAATCCTAAGGAACGTACTGTTCTCGCACTAGCCACCGCATCGCGCCATCCGGGAATCGCTATCGCTCTCGCCGGCGCCAACGTTGACGAAACCCTTAAGCAAACTGTGGCAGCGGCGGTGATCCTGTACGTGATCATCAGCGCGATCGTCGTCGCACCCTTTCTAAAGTGGCTCTCAGGAGATCAAGCGCCACAAAAGACCGTTAGCGGGAGAGCTGCGTGAGATTTGGTGGGTCTACTGGACGAACCGATAACCCTGGCCGTGCACGGTCACGATAAATCGGGGATTGGCAGGATCGTCTTCAAGCTTTTGTCTCAGCCAGGAGATGTGGACGTCCACGGTGCGGGTCATGGGTGCGGCTTCGTATCCCCAGACTTCCTGAAGGAGTTCATCTCGGGTCACGACTTCGCCCCGCGACTCGATCAGATGCTGCAACAGGCGGCACTCCCGCTCTGAAAGGACAATCTCTTCGCCTTTCTTGACCAGGCGAGCTTTGGCGAAGTCGACGGCGATGTCCTGAAAGTTCCAGCTGCTGACCTTCTTTCGCGTCCCCGCCTGAGCCCTGCGAATGAGGGCCTCGACGCGTACCAGTAATTCAGGACCCTCAAAGGGTTTGGTGAGATAGTCGTCGGCTCCTGACTTAAACCCCTGAACTTTGTTGTTAAGCTCAGTCCGCGCCGTGAGCATGAGGATCGGAGTCTGAATACCGTTTTTGCGCAATCCCCTGGCGACATCGAAGCCGCTCCGGGAAGGCAGCATCACATCGAGAACGACCAGATCGAACGCCTCGCGTTCCGCACGATCCTGAGCGTCTGCCCCATCGCCTGATGTTTCGACGGCATACCCACTGCTCGCCAGCAAGTCCTTCAACGTCCGGCGAAGACCGGGCTCATCTTCAACGAGCAGAATCCTGCGACGTGTCATGCCGGAGCCTCTGCGACCTGCAGTGTCAGCATGAACATTGCACCGCCATCCGGGGCACGTTCATAGGTGACAGATCCGTTCTGTGCCTTCATGATTCGATCCACCAGATGCAGGCCCAACCCATTTCCAGGCGTGTTGGTGCTGGCATTCACCCCACGATGGAACGCGGCAAACAGGTAACGCACATCCCGCTCTGGCACCCCGGGCCCATGATCCTTCACGCTTAACTGCACCTTACCCGCTTTCCCAACTTCAGTAACGTACCGCGCTTCAATCTCGACGCGCGCCACGTCACCGTCCTGCCCGTACTTGATCGCGTTGCTCAAGAGATTCTGCAGGCATCGCGTCAGAGCGGGCGCATCGGCGAGCACGGGGGGCAGAGCAGAGTCGAGATAGGTTTCAACGATGGTATTGCCCTCCTGCAACACCGTCGACATGTTGCGGATTGCAAGTTCGGTGACATCTCCGACATCCACCGGAGAAAGGTCGTAGTGTTTCCGCCCGGACTGCGTCTCCGTGTAGGCCATGACCTGCTCGACCATTTCCGTCAGGCGTCTCGCCTCGGTCTTCACGATTGCGGCGTATTCTTCGATGTCTTCACGATCCTTGACGACTCCTGCCCCCAGATTGTGCGCGGCCGATTGGATAACAGCCAGCGGCGTTCGGAGCTCGTGAGAAATACCCGCGGCAAATTCCATCTGAAGTCTGCCCAGACGGCGCGCCCGGCTGCTGGATATCACGATCGATACGGCGCTGATGCCGAGTACGACAAGAACTCCAAAACTAATAGCGAGGTTCCGTCGGCGAAACGACATAACTGCCGTCTCGACCGAGCCTGCCCGATGCTTAACCAGAAGCTGCCAGCTCTGTCCGGCCAGCATGACACGCGGTTCGGAGCGTCCTCGCTCCCCGCGTCCACCGCGCGGCGGTGGCGGTGGACCTCCTTGACCCGCGTTGCCACCGCGGCGTTGCGGCGGGCCCGGCGGAGCCAAAAGGTCAAGAGCGTAGTCCGGAGTGTCGAGATCTTTCTGGCTCCAGGCGTCCCCTGAGGTAAAGACCGTTTGTCTTTCCATATCCGGCCGCGACTCGACCACGGCTACCCGGTAATCCCTGCCTTCATAGTCCGGAAAACGGCGCGCGACAAGTCTGGGAAGCAACTGATTCACGATGACCTGCCGATCGAATTGAACTACCAGCCACGTGTTCTCGTTCGGATCTCGCTCGGATGTCGTCCCACTTTCGCGCGGCACCTGGGGAACTTCACCCGGACCGCGCCCTCCTCGACCTCCGGGAGACCGACGGTTGAGCGGCATCACAAGGAGGTCTGCACCCATGCCGCGAGGACTGAAGCCTCGTCCGGTTCCAAAATCTGTCGGGGGCGCCAGATCGGCGGGCCATGAATCCGGCACAAAAGTCTCCGTAAGTCGATCGAGACGTAAGACATCCGTTGGGGGCCGAACGATGTAGAGCGACTTGAGAAGGGCGGGATAAACGGCGCTGGTCGCCCAGTAGTGATATCGCGTCGCGATGGAAACAGGATCCGCAGCGATGGGCGAAAAACGCGGCTCAAAGATTCCTGCCAGCTGGCGCAATTCACTCGAAAAATCTTCGGCAAGATCGTCGGAAGCTTCCGCCACACCACGCTGCAGACGCTGGCGCTCCGCCACCGCAATCTGGCCGATCCAGTGATACTGGAGTCCAGCCAGCGCCAGCAGCGCAACCAACGACAAGGCTACGGACAAACGCAGGCCCATAAGGTGATCCCGGCTGGATTATAGAGCGCGCAGAGGATACGCCCGTAAAAACTTGTTAAGCGCCCGGCTCCCAGAGGCGCGTGCTCATGTAGCGCTCCCCAATGTCGTTCAGGAGTGTGACAATCGTTCCCTTGCGGATCCGCTTCGCGGTTTCGTAGACGCCGTGAAGATACGCACCTGAAGACTGCCCCGCAAAAATCCCGAATCGTGCCAGCAATGCGCATCGTCGCGCCGCATCCGCACTCGACACACGAACCTTGTGATCCACAACCGAGGAATCGAGAATCTTCGGAATAATGTCGCCGGGGGATTCGAGAGGCTTCAGCCCTTCGATTCCCGGGAAGTCTTCCGGCACAATCTGAACAATCTCGACACCCGGAACTTCCTTCTTGAGTCGCCGCCCGACACCGGTGAGCGTTCCACCCGTACCGATTCCGGAGACGAAGTGAGTCAGCTTCCCCTCGGTCTGTACAAGGATCTCCCCCGCCGTGTCGTGATAGTGCGCGAGCCAGTTGTTATCGTTCGCGTATTGATCAGAGTGAAAGAAGCGATCCGGTTCCCGTTCATGAATGCGGTGACCTTCGCGAAGGGCCTCGTCGTAACCCTCGAGGGGATCCGTCTGGACGAGCGTCGCGCCGTGAGCCTGGATGCGCATCTTCCGCTCCTTGCTCGCATTGCCCGGGACGACGATCTGCACCGGCACATTCATCATGGCGCCGAGCATCGCATAGGCGATACCGGCATTCCCTGAGCTGGAATCGAGGACCACCTGCCCCCTGCCGATCTTTCCCGCAATCAGAGCCTCGAGAAGCATTCGCCGGACAGGCCGGTCCTTAAGGCTTCCTCCGGGGTTGGCGTACTCCGCCTTGGCATAGATCGATACTTCAGGAAGTTCGTCCTTAAAGCAGAGAATCTCCACCATCCGGGTATTCCCGATAAGGTTCAGTGCAGGATAGCGTTTATGGAATTCGAGATATCGATCGTCGATCGGTATCGTGGCAAAAGGATTCATGAAAAGCCCAGGTTGCGGCGAACAGTCCGCCACAGCTTCCGCCAGGCGGAAATCGGGGGCGGAGCGGGGCGGGGTTCCGCATCAGGATGGTAACGGCGATTCTTCGCGAGTTCTTTCACAGTGTCGTGATATGCAAAAGCGTTGCAATGAATGCAACGCAGCAACGGGATGGAAACCTCTAGAATCGGAACAAACAGGTGATCCGTGGATTTGCAAACCGGCCGGTCACTCATAACCCGTCGACCGTGACTATAGCACGCGCTTAATTAACGGAAAAAGACCGGCGCACCTAGGCCTTGTTTCCGTCCTTCCGAGTCAGGAAGAAGATCAGATCTGATTTCGTGATGATATCGAAGCCATCCTTTTGCCTCACCAGAACTGCCGAGATCTCGCGATGCATCCGCTGGGCGACCTCGGTCAGCGATGCATCGTCGGATACAATCGGGAACGGCTTCTCCATGTACTCGACGACGGGTTTCCCGCGCGCCCCAGCGTTTGACACAAGGATGTCCAGGATTCGCGCCTCACTGATGCTGCCCACCACTTCTCCGCCCTCGATCACCGGGACCTGAGAGATATCGTGCTCGCGCATCAGATTGACCGCATCCTCAACCGTAATGCCCAGCGGTACAAACACCAGGTCCTTCGTGCGGCGCGCCTTTTCGCGAACCACTTGACCGGCCTTGACCTGAACCGCGGGCTCGAGGAACTGATTCTCCTTCATCCAGTTGTCATTGTAGATCTTGCTGAGGTAACGCGTCCCCGAATCGGGAATAATGACCACAACAACATCGTTTTCACTGAGACCTTCGCAGGTTGTCAGCGCTACATGGAGCGCGGCGCCGGCGGATCCGCCGGCAAATACCCCTTCGGTCCGCGCAAGCAGGCGTGTTCGAAGAAAGGCGTTCTTATCGGATACCGCGTGGATCTCATCGATAACGGAGAAATCCACGTTGCCCGGCATTTCATCCTGCCCGATACCTTCAACTTTATAAGGCTGGGGCAAAGGCTTCTTCCCCGTCTGAAACAGCTCCGCGAAGATTGAACCCTGCGGATCGGCGCCGATGATGCGAATCGCGGGATTCTTCTCCTTCAGAAAACGAGCCACACCGGTGATCGTCCCGCCCGTTCCAACTCCAATCACGGCGTGCGTGATGCGTCCCTCCGTCTGTTCCCAGATTTCAGGACCGGTCGTCTCATAGTGCGCGTCGGCATTGGCCGGGTTCTGATACTGGTTGGGAAACACGCTGTTGGGAATCTCGCGGCTCAGGCGATGGGCCACCGAGTGATAGCTTCGCGGGTCGTGATGGTCCACCTGGGTGGGCGTCACGATGACTTCAGCTCCGAGAGCCCGCAGCGAGTCGATCTTCTCCTGGCTCATCTTGTCGGGCATCGTGAAAATGCATTGATAGCCCTTAATTGCGGAGGCGAGAGCGAGTCCCATGCCGGTGTTTCCTGAAGTACCCTCAATTATGGTGCCGCCGGGTTTGATTTGCCCCTCGCGCTCGGCCGCTTCGAGCATCCGGATGCCGATGCGGTCTTTCACACTTCCGCCCGGATTGAGGTATTCGAGTTTCGCCAGCAGGATGGGTTTGAGTCCTCGGCCGATCCGGTTGAGCCGGACCATCGGTGTATTGCCGATGACTTCGAGAATGCTATCGTGCCACATGGGCTAGTGACGTGCGGCGGCTTTCCGGGGTTCCACTTTCCGCGCTTTTTTCCGAGGAGCTACCGTGATTTCCTTTCTGTAGTTCTCTAGCGCTCGCACAAGCTCACGCTCCACACGTTGCAGCAATCGTTCCGGAGAAATGACCTGCGCCGAAGGGCCGAAGCTCAGAATCCAGGATACCAGTTCGAACTCACCGCCGACGTGGAGTTTCATCTGGATCCGCCCACCTTCCATCTCCCGGCATTGCTGTGAAGGATGCCACACGCGGCATCGCACATATTCCGCAACATCGGCGGAGAAGACGACTTCCACATCGAAGGGATCTTCCTTCACAAGACCAAACGACGACTCCAGGTAGGTCTCCACGTTAAAGTCCGACGGCTTCTCAAAGCGATCGTGCAGCTTGTCAATCGACTCGATCCGTTCAATCGCAAACGTGCGGATCTGTTTGTACTCCGTGACATAGCCGAACAGGTAAAGCCCTCCGCGAAAATGCATCAGGCGATACGGATCCAGCAGGTACTCCTTGCGCTTCTGACTGTGGACTGAGTAGTACCGCATCTTGACACGATGGTGTTCGGCGATGGCTTCAAGCAGGGTTCGGATGACCTGCTTGTGTTCATCGAGATCCTTGGGTGCGTCCGCGCGCACGGAAATCATGGAATCCAGGCTGTCGAGAAACTGGATGTTGCGTTCGGGAAGAGCGCTCTCAATTTTCTTGAAGGCCGATGCGATATCGCTCGAGAACGGCGGTGCGGCGAGATTCACAACAAGCTTCTTGCTGAAATACAACGCAGCCGTTTCCGAGAGCGAAAGGTTGGCGAGCGTCAGTCCTTTGTATTCCTCATTGAGCCGCCAGTAAACCTTGCCGTCGTATCGCTCGTCGTAAAGAGGAAATCCAGCTTCCATCAGCGCAGCCAGGTCGCGGCGGATGGTTTTGGTCGAAACGATGTGGCTCTCGGCGAGATCGGAGATTGTCGTCCAGCGATTCGTTTCGATCTGCTTGAGAATGGCCCACTGGCGGATCAGTTGCGCGTTGCGCCCCATCGCTGGAAATCCCTTTCTTCCCTAACAGTTAAGGTCGGGGGGTCATGAAAACAAGAAGAACGAGATCCTGTTCTCCCGCGTTTCGTACTCCGTGAGCTTCTCCGGGACGGGCAATCACAGCCTGACCGCTATTCAGCTCCCGCGCTTCGCCACCGATCTGGAACAGTCCTGATCCCCTCACCACAACATAGATCTTATCGGATTCTGCATGAGTGTGAACCCTCTGATCCTGGCCAGGTCTCAGGCAGTATAAGTCACAAAAGTACTTCTCGGAATCAAACAGCGGAACCTTCTGCATTTTCTCGTCAGAGAAGCGGACGAGGGATTCGAAATTAACAACTTCCATGAAGGCGAGATTCTAAAGGAAAGGAGATGTGATCGTGAGAACTTCCTGCGGCAGACTGCACCACGGTAAATCCTGTAGGTAACGAAGCGGTATTCCTGTAAGGTTTGACAGTTGCTTTGTTGTGATACCGCTTTTAGCCTCTACAGAATGACCAGTCCTCATACAAGGAAGACCTGGTGGGCATGCCTGCTGGCCGTTTCGATGATGCTTCGCATGTCGTCGGTTGCTGTCGGGCAACAAACAGACGTGAGCCCTGTCGTCTTAAGCGGCAAGTATTCCGATCTCCATCCCGAACAGAAGCGCCTCGTTGACGATTGGTTCCGTCGATTGAGCGAGGTTTTGAAGCAGCAGGTCTCCCCCGAGGACGGCTTCAACAACCTCCCGGTGTCCCACAAAACGACGTTCGGCGCCATCACCCATGCCCTGCTGCGGACCCCTCTCACAGATGAGTCGGGCGCCGCCCTCGGCACCTCGGCGATGACGCTGGTGGACAAGATCGATGAGTTGCTGGGAAAAGTGGACGGTGCCGGGGGCGACAAGCAGTTCCGAATCTACGTGCAGCTGAAGCCTGGCGCCCTCGGGATTCTGGAAAAGAGCATGGAGTTTGGCCGCGCGGCGGATAACACGGTCTTTCACAAAGGCTACCCCATCTGCTTTCGAAGCCGCGGCGGGACGCCTTCCATTCAAGTGTCCATCACCAGAGACGGCAAGCTCGCGGATATCGATGTCGATTACCGCTCCAGCAAAGTGCCCATCGCACTCATCAACGGTCACCTCAGTGCCTCCAACTCCGACATCCGGGCAGGCAACAACGATGAGCGGCACAATAACCGCTGGACGGGGGTGTCGACCTGGTGGCGCAGCCTTCTGGGGCTACCCCTGGGCAATATTCTCAGCGCGGAGGACGATCCGGGCTTGAATACTCAACCAAGAACAAAAGAAAACGCCAAGCCTGCCGTTGCCGTCCATGACTTCCTTCAAACCTGGCTCGTGGAGAGAAAACCGCATGAGGTCGTCGAATATTTCACCGACACAGCATTGGCCTGCATGGAACTGGAGCGGGGCCAGCCGATGGATCGTGGAGTCGCACGTTTTTCAATGTTGGTCGGCCTCCGTCAGATTAATCAAAGCATTGGCACGATTACGGATCTCTCGCAGGCCGTTGCTGGAGTTTCCATCAACAAACCACAACTCCGGGTGATCGATCAGCCCTACACGAGTCAATTCGTTCTCTATGATGTCCGCGAAGACCTCGCGGAGCAGTTCAACTGCACCAGGCGTTTGGATCCTTCTCTAATATCTCCAAAGGCTGCGAAGTCGACGGCCTTTGGCAAGTACGTTGGCGCAATCTTCTATCTAAAGTCTCCTCAGGGATTGAAGGGCGAGACTGTGGCGACTTTGTGGGCGAAGGAGAACAAATATTGGAGACTGGTTTCGTACGCCACTGAACCTGAAGGCGATGAGGATCGTTCTCCCGCTCTAGCCGCAGTCCCTCCCGCGGTCGCCGCGCTGGCAACTGATCCCGGGGACAAGCAACTCATCGCCGCCTCAAGAGACTTTTTCCAAAAATGGTTCATCCGTCGCCGCGTGAGCGAGGCATTTCAATATCTCTCGTCTAAAGCTTATGCCTGTTCGAATCTCTATCGCAGCGATGACGCGCCTCAGCCCGCATCTCCAGCGGAAGCCGCGCAGCTGGTCCAGCAGTCCATGGAGCGCCTGACGGAATTTGCGGGCTCCGTCAAAAAGCTGGAGGATGCGATTACCGCTCCGCAGCCTTCACATCCGGATATCCGGCTCGTGAATCACGCAGATTCTGGAGCGTTCGCAATGGTGGCTATCCCCGATTCGATGGCTCTCCAGGCCGACTGTTCGAATATGAAGCCGGGAGATGAATTAGTCGTTGCAACTCCGGACGCTGTGTCTAAGAACTATGGCACGTACTACGCGACCGGCCTCCAGATGACGAAGTCCGTGGTGCAACCGTCAGTGTTGTGGCTCGTCTGGGGACGAGAACGCGATCAGTGGAAGATCGTGGCGTACCACGTCATCACACCGTAGCGCCGATTGTTTCTCCAGGATTCACCAACCCCCGGTGGCTCGCTACGCTTCGCTCACCGGGGGCTAATTTCCTTCACGCCTCCGGCGTGCAAACCAGCAGCCCGGAAGGGCTGCGAGGACATTAGCCC
>Ga0070675_100001829_pt1 | contig 15741 bp, 11 predicted proteins | sample KBSM43metaG_FD_65343 | JGI IMG/M metagenome (GOLD analysis project Ga0070675, IMG submission 65343) | Miscanthus rhizosphere microbial communities from Kellogg Biological Station, Michigan, USA - KBS M4-3 metaG | ecosystem: Host-associated > Plants > Roots > Rhizosphere > Soil ...
CGGCGGGTGAAGTACGGTGGGTGGAATGACCCGCGACACCGCAATCTCCGACGGCGACGCTGGCGAGCCCGGCGACCTGGGCGCCTACTGCCGCGCCGTCGAAGGTTATCTGTGCCGCCGCAACGAAGGGCACCTGGTGCGCGTCGTCGGCCCCGCCTTCGATTGCGTGGCGGGCTGGGCCGCGAAGGGCGTGCCGCTGCGCGTCGCCTGTCGCGGCATCGACCGCTGCGTCGAGCGGCTGGCCGCGAAGGGCAATCGCCGCCGTCCCGTGCGGATCGAGTTCTGCGACGCCGACGTGCTCGACGTCTTCGACGAGTGGCGCCGTGCGATCGGCGTGCCCGCGGCGTCGCCGGATGGCGCGGGCGACGAGCCTGCCGCTGCACGCCGGCACGCCTCGCTCAGCGCTCACCTGGATCGCGTGGTGGCGCGGTTGACGGCCTTGCGCGCCAGCAGTGGCGCCAACCTCGGCGAGATGGTGGATTCGCTGGTGACCGAGCTCGACGCCGCGAGGGCCAGCGCCAAAGGGCTCCGCGGCGAGGCGCGGCGACAGCTGCTCGATCGGCTCCAGGCCTTGGACGCGCGGCTGCTGGCCTCGATGCGCGCAAGGCTCGACGCTGCGACGATGGCGGGTGTCACCGCCGAGGCCGACGCGGAGCTGGCGCCGTTTCGCGATCGCATGCCGGCGGACGCGTATGGCCGGGCGCAAGCGGCGTGCATCGATCGCCTGGTGCGCGAGCGCTTCTCGCTTCCCGTGGTGGCTTTCGAATGACGTACGTGGCTGCAGGCTTTCCGCCTTTGCTAAGGCTACGGCGGACAGGTTAGGCCTGCCTACCGCATGCTGACGTCAGGACAGATCATCACGCTCGACATCGAGCGGCCCGTCGCGGGTGGCCGCATGCTGGCGCGCCACGACGGGCAGGTGGTGCTGGTCGCCGGCGCGATTCCGGGCGAACGCGTCGGCGCGCGGGTGGAGCGGGTAGCCAAGGGGTTCGCGTACGCCGAGACGGTCGATGTTCTCACGCCCTCGCCCGAGCGCCGCCCGGCGGCCGACTCGCGCTGCGGCGGTCGCGACTACGCGCACGTGTCCTACGATCGGCAACGGACGCTCAAGGCCGAGATCGTGGCCGACGCCTTTCGGCGGCTGGCCCGGCTGCCGCTGACCTCGCTGCCGGAAGTGATGCCCTCGCCGGAGACCGGCTACCGGCTGCGCGCGCGACTGCACGCATCCAGCGGGCGGCTCGGTTTCTTTCGCGAAGGGTCCCACGCGCTCTGCGACGTCGAGGTCACCGGACAGCTGTCGCTGGAGACCATCGCGTGGATCCGGCGCGCCGAGCAGTCGATCGTCGCCGCAGGTGCGCCGGCCATTGCCGGCGTCGAGATCGCCGAGAACATCCCCGGGAGCGAACGAACCGTGCACGTCGACGTACGCGGTCCCGTCGCTCGCGCCGCCTGGGCGCCGATTGCCGACGGCCTCACGGGGCTGACGGTGCAGGGGGAGTCGGACCTCGTGACCGTAGCAGGTGCTCCTATGGTCACCGATCGGCTGCCCGTGTCCGCCGCCGAAGGGGCACCGGCGGTGACGCTGACGCGGCACACGACCGCCTTTTTTCAATCCAATCGATTTCTGTTGCCGTGGTTCGTGCAGCACGTCGTCGGGCTGGTCGCCGCCGGCCCGGTGCTCGATCTCTACGCCGGCGTGGGACTGTTCGGACTCGCGGCTGCCGCGGCCGGCCGCGGCCCCGTAACGCTCGTCGAGGGCGATTGGACGAGCGGCGCCGATCTCGAGTCGAATGCCGGCGCCTACGGCGCCGGCGTGCGCATCGTGCGCCGCAGCGTCGAGACCGCGCTCAATGATCTATCGGGAGCCGGGAGCCGGGAGCCTTCGTCGTTCGTGACCTGCATCGTGGATCCGCCGCGCGCCGGCCTTTCGCCCGAGGCCCGCGCCGGTGTCGTGCGCCTCTCGCCGGCCCGGATCATCTACGTGTCGTGCGACGTGGCGACCCTGGCGCGCGATGCGCGCGGTCTGATCGATGGCGGCTACGGTCTCAGCGACATTCGCGCGGTCGATCTGTTCCCCACGACCGCACATGTAGAGACGATTGCCGTGTTCGATCGAGAGGTCAGGTAAGTCAGGTAAGTGTAGGTTTCTGCTAGCGCTCTGACCCACCAGCCTCACCAGACCTACCCGGCTCACCTGACCCCAGTCGGCGAATTCGACAAGCGTCCACGAACCCCTCGAACAGCCTGTCGAATTCGCCGGTGCTGTGGAAGTTCTCCGGGTGCCACTGCACGCCCACGCAAAAGCGGGCGGCGGGGAGTTCTGCCGCTTCGATGACGCCGTCGGGCGACGTGGCGGTGACGACGAGACCCTCGCCGAGCGCGCGAACCGCCTGGTGGTGGCGGCTGTTCACTGCCCGAGTGTCGTCGGGGCCGACGAGCGCGGCCAGGCTCGAGCCGGGCGTCACGGCGACCGTGTGGGCGAGGGTGGTCGGCAGGCCTTCGGCATCGTGCGCCAGCAGCATCGCCGGTTCGCTCGGGATGTCCTGGATGAGCGTGCCGCCGAGCGCGACGTTCAGCACCTGCAGGCCACGGCAGATGGCGAGTACGGGCAGGTCGGTGGCCAGCGCGCGGCGCACGAGGTCGATCTCGAAGGCGTCGCGGCCCGGCTCGGACACGTCGTAGGTGGCATGCGGCGCCTCGCCGTAGAGAGCCGGATTGACGTCGTCGCCGCCGGTCAGCAGCAGTCCGTCTACGCCGTCGAGCACCGAGGCCGATGGCTCGTCGACGGCGAGTGGCCGGGGCGTGGCTCCGGCGCGTCGGACAGCCGCCTCGTAGTCGCGCGGCTTCTTGCACGGGGTGATGGCGATAATCGGCATGACGGTGTCGCGCTGATCGGCCGCTACATCCGCGCCGGTACCTCGATACCCATCAGGTCGAGGGCTCGTGCCAGCTGCGTGCGCACGTAGATGACCGCGGCGGCGCGCCAGCGCCGCACGTCGTCGCGCTCTTCCTTCAGGATCGGGGCGGCGTGGTAGAAGCCGCTGAAACTCTGCGCCAGCGAGAACGCCCACTTGGCGAGCACCGAGAACTCCAGGGTGCGGATGACCTGTTCGACGATGTCGTCGAGCCGGCCGGCTTCGAGCACCAGCGCCCACACCTCATGGGATCCGTTGCCGCCGTCGAGCTCCACCGGAGGGACGCTGCCGAGCGACTGCACGAGCGCGGCTTCCGAGACGCCCAGGCGTTCTTCCAGGTTGTGCAGGATCTTGTTCGCGCGGACGACGGCGTACTGAATGTAGGGCCCGCTCTCTCCGGTGAAGTTCAGCGCTTCGCCGAGGTCGAACGCGATGACCTTGCCGCGCGAGAACTTCACCATGAAGTAGCGCACGGCGGCGACCGCGAGCATGCTCGCGACGCGGGCGGTGTCGGCGGCGGTGAACTCCGGATTGCGCTTGGCGACTTCTTCGGTAGCCTTCTGGATCAGCGTGTCGATCAGGTCGTCGGCTTTCACGCCCAGACCCTTGCGTCCCGAGACCTCCACGAACGGCTTGCGCGCCGCCTCGGAGTCCGGCGCCGGTGCGTGGCCGAGCTCGCGTGCCGTCTCGTGCGACAGCGCCACCATCTCGTAGGAGAAGTGGCGGGAGCGCTCGGCGCCCTCGGGGTTGCCGACGGCGATGAGGGCCTGCTTCAACAGCTTCTGCAGGTATGACTGACGGACGTCGATGACGTTGTAGACGTACGACGCGCCGCCGAAGGGCGGGTGTGCCGCGGCGCCGTCGGTGCTGCAGGTCGCCCACAGCGGCCCGCTGGCACGCTCCACGAAGGTGCGGTAGTGAAAATCGCGGCCGAGCAGCCCCAGCTTCCAGAACTGGTAGGCGATGTCCTTGCCCACGTAGGTGACCACGCCATTTGACCGGACGATGACCTTCTCGCGCTCGGTGTCGGCGCCCTCCTCGGGGGCGTCCATCAGCCCTTCGGGGCTCACGCCGGGGCCCTCGGCGTCCGCCCCGGCGTCGAGATCCTCCTGAATCGGCATCACCCAGCAGCCGGCCAGCCGTCCGTCGGTGCGGAGATACACCGCCCCCTTGGCCTTGAGCACCTCGAAGGCCTGCGCCCAGAATTTCAGCCGCAGGATGTCGCCCTCCCACGTCAGGAGGTCGTAATCGACGTTCAAGCGCGCCATCGTTTTCAGATGGCAGCGCACGATGCGATCGGCGATGAAGGCGGCCGCCGCGGCGTTGTCGTTGCCGCCGTGCTCGATGTCGTGCAGGGTCGAGGCCCGCACCGCCAGGCGCGCCTTGTCGCCGTCGTACCACTCGGTGACGCGGGCGTAGAGGTCCCAGCAGTAGTAGTCGAATCGGGTGGTGTCGGCGATCCGGCGAATCTCCTCGAGCGACTTCTGCTCGATCTCGCGGAAGCCCACCACGACATCAGCGACCTGCACGCCCGTGTCGTCGATGTAGTTCTGCACTTCCACCCGCGTGCCCCGGAAGCGCAGGGCGCGGACGAGCGTGTCGCCCAGCGCGGCGTTGCGGAGATGGCCGATGTGCGCGGCCTTGTTCGGGTTGATGGCGGTGTGCTCGACGATCGCCTTGCCGTCTTTCAGGGCGCCGCCCGCCGCGTCGGGCGCCAGGCGTTCGCGCAGGAAAGACGCCCGATCCAGGAAAAAGTTGAGATAGCCGTTCGGCGCGGCGACGACCTGCCGGACGCCGGTCACGGAGTCGGAGGCGGCGGCGATTTCGGCGGCAATGGCCCGCGGCGCCTTGCGCAACCGGCGCGCCAGCTCGAACGCGATGGGGGTCCCGAGATCGCCAAGGTCGCGATTGGGCGGCGACTCGAGAACGACGGGCGGGACCGCTGCCGCGTCGAGGCCATAAAGCTGTGACAGGACCCGGGCGAGGTGCTCGCGGAGACGGGCGTGGACCGGAAGAATCATCGAGGTGGTTTACGGACGGCGAGCGCGTGCAGTAGGCTGTCTCCGCTCGAATTTCTTTAACGTTATCAGAATTCGCACCCATGAATGACGCGGGCGTTGGACGCCTGCTCGTCGCCAGCCTGCATCAGGGCATCGCGGAGGTGCTGCCGACGCGGCTCGACTTCTACGAGTCGTGGCTCAATCCGGCGGGACTGCGTGACGGACGCATCGGCCTGGCGCCGATGGCGGCGGTGCTCAGCTTTCTCCGCCAGGAAGGCGAGCACTACGACGAGATCGCGCGCCGTGCCGGCGAGTACACCGCCGAGTGGATGGTGCTGGCGCTGTCTCCCCTCGAACGCCGCATCGGCCACGCGCTGCCGGCGCGCCTGCGCCTCTGGTACGTGATGCGGCTGGTCCGCCGTCTCGTTCGTCAGACCTATGGTGGCAGCCGGGCGATCGTTCGCTGGCGTGCGGGCGGTGTGGGTGCAGTGGACCTCAGAGGCTCGCTCTTCTGCCAGGTCCGCGAGCCGGTGGCGCAACCGCTCTGCGCGTTCTACGCCGCCGCCATCGGGCGCCTCGCCGCGCTCTTTCAGCTCGACGTCAACGTGCACACCGACGGCTGCCGGGGGGCCGGCGCGCCGCGGTGCCTGATCGCTCTGGCGTTCAGGCCGGAGGCCCCGGCGCAGTGACGCGCACGGCCGTCTGCGCCGCGGCCATCGCGCTCGTCGCCCTGTGCGTCGCGGGGCCCCAGCCGGCGTCGGCCCAGACCGCCGGTCCACGTCCATTGGTCATGCCGTTTCAGGCGACGAGCAGTGAAGTGCGCGCCGACTGGCTCGGCGAGCTGGCGTCAGTCGCTGTCACGCGCGAGCTGCGCGCCGCCGGCGTCGGCGCCATTCGCCGTGACGATCGCCTGCAGGCCATGGAGCGCCTTCGGGTGCCGGATGTCCCGCTCTTGAGCCACGCCACCGTGATTCGACTGGCGAGCGTGGTCGGGGCCACGGTGATTGTCGTCGGCCGAATCGAGGCGACGGCCGCGGAGCTGGTGCTGCACGCCCGGACGATCCGCGTGGACACCGGGTTCATGGCGGAGGAGGTCGTCGAGCGGGGACCGCGCGGCGATCTCTTTGCCATCGCCGCGCGCGTCGGGCGCCGGATCGTGCCCGAGGCGCCGGCGCCGGGCGCGAGCGCCATCGCCGCGCGTCCTCCGGTCGCCGCCTTCGAACTCTTCGTCCGCAGCCTGGTCGCGAACAACCCCGCCACACGCATCTCGCTTCTCAGCGACGCCATCGATCAGGCGCCCGCGCTCGACGACGCGCGCTTCGCCCTGTGGAACGCCTACACCGAGCAGGGCGAGCATCAGCGTGCGCGCACGGCGGTGCGCGCCGCGTCGGCCGTCGGCGACGCACGGCGCGCGGCATTTCTCGAGGCCGTGTCCGAGCTGCAGCTCGGACGCTATCAGGAGGCGTGGGCGGGTTTCAGTACGCTGCAGCGCGACCACGCCGACCCGGCGCTCGCCAACGACATGGGCGTGGTGCAGCTGCGCCGGCCTGGCAGCGGGCCCAAGGCCGCCGACCTGTTTCGCGAAGCGACGGCGCTCGATCCCAACGACCCTGATCTCTTTTTCAATCTTGGCTACGCCCACTGGATCGCGCGCGAGTATCCGCAGGCGGTGGCCGCGCTGCGAGAGGCCGTGCGCCGCAGCCCGGCGGACGAGGACGCGCACTACGTGCTCGGCGCCGCGCTGCAGGCGGCGGGTTCGGCCGACGAGGGCGCACGGGAAAAGGATCTGGCGCGGCGGCTTTCGTCGACCTACAGCGATCTCGATGCGCGCCGCACGGCCAACTCGGTGCCGCGCGGTCTGGAGCGCTTGAAGACAGCCGTGGATGCGGCGTCGCTCACACGGGTGGAGAGCGCGCTCAGCGCGGCGGGGCAGCGGGAGCAGCGCGAGCTGGTGTCGTTCTACCTCACCAACGGCCGGCGGCTCTTCCAAACCGAGCGCGATGCGGATGCGCTCGCCGAACTGCGCCGCGCCGTGTTCCTGTCGCCCTACGAGAGCGAGGCGCATCTGCTCATCGGACGGATTCTGCTGCGCGGAGGGCGTCCGCGCGAGGCGATCGAGACGCTGAAGATCTCCGTGTGGAGCCGCGACACCCCGGCGGCCCGGCTTGCCTTGGCCGAAGCGTACGTCGCGGCGCGCGACTACCCCGCGGCACGCGTCGAGGTGCAAGCGGTGCTAACGGCCGATCCGGGAAATCAGGCGGCGGCGGCGCTCCGGGCGGGCCTTCCGCCGCCGTAACCGGGTGCCCCCGGAAGGGCAATCATGCTAGGATAATCGCGACTAAACCATGTCAGATGAAGGACTTCACGAGATCCAGTTGAACGGGAAGCAGCTCGTGTTCCTGTTCATGACTGCCACGGTGGTGGCTGTCGTGATCTTCTTGTGCGGGGTCATGGTTGGTCGCGGAGTGCCGGCTCAACGGGGAGCGCCAGTCCTAGCCGCCGACGGGGCTGATCCCACCACATCCGACGAGACTCGCACCACCGCCTCTGCGACGGAGGCGGCCGCCACACCGACGGCTGCATCGAGTCCCGCGGCATCGCCCTCGAGCAAGCTGGGCCTGACGTATCCCACGCGGCTCGAAGAGCCCGAGCCCGTTGCCGAGGACGTACCGGCCGGCCTGCCGGCGCACGAGCCGTTTGCGACGACCGCGGTGGCGAAGGGGCCACCGCCAGCGCCGAAGGCCAGCGCCAAGACGCCGCCATCGAAGAGCGCGGCTCCAGCAGTGGCCACGACCGTGTCGTCGACCGCCAAGGACACCAAGGACGCGCCCGACGCCGTGCCCGCAGGCGCGGGGTACGTCGTGCAGGTGGCCGCCGTCCGGCAGCGTTCCGAGGCCGACACGATCCGCGAACGGCTCGCGCGCAAGGGCTATCCGGCCTTCATCGCCACCGCGGGCACGACCGGCGTTCCGACGTATCGCGTGCGCGTGGGCAAGTATCCGTCGCGGCGCGAGGCGGATACGGTGGCGGCCAAGCTCGAACGCGAAGAGCAGTTCAAACCCTGGGTGACCCGGTAGTCGACGCGCGGCGGATCGCACATGACGGACAGCATCTATCGTCCCGCTGATCCTTCGGGCGCGGGGGCGAGCTTGGCAGACGCAAGCCCGGCACCGCTGTTTGTCATCCAGGACCACCGCCTCGGCTATGTCAACCGCGCGTTTGCGGCGCTGACCGGTGTCGAAGCCTCGGAACTCGTGGGCCGCGCCGCCCTCGACGTCATTCATCCCGACGATCGGGCGCATCTGCTCGAGCGCGGCTACGAACAGCAGCAGGGCACGCGCGGTGTGTCGCGGTCGCAGTTCCGGCTGCGCCGCCCCGACGGCGGCGAAATCTGGGTCTACGCGACCACCGCGCCGCTCGTCTACGACGGGCGCCCGGCCATCATCGGAACGGTGATCGAAGTCACCGAGCGCCGGCACGCGCAGGACGCCGTGGCGCGCTCGCAGCGCCTGGAGGCGGTTGGCCGCCTTGCCGGGGGCATCGCGCACGACTTCAACAACCTGCTTCAGGTGGTGATCGGCCACGCCGAACGGCTGGCAGCCGGGCTGCCGGCCGAAAGCGCATTGCAGAAGTCGGCGGTCGAAATCCGCACGAGCGCGACGCGCGCCGCTCAGCTCACCGACCGCCTGCTCTCACTCGGGCAGCGCCAGTTGCTGGAGCCGCGGTCGCTCGACGTCCCGCGCCTGGTGGCTGACCTGCGCAACGCGATCCAGCGCCGCGTGGGCGCGTCGGTGAAGCTCGTGATTCGCCGGGGGCGCCGCGGCGCGCCGGTCCGCGCGGACCGCATGCGCATGATTCACGTGTTGGCGCACCTGGTGGACAACGCGCGAGAAGCGATGCCCACGGGTGGGCAGTTGATGATCAGCACGGACCTGCTCGAGGTGGACGAGGCGATGCGCGCCGATCGGCCGTGGTTGCGCGCCGGCCCGTACATGCGCCTGCAGCTCGAGGACACCGGCACCGGCATGGACGCGGCGATGGCCGAACGGGCTTTCGAGCCGTTCGTCACCACCAAACCGAAAGGGCACGGCGCCGGCCTCGGCCTCGCGACGGTCTACGGTCTGGTCAAGCAGAGCAACGGGTTCGTCTGGGTGGAGAGCGCACCCAAGGCCGGGACGCGCGTGGTCGTGCTGCTGCCGGTCGACTCCTCAACGGTCGGTGACGCCCCGGCGGCGGCGATGAACTCGCCGGCCGCCGTCATTCCGCCGCCGGATCTGCCGCGCGTCCTCCTCGTCGAGGACGAGGGCGCGGTACGCGAACTGCTCTCGTCGGCGCTCGAACGCAACGGCTTCGACGTCGTGACTGCCGGCAGCGCCGAGGAAGCCCTCACGCTGGCCTCGCCGGCGTTTCAGATTCTGCTGAGCGACATCAGCCTGCCGGGGATGAGCGGCGTGCAGCTGGCGCGACAGCTCCGCAGCAGCCTGCCGACGCTGCGCGTGCTGCTGATGTCCGGTTATGCGCGTGAAGAGTTCTCGTCGGGGCCGAACGCGGTGGACGACCTGCCGTTCATCCCCAAGCCGTTCGCCACGCGCACCGTCGTGGAACGGCTGCGGTCGCTCATCGAGCCCGCGCGCGAGCCGCTGCAAGCCTAGTGTCCCGGCCGCGTATCCGCAGGGACGTCGCTCTGGCCGCGCTTGCCGGCGCGCTGCTGGCCCTGAGCTTCCCCAAATTCGGTCATCCCGCGTTTGCGTGGATTGCCCTCGTCCCGCTGTTTCTCGCGCTGAGCGGGTGGACCGGGCGGCCGGGGCGGCTACCGGGCACCAGGGCGCGGCGCGGCCTCTTTCTTGGCCTCGTCACCTCCGTCGTCTTTTTCTGCGGCACCCTCTACTGGACCGGTCCAGTGCTGGTGACGTTCGGCGGCCTCCCGCCGCCACTTGGCGTGGTCTCCGTGCTGCTGCTGTCGCTGTATCTCGGGCTCTACAACTCGGTCGCCACCGCCGCGCTCGGCGTCATCCTCGGGCGCTACGGCACGATGGGGCTCTGGCTCGCGCCGGCGGCGTGGGTGAGTGGCGAGTACCTGCGGGGCACGCTGTTGTCCGGCTTTCCCTGGGTGGTGCTGGGGGACAGCCAGATCGACGTCCTGCCCGTGGCGCAGCTGGCCAGCGTGGCCGGGCTCTACGGCGTGTCTCTGTTCGTGGCGCTCGTCAACGCCGCGCTCGCGTTCGCCCTGCTCGCGCCGCCGCGCGTGCGCGTCCGGACGCTCGCGGCCACCGCCACGGCGCTCGTGGCCGTGGCCGTCTGGGGCACGTGGCGCGTCGCCGATGGATCCCTGACCCGCGCCGGCGTGCCGATCCGCATCGGCGTGATCCAGGGCAATGTCGACCAGAAGGACAAGTGGGACCCGCGGCAGGCGCGACGGATCTTCACGACCTACATCGCGATGACCCGCGACGCCGTCCGGCGCGGCGCGCAGTATGTCATCTGGCCGGAGTCGTCCACCCCGTTCATGTTCGAAGAGGACGCCGCGGGCGGCCAGGCCATCCGCGATCTCGCTCGCGAAGTCCGGGTGCCGATCCAGTTTGGCAGTGATCAGATGGAGCGCGGCGCCATGCCGCGCCTGTACAACGCGGCGTTCCTCGTGGCTCCCGACGGCGCCACCGGCGCCGTGTATCGCAAGATGCAGCTCGTGCCGTTCGGCGAGTTCATCCCGCTCCAGCGCTGGATCTCGTTCCTGTCGCCGCTCGTGGGCGGGCTGGCGACGTTTGCGGCCGGCGACACGGTGACGATGCTGCCGATCGGCGGGCACAAGGCAAGCACCGCGATCTGCTACGAGGTCATCTTTCCGAGTCTGGCGCGCGAGGCCGTCGACCGCGGCAGCGAGCTGCTCACGACGATCACCAACGACGCGTGGTACGGGACGACGTCGGCGCCCTATCAGCACTTCGCGCTGGCGTCGATGCGCGCCATCGAGCAGGGCCGCTATCTGGTCCGCGCGGCCAATACCGGTATCAGTGGCGCGGTGGATCCCTACGGGCGGACGGTGGGGAAGTCGGCTATCTTTGAACAGACGGGCATGGTGGTGGACGTGCGCTTCCTGCGGGGCCGCACGATCTATTCGCGGATTGGCGACGTGGCGGCATACGCCTCGCTGGCCGTGACGGTGCTCGCGCTGGTGGCGTTTCGGCGCCGACAGTAACAGCCCGGCGCAGGAGGACGCGTGGCGGCAACTCTCGACAACGACGATCTGAACCGGCTGTACGACGACCTCACGAGGCGGGCCCTCGAGCTGCGGAGGCACCTTTGAGGGTGCCAACCTGCAGGCACAGCTAGGCGAAATCGAAGCCGCGAGCTCGGCTCCTGATTTCTGGAGCCGTCAGGCCGAGGCGCAGAAAGTGATGCAGCGCCGGCGGCGCGTGGAGGGCGATCTCGCCCTCCTCGAGTCGCTCCGTCGCCGCGCCGACGACCTCGGCGTGCTGTTCGAGTGGGCCGCGAGCGGGGAAGACGTGAGCGCCGACATCGAGCGCGGGCTCGCCGAGCTTCAGACCGAGGTGGAGGCCGCCGAGACCAAGAAGATGCTCGGCGGGGAGTACGACCGCTCGAACGCTATCGTCACGATCCATCCCGGCGCCGGCGGCACCGAGTCGCAGGACTGGGCCGAGATGCTCCTCAAGATGTACCTGAAGTGGACGGAGCGCCGCGGGTTCGGCCGCGAGGTGGTGGACTACCAGGCGGGCGACGAGGCGGGCATCAAGAGCGCCACCGTCCTGATCAATGGCGAGTACGCCTACGGCCTGATGTCGGCGGAAGCCGGTGTCCACCGTCTGGTGCGCATTTCCCCCTTCGATCAGGCCGCCCGTCGGCACACCTCGTTCGCGTCGGTGTTCGTGTGGCCCGAGCTGCCCGAGGACGTCGACATCGACATCGAAGAGAAAGATCTGCGCATCGACACCTTCCGTTCGAGCGGCGCCGGCGGGCAGCACGTGAACGTGACCGACTCCGCGGTCCGCCTCACCCACCTGCCGACCGGCATCGTCGTGTCGTGCCAGAACGAGCGGTCGCAGCACAAGAACCGCGCGTCGGCCATGAAGGTGCTGCGCGCGCGCCTCTTCGATCTGAAGATGAAGGAGCAGCAGGCCAAGCTGGATCAGATCGGCGGCGAGAAGCGCGACATCGCCTTCGGCAGTCAGATCCGCAACTACGTGCTGCAACCCTATCAGATGGTGAAGGACCTCCGCACCAGGATGGAGGTGGGCGACCCCAGTCGCGTGCTCGCCGGCGACCTCGACGGCTTCATCAAGACCTACTTGATGCAGAAGGCGAGCGGCACGCTCGGCACGCCGGCTGCCGCCGACGAGGATTAGCGCTTTTGTAGAGGGCGGTCTTCAGACCGCCCTGTCGGCGTTGGCACGAATGGCGGCCGACAGAAAGGGAGTCAGCCCTTCGCCGGCGCGGTCGATCGTGGCTCTGAAGCGTTCGTCCGCTTCGTACATGTCGGCCAGCCCCGCGTGCATCGCGCGGCTGCACGGGTAGAACCACGTGTCGATCGACAGCCGGTGGCGCTCCGCGATGTCCATCGCCTCGGCGGCCGTCGGTTCGACGCCCCGGCGCATCGCGGCGGCGGCCTCGGCGTAAATGGCCCCCTGCTCGGCCTGCTGCCGCTTCCAGTCCTCGGCGCCGTATTTGTTCACGCGACGCTTCGACTCCTCATAGGCGTCGCCACTCCAGCGTTGTTCGACCTCCGCTTCGTACACGGCGGGATCGAAGCCACCGAACAGCTCCTTCATATCCATGGTTCCTCCCTGCGGGTCGCGGCCTACGACAGCGAGCGCGGCGTCGACCGCGCGCAGCATGTCGCCGAGCGCCCGCGCCTTGTCTTCGAGGCGCCGCCGCTGCTCGACGAGCGCCTGGCGTGGATCGAAGCGCGGATCGTCCAGCGAGCGCCTGATCTCCTCGAGCGGAAACCCGAGTTCCCGCCCGATGAGGATCTGCTGCAGCCGCAGCAGGTCGGCGTCGGTATAGAGACGATAGCCGGCCTCGGTGCGTCCGGTGGGGACGAGCAGCCCGATGGCGTCGTAGTGGTGCAGCGCGCGAATCGACACGCCAGAGAGTCTGGCGATATCGGCGACCTTGTAGGTGCGCGGCACCGTCATATCTGCCACTGTGAAGCCTGACGCGACGTGAGAGTCAAGCGGAGGCTCCGGGCTTCAGGCTTCGGGCTTCGGGTCTGCCCGATCGCGACACAGTGTGCACTCGACGGTGACACCAAGTCTCGACGCGCGGCCTTCCGCGGTCGTTACCCACGGGCGGCTCTCGAACGGCGGGCGATGCCGCATGTGCTGGCGGTGGCCGCATTCGAGCTCGGCGACCCAGTGGCCCTCGTCGTCTTGGGTGAAACCGGTTATGCGGCGTTCCATGAGCCTGGTCGGCCGGGTCTAAGGACCCGGCCCCACGCACGGCAAGGTCTAAGGCCGGCTAATCCGCCGCCTTTGACGGGGCGGGTTCGGCGGCGGGCGCCGGATCAGCGGCCGGCTGCGTCGCCGGCGGGTCGGGGATCATGCCGGCCGGCTGTGTCCCGTTGATGAACGCCTCGGTGATGCCGCTCGGGAGCGTCACGAAGATGATGTTCCCGGGCGCCTCGAACTGCGGAGGACTCTTCCGATCGGCGCGCTTCTCGATGTAGACGCGCATGAAGTCCATCCAGATCGGCAGCGCCGCCTGCGCGCCCGTCTCGCCGCTGCCGAGCGGCTTCTTCTCGTCGTAGCCCACCCACACGCCGACCGTGATGTTGGGGTCGAAGCCTACGAACCACGCGTCGGTAAACTCGTCCATCGTGCCCGTCTTGCCACCGAGCGGCCACTGCAGCGATTTGGCGGCCTCGGCGGTGCCACGCTGCACCACGCCCTCGAGCAGGTGGGCCATGAGGAACGCGGTGTCGGCGCGCAGCGCCTCGTGCGGCTCGGGCCGGTTCTCCTCGATGACGGTTCCCTCGCGATCCGACACCGAGCGCACCGCGTACGGGGCCATGCGCACGCCCTGGTTGGCGAAGGCCGAGTAGGCGCTCGTCATCTCGACCAGGGTGGACTCGGCGGCGCCAAGTGCCAGCGACAGGTAGGGCGGGTAGTTGCCGGTCAGGCCCAGACGCTTGGCATATCCGACCACCTGGTCGGGACCGACAGCCTCGATCGCCTTGACCGCGGGAATATTGCGCGAGTCTTCGAGGGCGTGGCGCAGCGTTACTGGCCCTTCGAACTTCCGGTCGTAGTTGAGTGGGCGATACGGCGGCTGGTTCGGCCCGGCGATGTAGGAGACGGGCTCGTCGATGAAGACGGTCTCGGCGGTGAAACCCTTGTCGATGGCGGCGGAGTAGAGCACCGGCTTGAAGAGCGACCCCACCTGCCGCCGTGCCTGGGTGGCGCGGTTGAACTTGCTGCGCGCGAAATCGAAGCCGCCGACCATGGCGCGAATCTGCCCGGTCCGGTTGTCGAGCGCGACGAGCGCACCTTCCACGTTCGGTGGCTGCTCCAGCGTGAGCTGGGTGAGCTGGCCCTTCTCCACGGCGCCGATCGCCACTTCGATGATGTCGCCCACGGCAAAGAGATCGGCGGCAGTGGTCTTCCGCGTCCAGGCGAAGGCGGCCTTCGGCAGGTCGACTTCGGTGGCGCCGATGCGGATGCGGGCGCTGCCGGCCGGCGTCTTCGTGAACGACATCACGACCGCGGGGACGATGTCGCCCGCCGCAATCGGCCGCGCCCACCGCGGCGAGGCGTAGGTGTCCGGCGTCGCGTTGGCGGCCGCCACGGTCTGCTTCGGTTTGCGGTAGCCGGTGCGGCGCTTGTCGAGGCGCCGCAAGCCGCGATCGACGGCACGCTCGGCCGCGCGCTGAAGTTCGACGTCGAGCGTGGTCTGCACCTGCAGGCCGGTTTCGTAGAGGGCGGCGGCGCCGAAGCGCTGCTCGAGGCTCTTCCGGATGTCCTCCACGAAGTAGGGGGCGAGCGAGCGATCGGCCGCGGTGGCCTGGCCGCGGAGCGCGAGCGGTTTGCTGGCCGCGTCGGCGGCGGCCTGCCCCGTCACGAAGCCCTCTTCGGCCATGCGCGGCAACACGTAGTTGTTGCGCCGCGCGAGCGTGCGTTCGGGGTTGACGAACGGGCTGAGGCGTGCGGGCGTCTGGATGATCGCCGCGATCGTCGCCGCCTCGTCGAGCGTCACGTCCTTGGCGGACTTGTTGAAGTACATCCGGGCGCCGGCTTCGACGCCATACGCGCCGTGCAGCGGCACCTGGTTGGCGTAGAGCGTGAAGATCTCCCGCTTGGTGTAGCGCCGCTCAATCTGGACCGCGAGCAGCGCTTCCTTGATCTTCCGCTCGAGCCCCTCGCGGCCGCTGCGCGCAAAGACGCCACCGCGCATGTATTCGGCCTGGAGGAAAAGGTTGCGGGCGAGCTGCTGCGTGATGGTGCTGGCGCCGGCCCGCTGCCCCGTGAGGACATCCTTCACAGCCGTCATCAGGATGCGTGAAAAGCTCAGGCCGAAGTGCTGTTCGAAGTCGGCGTCTTCGGTGGCGATGATCGCCTGCCGGAGTACAGGCGCGATGTCGTCGTAGCCGACCACCACGCGCCGCTCGGTCGCGAACTCGCCGATGACGTCGCCGTTGCTCGCGAGGATGCGGGTAATGGTGTTGGGGCGGTAGTCGTCGAGGGCGGTGATCTCCGGAAGGTCGTCGCCATAGGCGAAGAGCACGCCCCCAACCGTTCCGAGCAGGGCGGCGGTCAAAAAGAGCAGGGCCAGGATGGCCCGCGTGGCCAGCTTGATGACGATTCGGGTACCGGTAG
>Ga0070675_100001831_pt1 | contig 15730 bp, 16 predicted proteins | sample KBSM43metaG_FD_65343 | JGI IMG/M metagenome (GOLD analysis project Ga0070675, IMG submission 65343) | Miscanthus rhizosphere microbial communities from Kellogg Biological Station, Michigan, USA - KBS M4-3 metaG | ecosystem: Host-associated > Plants > Roots > Rhizosphere > Soil ...
AGCGGCGCGCGCGTCGTGCGCGGCACGATCGCGCTGGACGTGGACGAGCCGGAGCTGAGCGGCGTGCGGCTGGCGAATCAATTGAGAAGGGAAGGGGCGTCGGAAATCTTGGAAGGTTTGCGGCGCGCGGAGCATTTGCCCGCCCCACAACCGGAATAGACACGCGGTTTTCGGTTGTTGGTTTTCGGTTATCGGCGGCCCTCGGGACGCAAGAGCTAACCGGGCAGGCCAACAACCGAGAACCGATTACCGGCAACAGTCAGTATCTTCCATCCATGCCCTCGTTCCCCACCTACCGTCCCCGCCGGCTTCGCCGCACCGAAGCGCTTCGATCGCTCGTGCGGGAGACGGTGCTCACGCCGTCGCAGCTCGTGCTGCCGCTGTTCGTACGGCCCGGCACCGGCGTGCGAATGCCGGTGTCGTCGATGGCGGGGGTGTCGCAGACTTCCGTGGACGAGCTGGTGCGCGATGCGACCGCGGCGGCGGAGGCGGGCGTCGGCGGCGTGCTGCTGTTCGGCATTCCCGAGCACAAGGACGAGACCGGCTCGAGCGCGTGGGACGACGAGGGTCCGGTGCAGCGCGGGGTGCGCGCGCTCAAGCGCGAGCTGCCGCAGCTCGTCGTCATCACCGACGTCTGCATGTGCGAGTACACGTCGCACGGACACTGCGGTGTCCTCGTCGACGGCGAGGTCGACAACGACCAGTCGCTCGAGCTGCTGGCGCGCGAAGCGCTGTCGCACGCGCGAGCGGGCGCCGACATCGTGGCGCCGAGCGACATGATGGACGGCCGGGTCGGCGCGATCCGCACCGCGCTCGATGGCACCGGGCACACCCAAACATCCCTCCTCAGCTACTCCGCGAAGTTCGCCTCGGCGTACTACGGGCCGTTCCGCGAGGCGGCCGAGAGCACGCCGCAGTCTGGCGACCGCCGCGGCTATCAGATGGACGCTGCCAACATCGAGGAAGCGCTGCGCGAGACCTGGCAGGACATCGACGAGGGCGCGGACATGGTGATGGTCAAGCCGGCCGGCCCGTTCCTCGACGTCATCGCGCGCGTGAAGGAGGAGACCGGCTACCCGCTGGCCGCGTACCAGGTGAGTGGGGAGTACGCTATGATTCAGGCAGCCGCCGAGCGTGGCTGGATCGAGCGCGACCGGGCGATGATGGAGAGCCTGATCGGCATCCGCCGCGCGGGTGCGGACGTGGTGATCACGTACTTCGCGCGCGACGCGGCGAAGCTGCTGCGTGATCGGTGATCGGTTGTTGGTCCTGCACACGCAGCTGAGCCACGTCCCGCCGCCGTCCGTCGCCGACAACCGATAACCGACAACCGTCAACTGCCGTATGCGGTACCGCACCTTCCCCGGCACCTCCATCTCCGTCTCCGAAGTCGGCTTCGGGACCTGGACCCTGTCCACCGGCTGGTGGGGGGATAAGACCGACGCCGAAGCCGTCGCGATGCTTCGCAGCGCGCTCGACGTGCACGGCGTCACCTTCTTCGACGCGGCCGACGCGTACGGGAACGGCCGCGCCGAGCGGCAGCTCGCCGAGGCGTTTCGCGGCCGGCGGAGCGAGGTCGTGCTGGCGACGAAGGTCGGCTACGACATCTACGACGAAGCCGCGGTCGCATCCCGCCGCGGTCAGCAGGAGCTGCCGATGCGTACCGATCCGGCGTTCCTGCGCTACGCCGTCGACCGCTGCCTCGAGCGGCTCGAGACCGACTACATCGACGTGCTCCAGATCCACAACGCGAAGATGGAGCACGTGCGCGACGCCGAGCTGTGGGGCACGCTGCGCGACCTCAAGCGCGAGGGGAAGATCCGCGCGTGGGGCGCCGCGTTCGGTCCGGCCATCGGATGGTTGTACGAATCCGTGGAGCTCGTCGAGCGAGAGAACGACATCGACACGATCCAGATGATCTGGAACGTGCTCGAGCAGCACCCGGGCTCGGCGATGATCGAGGCGGCGCGGCGGCACGCGCCGAACTGCTGCTTCAACGTGCGCGTGACTCACGCGAGTGGGATGCTCGAGGGGAAGTACACCGCCGACACCGTGTTCCCGGAGAACGACCACCGCCGCCATCGCCCGCGGAGCTGGCTGGTGAACGGCGTGGAGAAGGTGAAGACGCTCGACTTCCTCGCGCGCGAGATGACGCTCGGCCAGGCGGCGCTCAAGTGGCTGCTCGCCGAGCCGCTCGTCGTGACGACGCTGCCGAACATCTACGACGACGAGCAGCTCGCGGAGTTCGCCGCGGCGAGCGACAGGCCCGACCTCACGCGCGAGCAGCTCGCGCGGGTGGCCGAGCTCGACGAGACGAACTTCGGCGTCGACGAAGGACCGATGAGCTACAAGGGCGCGATGACGCGCGAGCGCGGAGCAAACCTGGATCTCCAGGCCGCGCGCAACCCCACCGGACGTCCCGCGCTGCACGCCGCGGCGGCGCGAGAGATCTGATGCTCAACCTCTGGCACGACCTGCCCGCCGGGCAGCATCCCCCCGAGATCGTCACGGCCGTGATCGAGATCCCGTCGGGGAGCCGCAACAAGTACGAGCTGGACAAGACGTCGGGGATGCTCAAGCTCGATCGCGTGCTGTTCAGCGCCGTGCACTATCCCGGCGACTACGGCTTCATCCCGCGCACGCTGCACGAGGACAACGATCCCCTCGACGTGCTCGTGATGGTGAAGGAGCAGACCTTCCCCGGCTGTCAGATCGACGTGCGGCCGATCGGCGTGCTCAAGATGCTCGACCGCGGCGAGCCGGACGACAAGATCCTCAGCGTGCCGGTGCACGATCCGTATCAGCAGGAGTTCTTCGACATCGCCGACATCCCGCAGCACATGCTGAAGGAGGTCGAGCACTTCTTCCACACCTACAAGGACCTCGAGGGCAAGCGCGTCGAGATCAAGGGATGGGGGAAGAGCGACGAGGCCTGCCGCGTGATCGCCGAGTCGATGACGCGCTACGAGGCGACGTACGGCGCGCGGAAGGTGATGCCGGTCTAGCGCCGGCGCCGTCGCGAGGCGCCGGCGCGAGCCGAGTCGTACCTAGGCGACGGCTTCTTGCGTCTCACGTCGCACACGCGAGCGGTGCCGCCACACCACCACGGCCATCACCACGCACGCGACGAACATCACCACATTCCAGATCACGCGCGCCGTGAACTGCTCGAGCGGCATCCACGCCCGCACCGAGAACGGCGCGAAGAACGTCCGCACGGTCGGCGGATCCAGGAGCAGCAGGTCGCGCGTCCAGTTGCCCGCGGCATGCACGCCGAGCGCCGCCGGCAGGCTGCTCCACCGCACGAACACGAGGCCGAACAGGATCGAGCCGAGCGTCGTGCCGACCAGCGCACTGCTCCAGCTCCACCCGTGCACCACGTGATAGACCGCGAAGAGCAGCGCCGTGAGGATCTGCGCCGGCCAGTGCCCGATCGCCGAGATCAGGCGCTCGAACGAGTAGCCGCGAAACACGAGCTCTTCGACGCCGTTGGCCATCAGGAGAAAGAGCACCGACCACGCCGCCTGGTCGGGTCGGAAGGTGCCGTTGCGCGCCCACGGATAGGGCAGCGCGAAGTACATCACCACCGCGATGACGCCGACGAGCAGCATTCCGCCGAGCCAGCCGAGCGCCAGCTCGCCGAGCCGGCGCGGCTTCGGATCGAGGCCGAGGACCGCGGGCGACCGCTTGTCCCACCACAGGAAGAGCAGCGTCACCGCGAGGGCGAGTGCCAGCAGGCCGCCGGGATGGAACACGGCGGGCCCCTGCTTCAGCGCCCAGATCGGCGCGGTGACGAGCAGGAAGAGAAGCGCTCGACCGAACGCGGTCGAGCGCCGCATGGGATCCTGGCGCACCCGCTCAGTCCTTCGGGCTGACGGCGCCGTGGTCGACCGGCTCTCGACCTCGCCGCAGGAAGAGCGCGTCGTAGAGCAGCGCCGCGGCGATGCCGCCGAGGATCGGGCCGATCCAGTACACGGCCTGCGCCTCGAAGATGCCGCTCGCGATCGCGGGGCCGAACGAGCGCGCCGGGTTCATCGACGCCCCGGTGAGCGGTCCGATGGCGAGGATGTCCGCCATGACGGTGAGCCCGATCGCGAACCCGCCGACCTTGGGCGCGTGCGGATCGACCGCGGTGCCGAACACGACGAACACGAGGAAGAAGGTCGCGATCGCCTCGAGCGCGATCCCCGTCCCGAACGAGACGTCCAGCGCGAGCGACTGCCCGCCGAGGCGCGCACCCATCGCGACGTTCTGCGGAAAGGTCGATTTGAGGACGTACGCGGCCGCGGTCGCTCCCAGCAACTGCGCGACGATGTAGAGCATCGCCATCATCGGCTCGATGCGCCGCGCCGCGAGGAAGCCGAGCGTCACGGCGGGGTTGAGATGCCCGGAGATGCGCATCGTCGCCGTGACCATCACGGCGAGCGCGATCCCGTGTGCCGCCGCGACCGCGAGGAGCACGTTGTCCGTGCGCGCCATCTGCGTCGTCATGATCGCGGCACCTCCCACGAACACGAGGGCGAAGATCCCGATGAACTCGGCGGCGAAGTGACGCCAGCTGTCTCGCATTCTCAAGGAAAGTTCGGGTGAGCCATACGATGCGATGCGTGATGCGCTATGCGCATTTCGCAACCACGGGGAGGAAGCGTCCCGAGGCACGGCGCATCGCGCAAAGCGCATCGCGCATCGCGCACCTACACCCCATCATGCCGCTTGAGCACCACCGCCGCGTTGATGCCGCCGAAGCCGAAGCTGTTGCTCAGCGCGTACTCGACGTCGGCATCGCGACCGACCTTGGGGATGTAGTCGAGGTCGCAGACGGGATCGGGACTGTCGAGGTTGAGCGTCGGCGGCAGCCATTTCTGCTCGAGCGCGAGCGCGGTGATCGCGAGCTCGATCGCCCCCGATGCGCCGAGCGCGTGGCCGTAGTACGCCTTCGTGCTGCTCACCTGCAGCTTCGCGGCGTGATCGCCGAACGTCGCCTTGACGGCGAGCGTCTCGGTGGGATCGTTCAGCGGCGTCGAGCTGCCGTGCGCGTTGACGTACGCCACCTCGTGCGGAGCCAGCTCCGCGTCGCGCAGCGCGAGCCGCATGGAGCGCGCCGCCTGCGAGCCGTCGGGGCGCGGCGCCGTCATGTGGTGCGCGTCGTTGCTCGTGCCGTAGCCGACGACCTCGGCGTAGATGTGCGCACCGCGCGCGAGCGCACGGTCCAGCTCCTCGAGGAGGAGAATCGCCGCGCCCTCGCCCATCACGAAGCCGTCGCGGTCCTTGTCGAACGGCCGCGACGACGCCGACGGATCGTCGTCGCGCGTCGACATCGCGCGGATGATCGAGAACGCGCCGTAGCAGAGTGGAGAAAGTGGTGCCTCCGAGCCGCCGGCGAACATCACGTCGGCGTAGCCGTCGCGGATGACGCGGAACGCGTCGCCGACCGCGATCGAGCCCGAGGCGCAGCTCATCGCGTTGGTGCTGTTCGGCCCCATCGCGCCGAGCTCGATCGCGATGTTGCAGCTCGCCGAGCCCCCGAACACGCCGAGCGCGAGCCCGGGCTCCACCGCGCGCAGCCCCTGCGACAGGAACACCGCGAGCTGCTCCTCCGCCATGCGAATTCCGCCGAGCGCGCTGCCCATCATCACGCCGACGCGCTCGCGGTCCTCGCGCGCCATGTCGATTCCCGCATCCTCGATCGCCTGCTTGGCGCACGCGACCGAGAAAGTCCCGAAGCGGTCCAGTCGCTTCACCTTCTTTGCCTCGACATAGTCCTTCGCGTCGAAGTCGTTCACCTCGGCCGCGTTGTGGCTGCGGTACATCGCGGGATCGAAGCGCGTCAGCCGGCCGACTGCCGAGCGCTCGGCCCGCACTCCGTTCCACATCCGTTCGCGCCCCGAGCCGATCGGCGTCACCGCGCCGATCCCCGTCACCGCCACTCGCCGCCGTTCAGCCACCTCTCCCTCCGTGAACGCTCATGTTCGACCGGCCGTCACGAGACCACGTTCCGCATGCGTCGCGAGCCCCGCGAGGGTCCGCGAGGCGATCCCGTGAACGAACACCGGCCCGATGACGAGCGTCGCCGCGCTCTCACCGGCCTTCGACCATCCTGGTCCCTCCCAAACATGCACGATGCGCACGTGGGTTCCATTGGCGACGGCCTGAAAGCTCCACTCCACTTCCATGCCCTTCGTCACGCCTTCGATGTGCGAGAACCGGATCGACGGCGACACCGGGCCGCCGGGTGGATGGATCCTCATGCGCGACTTCCACCAGGTGGGCCAGCGCACGACGCCGAACGGACGCGAGGCGCTCATCTCGACGATGCCGCCTCCATCGCTGCGCCGCTCCACGAAGCGTACATAACGATAGTGGGGGAGCAGCGCCGGCCACCGCTCGACCTCGGCGGCGAGCCGGAAGATGTGCTCGAGGGGCGCCCGGACGACCTGCTCGTCCACCGTCGTCATCGGACGGCCGACCGGCATCGGGCCCAGCTCGAGCGGGGGAGGGAGAGTGGTCATAGGGACGAACTCTACACCGCGGCTGGCCGCCGGGCGATCAGGAGGTCACCCGGCGCGGGCGCCAGGTCGCCGTGATGCGATAGCCGAGGTGCCGGCGCACCTCGGCCTGCTGTCCCGTCGCTGCCAGCACGTGCCGGGCGAGCTCGTCCACCGTGAAGCCGCGGAGTACCGAGAGAAACCCGTCGTGCCGCGTCACGCGATGAAAGCCGAGCGGCCAGGACGCGAGCCAGAAGCCGCACGCGGCGAGCCAGCTTCGTCTCAGGTCGCTGACGACGACCCAACCGCGCGCCACACGGTCGAGCTCGCGGAGCACGACCGTGATGTCGTCGTCCTCGAAGTGATGCAGCAGCTGCGAGCACGTGACGACGTCGACGCTCGCCGTCGCGAAGGGAAGCCGGCGCGCGTCGGCGCACAGGCTGCCGTCCAGCGTTCCCCTGGCTGCCCGGGCGAGCGATTCCGCGGCGTCGAGGCCGAAGACGGCGAGGGCGACGCGCCGTCCGCGAGCGTGCTCGCGCGCCCTGCGCGGGATGTCGGCCATGCCGGTGCCGACGTCGAGCAGCGTCGCGCCCGCGCCGAGCTCCGGCAGACGTCGCGTCAGCGCGGCCAGCACGGCACGCGTGCCGCCGAGCATCACGTTGGAACGGGCGACGTCGCGGATCGAGCGCGCGCGGAGCGCCGGATCGGTCGCGGGGTCGTCCAGGATCTCGGCGCCGCGGCGGCGCGCAGGCACCAGCACGCCGCGGCTACCGCTCGAGCTGCGCGTAGCCGCCGCGATAGTAGAGCAGGGGGCGCGCACTGCGCGCGTTCGCGCTCTCCACCTCGCCGACGAACATCGTGTGATCGCCCACGTCGTGCGACGCGACGATGCGGCACTCCAGGTGCGCCAGCGCGTCGTCCAGCAGGATCACGCCGCTCTCGCCACGCCGGTAGCCGATGCCGTCGAACCGCCGGGTCGACTCGGCGGTCGCGAACCGCCGCGACAGCGCCTCCTGCTCGGCGGCCAGAATGCTAACGCCATAGCGCATGCTCACGACGAGCGCGGTGTACAGCGAAGCCGCGTGGTCGACGCACACCTGCACGAGTGGCGGACAGAGACTGACGGAGCAGAACGCGCTGACCGTCATTCCCACGTCGTGCTGCTCGGCGTCACGCGTCGTGACGACGGTGATGCCGGAGGCGAAGCGTCCGAGGACGCTGCGGAACGAGTCGGGATCGATCGTCATGCGCCTGGTGCGGGAGTGCCGTTCGAGGAGCGAAAGAGATTCAGCAGATACGCCGGGCGCAACACTTCGCGCGCCGGGACGAAGTTCCCGGTGACCCCGACGAGCAGGTCGGCCATGTCCTTCCGCGCCGCGAGCGTGCGCGAGAAGTAGTTCATCGCCGGCGCCCAGCCCACCGCCGCGCCGATCAGCCGCTCGACGATCCACTTGCCGGCGAACTCCGTGCGCCGGGCGCGATGATAGCGCGCCAACGCGCCATCCGCGGCATGCTCGGTCGCCGCGCCGAGCGCCGCCACGGCATGCGTCGCGAGCAGCTCGCCGCCGCGCAGCCCGCAGTAGATCCCCTCGCCGGTGAACGGGTCGAAGAAGTCCGCGGCGTCGCCGACGAGCGCCGCGCCGGGCGCCCACGAGCGCCGCGCGTGCGACGCGAACGGGCCCGTGACGCGCACCGGCGATGCGAGCCGCGCGCCGCGCACGCGCGAGGCGAGCTGCGGCCGCGCGCGCAGCCAGTCGAGAAAGAACCCCTCGCGGTCCCCGCTCGCGGCGCGTGCGAGCGTCGCCGGTACGGCCATCGACGCGTTGGTCAGGCCGCCGTCCACCGTGGCGAGCCCGACGTAGCCGACGTCGCGCTCCACGTGCAGCTCGCCCCACTCCTGCATCCCGCCGAAGCCCTCGAAGTGCGCGACGAGCCCCAGTCGCCGAGGCCAGCGCGACATGTGCGCGAGCCCGAGCCGCCGTGCGACGAGCGAGCGGAGCCCGTCCGCGCCGACGACGAGCGGCGCGTGCAGCGTCTCGGGCTGGCCGGAGTCGCGCAGCATCCGCACGCCGGTCACGCGACCGCGCTCGTCGCGCACGACGTCGGCGACCTGGGCCCCCTCGCGCACCTCCGCGCCGGCGGCGCGCGCGCGATCCAGCAGGATGGGATCGAGCGCGATCCGGCGCAGCGCCAGCCCACGATCGCGGAAGGCGCGGAAGCCGTGCCCCGCGACGAAATCGCCGCGCAGCGTCGCGCCGTTCGGGGCGCGCACGAGCATGCCGGTGAGGTGCGCCGCCCCCGCGCGGTCCACCGCCTCCAGTGCCCCCATCTCGCTCAGGATGCGCGACGCCTGCGGGCTGAGGTACTCCGCACACGGCTTGGCGCGCGGGAAGTGCGCGCGGTCGAGCACGAGCACGCGTGCGCCCGCCCGCGCGAGGAAGTAGGCCGTCGACGCGCCGGCGGGTCCGCCGCCGACGACGATCGCATCCACGGTGCGCGGGCGGGCGGTCATGCCGAACGAGTCGAGTACACGAGGAGCGCGGCGACCGCCGCGCCCGCGAAGGTCGCGATCAGATTCACGAGATCGTTGTCCACCAGCGTGATCCCGCCGGCGTGGCGGGTTGGAGTGCCGCACGCGTGGATCAGTCGCTCCGTGCTCTTCTGGCATGTGTCGCACCAGCGCCGGTCCTGGAGCGTCGCGCCGACCACCGAGTCGGCGATCGCGCCGACGAAGCCGCCGAGCACCACGGCGAGAATCGGCGAGTCGATGGACAGCAGCCGGGCGCCGTAGGCGACGAACGCCGCGCCCGCCACCATCGCCACCATGCCGATCAGGTTCACCCCGCCCGACGTCCCTGCCGGCACCGGGCGCCAGGTGAGGATCGAGCGCGGCGGGCGCGACGCGAGGCTGCCGATCTCCGTCGCCCAGGTGTCGGCCGCCGAGGCGGCGAGAGCGCCGAGCGCCGCCGCGGTCCACGTTCCCGCCGCCGCCGACTCCGGCGCCAGCGCCGCGGCGGCGGTCGCTGCCGCGGCGAACAGTCCGCCGTTCGCGACCACCTGGATCGCGTCCCGCGCGCCTCCCTTGGCCACGACGTCGCCCGTGCGCTGCGCCTTCTCCGCGCCACGCACCCGCGAGAGCGCGATCGATGCCGCGAAGTAGGCGATGAGCAGCGCGCCCCACGCCCATCCGGCACCCACCGCGAACGACCCGACCACGACGGCCGCCGCGGCTCCGCCGAAGCTGAGCGCGTGAGCGCGACGTGCAGCGAGCGCGACCGTACCGGCGACGAGCAGTCCCGCCAGGACGCGCTCGATCACTCCGTTCGGGAGGTTGGCCGCGCCAGGCGAAGCTCGCGGCGCACGCGAGCCCGCAGCGTGTCGGGCGCGCGAACGCGGAGCGCGGCGAGCCGAATCCGGTACGCGCGCGCTGCCCCCGCGCGCGCGTCCACGGCCTCGCGCGACGAGGTCACGCGTCGCGCGGAATCCACTGGATGAATTTCGGTGACGAAATGCGACATGGTCGGTCATTCCTCACGCCGAGGCGCGCGGCGAATGTGAGCCGCGCTCCGAGTGCCGGCAAGCGCCGCGCACCTCGTGAAGCTATTGAGCGCGCCTCCGGTTCCCACTAGACTCGATGGTCGCGCCCGTCATTCCCGCCTACGTCGGCACGTCGCCGGCGCCCTCCGCTGTCGCACACCCGAAGTCGCAGATGCTCGCAACCGTCGACGCCCTACTTCCGCTCAGCCTCCTCGAAGCCGTTCGAGACGTCGACAAGCCCGAGGGGGTGCTCGAAGCGGAGTTCGTCGACGAGCTGCGCAACAAGCGGCTGGGGCTGAGCGACACCGTCTACACGCAGATCAAGCGGTACACGGAGGCGGTGCGGCGGAACCAGCGCACCGCGCAGGAGGAGGCCGTCGCGCTGGCGAAGCTGATCGGCCGGCGGCCCGACGCCGAGGCGGTGCTGCGCGCGGCCGGCCGGTTCCTCGCGCGCGAGGCGTACATGACCGTGTCGCCCGTGACGCGCGGGATGCTGCACGTCTTTCCCTCCCTCGTCTCGCGCCCGATGGCGCTGCGGCAGGTCCGGCGCATCGCGCGGCGCTACCTGAACGGCAACGTGCGGCGCGTCGGGACGTCGGTGCTGCTCGAGATTCCGCGCTCGATCACGGTCGGCGTTGCCGCGGGTGACGTGGGCTGCGCGTTCTACGAGGCGACCCTGCGCGAGCTGCTGCGGCTGCTCGTCGGGACCACGGGCTCGGTGGAGCACACGCGCTGCGAGGGACGGGGCGAGGGCTCGTGCGAGTGGCGCGCCGACTGGCGCGGCGCCGACCACGCGCAGGCCCAGGCCGCCTGAGCTTCGTCGCGCGCCGTCAGCCGTGCTGACGCCGGAAACGCTGCCCACGCTCCAGCGCGCGCTCGCCGACGCGGAGCTCGACGGCTGGCTGCTGTACGACTTCCAGGGCAACAACCCGATCGCCAACGGGCTCCTCGCCCTCGAGGGGATGGTGTCGCGCCGCGTCTTCGTGTTCGTGCCGCGCGAGGGGGTGCCGCGCGCCCTCGGCCACGCGATCGAGGCGGGGCCGTGGCGGCGCTGGCCGGCGGCGTGGCCGCGCGCGACGTACAGCGCGTGGCGCGAGCTCGAATCCGCCGTCGCCGACATGGTGCGCGGCAAGCGCGTCGCGATGGAGTACTCGGCGGGAGACGCGGTGCCGTACCTGGACCGCGTGCCCGCCGGCGTGCTCGAGATGGTGCGCGCCGCCGGCGCCGCCGAGGTCGTGTCGTCGGGAGCGCTCGTCACGCGCTTCTACGCCTCCTGGACCGACGAGCACCTGGCGTCGCACCTGCGCTCGGCCGAGACGATCGCCGCGATCGCGCGCGATGCGTTCTCCTGGGCGGGCGAGCGGGCACGCACGCCCCAGCCCGCGACGGAGCTCGACGTCGTGATGTGGATCCGCGAGCGCTTCGACCGCGCCGGTCTCGTCACCGATCACGGACCGAGCGTGTGCGCCGGCGAGAGCTCGGCCAACCCGCACTACGAGCCATCGGGCGAACGTCCACGAGCGATCCGCGAGGGCGAGGTGTTACTGATCGACCTGTGGGCCACCGAACCGCAGGGCGTGTACGCCGACCAGACGTGGATGGCGTTCATCGGCACGCCGACCGCGCGCGCGCAGGAGGTGTGGACGGCGGTGCGCGACGCGCGCGATGCCGCCATTCGACTGGTGCAGAGCGCGTCGGCGAATGGCCGGACGCTTCGTGGCGCCGACGTGGACGACGCGGCGCGGGAGGTGATCGTCGCGCGCGGCTTCGGGGAGCGGTTCATCCACCGCACCGGCCACTCGATCGATCCGCGATCGCTGCACGGCGCGGGACCGCACCTCGACAACCTCGAGACGCGCGAGGAGCGCACACTCATCCCCGGGATCGGATTCTCCATCGAGCCGGGGGTGTACCTGCCCGGCGAGCTCGGGATGCGCAGCGAGGTCAACGCGTTCCTCCAGCCCGGTCGCGCGATCATCACGCCGTCGGACTATCAACGCGACCTGATCGTCGTCTGACCTCGTGCGACGCAGCGGGCCGGTTGGCTCGCGCCTTGCTTTTCGCCCGGCACCGACGACCCTCCACTCGACCACGTGATCGCAGCACGTCCTCCACGCTCAGCCGCTAGCCGCACCGCGCGCCGCGCGCTCCGCATCGCTCTCGCCGCCCTCGGCGCTCTGGCCGCCTGCAAGGGCGACGCGCCCGCGGCGCAGGCGCGCGCCCGCGAGTCGTCGGCCACGGGCGACCCGGCCGCGCCGGCCCAGATCGTGATCGCACGTCCCTCGTCGCGCTACCAGCCCGATCCCGCCGCGAGCGGGGGCTCGATCACCGGCACGGTGACGGCACCAGCATCGCTAACCGCGGGCGCGCCCATCTCGACGGGCGGCGACAGCGCGGTCTGCGGCCCGGCGATCGAAGACTCGTCGGTGGCGCGGCAGGGGAATGGACTCGGCGGAGCGATCGTGTGGCTCGACGACATCCGCCGCGGCAGGCCGCTCCCGCTGGAGCGCCGGCTCGAGCTCGAGAGCATCAAGTGCCGCCTCACCCCGCGCGTCCAGGCCGGGGTGGTCGGCAGCACGGTGAACGTGATCGGACACGACGCCTTCCGTCAGCACCTGCGCTTCCTCGCCGGCGGCGAGCCAGAGCCTCGCGCGGCGGTGCTACTCGACCAGTACGAGCAGGTGATCCCCACCGAGCGCCCGCTCGCCGAGACGGGTCTCGTGGTGGTGCGCGACAAGGATCACGCGTGGCCGACGGCGTACATCGCGGCGTTCGATCATCCGTACTTCGCCGTCACGGCGCCGAACGGCACCTTCCGAATCGACGCGGTTCCGCCGGGACGGTATCGGCTGCGGGTCTGGCACGAACGCGCGCGTGACACGACCCAGGTGGTCGACGTCGGCGCGGGTGGCGCGACGGTCAACGTGACGCTCGGAGCGAAGTAGGATTCTGCGCAGTGCGCGGCGTGTTTGAGGTCGGGATCGTCGCGCCGCGTTCGGTCACGAGCATCCGCTTCGGGGCGGAGAGACTCGTTTGACACGGCCTATCGGCCGGTCAAACTCCGGACTCCGCCCTCAGCGGACGCTCGTGCCCTCACGCAACGCTCCACTCACGCAGGTACGGAATCTCGCCCGGCCGAGAACCGAGAACGGTCAACGCGGGCGGACCGCGCAAAAGAGGGGTGAAGCGCTCCCCCAGCTTGCGCGGTCCTCAAACGTCGACCGGTCTCGGTTCTCGCACACGGAGTGTTCCGTAGGCGCGTTGGAGAGGGGACGGCGTCTGGGGTGTGCGCCGTCGCGCCGCCGGCGCGCCTCGATGCCGTAGTGCATGACAGGGCCGTGAGCGTTCCGCGAGGAGGAGCGTTCGGGCGTAGCAAGAGACCGGCGCGCAGCGCCGGGCTCGCAGCGTGTAAGCCCGTGCGCGACGACGAGTGGAATGCTCTCGGCCCAGGGCGCACTGAAGGCCGACGGCCCAGGGCGCGTCGATGCCGATGCGGCCCAGGGCGCATCGAAGCCGCGCGGCCCAGCGCGCGTCGATGCCGATGCGGCCCAGGGCGCATCGAAGCCGCGCGGCCGCAGTGCAACGACACGGCGGTGCAGCGTCGCTACGCGCGCAGCTCCGCCTGATAGAGTCGGCCGTACAACCCCGACTGCCCCACGAGCTCCTCGTGCGTGCCCTCCTCCACGACCTGGCCGCGCTCGAGCACCAGCACCCGATCGGCGCGCCGCACGGTGCGCAGCCGGTGCGCGATGATCAGCGTGCTCCGGCCGCGCAGCAGCTCTTCCATCGCCTCCTCCACCAGCCGCTCCGACTCGTTGTCCAGGCTCGACGTCGCCTCGTCGAGGACGACGACGGCGGGATCCTTGAGGAACACCCTGGCCAGCGCAATTCGCTGCCGTTGTCCACCAGAAAGCTTGATGCCGCGCTCGCCGACTCGTGTCGCCATCCCGTCCGGCAGCCGATCGATGAACTCGATCGCGTGCGCGGCCCTTGCGGCGGCGAGCACGTCGGCGTCGCTCGCGTCGGGGCGTGCGTAGGCGATGTTGTCGCGCACCGAGCCGCTGAACAGCGCCGGCTCCTGCGGGACGAGCCCGATCGAGCCGCGCAGGTCGGCGAACGACAGCTCGCGCACGTCGACGCCGTCGAGGGTGATCCGGCCGCCCGTCACGTCCCAGAAGCGCGGGATGAGCGACGCGACCGTCGTCTTGCCGGCCCCCGACGGGCCGACGAGCGCGACGACCTCACCAGGCGCGATCGAGAGCGTCACGTCGCTCAGCACCTCGGGAAGCTCCGGCGCGTAGCGGAAGGCGACGCGGTCCAGCGCGACGGCTCCGCGCACGGGACGACGCAGTGGCGAAGGCCGCTCCGGCTCGGCCACCGTGGGCTGCATGTCGAGCAGCTCGAACACGCGCTGCGCCGCGCCGACGGCTTCCTGGTAGCTCCCGAACAGGGAGGCAAGCGAGCCCACGGCCGCGGCGACGGTGATGGCGTAGAGGAGGAACGACACGAGGGCGCCCGGCGTCAGTGCGCCCTCGAGCACGAGCCGGCCCCCCTGCCACAGCACCGCGACCACTCCCGCGAACGCGATGAAGCCGACCACGCCGAACAGCGTGGCGCGCATCTTCGCGCGCTGCACCGCGGCGGTCACCACGCCGGCGAGCAGCCCATGATAGCGGCGCGCCTCCTCGTCCTCGCGCACGAAGCTCTGCACGGTGCGGATCTGCGAGAACGCTTCGTCCGCCATCCCCATGCTCTCGGCGATCCGGTCCTGCAGCCCGGTGCTGGCGCGTCGCAGTCGCTTGCCGAAGAAGAACGCCGCGCCCACCACCACCGGCACGACGGCGAGCGTCGTCGTCGTGAGCCGCGGATGCGTGATCGTCAGCATCGCGACGCCGCCGACGAGGAACAGCACCTGCCGCGACGACTCGGAGATCCACGTGCCGAGCAGCGTCTGCAGCACCGCGAGATCGGCCGACAGCCGGCTCGTGAGCTCGCCCGTCCGCCGGTCGGTGAAGAAGCCGGGCGACAGGTGCACCAGATGCGCGAACACGTCCTCGCGCAGCTTGGCGATCACCCGCTCCGACGTGCCGGTCAGCAGGTAGACCTGCACGAAGTTCATCGCGCCCTGCAGCGCGAAGGCGAGGACGAGACCGAGCGCGATCCGGTCGAGCAGTCCGCGGTCGCGCTGCTGGAACGCCGCGTCGAGCAGGTGGCGCACGACGAGCGGGAAGGCGAGACCGACTGCCGCCGCGATCACGAGGCAGACGGCGCAGACGACGAGCCGGCCGGCGTACGGGCGCACGCGCGGCACGATCGCGGCGAGCGGGGCGGGTGAGACGGGCTTCCGCGACCGCGTGACGACGCGAGCGGCGAGCGGGGTATCGCTCCGTGGACTCGTCACGTCAGCGCGCTTCGTTTCCCTCGCGGCGCAGCCAGAGCCGCACCGCGTAGAGTGATTGATTCATCGAGCGCCCCGCCGCGCTCTGCTCCTCGATCCATTGCAGCAGCGCCGTCGCGCGCTCGGCGCGGCCGCGCGGCGGCGCGCTCCAGTCCGACGCCGACCAGACGCGAACATGCACCACGCCGCCATTGTCCGGCGTCCCGATGAGCAGCAGCGTCTCGGGCGCGTCGGCGCCGGCGCCGAGCAGCACCGGCAGCTCCCCCGCCGTCGCGCCCGCACCATCGGCCGACCGCGACCGGTGCGACGT
>Ga0070675_100001832_pt1 | contig 15723 bp, 12 predicted proteins | sample KBSM43metaG_FD_65343 | JGI IMG/M metagenome (GOLD analysis project Ga0070675, IMG submission 65343) | Miscanthus rhizosphere microbial communities from Kellogg Biological Station, Michigan, USA - KBS M4-3 metaG | ecosystem: Host-associated > Plants > Roots > Rhizosphere > Soil ...
CCAGGGTGAACGTGCGCTTCGACACTGTCCTCAGCCTCATCACAACTCCTCTGTCGTGTAACACCGCGCATGGTAGCACCGGCGAACAGGGCGGCCGTGTCCACGTACGGGCCATAACCAAACGCCGCGCTGACACGTTCTCCCTTTAAAGATGCCGAAATGGCCGAGCCGTCAATGGTCTGACGCCCCGTCTGATTGACCTGGGCGGCGCGCGCGTGGCAAGATATCTTCACCGTCAAGATACTTGGCGGTTGAACTATTCCGCGCAGCCTGGTCCGCGAAGCCCCGAAGCCCCGCCGCACCACCCCGCGCACAGTTTCAAGAGCGTCCGGTTCGAAAGCGTCCATGTCGAATACACCCGTCCGTACACCGCGAGAGCGGTTGCTCGCCGCGCTCGACGAGATCATCCGCAAGGTCGGCGCCCAGGCCGTGCTGATCAGCGACCTGGTCGCCACCCGCGTCGGCCTCAACTCGACCGACCTGGAGTGTCTGGATCTGCTGCAGCTGGCCGGGCCCACGACGGCCGGGCAGATGTCGTTGCATTCGGGCCTTACGACCGGCGCAACGACGGCGGTCATAGATCGCCTCGAGCGCGCCGGATTCGTGCAGCGTCGCCGCCATCCCGACGACCGCCGCGTGGTGCTCGTGGAAGTGCTCGACCATTGCGGGCCGCACATCGAGCCGCTCTATCGCGAGCTGCACGAGGGGCTGACGAAGGTGAACGCCCGCTACAGCAACCGCGAGCTCGAGGTGGTGGTGCGGTATTTGAACGAAGCGCTCGAAGCTGGAGCGCGTCACGTGTCGTGGCTGCAGACGCAGCCCGCGCTGTCTCATCACCGCGCTCGTCACAGGAGCGTTACGAGGGAACCGATCGCGGCGGCAAAGGCCCGACCGGCGAACGCGCGGGTCGGCGCCACGCGCCCGGCGGCGACGCCGCGTCCGCGTCGTACTGCACGCCGAGGTCAGGAACACCAGCGTCCGTCAACGCGTAGGAAATGAGTAACCCCGCAGGAAAACCCATCGTGAGATCCCATCGCCGTCATACCGCTCTCCGTCCGCCACGTGCCGCTCGTGTGGTGTTCGTCCTGGCCATGGCCGTGTGCTGGCTGATGCCGCGGAACGTCGCCGTTCAGGCTCAGGCACCGGCGCAGCCACAGCCACAGCCGGCGGCACCGTCACTGCCTGCGGGGCCGTTGACCCTCGAGCAGGTGCTGGCCGTTGCCGAATCGCGCAGCGAAACCGTGGCCATCGCCGAGGTCGCCCTGGAGCGCAACGCCGGCGACCAGGTGCGGGCCAAGGCCGCGCTCTATCCGCAGCTCTCAGCCTCGGCCACCTACGATCGCTCGCTCGCCAACGAGTTCCAGGGTGTGTTCGACAACATCGACTTCGGCGGCGGCGCCGATGGCGGCGACAGCGGTAGCGGCGGATTCGAAGACCTGCCGTTCGGCCGCGCCAATACCTGGCGCGCCTCGCTGTCGTTCTCGCAAAACCTCTATTCGGGCGGGCGCATCGGCGCGCAGCGGCAGCTCGCAAGTGTCGGACGTACGAGCGCGGAACAGGCGCTGGTCGCCGCGCGCGCGCAGTTGCGCTTCGACATCACGCAGGCGTACTACGACGCGCTGCTCACCGACCGTCTCGTGGCCATCGCCCGGGCCACGCTCGATCAGGCCGGCGCCACGCTGCAGCAGACGCAGGCGGGCTTCGCCGCCGGCACGCAACCCGAGTTCGAGGTGCTGCGCGCTCGCGTGTCGCGCGACAACCAGACGCCGTTGGTGATCCGCCAGCGCACCAACCAGGAGGTGGCCATGCTGCGCCTCAAGCAGCTGCTGGAGCTGCCCGCGGACTACGACCTCCGCCTCGCCGACGACCTGGGCGACGCGCAGCTGCCGCCCGCGCCGGTCTTCGCCGCACGGGTCGTGCCGATCGAGGCGGCGTTGGGGCCGACCCCGACGGCCGTGTCGTCGCTGCTGGCCGCGCCGCTGCCGGAGCGCAACGCCGTGGCCGAAGCGGCGACGGTGGTGAGCCTGCGCGAGGCCGCGCTGAAGGCGGTGGAAGCGGAGCGCATGCCGAGCGTGAGCTTCAACTCGGCCTACGGCCGAATCGCCTATCCGAACGGCGCGTTTCCCACGTTCGACCGCGCGAACTGGTCGGTCGGGGTCGCGATGAACGTGCCGATCCTCACTGGCGGGCGGCAGAAGGGCGACGAGATGGTGGCGCGCGCCGACATCGAGCAGGCGCAGCTGCAGCAGAAGCAGGTGCAGGAACTGGCGGCGCTCGACACGCGCGCGGCGTGGGCGGAGCTCGTGGCCGCGCGCGCCGCGTGGGAATCGAGTGCCGGGACGGTGCAGCAGGCAACCCGCGCCTACGAGATCGCCGACGTGCGCTTTCGGAACGGCGTGTCCACGCAGCTCGAGCTGTCGGACTCGCGGCTGCTGCTGCAGCAGGCCGAAGCCAACCGCGCGCTCGCCGCGCGCGACCTGCAGGTGGCCCGCGCCCGGGCGGCGCTGCTGCCAGAACTCCCGCTCGGCGCCGCCATACCGGGTGCGGCGCGGCCCGCCGTCGGGCAGGCCCCGCAGCCGGCACCGACGCCGCAACAGCAGCAGCAGGGAAGAGGTCAGTTCACAAGCGCGGCCGCGCCGGGGCAGCCGCAGACGGGGACCAGGTAGTCATGAAGCGTCACAGGGTAGCCACCGGATTCAGGGAACTCGTTTCGCGGCCGGCACGGCGGGGCTGGCTCGCGCTTTCCGTCGCCGCGGTTCTGGCGGCCTCGGCATGTACGACCGAAGCCGAGAAGGCCGCCACGCCTGCGGCGTCCGCGGCCGTGCAGATCGGGCAGGAGAACGTCGTGCCCGTGACAAAGGGCACGATCGTCGTCGGTCCGATTCTCTCGGGTGAGCTTCGGCCGCAGCGCGAAGCGACGATTCGCGCCGAGCTCGGCGGGTCGATGCTCGAGGTGCACGTCGAAGAAGCGCAGGCCGTGATGCGCGGCGCGCTGCTCGGGCGCATCGAGACCCGCACCCTCGACGACACCCGCCAGTCGGCGAGCTCGGCGGTGCGCAATGCCGAGAGTCAGCTGGCCGTGGCGCGACGCGAGGTCGAGCGCACCGAGCAGCTGGTCAAGGCTGGTGCGATTGCCGCGCGCGATCTCGACCTGGCCCAGGCCAACGTCACGGCGGTCGAGGCCCAGCTGGCCGACGCCAAGTCCCGCCTGGCCAGCGCCGAGCGCCAGCTCGGCGACGCGGTCATTCGTGCGCCGATTGGCGGCATCGTCTCGAAGAAGGCCGTCAACGTCGGCGACGTGGTCAGCCCGGGCACCGAGCTCTTCACCGTCATCGACCCGTCGTCGATGCGGCTCGAGGCGTCGGTGCCGTCGGAAGACCTGTCGCAGCTGCGGCCGGGGGCCACCGTCGAGTTCACCGTTCGGGGATACGATCAGACGTTCACCGGCCGCATCGAGCGCGTGGCCCCGCAGGCCGACTCGACCACGCGGCAAGTACCGATCTTCGTTGCCATTCCGAACGTCGGCGGGCGCCTCGTCGCGGGCCTGTTCGGGGAGGGGCGGGTGGTGGCGCAATCCGCGAGCGGCCTCACCGTGCCGTTGAACGCCGTCAACACGTCCTCGGAAACGCCGTGGGTGCTGCGAGTGACGGATGGGAAGACCGAGCGTGTCAACGTCACGCTCGGGTTGCGCGATCCGCGCACGGAACGGGTGCTGGTCGCGTCAGGTCTGCGCGACAGCGACGTTCTGCTGCGCGGCGCGTCGCAGGGCATCACTCCGGGTACCGCGGTTCAGCTGAGCGGGCGCTGACATGTATATCTCCGATACCGCCATCACCAAACCGGTCCTCACCGTCGTCGCAATGCTGATGATCGTGGTCTTCGGCATCGTGGCGCTCACCCAGCTCGACACCGACGAGTACCCGGAAATCGACGCCCCGGTCGTGGTCGTCGCGGTGCCCTACCCGGGTGCCTCGCCGGACATCGTCGAGCGCGAGGTCGTGGATCCGATCGAGGAAGCCGTCTCGGGCATCAGCGGCATCGATCGGATGCGCTCGAGCTCACTCGACAGCTACGCGTCGATCGTCGTCGAGTTCGACTTCGCCAAGGATCCGAAGGTCGCGACGCAGGAGATTCGCGACAAGATCTCGTCGATCCGCAACGACCTGCCGCCGGAGATGGAGGAGCCGATCCTCACCCAGTTCGATCCGGCCGACCGGCCGATCGTGTCGCTCACGCTGTCGTCACCGGGCCTGACCGGCGCCGAGCTGACGCGCATGGCCGACCCCGATATCACACGACGGCTGCGCGGCATCTCGGGCGTGGCGTCGGTGAACCTGGTGGGAGCCATCGAGCGCGAACTGGTGGTCGAGATTCGCCCGCGCGATCTGGAAGCCACCGGCGTGAGCGTCGGCCAGTTGGTGCAGGCGCTGCAATCGCAGAACCTTGCCGCGCCGGTGGGCCGTCTCGAAGGCTCGCTCGAGGAGCGGACGATCCGCCTGAAGGGGCGCCTCGATTCGCCGGCCGACTTCAAGCAGCTGGTGGTGTCGCAGACCGGCGGACGCATCGTGCGGCTCGGCGACCTCGCCGACGTGAAGGACGCGACCGAGCAACCGCGTTCCTACGCCGCGTATAACGAAGAAGCGGCGGTTGGCTTCGACATCCTCAAATCAACCGGGTTCAGCACGACCGCGGTGGCCAACGAGGTGCGCGCCAAGGTGGAGGAGGTCCAGCGCGAGCTTCCGGCCGGTGTGACGCTGCGCGTCGTGCAGGACGGCGGTGAGCGCGTAGACGCGTCGGTACGCGGCGTCGAGGAAGCGCTCATCGAAGGCGCGGCGCTCACCGTGGCCGTCGTGTTCCTGTTCCTCAACTCGTGGCGCTCCACGGTCATCACCGGCCTCGCGCTGCCGGTGTCGGTGCTGGCCTCGTTCGTGGCGGTGTGGGCCTTCGGCTTCACGCTCAACACGATGTCGCTGCTCGGCCTGTCGCTCGCGATCGGCATCCTGATCGACGACGCGATCGTCGTGCGCGAGAACATCGTCCGGCATGTCGAGATGGGCAAGGACCACTTGAAGGCCGCTCACCAGGGCACGAGCGAGATCGGGCTGGCGGTCACCGCCACCACGCTCTCGATCGTGGTCGTGTTCATCCCGATTGCGTTCCTCGGCGGCATGGCGGGGCAGTGGTTCAAGCCGTTCGGCCTGACGATTGCCTGCTCGGTGCTGGTGTCGCTCTTCGTGTCGTTCTCGCTCGACCCGATGCTCTCGGCCTACTGGCCCGACACGCACGGCCCGTTGCACACGCGCTGGTTCATCAGCCGCTGGCTCGGCTACTTCAACCTGTGGTTCGACCGCCAGGCCGAGCGCTACAAGGCGGTAATCGCCTGGGCGCTCGACCATCGCTACTCGATGATCGGGCTGGCGCTGGCGTCGTTCATCGGCGCTCTGGCATTGCCGGCGACGGGCATCATTCCCGCTGCGCTCGTGCCGATTCAGGACAACTCGATGTTCTCGATCGACCTCGACGTGCCGCCGGGCTCGAATCTCGAATACGCCAAGGCGAAGGCGCAGGAAGTGGCTCGCGTGGCCCGGAAGCGGGCGGAGGTGGCCTACACCTATATCTCGATGGGCCGGGACGGTGACGTCGTCGATGAAGGCTCGGTGTTCGTGAAACTGGTGCCGAAGGCCGAGCGGTCGCGCATCCAGGCCGACATCGAGGCGGACATCCGGTCCGAAATCGTGAAGATCAGCGGCCTCACCTCGTCGATCAGCGGCGGGTGGAACCCTGGTGAGAAGGCGATCCAGATCCAGCTCAAGGGGCAGCAGGCGGGAGAGCTGACGCGGCTGGCGCAGCAGGTGGCAGCCGAAGTGCGCCAGGTGCCCGGCGCCGTGGACGTGGATCTCTCGACCAAGGGTCAGAAGCCGGAGCTCGAGGTGCAAGTCGATCGCAGTCTTGCCGGCTCGCTCGGCATCACCGTCGGCCAGGTGGCGCAGGCGCTGCGCCCGGCGTTTGCCGGCATCGACGTCGGCGACTGGGTCGATCCCTCGGGGGAGACCCGTGACGTCACGATCCGCCTCGCACCCGAGGCGCGCACCGTGGTGGCCGATCTGCAGTCGATGCCGCTCGTCGTGCCCGGACCGGACGGACCGAGGACCATCCCGCTGGGGCAGGTGGCGCGTATCACGCCGTCGATCGGGCCGGCGCGCATCGACCACCTCGATCGCGACCGCGTGATCAACGTCGAGGCCAACACCGAAGGGCGCGCGCTGTCGGAAGTGGTGGGCGCCGCCACGGCGCGCATCGAGCAGAACGTGAAGTTCCCGACCGGCTACGGGCTCAGCCAGGGCGGCCAGACCAAGGATCAGGTCGAGATCTTCACCCAGATGCTGCTCGCGATCGGCGTCGCGGTGATGCTGATGTACTTCGTGCTCGTGGTGCAGTTCGGGTCGTTCCTCGAGCCGTTCTCGATCCTGCTCTCGCTGCCGCTCTCGCTCATCGGCGTGATGCTGGCGCTCCTCCTGAGAGGGATGCCGCTCGACATCATGAGCATGATTGGCGTCGTGCTGCTCGTGGGTATCGTGGCCAAGAACGCGATCTTGTTGATCGACTTCGCCAAATGGTCGGAAGAGGCTGGCATGGAGCGCCGCGAGGCGCTCATCCAGGCCGGACGCGTGCGCCTGCGGCCGATTCTCATGACCACCTTCGCACTGGTGGCCGGCATGGTCCCGGTGGCGATGGGCAGCGGCGAGGGGGGCGACTTTCGTGCTCCGCTCGGAGTCGCGGTGATCGGCGGCGTCATCACCTCCACGCTGCTGACGCTGCTGGTGATTCCGACCGTCTACGAGTCGCTGGCCGATACGCGGGACTGGATCCTCGCGCGCATCCGGGGTGAAAAGCGGCATCATAAGAAGGCCCACGACCCCGGCGCACCGATGGTGTCGCCCGACCGCGCGCGGCTCACCGATGCATAACCCGTTCGTTCCCGAGACCCTCGAGGGGTGGAGCCAGCTCCACCTGCTGTACCGCGTGAAGTGGGATGAAGTCCGCACGCTCTCCGACGCGGACCGCGCCCGCCTGGCCGACGAGGCGGTGAGCGCGGTCTCGGCCGGTGAGGGGCCCACCGCCTTCGCGCAGATGATCGGGCACAAGGCCGACCTCATGGTCACGTGCTTCCGCCGCAGCTTCGACGCGCTGGCGGCGTCGCAGCTGGCCTGGTCGCGCAGCGGGCTGGCGCGCTACCTCGAGCCCACGACCTCGTACGTGTCGATCGTCGAGCTCGGGATGTACGAGATGACCGCCAAGATCCACGAGCAGCTCGGCGCGAAGTTCAAGCCGGGGAGCGACGAGTTCGAGAAGGCGTTCGACGCCGAGATGGAAACGCAGCGCGGCCGCGTGCAGAACCGCCTCTATAACGAGGTGCCGCCGTTCCGCTACGTCTGTTTCTACCCGATGAACAAGCGCCGCGGCGAGACGCTGAACTGGTACAGCGAGCCGTTCGAGCGCCGGGCGCAGATGATGCGCGAGCACGGCATGATCGGCCGCCATTACGCCGGCAAGGTGACGCAGATCATTTCGGGCTCGATCGGCTACGACGACTGGGAGTGGGGCGTGGACCTCTACGCGCCGGATCCGGTCACCTTCAAAAAGCTGATCTACGAGATGCGGTTCGACGAGGCCAGCGCCAAGTTCGCCGAGTTCGGGCCGTTCTACACCGGGCTGAATTTCTCGCCGTCCCAGCTCGGAGCCCTCCTCGGGGGCCAGGTGCCGGCCCTCCAATAGTTTTTCGTAGGGGACGGTTTAGCCGACCCACCCAGGGCCGCCTGAAGGCGGCCCCTACTGCGATCAAGGGCTCGGGGCCGCCTGAAGGCGGCCCCTACGGCGATCAAGATCGTGATCGCAACTACCGATTCTGCAATCGGTCGCGCGGTCCGGCGCGCCATGGTTGCGCGCAAGCGCGCACCGTGGCACGGGAAACCGCCACTTGGCGGGAGCTACGCGCGAGGCCTGGGAATTGCTCTCGGAGCCTCGCCTGGAGACCCCGAGCCGATGACCCCTCAGGAAGCGTTCGTCACCCGCCTGCGCCGCCACCGTCAACGCAGCCAGACTTCGCTCGAGGAGATTGCCGCCGAGACCAGGGTCAAGAAAGAGATGTTCGAGGCGCTCGAGGCCAACGACCTGTCGGCCTGGCCGCGTGGCCTGTACGCCCGTGCCTGGGTGCGCACCTACGCCTGCGCGGTGGGGCTGGATCCGATCGACACCGTCGACGAGTTCTGCCGCCTGTTTCCGCAAGGCGACCGCCGCGGGCACGTGACGATGCACGATATCGCCGCCATCGTCGCGACGGCCGCCGAGTTCAAGGACGAGTTTCCGCATGAGGAGCGGCGCCGTCGATCCGACAGTCGCGCCGTAGCCCCGGCCCCGGTCGCGTGGCATCGTGCCGTCCTCGGCGCCGCCCGCCAGCGCGTCCGGGCGGCCGGCGACCTGTTCTCGGGCTTCACCCGCCAGGTCAAGACCCGCGTCGGTTTTTCGAAACAGACATAGCGCCGGAGTAGATGCCGGCCTTCGGCTTAGAAACAGGGGGTTTCGGACCGCCTCGTAGCCTCCACCTGGCCGTCAACCGAACTCAGCAGCGCCGCCGATCGGTATAATCCGCGGCATGAACCTTCATGCCGCCCGCCGATTCGGTGCGTTCGTTCTGGTCGCAGCGCTCGTGGCTGCTCCCGGCCTGTCCGGTCAGCAGGCGCCCGCGCCCACGCGAACGCCGGACGTGATCTTCGTCCCGACCCCGCAGGAGGTCGTGGACGCGATGCTGAAGCTCGCCAAGGTCACCAAGAACGACGTCGTCTACGACCTGGGCTCGGGTGATGGCCGCATCCCGATCACCGCCGCCAAGACGTACGGCGCACGCGCAGTGGGCATCGACATCGATCCGCAGCGGATTCGCGAAGCCAACGAGAACCTCAAGATCGCTGCTGTGGGCGACCGGGTGAAGTTCCTCAACCAGGACCTGTTCACCACCGATATCAGCGAGGCCACGGTGGTCACGCTCTATCTGCTGCCGTCGCTCAACCTGCGGCTGATCCCGAAACTCAATTCGCAGCTGAAGCCGGGCACCCGCATCGTGTCTCACTCGTTCGACATGGGCTCCGCCAAGCCGATCGAGACGCTCAACGTGAACGGCCGCACGGTCTACTTCTGGACGACCCCGATCCCGCAGTAAAGGGCTCGCGCGTGCTCCGGGGGCGGGATAGCGCCCTGCCCCGGGCACGTCTGCCTGTTCGGCGCCACCCCCCAGTTCGCCCCACGTTCCCACCCGGCTTGATCCCCTCCGAAGGCTCACATACAATTCCTGAGACTGATTCTCAATTTCGCGAATCGGCAACCACGGCTGGACCCATGCTGCAGGCTTTCATCATCACCCTTCGGGAGGGGCTCGAGGCGTTTCTCATCATCGCCATCAGCCTCGCGTATCTCCGCAAGAGCGGCCGCCAACAGCTCGTCCCGGCGGTGCACTGGGGGATCGCGGCTTCGGTCGTTCTGAGCATCGGCGCGTCCATCCTCTTCCAGCGCGCGTCGAACCAGGCGCTCTGGGAAGGCGTGCTGGCGCTCACCGCCGCTGTCCTCGTCGCCTCGCTCATCGTGCACATGTGGCGGCACGCCAAGACCATCAAGCGCGACATCGAGCATCGCCTGTCGGTGTCGGTGGCACAGGTGGGCATTCAGGCCGCCGTCGGCGTGTTCCTGTTCACACTCCTGATGATCACGCGCGAGGGTATGGAAACGGCGCTGCTGATGGGCACGCTGGTGGCGCAGGGGAGCACCGCGCTCAACCTGATACTCGGTGCGACAGGTGGGGTGATGGCCGCGGCAGGGCTGGCCTGGCTGTGGAGCCGCTACGGGCACCGTGTGAATCTGGCGCTCTTCTTCCAGGTCACCGCGGTGTTCCTCGCCGTGTTCGTGGTGCAGCTGCTGATCTACGGCTTCCACGAGTTGACCGAGGCCAACCTGTTCCCGGGCAGCGAGGCCCTGCACTGGGCCACCGAACCGTACGGGCCGGATGGTGTCTATGGCCAGTATCTGAGCTACCTGCTGGTGCTGCTGCCAATGGGATGGCTAGTCGTATCGGCGCTCACGCGAAAGCCCGGCACCGGGACGCAGCAGCCGGCCACTCGATAGGCGGCAGGCGCGCGAATGGAGAGGGCGGCCTCGGGGCCGCCCTTCGTGTTTTACCCACCTGACCCACCTGACCCCAGCATCAGTCGATGGCGTCGAACGTGAGCGCCGTACCGCCTGCGAGGCGGGGTCGTCAGCCACCAGCCGGTCGAGGCTGGGCGCCTTGGGCGACCTTGAGCGCGCGAGCCGTCGGTACCTCCGTTATCGTGGGCGTCTGCCCGAAGGCGAGGCTGGTCGAGGCGAAAGTCAGGCAAAGAGCAGAGAGCGCCGTCCCACGGGCCCGGGAATACATCATCGGTTACAATTCGCCTCTTTATCGGTCGGATGAGGCCGACCGGGGGCAGTTCACTCGGCCGCTCCTTGGAGCGGCCCTGAACCGGCATTCACGGTCCGCGGCTTGATTTCTGGACGGCGTGACTGTCACACGGTTAGACAGGACCCATGATCAACGTCGCTGCCATCCGTATGAAGCAGTTCGGGGTGCAATTCTACCAAGCCTCTCTCACCGCCGGCGACATCGACAAGCTTGTGCGCTTCGAGGTGCTGAACTACGGCCAGTCCGGCCAGCCTCCGGTGCGGGGCGGCAAGAAAAAGGCGCCGTCGAAGGTGAACTGGGACCTGCTGGAACGCCGGATCGCGTCGAGCGAAAAGGCCTACCAGCGGCACATCATCCGCAAGAAGATCGACGAGCTCGTGCAGTACTACGAGCAGTGCCGCCAGGCCCGCGACCTGCCGTCGATCCCGGGCGCCGTGATCATCTCCTGCGACGAAAAGCTGACGTTCGAAGCCATCGAGGCGGGCGCGTCGGTGGGCCGTTTGAAGGTGCCCGAGCGCGAGGGGATCCTGCGCGCCATCGACGGCCAGCACCGCCTGCTGGCGCTCCACGCCGATCTCGAGAACATCCAGGGCGACGAGTTCACGGTGCCGGCGATCATTTTCGACCGCCTGCCCGAGGACCACATCGTCCAGATGTTCGTCACCATCAACGCCAAGCACACGCGCCTCAATGCGTCGCACCTGGTCAGCCTGTCGGGCCGCCAGCTGTACCGCGACGAAGCGCTGGCAGCCGCGCACGACGTCGTACGCGCGCTGAGCGAGCGCGAGGACTCGCCGCTGGCCGGCGAGATCAAGCTGCTCGGCGTGGGCCGGGGCCGCGTGGCACAGGCGCCGCTCGCGCAGGAGCTGAAGAAGCTCTTCTCCAGCGACGCGTTCGGCAGCCAGCGCAAGTCGCAGGCGTTCCTCGACGACTCGAAGCGCTTCTTCGTGAACTACTTCAAGCAGGTGTCGGTGGTGTTCGGCGCGGCGTGGAACGGGCGCAAGTACAGCGTGCGCTCGGCCACGGCCCTGCGCGCGTTCATCCGGGTGGCCCCCGACGTGGTCCGCAAGCTGGACCAGTTGCACGCCGACCGCAGCGACTTCCGCGCCATTGGCCGCGTCATCGCGCCGTGGGGACGCCGCATCGGCGACCAGCGGTTCGAGAGCGAGGGCGCGTGGAAGCGCACCGGCACCACCGTGGACACGTTGGCGAAGGAACTGAAGCTGGCCCTGGAGTATCCGGAGGGTGCGGCGTAGGCCCGCGAGGCTTCGCCCGAAGACGACATGAGGCTGCGCCTCGCGAGCGCAGGGCTCAATTGCCCGCCCTCCGGGCGGGCGGTAGGCGTAGCTGTAGCTGCCCTGACTCGGGCCGGAGCAGCCCGTACAGAAATACAGGATGGGGTGCAAGCACCCCATCCTGAAATGCCGGCCTGGCTCCCCCCAGCATTTACGGCGCCCTGCCGTAAACCACAGACCGACGCTTCCTTAATAGGCAACTGGCGTGCCGTCGAGAAACCCTCGAAAACACGTGTTTTTGCCTCCAGCGCCGGCGACGGTCATGAGGCAAGAATTACAGGGGTGTCCGCCCCCGGACACGCAGGCTGGTCGTGCTGATTGACCTGAACGCCGACGTCGGGGAGTCCTACGGCCCCTACCAATACGGAGACGATGAGGGCGTAATGCCCTTCGTTTCCTCGGCAAACATCGCGTGTGGCTTCCATGCCGGCGACCCCGCGGTGATGCGCAACACGATCCGGCTGGCCCGCCGGTACGGTGTGGCCGTCGGCGCCCATCCCGGGTTCCAGGATCTGTCGGGATTTGGACGCCGGGAAATACACATGACCCCAGCCGACGTGGAGAACCTCGTCGCCTACCAGGTGGGAGCGCTGGCTGGGATCGCCGCCGCCGAGGGCGTCAGGCTCAGCCACGTGAAGCCCCACGGCGCGCTCTACAACATGGCCGCCCGCGATGCCGCCATGGCTGGCGCCATCGCGCGGGCCGTCCAGGAGGTGGGCCCGTCGCTGGTGCTGTTCGGCCTGTCGGGCTCGGAGCTCATCGCGGCGGGCGCCCGCGCCGGACTCCGGGTCGCGTCGGAAGTGTTTGCCGATCGGGGCTACCGCCCTGACGGCAGCCTGGCTCCGCGGGGGACGACGGGCGCGGTGATGACCGACCCTGCCGAGGTCGCCAGGCGCGCGGTGCACATGGCGTCGAAACAGACCGTGACCGCCCTTGATGGCACGAGCGTTTCCATCAAGGCAGATACCATCTGCATTCACGGCGACACCCCCGACGCCGCGGCGCTGGCCCGCGCCGTGCGCGAGGCGCTCGGCGCCGCCGGCATCGAGGTCGGCCCACCCCCGAAATAGAGGGCGCATGCAGACGATCCGTCGTGCCCTGGTGCTTCTTCTGATTCCGGCCGCGGCTGGCGCGCAAGTGACCGGTGGCACGTCGCCGGCCGGTGTGTTCTACGAGACCAGCGGGTCCGGCGAACCGGTAGTGCTGATTCACGCGTTCAGCGTCGACCGCCGCATGTGGGCGCCGCAGATTGCCGCGCTCGAAGGGCGGTTCCAGGTGATTCGCTACGACCTGCGCGGTCACGGAAACTCGGCCGCCCCGTCGGCGCCCTATGCGCCGCACGAGGATCTGCGCTCCGTTCTGGATGCGCTGGGTATTGCTCGGGCCACACTCGTCGGTCTTTCCGCGGGTTCGACGCTGGCCATCGACTTTGCCATCGCCTACCCGGCTCGCGTAGCGCGCCTCGCTCTGGCGTCGCCGGGCCTGAATGGGTATGTGCCCTCGTTGCCGCTGACGTGGACGCAGCCCGTGTTTCAGGCGGCCGCGAAGGGCGACGCGGAAGGCGCGGCGAGGTTGTGGGCCGACACGCCGATCATGGCGATGCGCAGCGACCTCGGCGCCGCCGGGACCGTGAAGGAACTCGTCATGAGCAACGTGCGGCTGTGGACCTACCGCACGAACCCCGCGCAACCGCTGACGCCGCCGGCCAACGCGCGGCTGTCGGAGATCACCAGTCCGACGCTCGTGATCCTCGGTGGCGAGGACCTTCCTCACATCAAGGAGATCGCCAGCCTGCTCGTGAAAGGCATCAGCGGGGCGCGCCTGGTGACGATCCCCGGCGCCGGCCACATGGTGAATCTGGACGCGCGTGACGCGTTCAACGCGGCGCTGGTGGCGTTTCTTCCTGGCCGGTAGGGTTTCGAGGCCCAAGGGTTCAGACTATCGGTATCCGCCCGAATCTTCGTTGCACGCGGATAGCGCGGCTGCCATAGTTGGAGACCCTTTGCAGACTGTGAGGACAGGGCCCGCGCCGCATCTCGAGCGAGTGATCGGCGTTGGCGGTCTCGGAGCCTCCGCCGTCAACTGCATCGTCGGGTCGGGAATCTTCGGACTGCCCGGCATCGCCGCGGCGATGTTGGGCCCGGCGGCGGTGCTCGCCTATCTGCTCTGCGCCCTGCTGGTGGGTCTCATCGGCCTCTGCCTGGCGGAGGTTGGGAGTCGCGTGTCTCACCCTGGCGGGCTGTACGCCTACGCGACCGCGGCATTCGGCCCGGTGGTGGGCGGCGTCGCCGGTACGCTGCTCTGGGCGGCGACCTCGGTCGTCTCGGCGGCTGCCGTGGCGAACCTGCTGATGGACACGATCGCCCTGATGATGCCCGCACTTGGTGCGGGTGTGTGGCGCGTCGTGGCGCTCGTGGCGCTCTACGTGGCGCTCGCGACGGTGAACATCCGCGGGTCGCGGTCCGGCGCGCGATTGTCGATGATCCTGGCCGTGGTCAAGGTCGCGCCCCTCGTGCTGCTCGTGGTCGTCGGCGCGTTTGCCGTACGCGCGTCGAACCTGGACTGGGTCGCCGTGCCGGGGGCGTCCCACGTGGGTCAGACGGCGGTGATCCTGTTCTTTGCTTTCATGGGCCTCGAAGGTGCCTTGAACGTCAGCGGCGAGGTGACCGACCCCGCACGCACGGTACCTCGTGCCGTTTTGTTCGCGTTGACCCTGGTCGCGGCCCTCTACATCGGACTGCAGGTGGTCACGCAGGGCGTGCTCGGTGCCAGCCTGCCGGGCGCGCCGGCTCCACTCGTCGCCGCGGCGACCGCGGTGTTCGGCCCGTGGGGCACGCGCCTGCTGATGGCGACGACGCTGCTCTCGGTTGCCGGGTTTCTGTCCGCGGACGTGCTGTGCTCTCCTCGAAACCTGGCCGCGCTGGCGGAGCGTCGCCAGCTCCCGCGGGCCCTCGCAGCGGTGCATGCGCGCTTCAAGACCCCGGCGATCGCCATCGGCGTCTACGCGCTCATGTGTGCCACGGTCGCGTTGTCCGGATCGTTCCGGCAGCTGGTCATCGTCAGCACGTCCGGGACGCTGGTGCTGTATCTGATCTGCTGTCTGGGGCTGCTTCGGTTGCGCGCCCGGGGGGTGGCCACCGCCGGTCCACCGTTTCGTGCCCCCGGCGGGTCGCTCGTGCCGCTCGCAGCGTCCGCCATCATCCTCTGGCTGTTGTCGACGCTCGCCTGGGTGGAATTGGCGGCGGCGATGTTCCTGGTGGCCGTGTCGGGGCTGGTCTATGCGCTGCAGGAGCGCGGGCGGAGGGCGAGAGTCGGCTTGACCGGTCTCCAGGCCTCACCAGCCGTGCTGCCGGCAGCGGAGTAGAGTCATGCGCAGTCCGTCAAGCGCTGGCGTTCTCGAAACGAATCGCGGCGCGTCGAGGTCGACACGTTCGTTCCGTCGGTGACGAATCGTGAATCATCGAGCCGACACTGAGGGCACACGAGCCATGCGCTTCCGTCACGCACTTGCCGCGTTACTCATCGCCCCCGCGCTGGTCACTGCGCAGGGGAATCTCGGCACCTATGAAGACCGCATCGCGGTCGAGGACGTGATGGCGCGTTATGTGTGGGCGGTGGATTCACTCGATCCGGACGGCTACGTTGCCGTGTTCACCGCGGACGCCGTCATCGATTCGAACGGGAGCGTCAGCAAGGGGCACGGAGAGATTCGCAAGATCGTCACGGGCCTGATTCAGCGGCGCGACGAGAACCGGGCGAAGGGACTGCCGACGTCGAATCTGTATCACGTGATCAGCAACGTCCGCATCACGTTCCCGAAACCCGGAGAGGCGGTGCACCAGTCGTACTGGCAGACGGTGCGCCGGGACAAGGACGGCAAGATGACTGCGGCGGCGATGGGTCGCTCCGAAGACCGGCTCGTCAAGCGCGACGGCAAGTGGT
>Ga0070675_100001834_pt1 | contig 15710 bp, 14 predicted proteins | sample KBSM43metaG_FD_65343 | JGI IMG/M metagenome (GOLD analysis project Ga0070675, IMG submission 65343) | Miscanthus rhizosphere microbial communities from Kellogg Biological Station, Michigan, USA - KBS M4-3 metaG | ecosystem: Host-associated > Plants > Roots > Rhizosphere > Soil ...
GCCCTGATAGGTGCCGGGGCGTCCCAGGATGTAGAAGCCGTGATCGCCCGGCCCCCATTCCGCGAACGCGATCCCCGGTACGCGGACAGAGCTTTCGACGTTCGCGTCAGCGCGCGGGTTCTCGATCTTCAGGCCGAACAGCAATTCGCCATCCGGGTTCAGCGGCCAGGGCTCGGCGATGCGCATGTACTCCTCGGCGGTCACGCCCCACATGCGCGACGCGTAGGCCTGCGAACCGTTGCCCCGCGTGCCCTGCGCCAGCCCTTCCACACGCGGCGCGAACGGGTAGCGCGAGGCCTCGATCATCAGTCTGGCCGCTTCCGGGCTTTCAGCGTTGCACAGCAGAATGCCGTGCACGCCGGCGGCCAACGCCTGCTGAATCATCCAGGCATTGGCGCGCACCGCGTCGGGGGTGCCGGCGATGGGCAGCGTGACGATGACCGCCGGGGTCTTGTGCCCGGTCCGGGTCGGGCCCGCCTCCACCAGACCGCGCATGAACTCGCGCAGTTCCTTGAAGTCGAGCGGGCCGTGCTCCATTTCGTAGGTGATGTAGTCGGCCTTGGTGACCGCCAGCGACTTGCCTTGCTCGTAACCACCGCCGCTGATCTGCGCGTAGTAGACGGGCTGACTCTTCAGCCACATGTCGATGACGCGGTTGACGTGCTTGCCGGTCCGCGTCGCCTGTTTGGGCATGTCCGGCAGCGCGGCATTTTCGGGTGGCACCGCCTGCTGAGCCCCCGCCGACATCGCGGTCAGCATCGCGGCCGCCAGGCCGGTCAGCCACGCCGTTTTCGTGCCCATAGTTGCTCCTCCAGATGACATCGCGTTGAGGGAGCCCGTTGTGACGGCGATTATGATCCGAGCCGAGTGCTTGTCAAGCACTGAGGATGGATCGTGTAGGGAGTACATGATCTGACCGCTCCCGAGAGCAAGTGAATCTGTCCGTTTCGATGCGGCTGGGATACGAATGGGCCGAGGAGGCTCGGTGCAGGAAGTGATTTTGAAGGCGCTCAGCGGGGAGATGCACTGGTTCCGCGCGGCGGACATCCTCGCAAGCCCGACATCACGTCGACGTAGAAGGTCGCCGTGGTGGCCTGGATGGAGCCTCACGAGATCGAGAGGCCGCAGTGATGGTGTGTGGGAGGATAGCTTCCCGGACCCGCGATTTCCTGTGACAACTGCGTTCTCGCGACGGCTCACTTCTTGCTCAGCTAGCACCTCGGCTCTCACGTTCACCGCGACCGTTTTCAAAATTGGAAGTGTCGGTTCGACTGCCGGGGATGCGTTCAGGATCGGGGTGAAGCGACATAGCGCCCGTTATCAATCTTCGAAGGCCCGGCCAAACAGGAGGAAGCGATGCTGATCGGTGTTCCCAAAGAGATCAAGGTTCATGAATATCGGGTCGGGCTGACCCCCGATAGCGTCCGTGAGTTCGCCGTGCACGGCCACAGGGTTGTCGTCGAAACCGGGGCGGGCGCCGGGATCGGGCGCACCGATGAAGACTACCGGACGGCCGGTGCCGAGATCGTCGGCGACGCGAAGGCCGTGTTCGACAGGGCCGAGATGATCGTCAAGGTGAAGGAACCGCAGGCGAGCGAGCGCCGGATGCTGCGCGACGGACAGATCCTGTTCACCTACCTGCACCTGGCGGCCGATCCGGAGCAGTGCCGGGATCTCGTTGCCAGCGGAGCGACGGGTATCGCCTACGAGACGGTGACCGACGGTAAGGGCGGCCTGCCGCTGCTGGCGCCCATGTCGCAGGTGGCCGGCCGACTGTCGATCCAGGCGGGGGCACATTGCCTGGAGCGGGCGCACGGCGGCGAGGGCATCCTTCTGGGCGGCGTGCCCGGCGTTGCGCCGGCGAAAGTCCTGGTGATTGGCGGGGGCGTGGTCGGCGCCAACGCCATCATGATGGCCCTGGGCATGGGCGCCGACGTCACCGTGCTCGACCGGAACGTCGACGCGCTGCGGGGGCTCGCCCGGCAATTCGGTCCGGCGCTGAAGACCATCTATTCCACACAGGCGGCACTGCTGGAACATGTGCTCGACGCCGACATGGTGGTCGGTGCGGTACTGGTGGTCGGCGCCGAGGCGCCGAAACTGGTGACCGCCGAGATGGTCAAGCGCATGCGGCCCGGGTCGGTGCTCGTCGATGTGGCGATCGATCAGGGCGGCTGCTTCGAGACGTCGCGGCCGACGACGCACGCCGACCCGACTTACATCATCGACGGCGTCGTCCACTACTGCGTCGCCAACATGCCAGGCGCGGTGCCGCGCACGTCGACCTACGCGCTCAACAACGTGACGCTGCCCTACGCACTGGCACTGGCCGACCGCGGCCCACGGGAGGCACTGCGCGACAATCCCAACTTCCTCCAAGGGCTCAACGTCTGCCGTGGCAAGGTCACCTACCGGGCGGTCGCCGACGACCTTGGCTACGAGTTCGTTGAGCCGGCCACGGCGCTGGCCTCCTAAGGAACAACAAGAACATGTTCGGGCTCCTCAGACGAGCGCGTGGTTGGCCACCGGCACCGGCAGCGGGTGTTCGCTGATGGTCTGCAGCGTGTCCACGACTTTGCCGCCAAGCGGGCTTTCAGGCGCGACCGCCAGCACCAGATCGTTCATCGACACGATGCCCACCAGCGTACCGTCCTGATCGACGACCGGCAGCCGTCGCACGCGATGCGTCTTCATCTTGCCCATCGCCTGGTGGACGTCGTCGCGCGGAGAACACGTCACGGCCGGCGCGTGCGCCACGTCACCCACGGTCAGCTCCGACGGACGGAAGTTGCGGGTCGCGAGCGCGATGAACAGATCCCGATCGGTCACGACGCCAACCAGGGTGCGCTCGCGCACCACCGGCAGCACGCCGCAGTCGCCCTCCCACATGAGATGCGCCGCCTCCGCAGCCGTCGTGTCGGGTACGCACGTCAGCGGGCTCGAGGTCATCACTTCCGCTATCTGCATGGCGTTCTCCTCTTCGAACGAAGGGACTGATAGGCCGTAGGAGTACGCAAGCCGCGTGCCTTGCCCATATGGCATGGGCCGCCGCGGAGGCTGGGCTACCGGCCGCGGGTGAGGCTGATATTCACCGGCGTCGGCCCGTCGTCGCGCACGTCCACCTCGGACGTGAAACGCTGGAAGCCATCGAGTCTTACTTCGATGCGGTGGCGTCCGGCCGGAAGCTGGATCTCGAACTCGCCAGCGCCGGAGGTGACCCAGCGCTGCCCGTCGATCGACACTTCGGCCTCGCGCGGCTGCACGTGCAGCACGAGCGTGCCGAAGCCTTCGGCGTCTCCCACTCGCCCGTCGCCTCGCCCCCCGGGCTGCTCGGGTTGGGGCGGCAGGCCACGGTACGTGCGCCCGCCTGGCGACGTGTACGTGCCATCGGGCGGAGGGGGCACTGCCGGCGCGAGTTCGGGCCGGTCGCTTGTCTCTCCGGCGGCGAGCGGCACGAGGGTCTCGTGCAGCTTCAGCGTCGAACCCGGCTGCAGGTACAGGTCCTTCCGGACCGTGCGGTAGCCCTCGAGGAACAGTTCGATGCGGTGACCGCCAGGCGTCAGCGGCAGCCTTTGGAACGTGCCATCGAAGTCGTCCACGGTGCCGGCGTAGAAGCCGTCCACATAGACCGTCGCCTCGCGGGGGGCGCCCTGGATGCGAACCTCGGCACGGTAGTCGAACACCGGGTAGTACCCCCAGCCATAGGCCGAGGCCGGCCACCACGGATACGGGCCGTAAAACGGGTCGTAGAAGTAGCCGCCGACGAACACATAGGACCCGCGCGTGGCGTAGTAGGGCCCGCCTCCGACGTACACGCCACCGCCGCCATGAGGGGGCGCTGGGTGAACACCACCGCCCCCGCCGCCGGAGTGACCGCCACCGTCGCGCGGCTGGGCCGTGCGCTGTCCCCCGCCGCCCCCGCCGCCGCCCCGCTGGGGCTCGGCCATCGAAACCGCGGTGCCCAAGAGCGCGCACGCTACCATCGCAGCCAAGCGACTGGTTCGTGTCATGGTTTCCCGCTCCTGTGTGAGCACCCACGTCTGCTGGCAAAAACGCCCGCGCGTCCCCGACCAGCAAACACAATGCCGGTCGAGTCACGTGATTGGCGGGCATTTTTCGACGATCGATGCGCCGCATCAGCTTTTGGGCTCTGGACAGTGACCAGTTCGTAGGACGGTTGGTCCGATCGGGATCGGCCGACCGATCGGGCTCGCCGGCCCATGCGGAACTTCTCGTCTCGGCGTGGGAATTTCCCTGCTGGCGCGCGATCACGCTCCGAAAAGCGCCAGTATCCCGACACCGGCGTGGCATGCGCCGTGCTCCAGGTTATGGTGTCCCGTCCCCGTGGAGGCACCATGCGTATCACGCGAATTCTCATCCCCACCGACTTCAGCGAGGCGTCGGACACGGCCCTCGCCGAGGCACGTGACCTCGCCGCAACGCTGGGCGCGCAGCTCCGGATCGTCCACGTCTTCGACGATCCGTTCGTTGCTTCAGCGATGTCGGCTGACGGTCAGATGGTCATATCGCCCGACCTGCGTGCGTCGTTGATGAGAGACGCCGACGCGCGGCTGCGGCAGCGTCTCGCGACCGGCGCTACTCGCAACCGCGGCGAGGAGGCGGCGCTTCTCACGGGTCCCATCGCCGTCAGCATCGTCGAGGATGCGCAGTCACACGCGGTAGACCTGATTCTGATGGCCACCCACGGGCGCGGAGGCATGGCGCACCTGCTGCTCGGCAGCGTGGCCGAGCGCGTGGTCCGCACCGCCCCCTGCCCCGTCATGACCGTACGGCCGCACCTCCCTGCCGCGCGGGCGACCGGAGCGGCCGCGAGCGCGGGGGCGTCTCACGTTTGACGCAGGCCGAACTTCTCCATCCGGTAGCGCACCTGGTCGCGATTGAGCCCGAGCAGTTCGGCCGCCCGCGTCTGATTGTGACCGGCCCGCTCGAGCGCCTGGACGACGAGCTGGCGCTCGACGTCCTCGAGGTTGACGCCCTCGGCCGGCAGCTTGAACTGGGTAGGCGAGACGCTGCGGGTGAGCGTGGTGAAATCGCCCGGCTCCAGCGTCTCGCGGTCCGCCAGCAGCATGGCCCGCTCGAGCGCGTTGCGCAGCTCGCGCACGTTGCCGGGCCACGTGTACTCGTCGAGCAGGCCCTGCGCGGCCGGCGACAGTCCCTTCACGCGCTTCTTGAACTCGGCGTTGAACCGAGCCAGGTAAAAGCGGGCCAGGCGTGCCACGTCGCCGTGCCGTTCCCGCAGGGGCGGCAGCACGATCGGCATGACCTGCAGCCGGTAGAAGAGGTCCTCGCGGAACTTCCCAGCCGTGACCTCTTCCTCGAGGTTGCGGTTCGTCGCGGCAATCACCCGGACATCCACCCGGATGTCGGCGAGACCGCCCACCCGCTTGAAGGTCTTTTCTTCGAGGAACCGCAGGAGCTTGGCCTGCAAGCCCGGCGTCATTTCGCCGATTTCATCGAGGAACACCGTCCCGCCGTCGGCGGTCTCGAACAGCCCCCGCTTCTGCTGGCGGGCGTCGGTGAACGCGCCGCGCTCGTGGCCGAAGAGCTCGCTCTCGAGGAGCTGTTCGGGCAGCGCCGACGCGGTGATGTTCACGAACGGCCGCGCCGCCCGCGAACTGTTGTAGTGGATGGCTTTGGCTGCCAGATCTTTTCCGGTGCCGGTTTCGCCGGTCAAGAGCACCGTCGAAGCCGGGCTGCCGGCCACCTTGCCCAGCAGCTCCTTGACGCGTACCATCGCCGGAGAGGCCCCGACGATGGCGTCGAACCCGTACTCGCGACCCTGGCTGCTGCGCAGCGCCACGACCTCTCGGCGCAGCGAGGCGTTTTCGAGCGCCTTCTCGGCCAGCAGCACGACCTCGTCGAGGTTGAACGGCTTGTTGACGTAGTGGAACGCGCCGAGCTTCATCGCCTCCACGGCGTTCTCGATGGTCGAGAAGGCCGTCATCAGGATGACGGGGATATCGGGGCTCCGCTCCTTGACCCGGCGGAGCACCGTCAACCCGTCGCCGTCCGGCAGCTTGAAGTCGAGAAAGATCAGGTCGACGTCGTCGCGGGCCCGCTCGATGGCTTCCGCCGCGGTCGCCGCTTCCACTACCTCGTATCCGTCGCCCGACAGGCGCTCGCGCAGGGACCACCGCACGAGCTGTTCGTCGTCCACCACCAGAATCCTCGAATGGGGCATCGCCGGGAGTATAACGGCTGCGTCGGAGGCCGAGCGTGGCAACAGGCCGCGTAACGGAGTGGCGGGCGGCCCTCGTGCGCGGCAACCTGGCCACCCATGCCGCGGGGGTCGCGCTCACCGCCCTGGCGTTTGCGGCCCAGCGCCAGTCGCCGGACCGTCCAGCCGTCGGGGCTCTCTATGCCCTCGCGATCCTGCTCGGGCCGTGGACGACGTGGCAAGGCTACCCCTTGACCGCCACGATCGTGACCATCGTGCTGGCGGCCGCCGGCAGCTGGCACGCGGGTATGGCGGCCAGCGTCATCGCCGCCGACACGCTGCCCCTGGTGGCCGCGCTGGCGCTCGTCGGCGTCGTCGTCGCGCGGATCTCGGCCCGTCAGCGCGCCCGCGACGACGCCACGGTGCAGCTCCGCGACGTCAAGCACGCGCTCGATCAGGCGGCCATCGTCGCCACCACCGATGTCCGGGGCCGCATTACCTACGCCAACGACAAGTTCTGCGAGATCTCTGGCTACCGGCGCGAGGAACTGCTGGGGCAGGACCACCGCATCATCAACTCCGGCCATCACAGCCCGGAGTTCATCCGCACCCTCTGGATCACCATCGCCAACGGCGGCGTCTGGCACGGCGAACTTCAGAACCGGGCCAAGGACGGTCACACCTACTGGGTGGACACGACCATCGTCCCGTTCCTGGACGCACGCGGCAAACCGTTTCAATACATCGCGATCCGTGCCGATGTCACCGCGCGCAAGCAAGCCGAGGAGCGGCTGCGGCAGCAGGCGGCCCTGGCGCGGCTCGGGCAGATGGCAGCGGTGGTGGCGCACGAGGTGCGCAACCCGCTGGCCGGCATCAAGGGTGCGATGCAGGTGCTCATCGCCCGGCGCGACGCTCAGAACCCGGAGATCGGCGTGCTGCGCGACATCGTCGCCCGCGTCGACTCGCTCAACGAGCTCATCGGCGATCTGATGCTGTTTGCGCGGCCGCGGCCGCCTCAGATGAAGGACGTGGACCTCAAGCTCATCGCGCTCGAAGCCATTGCGATGGCACGACGCGATCCGTCAGGTCAGACGCTCGAGATTCAGCTCGATGGCGCGCCGGCCCCCATGACAGCCGACGGCGACATGATGCGCGCCGCGTTGCTGAACCTGCTCCTCAACGCCGGCCAGGCAATGGGCGGGAACGGCCGCGTCGTCGTCGAGTTTGCTATACCCGGCGACACCATCGAGATCACCGTGCGGGACGAGGGACCCGGCATCCCGGCCGAGCTGCGCGACCAGGTATTCGAACCGTTCTTCACCACCAAGGCGCGCGGCGGTGGGTTGGGGCTGCCCATCGCCCGGCGTACCGCCGAGATCCACGGAGGCACACTGACCGTGTCGTGCCCCACGACGGGTGGCACGGTGATGAGGCTGACGCTACCGACGGTGCGGGCTGGTCAGGCGCGGCCGAGCGCGCGTCCCGCTCCTGCTCTAACGTAGTGCGGGCCGCTGACCCGCAGGAACTGCTCGTCCACGAGGTGGTTGAGTACGTCGAGGCTCGTGGCGGGATCGACGTTCCACAGCCGGCACGCCTGCGCCACCGTGAGCCGCAGGCCCGGCATCTCCATGAACTCGCCATGCACGCGCCGCAGCAGGCGATCGTCGGAGAACGCGGTGATGGGGTGGATCATGAACCTTGGTCCTCTCGTCGCTGGGACGACGGTTGGAGATTGACGACGCGACGGACGACGTTTGCACAGAGCGTGCCCGGAGCGCGCTCAACCCTTGAGGGCCGGCGCGCTCCGCTGCTGGGCTGCGGACGGCAGCGCGAACTTCTCGATGCGGTAACGCACCTGATCGCGGTTGATGCCGAGCAGCCGCCCTGCCTGCGTCTGGTTCCAGTCGGTGCGATCCAGTGCCTGCACAAGCAGATCGCGTTCGACGTCCTCGAGATGGAGACCCTCGGGCGGCAGCTTGAACGTCGCCGTCGCGGCGGCGCGCGGCAACGCGGCAAAGTCCGCCGGCGTGAGCCACTCGTGTTCGACGAGCAGCATCGCGCGCTCGATCGCGTTCCGCAGCTCACGCACGTTGCCCGGCCACCCGTACTGTTCCAATACGGCAAGCGCGTCCGCCGTCAATCCGCGGACGCGCTTGCGGAACTCCTCGTTGTACCGATCGACGAACCATTTCGCGAGCAGCGGCACGTCGCCGCGCCGCGACCGCAGCGGCGGCAGCGTCACTGGCATCACCTGCAGCCGGTAGAAGAGGTCTTCGCGGAACGTTCCGGCTTTGACCCCCTGGTCGAGGTCGCGGTTGGTGGCGGCGACGAACCGGACATCCACGCGGATATCGCTCAGGCCGCCAACGCGCTTGAACGTCTTCTCTTCGAGAAAACGCAGGAGCTTGGCCTGCAGTCCCGGTGTCATCTCGCCGATTTCGTCGAGGAACACGGTGCCGCCGTCGGCCGTTTCGAACAGGCCGCGCTTCTGCTGCCGCGCGTCGGTGAACGCGCCGCGCTCGTGGCCGAAGAGCTCGCTCTCCAGTAGTTGCTCGGGAAGCGCAGAGCACGTGATGTTAACGAACGGCTTCGCCGCCCGATCGCTGTTGTAGTGGATCGCCTTCGCGGCCACGTCCTTGCCGGTGCCTGTTTCGCCGGTCAGCAGCACGGTGGACGCCGGACCGCCCGCGACGCGCGCGAGCAATGCCTTCACGCTGACCATCGCCGGCGATTGGCCGATGATGGCGTCGAAGCTGAAGGCCCTCGCGTGCGAACCGCGCAACGCGTTGACCTCGCTGCGCAGGCGGCTGGTCTCGAGCGCCTTCTCGACGGAAATGGCCACCTCGTCGAGGTCGAACGGTTTGTTCAGGTAATCGTACGCGCCGTGCCGCATGGCGTCGACGGCGTTCTCGACGGTCGAGAACGCCGTCATCAGAATGACCGGGGTGTCGGGCGCGGTGTCCTTGATCCGCCGCAACACGGTCAGGCCGTCGCCGTCAGGCAACCGGTAATCGAGGAGCACCAGATCGGCTCCCGACGCCTGGTCGACGCCCCCGGCCGCCGTCCCTGATTCCACCACCGTGTAGCCGTCGCGCGTGAACCGTTCGCGAAGCGACCAGCGTACGAGGTCTTCGTCGTCTACGATAAGCAGCGTCGCTTTCGCCATGCGCCCTGCACCCTCCGGAAAATTTCCCGCCACTGCGGGATTTCCCGCGCGGCCGAGGACTTAAAGGGCCCTCTCACCGGTAGTTAGCAACATCCGGACCCGGCACGGGTGTGGCGACAATGCGAAGCAGCCGGCGATGGACGATCAAAGGAGCGGCATGATTCCCCCCCGTACGATTCTGGCCCCCGTCGATTTCTCGGACGCCTCGCGCGTGTCGCTCGAACATGCCGCGCGGCTCGCGGCGCGGTGGCGTGCGCTGCTTCACGTCATGCACGCCATCGACCCGCTGCTCGCAGCGGCCGCCGGCACCCGGCACCTCGATCTCGCCGCCACGACGCATGACGAGTTGACGGCGTTCGCGACGTCCGCCGCTGGCACCAGCGCCGTCGAATATCACGTGACGGTCGGGGCCGCGGCAGAGAGCATCTGCCGTACCGCGGAGGCGCTCGGCGCCGACCTCATCGTGGCGGGCACGCGCGGGCTGACGGGGCTCAATCGGCTTGTCATGGGCACGACCACCGAGCACGTCATCCGCCGCTCCACGCGACCGGTCCTGACCGTGCCCGGCCACCCTGCGTCAGTCGATGTCTCCTACGGGCCGGTAATTGCGGCGCTGGAGCGCCCGGACGCTCCGGGCCTGGTGGCACCAGCGGCGGCGGCCCTGGCGGCCAGCCTGGACGCGCCGTTCCACGTCGTCCACGTGGTGCCGCCGCTGGCCGCAGCGGCGCGCTGGCGGTCCGAGGCCGACGCGGTACTCCAGGCCCGGATCGACGACGCGCGACGCACGTTGATCGCGGCGATGGGCGAGCTCGGCGGCCCGCCGCCCGCCAACGTCCACGTCACGACCGGACCAGTGGCCGACACGCTGGCGGCCGAAGTGAGCCGTTACTCGGGGTCGGTCGCGGTGCTGGTCCTCGGGCGTGACGAGCCCGGTAGCGGTCACGCGCCCGGCTCGGTGGCCAGCCGGGTCATTGCGCGCGCCACGGCGCCGGTGTGGGTGCACTTGCCCGACGCGTGATCCGGGCACCGCGGGGACGGCCGCTTACGAGGACTTCTTCAGCGTGTCGATGAGCGCCTGCAGCATCTGGCTGTACTCTTCGTCGCGGGCCACGTACTGCTTGGTGTATTCCTGCTCCGACAGCTTGGCCTTGCGCCAGTCGCCGTCGAACGCCGTGGTCTTGCCAGTGGCGTCCACGGTGTCGACAGGCTGGTTCTTCTCACGCCGGAATTGCAGGCCGTTGGCGCCGAGATCGGAAATGAAGACCTTCGACGCCTGATCCACCGCCCCGTTCAACTCGACGTACAGGTCTTTGTACGACTTCTCCAGGATCAGGTACTTCATGCGGTCGGGGACCGACGACTTCGCATTCACGACCACGAGCTGGCTGCCGGGAAAATACATCGCACCGACGAACTCGTCGTTGGCGCCGCGGCTCGCCCCAATGGCTTCGAGCTTCTTTGCGTCCAGTAATTTGACCAGCTCGCTGGCGAGCGGGGCCGACTTCGAGGCCGGCACCTGCGCCGACGCCGGCGCGGCAGCGTAGAACATCGCGAGCGCCACTGCGCCAAGGGTGAGGGTTCTGTACACGGCGGGTCCTCCGCCGTGGCTTGTACCATCCGGGGCCCCACCCGTCAATCCGGCGGAGACGGGAGAGCCGAGGCCAGGAAGCGCCCGGGAGCGCCGTCAGCCGATGAACAGCTCGTCGTCGGCCGGCGCGGGATGGGCGGGCCGGGTGCCCGGCGCTGGCGGCCGGTGGCGGGGCGGCGCCTCGGACGCCGGCACGTCCCGCGGCTCGCGCCGTTCGCGGGGCCCGCGGAAGCTGTCAATTACGCTTTTGAGGCCAGCGAGCAGCGACAGGCCGTCGCGAACCGGCTGCAGGATGGTCTGCTGCAGCATCGCGGCCGTGTCCTCGACCCGCCGCGCGATGCCCGACACCAGTGTGTCGAGGCGGTCCATCTGCGCCGCCGCCTGCACCGAGGCCCGGGCCGCCTCCTCCGAGACCTTTTGCAGGTTCACGAGGATCGGCCGCACGTCCTGTTCGAAGCGCGCGGCCATCTCGCCCACCCGGTTCACCGTCCGGATCGCGACGACGAACGCGGCCACCTGAATCGTGGCGACCACGACGACGCCAAGCGCGATCAGGCCGAGATAGAGATCGCTCATCAGAAGATGCTGACGCGTACGTTGAGATACTTCTTCGGGTCGGCTTTGATGGCGGCGACGAGGCCGCGGACTTCGTCGACCGTCATCGAGAGCTTGTCGTGAAGCGCCTTGTCGTTCAGCAGCAGCCCGATCGTGCCCTGGCTCTGCTGCAGCGACGCCGCCACCTTGTCGAAGCGCTCCGTCATCGAGTTGAGACGATCGTAGAGCTCCTTCTCGGTCAAGAGTTTGCCGATCGTACCCTCGCCACGCGTGAGCCGCCCGGTCATGACGTCGAGGTTGGCGGTGGTGGACGTGAGCGACTTCGCCATCGCGTCGTCGTTCAACAGTTTGCCCAGGCTGCCCTCGCCCGCGCGGATGCGCGCCGTGACCGCCTCGAGGTTCTGCAGCGATCCTTCGAGCGCCTTGGCCATCGTCGGATCCTTCGTCAGGCGCCCGATGCTCCCTTTGGGATCGTCGAGGTTCCGCGCCACCTGTTCGTAGGCGCCCAGCAGCGAGGTGAGCTCCTCGTGGAGCGTATCTTCGGTGAACAGCTTGCCCACTGTCCCGCGACCGTTGCGGATGTCGCCGACCAGCGCGCTGATCTGGTCGATGCCCGCCGACGCCTTCTCGGCGACGTCGGTGAGCGACCCGGCCGTCGGGCCGGACTTCACGTAGCCCCATTCGGGTACCGGCGCGCCCTGGCTGGAGGCGGTGATGTCCACGGCCGCCTCGCCGAGCAGCGACACCGACCCGAGCGACGCCACCGACGAGGAGGTGATCCGCGGCTGCATCTCCTTGCTGACCTCCATCAGCACCTCGACGCGGTCGCCGATGAACTGCACGTCGGTCACCGCGCCGACTTCGACGCCGGCCACGCGCACCGGCGCGCCCGCCTTGAGACCGGGGATGCTGCCAAACACCGTCTTGACGCCATAGCGCTGCCAGAAGAACCCGCCCTCCCCGCTCAGCAGGAAGATCAGGAACGCCGCCATGACGAGGGCGAAAATGGAGACCAGGCCGATCTTCAGCTCGGCCCAGGCCAGTGAACGCGTACGCGGCATGACTCGATCCCTCTAGGACAGAAACGTCCGGATGTACGAATCCGTGGACGCGCGCAGCTCGGCGGCATTGCCTTCGAACGCCACCAGCCCCTCTTTCAACATGATGAACTCCGCCTCGTCGGCCTTGGCCGCATCGGCCGGCGCCACTTCGATGCGGCCGCCGGCGCGCCGGGCCTCGTGGGTCGCGACGAAAAAGGCGTCGCGCAGCTGGTGCGTCACCACGATCGACCCCACCTCTTCGAGATCGCGCAGCTTGACGATCTCCTCGTCCACCGTAATGGCCGTGATCGGGTCGAGCCCCGTGGTCGCCTCATCGTACAGGAGGATGCCCGGCTTCGACGCCAGGGCCCTGGCGATCGCAACCCGCCGGCGCTGCCCCCCCGAGAGCTCCGATGGCTGCCGATCGATGAACTCCCCAAGACGCACGAAGCCCAGCACTTCTTCCACGCGCGCCCGAATCTCGCCGAGCGGCCGGTGCGTCTCCTCGTAGAGCTTGAAGCCGACGTTCTCGCCGACCGTGAGTGAATCGAAGAGCGCACCCTCCTGGAACACCATGCCCAGCCCGCCCCGCACTCGAAGCAGGTCGCGCTCCTCCATTTGATCCACGCGCTCGCCGCCCACGTACACCTCGCCGGCGTCGGGCCTGAGCAGCCCCAGAATCAGCTTGAGAATCGTGGACTTGCCGGAGCCGCTGGCGCCGAGGATCAGCTTCGTGTGCCCCGGCAGCAGGGTGAAGCTCACGTCGCGCAGCACCACCTTGTCGTCGAAGGCCAGCGAGACGTGCCTGAGTTCCACGGCCGGCGTGTCGGCGGCAGCCGCGCCTCCCGCGGGCCCCGGCTGCGTCGTGGGGTTCAGTGCCATCGGCGGGCCCCGGCGGCGACGTGGTTCGCGGCCATCAGTAAAGCAGGTTGACGAGGAGCTGGGTGATAAACAGGTCCACGGCAATCACCGCCACCGAGGCGGCCACGACGGCGTAGGTCGTCGAGCGCCCGACCCCCTGCGTGCCGCCGCTCGTCCGCAGGCCGACGTGGCAACCGATCGTCACGATGGCAAAACCGAGAACGAATGGCTTGATCAGCCCCATCCAGACGTCCTGCAGGTAGAGCCCGTCGGTCACCGACGTCCAGTAGATGCTGGACGCGACGCGCAGCTGGAACACGGCGATGATCCAGCCGCCGATGATGCCGAACGTATCGGCAATGATGGTCAGGATGGGCGTCATGATCACGCCCGCGAGCACGCGCGGCACCACGAGCTTGCGCACCGGATCGGTGCCGAGCGCACGCAGCGCGTTGATCTGGTCGGTCACGACCATCGACCCGAGCTCGGCGGCAATGCCGGAGCCAACCCGCCCGGCCAGCATCAGCCCGGTGAGCACCGGCCCCAGCTCCTTGACCATCGACGCGCTGACCAGCCGCCCCACGAACGGGCGGGCGCCGAACTGGTCGAGCGTGATGCCGGACTGAAGGGCCAGCACCGCGCCGGTGAAGAAGCCGGCCAGCGTCACCACGGTCAGCGAACCGATCCCGATCTGATCCAGCTGCTCGATCAGATCGCGCATGTAAAACGGCCGCGAGAAAATCGCCCGCACCACGGTGATCTGCAGGCGCACGTACTCCTGCACCTCGAGCACCGCCTGCTTCAGGCCGTTGCCGACGAAATGCAGCACTAGCGGGGCTCCGCCTCAGGCGCCTGCGCGGGAAGGTCGCTCAGCCCGAGCTCGCCGGTGCGGAGTCCCTTGAGGGTGTCGCGGAGCGTCGCCGCCCGCTCGAAATCGAGGTTGCGCGCGGCGCTCTTCATCTCGGCCTCGAGCCGGGCGATTTCGGCGTCGCGCTCGGCCATCGTCCGGAACGTGCGCCGGGTCTCGCGGACGGCCGGCACCGCCGAGTAGTCGCGCTCGTAGACGCTCGACAGCACATCGTCGATATCGCGCACGACCGACTCCGGCGTGATGCCATGCTCCACGTTGTACGCCTCCTGCCGGGCCCGGCGGCGCTCCGTCTCCGCCAGGGCCGCTTTCATCGATGCCGTGATCGTATCCGCATACATGATGACCCGGCCGTTCACGTTGCGGGCCGCGCGGCCCGACGTCTGGATGAGCGACCCGGCCGAACGGAGGAACCCCTCCTTGTCGGCGTCGAGAATCGCCACCAGGGAGACCTCGGGCAGATCGAGGCCTTCGCGCAGGAGGTTGATGCCGACGAGCACGTCGAACGTGCCGCGCCGCAGGTCGCGCAGGATTTCAACCCGCTCCAGCGTCTCGATATCGGAGTGCAGGTAGCGGACCTTCACGCCGAGCTCCTGGTAGTAGGTGGTGAGATCCTCCGACATGCGCTTGGTCAGCGTGGTGACCAGGACGCGCTCGCGCTGGCCGACCCGGCTGCGGATTTCCTGCAGCAGGTCGTCCACCTGCCCCTTCACCGGCCGCACTTCGATCGGCGGATCCATCAGCCCGGTCGGCCGGATCACCTGCTCGACCACCACGCCCTGCGCCTTCGAGAGCTCGTAGGGACCGGGGGTGGCCGAGACGAAGACCATCTGCGGCGCACGCGCCTCCCACTCTTCGAAGTTGAGCGGGCGGTTGTCCAGCGCCGACGGCAGCCGGAACCCGTACGACACCAGCACTTCCTTGCGCGAGCGGTCGCCGTGGTACATGCCGCGGATCTGGGGCACCGTCTGGTGACACTCGTCCACGATCAGGAGGGCGTCGTCGGGGAGGTAGTCGTACAACGTCGGCGGCGGCTCGCCGGGGGCGCGCCCGGTCAGATGCCGCGAGTAGTTCTCGATGCCGTGGCAGTAGCCGATCTCGCGCATCATCTCGAGGTCGAACATCGTGCGCTGGTGCAGCCGCTGCGCCTCGAGCAGCTTCCCTTCCGATTCCAGTTGACCCCGGCGCTCCGCGAGCTCGGCCTTGATCCCCTCGACGGCCTGCCGAGTACGGTCTCGCGAGGCGACGAAGTGCGACTTCGGGAACACCGACACTTTGTCGATGCGCCGGAGCACCTTGCCGGTGAGCGGATCGAACCAGGCGAGCTCGTCCACTTCGTCGCCGAAGAGACCGATGCGGAGCGCGTGCTCTTCGTACGACGGCACGACTTCCACGATGTCGCCGCGCACCCGGAACGTGCCGCGGCCGAACTCGACGTCGTTGCGCTCGTACTG
>Ga0070675_100001839_pt1 | contig 15682 bp, 15 predicted proteins | sample KBSM43metaG_FD_65343 | JGI IMG/M metagenome (GOLD analysis project Ga0070675, IMG submission 65343) | Miscanthus rhizosphere microbial communities from Kellogg Biological Station, Michigan, USA - KBS M4-3 metaG | ecosystem: Host-associated > Plants > Roots > Rhizosphere > Soil ...
TCCTTCGCCCCGTTTCGCGGCCCCGGCGGGTCGTGGTCGGCGCTGCATCCGATGGGAACCGATATCGCCGGACGCGATCTGCTGGCCCGCGTGCTCCTCGGCGGCCGCATCTCGCTGATGGTGGGGCTCATCTCGACGCTGGTGTCGCTGGTCATCGGCACTGCCTACGGCGCCACGGCGGGATATCTGGGAGGGCGCGCCGACGAAGTACTGATGCGCATCGTGGACGTGCTGTATGCCATCCCGTACATGATGATCGTGATCGTCCTGCTCGCATTCTTCGGCAACCGCTCACCGCTCGCTCAGCTGGTGCTGCTCTTCGTCGCACTGGGCAGCGTCTCGTGGCTGACCATGGCGCGCATCGTGCGCGGGCAGGTCATCTCGCTCAAGAACCAGGAGTTCGTGCTCGCGGCGCGCGCCACCGGCGTCAGGCCGGCCGCCATCATCGCGCGGCATCTCGTCCCGAATGCGCTCGGCCCGGTGATCGTCTATGCCACCCTGACGATTCCGTCGGTGATGCTGCTCGAAGCGTTCCTGTCGTTCCTGGGGCTGGGCGTGCAGGCGCCGCTCGCTTCTTGGGGCAGTCTCGCCGCGGACGGGGTGCAGACGATCGCGGTGTTCCCGTGGCAGCTTCTGTGCCCCGGCATCACGATGGCGGTGACGCTGCTGGCCTTGAACTTTCTCGGCGACGGCCTGCGCGACGCCTTCGACCCGCGGGGGCGGCGCTCGCCGTAGGCCGATGACGCCGCTGCTCTCGGTCAGGGACCTGCGCACGTGGTTCGACGAGGAGGGCCGCACCGTCAAGGCGGTCGACGGCGTCGGCTTCGACGTGCAGCGCGGCGAAACGCTCGGGATCGTCGGCGAATCCGGATCGGGCAAGTCGGTGACGAGCTTGTCGATCATGCGCCTGGTTCCATCGCCGCCCGGGCGCATCGTCTCGGGGCAGATCCTCTTCGACGGGCAGGAACTGCTGGGGCTCGACGACGAGTCGATGCGGCGGATCCGCGGCCACCGGGTGGCGATGATCTTCCAGGATCCGATGACGTCGCTGAACCCGTTCATGCGAATCTCCGCCCAGATCGAGGAGGTCACCCGCCTCCACCTGCGTCACTCGAAGGCCGAGGCCCGCGCGCACGCGATCGCGATGCTCGAACGGGTCGGCATCCCGGACGCACATCGCCGCGCCGACGACTATCCCCACCAGTTCTCCGGCGGGATGCGGCAGCGGGTCATGATTGCGATCGCGCTCGCCTGCGGCCCGGACCTGGTGATCGCCGACGAGCCCACCACCGCGCTCGACGTCACCATCCAGGCGCAGATCCTCGAACTGATTCGCGCCTCGCGCGCCGCGACCGGGTCCGCCGTCGTCCTCATCACCCACGACCTCGGCATCGTCGCCGGCATGACCGACCGGGTCGTCGTGATGTATGCGGGGAAGGTGTTCGAGACGGCCGCGACGCCCGAGCTCTTCGCCCGGCCGGGCAATCCCTACACCCATGGGCTTCTGCGGTCCGTGCCGAACCCGGCTGCTGAGCGCGGGGTGCCCTTGTATCAGATTCCCGGATCGCCGCCCGACGTGGCGCATCTGCCGCCTGGCTGTTCGTTCGCGCCGCGTTGCAGCCGTGCCACCAGCCTGTGCCGCGAGCAGTTCCCGCCCTTCGTCGAGCTGGCGCCGGGGCATCACTCGCTGTGCCACTTCGCCCACGACGTCTACGCGGGCGGCGACGCGTGACGGCGCTCGTCTCGGCTCGGGCGCTGCAGGTGCATTTCGATCTCGGCGGCGGTTCGCTGTGGAGCCGGATGACCGGCGGCGAGCGCAAGCGGCGCGTGGTGCGAAGCGTCGATGGCGTTTCGCTCGACATCCAGCGCGGCGAGACGCTGGGGCTGGTCGGGGAGTCCGGCTGCGGGAAGACGACGCTTGGCCGCGCCCTGCTGCGCCTGGTCGAGCCAACCGCCGGACGTGTGACCTTCCGCGATGTGGACGTCACCGCGCTCGCGCCCGAGCCGCTGCGGCTGCAGCGGCGTCACATGCAGATGATCTTCCAGGATCCATACGCGTCGCTGGATCCGCGCATGACGGTGGCGCAGATCGTCGCCGAGCCGCTGCACACGTTCGGGCTCGCGTACGGCCGCGACCGCCACGACCGGGTGCGCGAGTTGATGGCCGTGGTCGGGCTCAGCGAACGTTTCATCAACCGCTATCCGCACGAGTTCTCCGGCGGCCAGCAGCAGCGCATCGGCATAGCCCGCGCACTGGCGTCGGCTCCGGATTTCATCGTCGCCGACGAGCCGATTTCCGCGCTCGACGTGTCGATTCAGGCGCAGATCATCAATCTGATCGAGCGGCTTCAGGCCGAGCGCGGCCTGACCTACCTGTTCATTTCGCACGATCTGCGGGCGATTCGGCACACCTCGAATCGGGTCGCCGTCATGTATCTGGGCCGGGTCGTGGAGATTGGGCCGGCGCGGGACGTGTGCGACACGCCGCTGATGCCCTACACGCGGGCGCTGGTGTCCGCGGTGCCCGTGCCGGATCCGGCGGTCGAGGCCCGCCGCACCCGCATCGTGCTCCAAGGCAACGTGCCGTCACCGATCGATCCGCCGGCCGGTTGCCGCTTCCACACGCGCTGCCCCTACGTGGTGGCGGCGTGCCGCGAGGTCGAACCGGCGCTGCAGGAGATCAGGCCCGGCCATTTCGCGGCCTGCATTCGCATCAGCCCGGAACAGCCGGATATCGAGGCGGCGGGCTGGTAGGACTGGTGGGACTGGTGGCAGGCGAACTGGAGCGGGCGGTCTGAAGACCGCCCGCTACGTCCCTACCCGCCCTACTTGCCTTCCCGCCCCACCCGACCCTATTTCGTTTCGTCGAAGACGACCTGGATGTTGGCTTTGAGGCGCGCTTCGGCCGGCGCCGCGTAGCCCTTGTACTTCTCGGGAATCTTGTAGGCGGCAAAGACCTCGTCCACCGACTTGCCGGCCTTCTTTCCGGCCTGCACGGTGTCGCGGAAGTCGTCGTTGAACGCCGCGTACTCCTGCAGGTCTGCCACGCTCATCACCGTGCTATGGCCGGTGATCACGGTGTCCACCTTGGTCCTGACCTCCTTGGCGGCGCGGTCGAGCGACTTGCCGATCTCCACGCCGCTGCCGCCGTTGACGGCGTCGAGGAGCGGGACGTTCTTGCCGGAGAAGATGTCGCCGGCATGCATGACCCGCAGCGCAGGGAAGACGACGAACGCGTCGCCGTTGGTATGGCCTCGGCCGAAGTAGTAGAGGTCGATGCGATCCGCGTCCTTGCCGATCGTGGTCTTGTCCTTGAAGGTCTTCTTGGGCAGGCCGCGGCCGTTGTTCTGCTTGAAGATGTTCACCGGACCGCCGGCGGGCGGCGCGATGCCGGTGGGCTGCCGCATCTCCTGCATGTTCTTCGCGGTGTTCTCGTGCGTCACCACTTCCACGGTGGCCGGGAACTCGACGTTGCCGCTCACGTGATCACCGTGCGTGTGGGTGTTGATGATGGTCGTGATCGGCTTGGGGGTCAGGCGCTTGATCTCGTCGAGGAGCGGCTGGCCCCAGCCGGGGTTCTTGGTGTCCACGACCACGACGCCGGTGGAGGTGATGAACACGGCGCTGTTCCCGCCGCCGTTGCGCATCACGTAGAGGTTGTCCCTCAGCTTGTCCACCTCGATGACGCGCGCCGCCGGCTGGCCGCCGGCCGCGGGCTGCTGAAACGCTGAGACACCGATTGAGACCGCGCCCATCGCCATCAGGACGCCAAGCACGAGCTGTCTTCTCATTGAGCCCTCCGTGGAAGGCCCATCATAGATCGGAGGTTACGCGCCGTGTCCGGCGCCGATCTCAGCGCTCGACGAGGGTGAACATGAGGGCGGCGCCGCCCCTGACCGGGGCCGGCGCGAGCGCGAGCTGGCTGCGCCCGTGACCGATGGTGACCGATCGGCCCGCGACCGTGCCGACGGCGGCCCCGAAAACCACGTCGCTCAGGTAATGCTTTCCCAGCTGCACGCGTCCGGCTCCGACCCAGGCGCCGACGAATGACGCCGGGACGCCGGCTTTCCACCCGTAGTGGCGCCAGACCACGGCGGCCGTGGCAAACGCGCTCGACGTGTGGCCCGACGGCATCGAGTAGGAATGGCCGCTGGCACCCTCCGGCCGCTCGCGCCGCACCGTGAACTTCACGCCCTGGGTGACCACGACGTTGAGCACCTGGGCGCGGATCAGGTCGGACCCGAAGTGTGTGAGCTCGCGGTTCTTTGCGATGAGGCCGGTGCCGTAGGAGCCGACCGCAAAGCCCACCTGCGCCCATCCGTCACCGATCGTGCTGCCGAGCTGGAAGAACGGCCGCGGCCCGTTCGCGGTGACGTGCTCGTACACGTAGTCGTCAGCGGGATGCACGGCGAGCGCGAGACCTCCGCCGATGCCCAGCGTGACCGCGGTCTCGATCGACGGCAGCCGCTTGGCGTCGCGGACGAGGTTCTGAAAGAGCTGCGTGAACGGACGGTCGGGCGCGGGTGGAACGGTGACAAGCGGCGGCGGCGGAACCGGCGGCGGGAGCGGAGGCGGCGGCTGCGTTTGCGGCGGCGCGGCTTCCGCAGGTGCGGCGGCGGTCTCGCCGGCTGCGACGCTCTGCGCGGCCGCCGCGGTTGGCGAGACCGTGACCGTGGCCGCGCCCAGCGTGAGGAAACAGGCGAGCGCAAGGCCGCGGTCGTTCATGGGCTCCTCATGATACTGCCGCGGATTTCCGCCTGTAACCGGGGATTCTCTGGACATCGCCCGGCGCCGAAAGGGAGAATCGCGGGCTGATGTCCTGCTGGCGCCGCGTCGCAATCTGCGCGCTGGTCGCGCTGGCGGCGTGTGCGGCGACAGCCGCGGCGCAGGCCGGCAAGACCATGCTCACCCTGACAGTCACCCTTCCCGACGGCGCGCCGGCCGCCGGCGCGCGCGTGGAAGTCGCGCCGCCGGCCGCAGGCGCTGGCCGCACGGCGGCCATCACGGCCGGACGGGCCACGGTCGTGCTGCCGCTCACCTCCGGACCTCACCGGATCCGCGTCGAGCTGACCGGGTATCGCACGGCCGAGGCCACCCAGGATCTCCCTCCCGGTACCGAGCGGCGGCTGGCGGTGCGCCTGATGCCGGAAACCGGCATGGGCGGCTCGACCATCTCGGTCGAGAGCCGGTACGAAACCTCCTACCAGACCAGCCTCGGGCCCGAGTGGCTCGCCGACCTCCCGAGCGGCCGCACGATATGGTCGCTGCTCGATACGGCACACCCGTTCGTCATCACCGACCGCATGGACAACGGCGGGCTGTGGAGCGCGCGGCCGGCGAAGATGGGCGGGTCGGGCCCGTCGTGGAACCAGACGCTTTTCCAGCTCGAGGGACTCGACGTGACCGACCCGCGCAGTGGCGGCGCCCCGGCCATCTACCCGGATCTCGGGCTGTTCGAGGCCGTGCAGGTCGAGACCGCGCGCGTGACGGCGGATGTGGCCGGCCCCGGGCCCGTGATCACCCTCGTGCCGCGCCGCCCGGGCGAGATCTGGACGGGGAGCGGCGACGTGTTCGTCACCCCTGGCGCCTGGCAGCCCGAACCGCCGGCCGGCGTGCCGGCCGCCCTCGGCCGCTACGACCACTGGACCGACGCTTCGCTCTCCGTGACCGGCCCGGTGGCGTCGCGCACGGGCCTCTTTGCGTCGATTCGTAACACTCACGGCGAACTCCTCGAGCGCGACGATCCGATCGTGCTGCCGAATCACGTGACGTCGCTCTACGGACATCTCGTCGGCGCCGCCGGACCGGATCACGAGCTGCGGATCGCCACCGCGCTCAGCCGGATGACGCGGCCGTTCGAAGGCCGCGCCCGCTTCGCCGACCGCGATATCGACGAGCGCGGCCGTATGGTGCTCGGACAGGCGGCGGTCGAGCGGCTGCGCAATGGAGGGCTCTTTGCCGTGTCCGGCGGCTACCATCGCGTGTCGAACGACCCGCAAGTGGACACCGGCGCGCCGGCGGCCAACGTCGAGCGGCTGCTCGATGGTCCGCCGCTCGCCTACGCGGACTACGCCGACACCAGCAGTCAGCGCTGGACGCTGGCGTCGTCGATGGCGCCTGCACCGGGCTCGTGGCTGCACCCGCGCCACCAGCTCCGATTCGGCGGGTCGGTGAGCGGCGCCCGTGTCGCCAACAAGGCGATCTTCCAGCCGGCGTTCGGCGAGCTCGTGGACGGCCGTCCGGCCCGAGTGTGGGACATCCGCTACAAGGGCGCCGAGTCGCAGTGGACGTCCTCGGGTGTGAGCGCGTACGCGACGGATCGCTGGGAGTTGTCGTCGAAGGCGACGCTCAACCTCGGCGTGCGCTTCGATTTCGACTCGGGCTCGGCCGACGGCGCGGCCAACGGCATCGCCTGGGCCAGCCTGTTGCCGCGCGGTGTGCTGCGCTGGACGCCGCGCGACAACAGTCCGCTGGCGGTCACGGCCGGCTACTCGTGGTATCGCAACCGCCTGCCGCTCGAGTATCTCGGGGTCGGCGATCCACAGGGGCCCACCGGCACCGTCTCGCGCTGGGACGACCGCGACAACGATCTGCAGTTCACCCCGTCCGAACTCACGCCCGTCGCCTACGTCGGCTCGTGCTGCGCCGGCGGCGTGGCCAGCACCATCGATCCGGAGTTGGCGCCGCCCTACGTGTCGGAGTTCTTCATCGGCGCCGAGCACGTGCTCGGCGCATGGCGCATGCGCATGACCGGCGTGGACCGCCGCGAGCACAACGACGCGGCGCTCGTAAACACCGGCATCCCGCTCACCGAGTACCAGGTGCTCGACGTGCCCGATGCCGGCATCGACGTCGACGGTGGTACCACCATGCAGACGCTGCGCCTCTACGGGCGCACGCCCGCGATGTTCGGCCGCGACCGCTATACGCTCGTCAACCTCGACGGGCTGCCCGCGGTCTACCAGGGGGTGGACATCACGGTGGATCGCGAGTTCCAGCGCCGGTACTTCTTCCGGTTCGGCGGCTCCGCCTACCGCATCCAGAGCACCGGGATGAACCGCGGGTTTCTTTCCGTCGAGAACGATCAGGGGGTGCTCGGCGAGGCCTTCCTCACGCCCAACGCGCTCACCTCGGCCGATGGCCGGTCGTTCTTCGATCGCGCGTTCGTGATCAAGATCTCGGGCGGCTATCACGCGCCGGGCGACGTGCGCCTGGGCGTCGTGGCGCGCTACCAGGACGGCCTGCCGTTCTCCCGGATGGTGCTCACCGACGGGTTCCATCAGGGGCGCGACCTGGTGATGGCAATTCCGCGGGGCGCGCAGCGCTTCACCTACATGTTCACGCTCGACGCGAAGGTGGAAAAGGACTTCACCTCCGGCCGGCGGCGGCTGGGGTTGATCTTCGAGGCCTACAACCTCACCAACGCTACGATTGAGGCTGAAGAATACGTGGTGACTGGTTCGGACTTCCGCAACGTGTCGGCGGTGCAGCCGCCCTTGGCGCTGCGCGTGGGCCTGCGGGTGGGGTTCTGATGGCGAGCGTGCACGACTTCGCCGTGACGACGCTGCGGGGTGAGCCGCGGTCGATGGCCGGCTATCGCGGCCAGACGCTGCTCATCGTCAACGTGGCGAGCGCGTGCGGCTACACGCCGCAGTACGCGGGCCTCGAAGCGCTGTATCGCAAGTACAAGGACCGCGGCTTCGTCGTGCTCGGGTTCCCGTGCAACCAGTTCGGCGCCCAGGAGCCGGGATCCGCGGACGAGATCGCAACCTTCTGCGGCACCCGCTACGACGTCACCTTTCCGCTGTTCGCCAAGATCGACGTCAACGGCGCCAATGCGCATCCGCTCTTCGAGCACTTGAAGAGCGAGCGGCCCGGCGCGCTCGGGACCAAGGGCATCAAGTGGAACTTCACGAAGTTCCTCGTGAACGGCCGCGGCGAGGTGGTGCAGCGCTACGGGTCGTCCACGACACCCGAGCAGATCGACGCCGACGTCGCGGCGTTGGTCGAGGCGCCGCCGGCGTAGGCCGATGCCGGGGCTGCCCGCGGCGTACCTGTGCGTGGCGGCCGTCGTGGCCACAGCCGGACCGGATGAGCACAGCCGCTCGCCGTCGACGGCAATGGATTTCACCGGCCTGGAATGGCAAGATAGCGCCGAATCACCACACCGGCAGAACCCGCGCGAGACGACGGAGGGCGAGATGGCAGACTGCTTCCCGACAATCCTCGAAATCGAGCTTGGGTCTGGACGGCCGCGGGCCAGGTGTCGGATCGAGCCTGCGGCGAACCAGCTGACGCAGCTCTGGGTGACCGAAGCGCTCGCCGCCGGAACCATCGCGAGCCCGACCGATGCCACAATCTGCACCGGAACGCTCATCGCTGCGGCGTTCGAAACCGCGCACGCGCGGGGATCCGAGGTGATCACGGCGGAAGACGTGCAGGTTGGATGGCGCGACCGGTTGCGGGTTTTGGATATCTGCGACGACCCGTGGGTGTGCTTTCAGCGGAGCATCGTGTCCCGCCTGCCAATGCTCGAGACCCGTTTGCCTCATCTGCGTCAGGTCATCGACGCGATCGCGAAACCCTAGACTCGGGTTCATTTCGCCTCGAGGCGCCGTGCCCGGCATCTCGTTCGCGCTCCGGGAGTTCTATCAGGCGGTCCTGCCCGCAGTCATCGCGGTCGTGGTGTTTGCTCCACTGTACGCGCCGCTGCGTGACGTCCCGCTGGAACGCGCGGTCGCGGCCGGTGTCCTTCTCGGATTCGTCACAGCGGGCGCAGCCCAGACCCTCGCAGGCGTTCTCGAAGTGCTGAAGGTTTTCAATCTCGGGACGCTTCGTGACGAGCAGGCGATTTTCGGCAGCAACTGGGACGTCAATGTGCTGCGCGCGCACCTCGACAAGGATGAGAGCGAGAAGATCGCCTTCCCGTACAGTTACGCGGTGTTCTGCAAGGTCACGGCGTTCTATCTGATCGTCTATTGCCTCCTCAACGTCGCGCACGTGGCCGTCGGTGTCGTCGCCGGTGGCACGCTTCGAGAGGGGCTGTCCGTCCGGACTCCGATGATCGGCGGCTGGTTTCTCCCTTCGGTGACCGTTGCCTTTGCGAGTGCAGGAATAGCGTTCGCCCTCTGGCAGGATTGCGTGAGCAGTTTCGATCGAGTCTTCGGACACAACGGCCTCTATGCCATCTACGCCGCGAAGTATCAGCGGGTGAACAAGGACGTGGCGCGGCGAGTCTGGGGGAACGTCAGCGCCGGCAGCGAGGGCATCCCCCGGGCGACGGTGACGCTCACGGTGAAGGACGTGTCTGCCCCGTACCAGACCAGCTCGCGGGAAGACGGAGCGTTCTTCTTCGACGGGGTCCGTCCTGGTCCCGACTTCTCCGGCACGATTAGGGTGACGACGCTGCGAGGTGGATGCGTTGAGCGAGCGGTCGCAGCGCCGGAGGTGTTCGACCTCCGGCTCGTGGTCGTCGAGCCACGGCCAGGCGAAGAGATTGCCTGACTCACAGGTCGAGTCTGGACATCGACGCCTCCGGTACGTAGACTTCTCTGAAGGGCCGGAGACGCCGGCCGGTCAAAGCCGTCGAGGCAGGTCCTGCCCGGCGGCTTTCGTGTTTTCGATGCTCTCGGAGGCTTCGATGTCTGAGGATCCGCCCCGCCGTCATCTCCGAGAGATTCCGATGGTCTACCCGCCGCCGGAACCCGAGCAGGTGACCGTCGTCGCGGGCATCGAGTACGCGCAGGCCGCGACCGGGCCACTTACCCTCGACCTCTACGCGCCGGTGCGGACGTCGCCCGTCGCGCTCCCGGCGATTGTGCTCGTCGCCGGCTACCCGGATCCCGGCTACGAGAAGCTGCTCGGGTGCCGGTTCAAGGACATGGCCATGGCCACGTCGTGGGCCCGCCTGGTCGCCTCGTTCGGCATGGTGGCCTTGACATACGGCAACGCGCGGCCGGCCGAGGACCTCGATGCCGTCCTCCGCTACGTCCGGGAGCACGCCGCCGAATTGGGGATCGACGGCGAACGACTAGCGCTCTGGGGCCTGTCGGGCAACGGGCCGCTCGCCCTGGCCGCGCTGGCGCTGGCGCCGCGCGGGTCGTTCCAGTGCGCGATGTTCAGCTGCGCCTATCTCGTCGATCTGGACGGCGCCACGCACATCGCGGATGCCGCGAAACAGTGGGGGTTCACCAATCCCGGCGGGTTCGGCGTGGAGGACCTGCCGGCCGACCTGCCGATCCTGATCGCGCGCGCCGGGCAGGAACAGGACCCGGGGTTGAACCACGCGGCGGACCGCTTCGTCGCGGCGATGCTGGCCGCCAACCGGCCGATCAGTTGCGTGAACTTTGCCGCCGCGCCGCACGCGTTCGAGCTGTTCCACGACACGCTCGAAACCCGCGAAGTCATCCGGCAGATGATGCGGTTTGCGCGGTTCCACCTGGCCGGCACGAGCGCCGATGGGGTGAACGTGTAGCGCCAGGCCTGGGCCGTTACTCGGCGAAGAGATCGGAAAGAGGCAGGTCGAGCCCTGGCACGAGCGGCGTCGTGAGCACGTCGCCATGATCCCGCGACAACTCGTCGGCGCGAAGGTACTTGCCGTCCACGAGCCGGAACACGCGTACCACGTCGATGTCGGGATCGACCACCCAGTACTCGGAGACGCCGAATCGTTCGTACAACTGGTGCTTGAGCTTCTCGTCGCGCCGTCGCGTGCTCGGCGAGCCGATTTCCACGACCAGATCGGGAGAGCCCTGGACGTTTGCCGCGGTCAGAACCTCGCGTCGGGTTTCGGCCACGAACAACAAATCCGGTTCCACCACGTCGAAGTGGCTGAACACCACGTCGAGCGGCGCCGCGTAGATCCTGCCAACCGGGTGATTGCGGAGGTAGGACCCGATCGAGGTAAGGAGATTTCGCGAAATCGCCTGGTGCTTCAGGTTGGGTGACGGCGTCACGTAGTGCTCCCCGTCGATGAGCTCGTGCCGCTTCCCGTCGTCGGGGAAGAGCACGAAGTCGTCGTAGGTGAGCTTCACGCCGGAAGACGGGCGACGAGGCGGTTCGCTGCCGGTCACGAGGCTCATTGTAGCCTCGGGGTTGCCAGCGTCGTGCCGGGTCGAGCGTCGTGGAAATGCGTCTATCTCGTGGTGTCCTGCACGCGCGAACGCAGAAACTGACAGGCGGGGCCTGAAGCCCCGCCCTACGTACCGCTCTTCGCTGGCCCCCAGAAACCGGTGACCGCCTCGATGCGGCCGTGGTGGCCGAAGGCGAACACGTTGGTGCCGCGGCCGCGCTCCTGACCATCGGCGGCGCGCGCCACCCAGTCGGCGAGCACCGTGCCCTGGCAGTGCCGCACGTCGCCTTCGCGTTCGAGCCGCAGCCCGGGCATGAAGCGGTGCACGGCGGCGAGATGCGGCCGCAGGTCGGACAGCCCGTCGATCAGGCTGAAGCGATCCTTGAAACGCACTTCCTCGGTGGCGAGCCGATCCAGCATCGCCTCCCGCCTGGCGGCGTCGGGTTCGGACCAGGCGGCAAACCAGCCGTCCACCGCCGCGCCTGCGCCGGTGTTGGAATCATCGGCCACGAGGTTCCCGAAGAGCGCGAGCTGATACCGCCAGCCCTGCACCATCTCGTCGCCCACCTTTTCGTCGGCGAACACGTGCGAGAGGTTGAGGCGCGTACCATGGCGGTCGTCTTCGAGCTCCAGCGTCACCACCGAGGCGCCCACCGGCATCGGCGTGCCGCTCACGTAGCCGTAAGTGAAGACCAGTCGCGCCGGCGGATCGATTTCGAGGATCTCGCCCGCCACTTGCACGCCGCCCGGATGGACGATCAGCACCGCGCCGCCGGTGCGGGGTTCAATGGTCGAGCCCGCGCCCCACCACCGCGCCCACCGCGTGGTGTCGGTGAAATAGGTGAAGACCACGTCGCGTGCCGCCTGGATGACGACGGTGCGCTCGAGACGGTAGGGCATCGGCTGGCTGGCCATGATCAGTGCGTCTCCTTGGCGCGGCCCGCACCCTGCGCGGGCCGCGCGACAGCGTCTGGCGAACCGGCTTGGCGCCGGGTCGCTGTCTGGCGCGGGCGCGGGCCCCGCCGCGTGCTTTCGAACTCGGCCTGGAGTTTGAGCCGCCACAACGCGTCGGCCCACATCTGTTCGAGCAGCGCGCCCACCGGGCCGAGCCGCTCGCGCTGCACCCGGTAGTAGCGATGGCGCCCCGCGGGGCGGACGGTGACCAGCCCGGCTCTAGCGAGCGTGCGCAACTGCAGCGACACCGCGCCGAACGTGACGTCGGGAAACGCCGCGTTGATGGCCCCGGCCGACAATTCCTCGTTCCAGAGCAGCCGCAGGATCTCGCGGCGCCGCGGCGAGGCGATGGCCGAGAGCAGGACCGGGTCGAGCGCCACGAAGATAATTTATATCAAACTAAAATGTTGTCAAGTCCTCACCTGCCCACCTGCCCACCTGCCCACCTGCCCACCTGCCCACCTGCCCACCCGCCCCCACCCACCTCCTCGGTTTGGGCGTTGACCATTCCAGAACGCCCAACGTACAAAGATGGGTCGTGCCTGCCACGGAAGCGCTCACCACATTTCAGATGTTCATCGACGGGCAGTGGACCGATGCCGCCCGCCACGAGGTCTTCGAATCCGACGACCCGTACCGCGGCACGCCCTGGGCGCTCATCCCGCGAGGCACGGCTGACGACGTGGATCGGGCCGTCCGCGCCGCACACCGGGCGCTCACGAGCGGCGCGTGGCCAAAGCTGACGGCCTCGAAGCGAGGTGCGCTGCTGCGGCGGCTGGGGGACCTGATCACCGAGCGGTCGGCGCACCTGGCGGCCATCGAAGTGCGGGACAACGGCAAGCTCTTCGCCGAAATGAGCGCCCAGTGCGCCTACATGGCGCAGTGGTACCACTACTACGGCGGGCTGGCCGACAAGGTCGAAGGCGCCGTCCTGCCCACCGACAAGCCCGATACGTTCAACTTCACCCGCTACGAGCCGATCGGGGTCGTCGCCGCCATCGTGCCGTGGAATTCGCCGCTCCTGCTCACGACGTGGAAGCTGGCCCCGGCGCTGGCGGCCGGCAACACCGTCGTCATCAAGCCGTCGGAGTTCACGTCGGCCTCGGCGCTCGAGTTCATGAAGCTGGTCGAGGAGGCGGGCTTCCCGCCGGGGGTCGTGAACGTCGTCACCGGTTTCGGCCCCGATGTCGGCTCACCGCTCGTCGAGCATCCGCTCGTCGCCAAAGTGGCCTTCACGGGATCCGATCTCACCGGACAGCGGGTCTACGAAGCGGCCGCGCGCGGGCTGAAACACGTGTCGATGGAGCTCGGCGGCAAGTCACCGAACATCGTTTTTGCCGATGCCGACCTCGACAACGCGATGAAGGGCGTCATCTCGGGCATCTTCGCGGCCACCGGCCAGACCTGCATCGCCGGCTCGCGGCTGCTGGTGCAGGAGAGCATCCACGATCAGTTCCTCGAGAAGCTCGTCGCGTTCGCGAAGACGGCTCGGATGGGCAATCCGATGGACCGCGACACGCAAATTGGTCCGGTCACGAACAAGCCGCAGCTCGAGAAGATCCTCAAATACATCGACATTGCCAAAGGCGAAGGCGCGCGCACCGAGCTCGGCGGCAGCCGCGCCTCGCGGCCCGAGTGCGGCGACGGCTGGTTCGTGGAGCCGACGATCTTCTCCGGCGTGAAGAACTCGATGCGGATCGCGCAGGAAGAGGTGTTCGGGCCGGTGCTGTCGGTGATTCCGTTCAAGGACGACGAGGACGCACTGGCGATCGGCAACGACGTGGTCTACGGCCTTGCCGCCGGTGTGTGGACGCAGAACATCCGCCGCGCCCTCATCATGGCCGAGCGGCTGCAGGCCGGCACGGTGTGGGTGAACACCTACCGGGCGGTGAGTTACCTGTCGCCGTTCGGCGGCTACAAGCGATCCGGGCTGGGCCGCGAGAGCGGCCAGGAGATGATCAAGGAATACATGCAGGTGAAGAGCGTGTGGATATCGACGGCAACGGATGTGCCGAATCCGTTCATTCAACGCTGACACTTGTGCAGGTAGGCAGGTAGGCAGGTAGGCAGGTGGGCAGGTAAGCAGGGAAGTGTTTTCGTAGGGGCGGGTCTTCAGACCCGCCCGACAAGGAGATGTCTTTGGCAACTTTGGGTTTTGTCGGTGTGGGCCGCATGGGTGGCCCGATGGCGTCGCGGCTGCTCGATGCCGGGCACTCGCTGGTGATTTTCGACACCAATCCCGCGGTGGTGAAGCCGCTGGCCGACCGCGGCGCGGTGATGGCCGCGTCGCCGGAAGACGTGGCGTCGAAGGCGGAGGTGGTGTTCCTCAGCCTGCCGACGCCGCCGGTGTTGCAGGCGGTGGCGATCGACGGCGTGCTGAAGGGCACGAAGGTCAAGACGCTCATCGACCTCTCGACCACTGGCCCGAGCGTGGCCAAGGTGGTGGCCAAGGCGGCCGCTGAGAAGGGCGTGGCGTGGGTGGATTCACCGGTGAGCGGTGGCATCGGTGGCGCCACCAAGGGCACGCTGGCCGTGATGGTCTCGTGTGAGAAGGCGGTGTTCGAGCAGGTCGATCCGCTGCTCAAGGTGTTCGGCAAGACCTTCCATGTGGGGGAGAAGCCGGGCCTGGCGCAGATCGCCAAGCTCGCCAACAACCTCCTGGCGGCCTCGGCCATCGTGCTGACATCGGAGGCGGTGGCGATGGGCGTCAAGGCCGGCCTCGACGCCAAAGTGCTCATCGATATCATCAACGCCGGCAGCGGCCGCAACAGCGCCTCGCAGGACAAGTTCCCCAAGGCCATCCTCACGCGCACCTTCGACTTCGGGTTCGCCACCGGCCTGTCGTACAAGGACGTACGGCTGTGCCTCGAGGAGTCCGAGGCGCTGGGCGTGCCGATGGTCGCCGGCGCGGCCGTGCGGCAGATGCTGGCGATTACCAACGCGAAGTTCGGCCCCGATTCCGATTTCACCTCGATCGCGAAGGTGGTGGAGGAGTGGGCGGGCGTCGAGATCAAGGGATAGCGACGGCTCAGGGCTCAAGGCTCAGGGCTCAAGCAGGCCAAAGGCAGGGGGCTGGAGGCCAAACGCAGGAGAATTCGGAACATGGACAAGGCAACGTTCGAGCTGGGACGCGAGATTCGGAGTTCGGTGCTGGGCAAGGAGTTCGTGGACGCGGCGTTCAAGGCGGCCGACGACTTCAACATGCCGATGCAGGAACTGGTGACGGAGTACTGCTGGGGCGCGGTGTGGGGCCGTCCCGGGCTCGACAAGAAGCAGCGCAGCATGCTGAACCTCGCCATGATCAGCTGCCTGAACCGGCCGCACGAGCTCCGGCTGCACATCGCCGGCGCGCTGAAGAACGGCGTCAGCCGCGACGAGATCCGCGAGATCTTCATGCAGGTCGCCATCTACGCGGGCGTCCCGGCCGGCGTGGACTCGTTCCGCGCCGCCAAGGAAGTGTTCGAAAAGATCGACAAGGCCTAGGGCTCGAGGCTCAAGGCTTACGGCCTGGTGCGACGAGTCCTCACGGACTCGTCGTCGATTGCTGCGTGTGGTACGTGGCGGCGGGTCTTCCGATCCGCCCCGGGGAGTGCGCATGATCAGGAGCACGACGAAGATCACAGCCGTGGCGGTCGCTGCATTCCTCGCCGGCACGTT
>Ga0070675_100001840_pt1 | contig 15660 bp, 12 predicted proteins | sample KBSM43metaG_FD_65343 | JGI IMG/M metagenome (GOLD analysis project Ga0070675, IMG submission 65343) | Miscanthus rhizosphere microbial communities from Kellogg Biological Station, Michigan, USA - KBS M4-3 metaG | ecosystem: Host-associated > Plants > Roots > Rhizosphere > Soil ...
GACTCTGTGATCTTGACGTGGTCTGGCTTCTGTTTTTCAATGAGACCCATGGCACAATCAGCCTACTTCAACTCCTTCGGGAGGTAAACCAACGTCGTGACGGGGGAACACTGATGCCGGACGCTAAGGGCATTCCATGGCTGGCAGCATTTTTTTGGGTCGCGGCGTGCGGCAGTGTGCTGCTCGTTCTGATTCCGGCCCTGCGTGAGTGGAACCACCCTCAGGGTGAGTTCAGTGGCCTGGCCGTCATCTCCCTGCTCGCGATCGTTGTCGGCCTGACCGTGGTCATCGCGATCGTGGCGGTGATCCGAACGCCCATGGCTTACGGGATCGGTCTCGCGTTGGTGTCCGTGCCCGCGCTTTCGTTTGTCTTGATCAGCGCGCGTAATCTGGCTCAACGTGCGGCAGCGCCGAGCATCGAGGATCAGGAAGCAGGCCGCGGGTATTTCTCGACCCAGGCAGACCGCGCTCTCGCAGACGCCATCGTCGCTGGGGACGCCGCGAAGGTGGCGTCCCTCGCGCCCCCCGCGAACCTGGGCGCCGAGGGTTGGGGAGGGATGACCTTTATGCGCCTCGCGTTGGAAAACGGCCACGCGAACCATGATGTCCTGGCCGTTTTGCTACGGAATGGCATCGATCCGGATCAGGACTCCAGTCTTTTGTATCAAATGATCTACAACCAGCAGGACGAAGCCCTGCTGCGCGTGGTGATCGACTCGGGGGTGGACCTGCGCAAACATATGGGCAGGGGTAACTGGTTCAACTTCGTTAGCTACGACTGGCCCGAGGGTCTCGCGCTCGTCCTGGATCACGGCGCCGATACCGAAGCGCAGGATCCCATGGGTTATACCGAGATCATGAGAGCGACGCAGGCGCAAAGTTGGCCAACGGTCGAATTGTTGCTAGCCCATGGCGCGCGCATCGACCATGTCGGCAACGATGGCCGGAGTTTGCGCGACCTGCTGCCCGAGGCGATCGCGAGCTACCGTGGCGAACTTCCTCCGCGAATCGCCGCGCTGCGTGAGAGTTTGCGTTAGGACCCGGCAAGCGGAGACATTACGGGAAGAGTAAAATTCAACTTTAGCGCACAGGCTGGATGGTTACAGAAACATCAAACCTGTGACAATCGCTGTACTCTGATGCGAAGGTCCTCACCATATCTCGGTTGGAGCGCTCGGTGACTCGCATTGTCCAGGTCTTGACGATCCGTATGGGATTTCCATCGACGAGAACGTCCCCATAATTCTCGACGATTATTGATTCTGCATTTTGAAAAGATGGACCGGCCGATTGCGTGAGGCCGAGGAAGGTGCGCTCGAGACGAACGATTTGCTTGCTTTCCTTGTCGACTGTGGCCTTCCCGAAGTCTGGAACAGACGTCGGAGTCGAGGAGTTGCCCTTCTTCATCTGAAATTCAATAACCAGGCTTCCCGTGTCCTTCTCTGCCGAATTTCCTGAAACCGAGAAATCAAAGTAACTCCTTTGATTACGAAAAATAGTGGATGCGCCGTTGGTGATTGTTGCCGGGATGATGGAGTCCGACTTCGGGGCGGCTTTGCCATTGATGCGAATTAACTCTACATAGCCGCTTCGCAGATCGACTTGACCGTTAGCCGTCGCTCTGGGAGCCGCTGCAACGTATTCATAGAGGTTCTCTGAAAGCCTCGTTCGTCCTCTGAAAGTCGCGAGCACTTTTTTCTCAGAACAGACGAGATTGTTTATGGATGACAAGGCATTTGTCACCTGCCGGAGTGTGTCATTCACGGATTGGGCTGTTCCCACGCCAGAGAGCGGTGCAGATGCAAGCAGGACCGTAACAGCGAATTTTGGCCAGAAGCTCGACATGGTTCACTCCATAGCTGAACGCGATTTTATCTTGTTCGACGCAAACGGCGGCCCAACTTGTCTATATTCCTCTGAATCTTCTGTGAGTATGCTTCGGATCTGGCGGTCACGCAATCTTCAGCAAACGTCAGGATCCTCCTGTGAACGCGTTTTTGCCATATTCCCTCCCTGTGTCGCCTCTCGCCTCACGACTCGATGAGAACCCAAGTCACCTTTCAAGGTGGTGCACAGATCTCTGTTCAAAAGCGCGCGTCAGAGGAGAGAACGTAAAGGAGAGAGGAGAGACCATGAGAGTCTCTCCTGTTATGTGGTGTATTGAGGAGTCTATGAGGCCTGGAGCGTCCCTGCTCCCAAAAGCTCGCCATCCCTGGACAAACACATATGTGCATGCCTCATACCATTTCGTCGGCGGTCTAAAGCCTCGGTTTTAAAGCGGGATATTTTAGAGACTGCGCCAATATTGCAAAAATTTGTCGAACGATCTGCCGGATTTCGTCAACACACGGACGCCTTTGCGATTTCAGCAAGCGTTGTTCCTCTTACGCTCTCCACCGCAGCCTTGCTTCTTCTGATTTCTAATGCGTGAACTTGTGCCAGTGACGTAATCCGCTTATTCTCACGAAATATCTATGAAACTCCTTTCGCTCTTACCGTTCGCAGTTCTACTGCTTCAGGCTGGAGGAGTAAACCGGCTACACAATCTAAACCGGCAGGAAGTCTCCAGGGCACAATCACGATTGCCAGTTCGAATCACCGCGTTATCGGCGCCCGCCTCATGGTGATCCCCCTCCTGATTCCGAATCCGCCTGGGCATCTCACGAGTTGTGCCCATCGGCACAACTCAGAGTGGCTAATCAAGACGCAGGGCGATGACAGTGAACGAGCCACAACTTACGCATTGGAGGTCCCATGAGTTTTCGACGATCGCTCTTACTTGCAGCGATAACCGTAGCGGTCGCAGGTCTTCTCTCGAGGACTGCCGTAGCAGTAGCCGTTCAGACCTCCCCCACGTTGCGTCGGCGGAACGGATCTGATCCGCGTGGCCTTCTCACGTAAGCCCGAACAGGCGGCTCCGGTGTCTGGGTCCGGGTTCGGCACGGCCGACGACTTCATTGGCCTGGACGTGAGCGTCAGCGTGCGGCGCATCGAACAAGTGGCCGAGCCGACGCCAGTCGGGGAGATCGTGCCGGCTGTGGGAGGAGGCTGCGGGGACCTGACCGCCCGCGCGGTTCGCCAAAACCTCGTCTTACGAAGAGCGCGGCGTCGCAAAAGATGCCGCTGTCGTCGTCAGGCAAATCGGCTGAAACTTGGACGACCCCATGACATTTCGATGACATTGATTTGCTTATGGACCATAGAATAGCCACGCTCTCCGGAGGATTATGGTCCGTGCTCGCTCCCGGTCTTTCTTGTTTCTTGCTGCACTGATCCTGCCCTGTGTTGTGATCGTCATTCTAGGTTCGCAGCCGAACCTGGACCCGATAATGAACCCCATTCTGCAGATCCGATCAAAGTATGCCATCGCATCCGCACTGTTTGGGAAGCTTGAAAGTATTATGGTCGGCGAGGTTTCCGGATCATTGGGACGGGTTAGTAAGTATTCCGACACTTCCGTCGTCCTCGTGGGTTCCATTTCCAGGAATTCGCTGACTTTGCCGTGGGATCTGGAGACGAATTATCAAATCCCGGACGATGGCAGTACCGAGCGTGGCCTGGGTAACAAACTGAAGACAGACTTCCCATCGTTGAATCTGAGGAATGGAGAATGGAAAGCCTATCCGCCCTATGGAGTATTGCTTTCGGTGACCCCTCCTCTCGGCGATAGCGGGCGACAACTTCTGGTTGTCGTTCTACTCGATGAAATCGTTGATCGCGTGCGGCAGGAACGAGACTCCAATGCCGGGTCTCTGGCGTCCCAATTCAAAATCGAACCTCGTCCTGCAGAGTGCAACGTTCCCGCCACTGCTGAAACCACCTTTGGAAATTGTGGCTACCCGTTGGACATCAAGCTATTCCCGGGGCTTCAAGTGGTTTTTCTGACTGGGGACCCGGGGTTTCAGCAGAATCTCGGCGGTTTTCGAAATGCCGTGCTCGGTTTGGTTGTCGCCTTCACACTTGTTTCCGGATTCTTTTTTTGGCGCGACACCACACGAAAAATCCGTATCGCAGAGATGAGATCTCACTTCGTGTCGAACGTTTCCCATGAGCTAAGAACACCGCTGACCAATATCCGAATGTTCGCCGAGACGTTAGCGGCGCGTGGATCCATCAATCCCCGAATGCACGAGGAGTATCTCGACACGATCGTTCACGAAACGGAAAGGCTCAGCCGCCTGGTGAACAATATCCTGGATTTTTCCAGCATCGAAAGCGGTCAAAAACTTTATCGTCCAGCACCCAATCAACTGGAGGATGTATTGCGCTCGGCTGCAGACACCATGCAATTCATGCTCTCGAAACAGCAGTTCTCCCTGATTTTCGATTTGTGCCCTGGACTTCCGCCAATGCTTATCGACCGGGATGCGATGAAACAGGCTGTCCTGAATCTGTTATCCAACGCGATGAAATACTCAGCATCGAGCCGTACCATCGCCTTGCGGCTTCTTCGCGATGACGAATACGCGTTCATTGAAGTCGTGGACTACGGAACCGGAATCGAACCGAAGGAGCTAAGCCGCATTTTCGAGAAATTCTATCGTGTCGCAACGCCGGAAAACCGGGCGATATCAGGCGCAGGACTGGGGTTGGCAATCGTTGCCCATATTGCGGAGGCGCATGGAGGGTCTGTCTATGTTCAGAGCACTCCAGGAAAAGGAACCACATTTTCGATTCGACTCCCGCTGAACGGAGCCGGTCGGTCATGAGCCTGGTGCTACTTGTCGAAGACGATCCCATCATGCTTCGCGGCCTGACCGACAATCTCCATTTTGAAAACTACGAAGTCCTCACTGCCTCTGACGGCTTAACGGGTTACCGTCTCGCAATGGCCAAAAAGCCGGATCTTGCCATCCTCGATGTCATGCTTCCGAACATGAGTGGCTTCGAGGTATGCCGGAAACTTCGAGCAGATGGATTTTCGAAACCGATCCTGATGCTCACGGCGCGCGGGGAGGAAACGGATCGTGTCATAGGACTCGACATCGGAGCAGACGACTACGTCACGAAGCCGTTCCATATTCGGGAGGTCCTTGCGCGCGTTCGTGCTCTGCTTCGAAGGGGACGAAGTCCCGAAGCGCTGCCCGATGAGGTGCGGTTCGACGATATTGTTGTGGATTTCCGGAGCTACGTCGCGATGAAGGGCGCCTTGGCACTCGAAATGACTCCCAAGGAGTTTGGAGTCCTCCGATTGCTTGCCGCTAATCCGGGCCGAGTGATCACACGCGACGAGATTCTGAATCTTGTGTGGGGCTTTGAAAACTACCCGACGACACGAACCGTCGACAACCACATCGCCATGCTTCGATCGAAACTGGAAGAGAATGCCGCTGAACCCCGGCGCCTGCTCACCGTTCATGGAGTTGGATACAAGCTCCTCCTCTGACTCGGGAATTAAAACGCTGCCGTCAGACACTTCCATGACAATCATTTCACTGCGCAATGACATCTCGCTCCAGGGTCCCGATAGAGTGCTTCCATGCATCGCATCGTCGTCATTGAGGATGATCCGCTCATACTTCGAGGCTTGAGGGACAATCTGCAACTGGAGTCCTACGAGGTTCTGACCGCCGTAGACGGTGAAGACGGCTACCGACTGGTTCGCGAGAAACAGCCGGACCTGGTGATTCTGGACCTGACTCTTCCACGCCTTCATGGATACGACCTTTGCCGGCGCATGCGCCTTAACGGCCTCGCGAACCCGGTACTGATGCTGACTGCTCAGACTAATGAAATGGACCGCGTTCGCGGATTTGAAGTCGGCGCCGACGACTATGTCACCAAACCGTTTTCTGTGCGTGAATTGCTCGGCCGGGTTCGAGCCTTACTGCGACGATCGGAAGGTCGAATCGATCTCGCAAATCAAGACGAACTGGACGAGGCGCGCAAGATCCAGGAAGGGCTGCTGCCGGCGGACGAACCACAAATAATCGGGCTGCGGGTTTGTGGACTGTGTCGTCCTGCGTCCATTGTCGGCGGTGACTTTTTCGATGTCCTGAAATTTGACGACGGTTCTGTGGGCATCTGCATCGCCGATGTTTGCGGGAAGGGCGTGCCCGCGGCTCTCATGATGGCCAGTCTGCAGGCAACGGTAAAGGCCTACGCTTCGATACCCATACGGCCTCGAGATTTGTGCACAAAGCTCAATCACCTTCTGTGTGACAGTTTTGCCGCGCATACGTTGGTTTCCTTCTTCTACGCCGTCTTTTCACCAGACCGGAAGCGGCTGATCTACTGCAATGCGGGGCATAACCCGCCGATTCTCTCAAGCGGCAGCGGCACAACTCGCCTCCACGAGGGAGGCGGAATCCTGGGCGCGTTTCGCGATTGGGGATTCGAAGACAGGAAGATCGACCTGCAGGCACGAGATCGAATCGTTTTGTACACGGATGGCATCACGGAATGTCGCAACCTGTCGGATGAGTTCTTTGGAGAAGAACGGCTGATCGAGTTCGTCGATGCTTTTGAAGGTGCGGACGCGCTTGCGCTGCTTCATGCCGTCCTCGCCGCCGCGACAACCTTCAGCGGTGGAAACTTTGATGATGACCTCACGGTGGTCTCGGTTTCGATCGCGTAGGAGAGCCATGAAGATAGTGGACGCAGCCAGGCTACTCGAGGAAGGGCGATGGGGCGGATATCAGAAGCTGCTGATCCTTGGGACGGCGCTCTCGGTCCTTCTGGTCGGCGTGGCCAACCAGATCATCGGTTCCTCTATTCCCGCCATGATGAAGGCTTGGTCGCTTGATCGGGCCGCGTTCTCGAGTGCGTTGGCTGCCGGCCCGATCGGGTTTATGTTCGGCAGCCTGTTTGGCGGCATGCTAAGCGACCGAATCGGACGTCGGTCTACTCTCATCTTGAGTGCGCTTGCATTTGGAATAGCGACGCTGGCGATAGCAGGTGTCAATGGCATACCGATGTTGACTGTGCTCCGATTGCTCTCTGGCGTGGGTTTTGGAAGCGCGCTAGCTAACGCTGCAGTTCTCGCATTTGAATACGTCCCGAAGCGTCAGGGCGCCTTAGCCGTTGCACTGACGGCCACCTGTATCCCGGTCGGAGGTTTTCTCGCGGCTAGCATTTCTTCAAGCCTGCTTCCCGGCTTTGGATGGCGCGCTCTGTTTCTGCTGTGCGGAATCATCCCTATTATTTTCGCGCTCGTTGCATTCAAAGCATTCCCGGAATCTCCGCTCTATCTCGCGAGCCGGCGTGAACGATGGCCGGAGTTGATCGCGCTACTGCGAAGACTCGACCACACCCTTCCTGATGATGTTGTTTTCGCCGGATCCGGGTCCAGCGAGACCAGCAAATCGAAGGCCTCGATCCGAGACCTGATCTTGCCTGGATTCCGGCTCGACACCCTTGGCATGTTCGGCGCTTTCTTTTTTTCGCTGCTGGCTGCCTACCTCGGAATCCAGTGGCTTCCGACGATGCTGAGAGGTCAGGGCCTTGCCCTGCCGCAAGCAGTCCATGCGTTGTCAGTCTGGAATCTCGGTGGCATAGGCGGCACCCTAGTTTGCGCCTTACTGATCCAGCGGCTTGGGTCAAGAATTGCGATGCGCGGAACGGCGACGCTTTCCATTGTTTGCGCCCTCGTTCTTGCGACGACGCCTATCGATCCCAAAGAGACACTTAGCCTGATGGTCATGCTGGGAGTTTTAGGCGGGTTGGTGAATGCGGTGCAAACCAACATGTATGCACTGGCAGCGAACATCTATCCCGCCGCAATCCGCGGAACAGGTCTTGGAACCGCCATGGCTGTTGGCAGGATCGGATCCCTTATGGCCGGACACCTCGGCGCCGCCCTATTTGCCGGGGGCACGCGCTCCTACTTTGCATCATTTGCCGTCGTTACGGCGCTCGCGCTTGTTTCACTCGCCCTCGTTAGACGGCACATTCACCGAATCCTCAGCCCGGCGCCAGTTCATTCCTGAGGGCTAAAAAGAGCGCTACAGCAGATGGTTCGAATTCGGACAAGCGGAGGCGGATATGAAGACCGTGGATGTAGGACTCGTACTGGACGAAGGGCGTTGGAGCGGATATCAGAAGCTGCTGATCTTTGGGACGGCGCTGACGATCATCCTTGATGGCATAGACAATCAACTCCTCAGTCTCGCCATTCCGGCGATGATGGACGATTGGTCTGTCGACCTCAAGGCGTTCGCCACCGTTCAATTTGTCGGCCCGATTGGAATGTTGTTCGGCGGTCTTTTCGGCGGCATGCTGGGGGATCGAATCGGACGGCGCTCTGCCCTCCTCCTGAGTGTTATTACCTTTGCAGGGCTGACGCTGGCGATATCGACCGTCAACGGCCTGCCCATGCTCGCTTTGCTCCGATTTCTTTCGGGTTTGGGGCTTGGAGGAGCAATGCCGAACGCAGCAGCGCTCTCGTCCGAGTACGTGCCAAAACGGAAACGAGCCTTTGCCGTCACCCTGACGATCATTTGCATCCCGTTGGGAGGTTTTGTTGCGGCTTCCATTTCTGGAATGCTCGGGGACTACGGATGGCGCACGCTCTTTCTGGTGGGTGGGATTGTTCCGATCGTGCTCGCCCTCGTTCTATTCAAGGTACTGCCGGAGTCTCCCAGGTATCTCGCAAGCCGGCGTGAACGATGGCCGGAACTGATCGCGCTGCTGCGTAAAATGCAACACACCCTGCCAAACGATGTGGTGTTCGCCGAATCCGGATCCTCCGAAGCCGCGAAATCGAAGGCCTCGATCCGTAATCTTTTCGTGCCTGACTTCCGGCTCGACACTCTGGCTCTGTTCAGTGCCTTCTTCTTCTGTCTGCTCGCGAACTACATTGGAATTCAGTGGTTGCCCGCAATGCTCAGGATCGAGGGGTTCACACAGACCGCTGCCGGCAACGCGCTCAAATACTGGAACCTCGGTGGCGTCGCCGGTGCCTTGATTGGCGCATTCCTGATTCAACGGCTCGGCTCGCGGATTCCCATGCTCGGGATGTCTTTTATCGCAATTGTTTGCGCCCTCGTTTTGACAACAATGCGGATCGATCCGGGGAGACCTCTAGGGCTCCTCATCATGATGGTCTTTCTGGGTGGCTTCATGAACGCCGTGCAAACGACGATGTACGCACTGGCGGCAAATGTCTATCCCACAGCGATCCGAGGAACCGGTATCGGAACCGCAGTCGCCGTCGGAAGAATTGGAAACGCGATGGCCGGCTATATAGGACCGCTCGCCAGGGACAGCGGGACCTCTGCCTACTTCGGGTCGTTTGCGATCACGATGGCGCTCACACTCTGTTCGCTTGCACTCATCAAACGGCACATTGGGCGAACGCCAAAAGGTGTGGCCGGACCGGAGGCAGGGAAAGCATTTCGAAAGTCAGCGTAACGGAGAGAGTGATTCGTCGGTGCCGTGGAGTGCGCGGAGGCTGCGGGTGGCGCTAACTGGAAATCCTGATCCGCAACTCGAAGTTCAGACCAGTTCAGCGTCAATTCAGAGGCTGTTCAGCGCCCGTGCATTGCGGGGCTCCTCCGGCATCGGTAGGATACGCGCCTTTATGAGCAAGGGCACGCACAAGGCGAAAACCCGGCGCCACACATAACAACAAATGTGTTTCGTGTTGGAAGGAGAAACAGACCATGAGTATTTCGCGTCGCGAATTTCTGAAGATCGGCTCCGCGGTCGGCTTGACTGCTTCTCTGGGTTCCGCTGCTGTCAATCCATTACTTGGACTGGTTGCGCCTCCTGCGGACTATCCCACTCCGCCCGAAGGGATTGTCATGTACGGGTCCCGGGTGCGATTTCAGACTTTGGGTTTAGGCCTCACGACCATGACCCCGCCAGGATACGACTCCGTCATCGGCAAGATTGTTCCAGGCGCCATGACGCTGAAGAAGGCTGGCGCCAACGCCATTCTCATCTTTGGCACCTCCCTGACTTTCTATAAAGGTGCGGCATTCAACCAAAAACTGATCGATGACGTGAAGAAAGCAACAGGGTTGCCTACATCCAGCATGAGCTCTGCTGTTGTTGATGGATTGCGCCAGATGGCGCTCGCCGCATCGCTGTCGCAACCGCATATAACGATGACGTGAACGGCCTGCTCAGAACATTTCTTGGAGAATCCGGTTTCGAGGTTCTGGCTCTCAAGGGACTAGGCATTACGGCGATCAGCGAACCCAGCAAGGTGAGCCAGGCGGATTTGCAGAAATTCAGCGCCGGCGTCTTCGCCAGCGCTCGGAAAGCCGACGCTCTTTTCGTTTCTTGTGGCGGTTTGCGAACGCTCGAAATTCTCGAACCTCTGGAAAGGGAATGTAAGGTCCCAGTCGTGTCGAGCACGCCTCACGCGCTGTGGGCCGGAGCCCGGCTGCTGGGCGTCGATGCGAAGGCGAAAGGCTTTGGTAGATTGATCGCGAAGGGATAAGGCCTATGAGATTCACCGATTTGAGGCGCCCTTCCGCAGACCTCAGAGGCGGCGCACACTGCCCCACCTTCGGCATCCCCGTCTGCGGAACAAAAATGAAACAAACCTGCGCAATCCTGCTGAGCATCATAACCATGGCCACGGGCAGTGCGGCCGGAGCATCCTCGCGCTTTCAGGTGCGGGGCGGGGCGGTTTCACCCTCTCAGTCTGCAAATCAACGGCGGCAATTTCCTGAGCGATACCCGCCAGGGGTGGTCGCTGGAACACCCTCCGCCGCAGCTCTGGACGGCTTCAACGAGTGGCTGAAAGCGGGAGACAGAGCTCCGATCAAGTGGGAAACAAGCGTCGAGATTCTGCTGCAGATGAACCAGAAGTTTGGGGTTCGGTACTCGGCAACGACAAAAGTTAAGAATCTGGAGCGGCTTGGGGTCGACCGTGAACTCGTTTTTCTTTTCAGGGCCGACAAGGTTGAAAACGAGACTACAAACAAAACGTTCCCTAATAGAGGCGCCATCGTTGTCCCAATGGACGCTGAGCGAGATGTTGAAATCATCTTTAGTGAATCGATCTCGCTCGAGCCAGGAGACTACAACTTATGGATGGCGCTCTATGATGGAGCAGCAAAAACACACAATCTCATCGGGCGTCAGGTTCACATTGCGGTTCCAAACGATCCTTTGCCCCAACTCCAGTTTCAGCCCGCGGGAAAAGCAATTCTTCCCGTTTCGAACAAACGGCCATTGGCTCTGGATTTGATATCCCTTTACCCGGACCCCCAGATACTGGAACTGCTGGCTCAAATGACGCTGGTGGATAGCTCGATTTCGGTGGAAGTGCTGGATCTCGAAAAACAGCAGATCGTTTTCGAACAAAGCAATGCCCGTCCACTCGATTCCAGGCGGCTCCAGCAAGCACGGGCCAGGAACAGCCCCGGCCCCGCAGTGGACTTCAGCGTTCTGCTGGAATCTCAGACGCGCGAGGATCGCGTGAAGCGCTCGCAGCAAGCGACGTACTTCCGCGAGTTCATGCGTAAGAAACTTGAAGGTCCCTCTAGCGCCTTCCGAGTATTCATTGTGTTGTCCAATGGTCGGGTGTTTCCGCATGGCAACGACCTTAGATCTCTGAAGCCGGATGGCGATTGCCGCTGCCGTGTCTTTCACCTTCATCACTCCTTCGACACCCTGAACAACGACATCCAGAAAGTGCTGAGGCCGCTGCAGCCCCGCCTTTTCGAAATCCCGAAAGCCGAGAATCTGCGAAAGGCTCTGGCAGAAATCGTTCGGGAACTGGAGTCTCTATGACCGGTTCTTGCGGATAGTTCCCCCTGGAGGAACACAAATATGGGCCCGTTAAAAAGACTGGTTGTGGCAAGCGCGATCGTTGCTTTGACATTGGCGTTGGGCATCAGGGCTCGGACACTGGCGAGCAGTTCGGCGCCCGCACAATCGATTCCGAAACCACCGGAACTTCGCATTGACGTCGACTTAGTGCTCATTCCCGTGACGGTGCTCGACAAGGGGGGCCATCACGTCACTAATCTGCAAAAGGAACACTTTCAACTCTGGGAAGACAAGATTGAGCAGAAAATCGCAAACGTTTCCAATGAAGATGTCCCAGTGAGTCTCGGAATTATTCTCGACAGCAGTGCAAGTATGGACGGATCGCTCCGGGATGCGAGCCGCAACGTCAACGGATGTTTGAGGTTCGGTACTACCCTAACCGATGAGTTTTTTCTGGTTTTGTTTTCCTCTCGGGCACAGCCTGCAACCGAATTCACGACCGACATCCGAATCCTTGAAAAAATGACCTTGTTTCTGCAGGCCAAAGGCCGCACGGCCCTCTATGACGCGGTCTATAACGGAATCGCGAGGGTGAAGGAAGGCAAGAATCCGAGGAAAGCGCTCGTGATCGCTTCCGACGGTGGTGAGAACAGCAGCCGTCATGGTGCCGGCGAACTGAAAGAGATGATCAAGGAACTGGACGTCCAGGTCTATACGATCGGCAATGAGGACGATGGCGCAATCCGGGAGCTGACACAGCTCACAGGTGGAAAGGCTTTGACAGGTGGCGGCTTCGGCTCGATCGGAAACATCTGTGCCGAAATTGTTCGCGAACTGAAGTCCCAGTACATCGTCGGGTACAGGTCCAGCAATCGCGAAAAAGACGGAAAGATGCGGAACGTTCTCGTCAAAATCAATCCGCGCGCCGGACTGTCCAATCTGAGCGTTCGCTACAAAAGGCAGTACTTTATTCCAAAGGAAAATTGAGCGGAACGCCCGTCATGTAACGCTTCAGCAAGTTTTCTCGCACTCAAAATCGGCCCGTCAGAATTGGCTACGGCTCGTCGGCAAAAACAAACACTTCGTCGGATGCGGCGCGACATCAAACCCAGGTCGGCGTAATTTGGTTCCGGAGGTGACACATGAAAGCAACACGACTTCTGGTTGTTCTTGTCACGACTGGAGCTTTGATGGCTCAGACGCGCCTGGACAGCAATCAGATGCGGAACGATCTTTTTAGCGCGATGGGGGGCAACCCAAATGCGCTGAAGCGATTGTCGGATACATCTCAGAGTGCGCTGGACCAGAATCCTGATCACGCGCAGGCACTGGTCTGGCACGGCGCGGCAACGATAGGCAGTTTCTTTATGGAGGCTCAGAAGGGAAACACACAGGCCGCTGTGGCGATTTTTCAGAAAGGCGCAGCGGAGATGGATCGAGCCGTATCGCTTGCCCCCGATGATATCGAAGTAAGGATTATGCGATCTGTTCTGTATGCGCCCGCTTCGCGCCAATTCCCCCTGCCTCTTGCCCGGGACATGCTGGAAAAGGCGCGTACAGATCTTCAACATACATATGACCTGCAACAATCCCGGCTGTCGGAGCTGGGAACACATCCGCTAGGGGAGCTCCTTCAGGCTCTGGCAGGCGTGAACAGCCGGCAGGGTAGGACCGACGATGCTGAGAAATACTACCGTCTGATCCAGACAATGCTTAAAGATACCGAGTACGCCACGCGTGCTGGAGAATGGATGAAAACCAAACAGCCGCTGCCGGAAGCGCAAACAAACTGTATTGGGTGTCATGTCTACAAATGAGTTACCTAATGGAGCCTCAACAGCAGTGAGGTGGCGTTCGACCGTCCGAAGCTGGGTGCGGGACATTCTGAAGTTGACGATCATTAGCCTCCTGATACTTGTGGCGTTCTTTCTCATTCAGGGCGGAATGACTCATCGCCATCCGCTGAGAGCCTTTATGGAGATTTTGAGAGGGTCCTTTCCGATAACCTTCTCCATTGGCGGCGTGTCTTGGCTGGTAATGCCGCGAGTCGCAGAGCGGATTGGGCATTGGCACCCACTTATCCGCTGGCCGGTGTATCTGGTAACGATGACCCTCACGGCCACGGCGGGGACCATCGTCGCTGGAATTGTTTATTACTACGGTTTCGCGTATCCGTTACAAAGGTCGTTCTGGGATTTGATACGTGAAGCGCTGCGCTCCTCCATTCCCATCACGTGGGTAGTTGGCAGCATCATTACTGTTCTTGGGACGATCTCAGGTCGGCTGCAGGACACCGAGCTCGCGCTCCGCACGCAACAGCTGGAGAAAGAACGCGCTGAGAAACTTGCTGCGGAGGCTCGGCTGGCTTCCCTTGCATCGAAACTTCAGCCTCACTTTTTGTTCAACACGCTGAACTCCATTTCCGCGCTCGTTCGTCAGGATCCTTCGCGCGCCGAGATGCTGATCGACCGGCTTGGGTCTCTTCTCCGCTCTTCCCTCGACGCTGGGCAGACGGTACCCCTGGAACGAGAGTTGCAACTCGTCGCAGACTATCTTGAGATTCAGCACGCCAGGTTTGGGGAACGACTTCGCTATGAACTCCCCTCAGGGACAAAGCCGGGTGCCACTGTCCCGCCATTTGCGGTTCAGAGCATTGTCGAGAATTCGTTAAAACACGTCGGTGGCCGGCGCATGGAAGGGGTCAGTGTCACAATATGCGCCACGAGAGTCGAGGCAGGTCTCGTAGTGGACGTCACCGACGACGGACCCGGGTTTACTGAAGACGCGTTAAAAGCAGGACACGGTCTGGACAATTTGCAGGCGCGGCTTCGTGTCCTGTACGGAGAACGCGCGGGCCTCGAATTCGTGCGGCCTGGAAGCGGCATGACTGTGCGCCTGCGCGTTCCGGTGTCGTGAAAGCCTACCTCATTGATGACGAAGCACTGGCTTTAAGAAAGTTGCGCCGCGTTCTCGAAGAGACAGGGCGCGTAAAAATCGTCGGCGAAAGCGACAACCCGATACGGGCCCTAAAAGAGGTTCGGAAACTTCATCCGGATGTCCTCTTTCTTGATATCGAGATGCCAGGCATGTCTGGTTTCGAGCTTCTGGAACATGTTGGCGAGCCGCAGCCTCTGGTCATTTTCACGACTGCTTACGATCGATATGCTCTGGATGCATTCAAAGTTAATTCCATCGACTACCTCCTGAAACCCGTCAACATGGAAGATCTGCAACGCGCTCTGAACAAACTCGAGCGCATTCTTCGCGGGACTGAAGCCCGCAGCGATCTTGGCGGGGTACTCGCGCAGGTTCGGAGCATGCTGGTGCAACGCGAACCCGAATATCTCGTCCGCGTCGCATCGCGAGTGGGGGATCGCGTCCAATTCCTCGACGTTTCGCAAGTCACTCATTTTTACGCCAAAGATAAGGTGACATTCGCCGCCGTTGCCGGAAAGCATCACATCGTCGATTTCAGCATTGCCGATCTGGAAACGAAGCTGCCTCCAAACCGATGGGTCCGAATCCACCGTTCCACGCTGCTGAACATCGATGCTGTGAAAGAACTGCACGCGTGGTTCGCCGGGAAACTGCGGATCAAATTGAAAGACGGCAGTACCGAGTTAAGCGTCGCCCGCGAGCGAGCAGCAGAGGTACGCGCAAAGCTCGGAATATAGCAATAACCAGCTTAGCTACGCACGATTCCTGGCAGCCGTCACTCGATTCATTCTGCATCCTTATATATAAGGATGAGCTGTAAGCGGGTTTGTCAGGTCCTGATCTGGATTCGGGCCAGAAGCGTGATCCCAACCTCGGAGAACAGCCCAGACGCTCTTCTTCAGCGATTTGGAGCTGGAACCCCAACTATTCCAGGATTATTTCAATCGATAACGTGTGCAGTCGGTCTTGATCAGGCGCGTTGAACCAAGGGGCGCAGTTCGCGAACGTTCCTGATGTTTTCGAAATCGAGGAGGCGCTCGATGAGGCGGGTTGTCG